>ERZ857521.225-NODE-225-length-90785-cov-13.421118_pt1 | contig 90785 bp, 69 predicted proteins | sample MGYA00519701_ERZ857521 | MGnify/ENA primary metagenome ERZ857521 (study PRJEB31778, sample SAMEA3449346) | human gut metagenome | biome: human gut; feature: human-associated habitat; material: faeces | place: United Kingdom | collected 2010/2012 ...
GTCTATACATAGTGCACCCCAAAAGTTTTGTGTCTAACTTTTGGGGTGCACTTCAGGCAGGGCTTGAATTAATACAAGGTTTTTAAATTATTTCTTGCTTGATGCAGGGTTATAGCGGGCATTCAGTCCGTCTACGATTTCCTGAGTAATATTGAATGCAGGGTCAGCATACAGCAAGTTGTCGAAACCAGTGTTGCTGATGATCAGACTGTAACCCTTGTCTTTATTGTAAGTTTTCAGGAAAGAGTTGATAGAATCACGCAACTGCAAGCTGATTTTCTGGTTTTCTGCCTGCAATTCGCTGGTCAGTTTTTCCTGCAACTGCTGCAAGTCACGCTGTTTCTGGCTGATACGCAGATTTTCCTGTTCAGCACGTTCGCGGCTGGCGAAACCATTGTTTTCCAGTTTGCGCTGGAATTCTCTCATTTCCTGATCCAGTTCCTTTGCCTTTTCGTTCAGTGTAGTACGAATGTTTTCTTCCTTCTGAATCATCATTTCGTTCAGGTCATTCCAGTAACGATATTTAGTCAGCAGAGAATCGATTTCCACGTAAGCTATCTTCATGTTGACCGGACCACCCACTACAGCCGGAGTTGAGGTACTTTTGTCATTTGCCTTGTTGTCAGTACATTGTGTAAACATCAGCACCAGGGCCAGTGCGATTAATCCGTTAAGGATATGCTTCATACTTTTCATAATGTTTTTAGTATCTTAGTTATTAATTGTTTTTTCGGTTTCCGCTTCCGGATGCCTGCGTTCTGCTATGGCGTGTGGGTTCACTTGTTGTGCTTCCCTGTCCTGCGACTGCACACATCCGATACCTCTTTTTCTCATAGCTTTACTTCCACTAACGTGCGTGTTAGGGAAACGTCCGTTCTTCTTAAAGAGTATCTTTACCGATAATAGTGCTATGCAGATAGCAACTATTAACATTGTTATAAGGATAGTCTTGAGCATTTCTATTAATTTTGTGGTGCAAATATAAATCTTTTGTCACCGATTTGCTCTTTTCGGTGGGGAAAAAAGAGGTTACTTGCCCCGTTAATATGTGTTTTTAACTTATTTTTACGGATGATAAAACAAATAAATAAACATTGTATGGAAAAAAAAGATTTGCAACCTGCTGTTGTCTTCCATTATTTTGAGGAAGTATGTCAGGTACCGCGTCCTTCGAAGAAGGAAGAAAAAATCAGAGCATATCTGCTTGAGTTTGCCAAAAAACATGGTCTTGCTGCCAAGACAGACGAAGCTGGCAATGTCTTGATTGAGAAACCGGCTTCTGCCGGCAAGGAAAACTTGAAGACAGTTGTCCTTCAGTCGCACATGGATATGGTATGCGAGAAGAATAAAGATACAGAACATAATTTCGAAACCGACCCGATACAAACTTATGTCGACGGAGAATGGTTGAGAGCGAAGGGTACTACACTGGGAGCCGACAACGGAATTGGTATTGCTACCCAGCTTGCCGTACTGGCTTCAGAGGATATCAAGCACGGACCGATACAGTGTCTGTTTACCGTCGACGAAGAAACTGGTCTGACAGGTGCCTTTGCCTTGAAGGAAGGATTTATGAATGGCGACATCCTGATTAATCTCGATTCGGAAGATGAAGGCGAATTGTTTATCGGATGTGCCGGTGGAGCAGGTACTACCGCACAGTTCCCTTGTCCGATGACGGCTGCTCCCGAAGGATACTTCTTCTTCCGTGTTGCTGTAAAAGGTCTTACGGGCGGACATTCGGGCGATGATATCAATAAGAACCGTGCTAACGCCAACAAGTTGTTGAACCGTTTTCTGGTTCAGCTGATGGAGAAATACGACTTGCGTCTGTGCGAGATAGATGGAGGTAACCTGCACAATGCCATTCCTCGAGAGGCACATGCCGTTTGTGCTGTCCCGATGAAGGATAAGGAATCGGTACGTGTCGACTTGAACGTATACTTGTCGGAAGTAGAAAACGAGTTCGCGGTAACCGAGCCGAACCTTGTTATGGAACTCGAATCGGAGAGTCCTTGTGCAGAAGTCATGGAGCAGGAGGCTATGAAGAAGTTCCTTCTTTCCCTCTATGCCGTACACAATGGTGTGTATGCTATGAGCCAGGATATTCCGGGACTGGTAGAAACTTCTTCCAACTTGGCTTCAGTCAAGCAGCGCGACGGTAAGATCGTGGTCGTAACCAGTCAGCGCAGTTCCATCCTTTCTTCACGCAAGGACATGTCGCAGATGGTAGCTGCTGCCTTCCTGCTGGGCGGTGCGGAGGTTACAACCGGCGACGGTTATCCGGGATGGAAGCCCAATCCGAATTCTGAAGTACTGCAAATTGCTGTAGAAAGCTATAAGCGTCTGTTTGCTACAGAGCCGAAGATCAAAGCTATTCACGCCGGACTGGAGTGCGGTTTGTTCCTCGAGAAATATCCGTCACTCGACATGGTTTCGTTCGGTCCTACGCTGCGTGGCGTTCATTCACCCGACGAACGCATGCTTATCCCTACAGTCGATAAGTTCTGGCGCCACTTGCTCGATGTACTGGCACATATTCCAGTAAAGGCATAATGAGCCTTTTATGTAAAATATTATTAGGGTTTGCTGCCTGCCTCACAGCGCTTGACTGCGGGGCACAGCAAACCCTTCGTGTTATGGAATACAATGTGGAGAATCTGTTCGACTGTCGTCACGACACGCTGAAGCACGATTCTGAATACCTTCCTCATGCTACCCGAGGCTGGAACTGGAAACGTTATCACGAAAAGCTGAACCGGATAGCCAAGGTGATACTGGCTGCCAGCGGTGAACAGGTGCCCGATCTGGTTGGACTTTGCGAGGTGGAAAATGCTTATTGTCTGGACGGACTGGTAAAATATTCTCCGCTTCGGGATGCAGCCTACCGCTACGTGATGACCGATTCGCCCGATGAACGGGGAATTGATGTGGCACTGCTGTACCAGCCTTCCTCTTTCCGGCTGATAGCAGAGCAGCATATCCGCATTCCTTCCCACGAACTGAAGCGCAAGCCTACCCGCGATATTCTGCATGTGGCAGGCAGGGTACTCTCCGGCGATACGCTCGATGTCTTTGTCTGTCACATGCCCTCGCGCTCGGGAGGTGAAAAACAGAGTGAACCCTACCGTCTGTTTACTGCACGTATGCTGCGCCATGCGGCAGATTCTGTCATGAAAATCCGTCGTACACCTTACCTTATTATATTAGGCGATTTCAACGACTATCCCGAAAGCCGTTCCATCTGTCAGACGCTGGGTGCCAGAAAACCTAGAAAGGATATCCATTCCCTTAACTTGTATAATCTGATGAACGGGAAGCAGGGTGGAACTTATCGGTACCGTGGCGAGTGGGGCATCCTCGATCAGCTCATTCTGAATGGTACCTTTCTCAAACAGCAAGGAAACCTTACCACGTCTAACGACCGAGCCCGCATTCTTACGTTTCCTTTCCTGCTGGAAGAAGATGAAAATTATGGAGGCGACAAGCCTTTTCGTACCTACAACGGCATGAAATACCACGGCGGGTATAGCGATCATCTGCCTGTCTGCCTCGATATAGACCTTAAATGTCCAGTCCCATAATGTAATCGTTCATGTAGTAACCGTTCCCGATCGGGAAATCACCTTCACGCACTTTCTTCATTCCCATGTGTTCGTAAAATCCCAAAGCCGGATTGTTACGATTTACATTCAGTTCCATACGGCACGGAGCCGGATGCAACTCTTTAATGCCTTTGATAGCCTGCTGGAACAGTTGCTTACCCAAATGGTACTTCTGATAATAGGGAATAACGTAAATCTTTTCGAGGTGAAACAAATCCTTGTCCTCCTGACGGATGGAAACATATCCCGCCGCCTCACATTCTTCGTAAGCTATATAATAAATATGTCCTTCTTCTTCCATCTGCTTGTGCAGGTTCTCGATGGAATACATCCAGTCCATCATATATTCTATCTGTTCGTGCGTAAGAATGTTCTTATACGTTTCGGGAAATACATTCCATGCCAGTTTGTTGATCAGCGGAATGTCGGCTGTAGTTGCTTTCTTTATAATAAACATAGTTTTGAGTATTAATATTTTGTTCTCCTGCAAAAATAAAACTTTCCGGCTGTGATTTTTCTCCAGATAAAGCCTATTTTGTTAAATAGTTTAAATTAATAGTACTATGCAATACAAGGTATTAATATAATACATATATTTGTGCTATACAAAATAAGGAGGAACAAGATGAATGTCGATAACGTAAAATCTCAAATGCGCAAAGGAATGCTGGAATACTGCATCCTGTTGTTGCTGCATCGTGAGCCTTCGTATGCTTCAGATATTATTCTGAATCTGAAAGAGGCGAAGCTGATAGTGGTGGAAGGTACACTTTATCCGCTGCTTACCCGCCTGAAGAACGACGACTTGTTGTCGTATGAGTGGGTGGAGTCTACGCAGGGACCTCCCCGCAAGTATTATCGTCTGACACCGAAGGGGGAAGAATTTCTGGCCGGACTACAGCTGGCGTGGAACGAACTGGCGGATACGGTAAATCATTTAAGAACTAAACTTTTAATTTCGAAATCACATGAAAAAGACACTGACTGTTAATTTAGGGGGCACTGTATATCATATTGATGAAGATGCCTACAACCTGCTCGATAATTATCTGAACAATCTTCGTTATCATTTCCGTAAGGAAGAAGGAGCCGACGAGATTGTACGCGATATGGAAACCCGTATTGCCGAACTGTTCGATGAATATATCCGTACCGGATTGCAGGTCATCACGGTGGAACAGGTGGAGGCGGTCATTGCGCGTATGGGAAATCCCGAGGACTTGAATACGGATGACGATGAGGAAAAGAAAGAAACAGAACAGCATACCTATGGCAATGGACCTGCTCGCCGTCTGTTCCGTAATCCTGACGACCGTATACTGGGTGGTGTGCTTTCTGGACTTTCGGCTTATTTCGGCTGGGATGTGACGTGGATACGTATCGGTGCGCTGGTGCTTGGCTGTTTTGTTCACGGACTGATTCTGGCTTATCTGATAGCCTGGATCATCATCCCGCTGGCAAAGACGGCTACGGAAAAGCTACAGATGCGCGGCGAACCTATCAACATGGAGAATATCGGACGTACCGTAACCGAGGGGTTCGATAAGGTAAATGACTATGTACATTCCGAAAAACCCCGTTCTTTTTTGCACCAGTTGGGTAATGCTATTGTCAAGATAGCCGGATTCATCATCAAGTTTGTGCTGGTTCTATTGGCTATCTGTCTGACACCGGTGTTGCTTGTCGGACTGGTTGTATTGTTTGCCTTGCTGATGGCGGCTACAGGAATGCTTGCCAGCGTGCCTGCCGTGCTGTATTACTCCATGCCTGATGTAGACTGGAACCTGATAGGTTCTTCCTCTTCTGCGGTCATCGGGCTGTCGGTATGCGGATTGTTTGTCGTAGGTATTCCGATTATCGGGCTCTTGCAGCTCATATTGCAGAGCTTCAACGTATGGAAACCGATGTCTACTACTACAAAAGTGATTCTTACCTTGGTATGGTTTATTTCACTGGTGGTAGGATTTATCTTCTTGTTTAATACTTCCTTTATACAAGGTCCGATTTGGTGGCTCTAAAAAACAATATGACTATGAAAACAATTTTTACAAGATTTATCGGTGCCTTGATTTTGGCAACCGGTTTTACTTCCTGTGTCTGGGCAGGTGGTAAGGGAGAGCAGATTACAGAAAAACGGAATGTATCCGGGTTTTCTTCCATTGAGATAAAGAGTGTGGGACTTGTCTATTTCACACAGGCATCCGATTTCTCGTGTTCCATAGAAGGGGAAGAGGGACATGTGAAAAATATAACAACCAGCGTAGAAGGTGACAAACTGAAAATCGGCTATATCAAAAAGCTGAAAAACAATAAGAACGGAACCATCATCCGTATTTCTGCTCCCGACTTGAAGCAACTTGCCTTCAGCGGAGTGGGATCCTTCAATATCGACGGCAAAGTAGATGTACAAGATCTGGATGTGGATTTTCGCGGAGTCGGTGAGTTCAATGTGAAGGACTTGCATTGCCGTAAGGCGGAATTCGATCTGAGCGGCGTCGGTGAGGTAAACATCAACCTCAACTGTGAAGAGGTTCGTGCCGATGTGAATGGCATAGGTTCTGCTACTTTTACTGGAACCGCGCGGATGGCTTCTTTCCATCGGGGTGGAATAGGGGAGCTCAATACGCAAGGAATGAAAATAGGCAAATAACAAGTGTCATACGCTGTATTCCAGCATTTTGTAAAAACATGCCCGCAAGTGTTTCAAAACGTGGGCATGTTTTTTTTTATTTGTACCCGTGTTTCTTCAAATTTGTCGAGACGTTTTTTTATTTTTTGTACAAAAAACAAAATGTTTTGTACAAAAAATAATTCTTTCTTTCCGCATTCCATCGGCAATGATTTATTATTATTTGTTGTTCTTCGCACAATCTCTCGGCAGAATTCCGTATCTTTGCTGAAAAGAAAATAGGATTAACTGTTAAGATATGACTAAGAAAATACTTTTGCTGGGTTCCGGCGAATTAGGAAAAGAGTTTGTGATTGCTGCTCAACGTCTGGGACAGTACATTATCGCATGTGATTCGTATGCAGGTGCTCCCGCCATGCAGGTGGCCGATGCTTGTGAGGTATTTAATATGTTGGATGGTGATGCACTCGACCGTGTGGTAGAGAAATATCATCCCGATATTATTGTACCCGAAATTGAGGCTATCCGTACCGAGCGTCTTTATCATTTGGAGAAAGAAGGTATTCAGGTAGTGCCGAGTGCTCGCGCCGTAAACTTTACGATGAACCGTAAGGCTATCCGTGACCTTGCAGCCAAGGAACTGGGCTTGAAGACTGCGAAATATTATTATGCCAAATCGCTGGATGAACTGAAAGAGGCTGCCGAAAAAATCGGTTATCCGTGTGTAATTAAACCGCTGATGTCTTCATCAGGTAAGGGACAGTCGGTTGCCAAAGGTCCTGAAGATCTGGAATATTCATGGGCGTACGGATGTGAAGGCAGTCGTGGTGACATCAAGGAACTCATCGTCGAAGAGTTTATCAAGTTCGATAGTGAAATCACTTTGCTGACGGTTACTCAGAAGAATGGTCCTACCTTGTTCTGCCCGCCTATCGGACATGTACAGAAAGGTGGCGACTATCGTGAAAGTTTCCAGCCTGCACACATTGCTCCCGAACACCTTGCCGAAGCTCAAAGAATGGCAGCAAAGGTAACAGAAGCTCTGACTGGTTATGGAATCTGGGGAGTTGAATTCTTCCTGAGTCACGAAAACGGTGTATATTTCTCAGAACTTTCTCCGCGTCCGCACGATACGGGTATGGTAACGCTTGCCAACACACAGAACCTGAATGAGTTTGAACTTCATCTGTATGCTATCTTGGGATTGCCTATTCCGGGTATTACGCAGGAACATATCGGTGCTAGTGCCGTTATCTTGTCGCCGATTGCCAGCAAGGAAGCACCGCGTTACCGTGGCGAAGAACTGGTTTGCTCGCAGCCTAATACATATCTGCGTATTTTCGGAAAGCCTTTTACCAAACTGAACCGCCGTATGGGGGTAGTGGTATGCTACGATAAAGTAGATGGTGATCTGGATGCTTTGCGCGACAAGTGTAAGGCTTTGGCTGGTATAGTGGAAGTTTATTGATCAAAAATAAATAGAGAATAGTTAGTATGGCCCGTTGCAGGGGCAAAAAGTAGGGAGGCTGATGTAATTCATCGGCCTCCTTTTATTCTTTTCGCAAAAGACTGAATTCTTGGCTTTAAGCATAACTGTGCATACCTCCCATAATGAAATTGACTCCGAAGTAGGTGATTAGTACACTGAGAAAGGCTATTATGGTAAACCAATGGAAGAACATTGGGCGTTGAAAGTACGGAAGGGAGAAAGGGTGCAGGGCTGTGGCATAAACCAGCAAGGTAATGAGTGCCCATACCTCCTTGGGGTCCCATCCCCAGTATCTTCCCCACGAAACATTCGCCCATATAGCTCCAATAAAAATACCGGTTGCCAGCAGGAATACGGCAGGATACAATATGAGGTGACTGATGACTTGCAGCCGGATAATCTGTTCGTTACAGTCTGTACGTGTGTGGTACAGGACGACGGCTGTCATGCCGTTCAGCATGATAAATGCCAGCAGTGAGTACGATAGCATGATGGTTACTACATGGATGCTTAAAAGAGGGGAGGCAAGCACCGGCATAAGTTGGGTGACAGGTGGGTTTGCTTCGCCAAGCATGGCGACCAGCAGGGTGAGTCCGCACAAGATATAGCCGAATGAAATAGCCAGTTGGAACTTCCTGTATAGGAAAAAAGTGAGTAGAATGCTGCATAAGGACATAAGCTGCATGGTTTCGTATCCGTTCGACATTGGCAGATGTCCGCTGATGAACCCTCTGAGGCTGATAAGTACAAGAAGATATATGCCGATAATACCTAGAATGGCAAGTAGTAAACAGCTTATTTGGGGCGAATCAGTATGTTCGCTTATCAACTTTCGGCAATAGAAGAGATAAGAAAGCATACCGACAGTCAGGCAGAGCATGGCAAGCGGACGGGTAAAATCCATTTCGTTATATAGTATTTCGGCACGAAATTGTGCATTCGAAGGCAGGAATCCCCGTGCTTCTTTCTTCTGGTATATCCTGGTTTTCTCGATGAGTGTATCAATGGCTTCATATTCATGGTGAGCAGTCTTTTCGGCAAGCAGATTCATGCTGTAGCGGATAAAAGCCCATTGTTCGTGGGGGATAGATATGGGTAACTCGTCGGTTAACGAGTACCATACCGGCTGTTTTTCATTTTTATCACGGAACGGATAGAGCTTGAAGAGGCTACCGTTGCAAGCCATACTTATCAGGTCGAATTTTTCGTTAGCTTCTTCTATGGCACGTAATTCTTTGGCTGTAATTTCAGCATATGAGATTTGGTCGAGCTTATAGCCGGTGGAATTTACAAAATCGGCAAGACATGCATATTTCCCTTTCACTCCCAGTATGTTTTGTACATTTTTGTCCTTGATGAGAATGACGGGCTCCTGCTTCCATTGCTCGTAATAGAAGAACCATCCGGTCAGAATTTGTTCGGGAGTAAAGTCTTTATAAGTTGGGCGACCATAGAGTTTGGTCGTAAATTCCTTGGCGAGTGTTTGCAGGGGACAGATACGGTTGTTGTAATATACGTAGAGTTGCCCAAACTTGCCGGCTGTTTTTTTAGGCAGAGTTGGAGGTACAGATGCTTCAAGTGCTGCGACACTGCCGATAAGCAACAGCAGGCAAGCCACCGTTCGTTTCAGACTCGGGTGGTGAAGCAGCTTGCGGAAGTAACTGTGTCTGTCGAAAAAGAATCCGATGAATGCCAGCAGCAGAGCAACATATCCGGTATAAGTGAGTGCAATGCCATAAGGGTCGCAAGTGACCGAAAAAGTGCTTCCTTGCTGGTCTGCATCGTATGCCGACTGATAGAAACGGTAGTGCCGGTAAGTATAGATGTGATTCATGGAAGCTTTTCCTGTCAGTGTCGTATCACCGTCGTGAATATTTAGTATACTGACGAAATCCATCGGAGCAAATGTCCCTTGATAATAGGCTAGTTCAAACTGTTTTAGTGATACGCCAAAAGGAAAGTCTGCTGTCTGTCCGTCGTTTGTGGTGAATGTTGTCACCGGATTGGCCCCTTGTCGCAGGTGGACGCTTCCCTGTATCCCCCAAAGATGTGTGGTCAGTGCTCCCGATAATATGAGAATGAATGCCAGATGTAGGGCACAAGTGGCTTTTCTTCTTTTGAGATGGCGCTTGCAGATGTAGGCAAGAGAGAGTATGGTTGCTGCTATCCAAAGCCCAATAAAAAAAAGCGAGCTGTAAATATAGGTCTCGGCAACTTTTATTCCGTACAGTTTTCCGGCAATTGTTGCGGCTGCCATAATAAGAATGAGAATTCCCCATAGGGAAAAGGTCACTTTTTTCAATGAATTTGTCATTCTGTATGTTGTTTTCTTACGTGTTGTAAAGATGTAGATTCATTGTAAACATTTACTACAGATTACACAAGTTGGGCAGGTCCTAATTTGCGGAATTTATCGACACACAATGAATCAGTCCTGTTTCCCTTGTGTAATCAGCAGTAAATTGCCTGGTTCTTTATCCTTTTTTTACAGAGGAATCAAGATTTTTTCTTATTTTCCACTTCTTCGAAGAACGAAGACTGTTTTATAGTCAGAAAATTTTGAAAGAATTTTAGATGGAATCAATGAATTTCACGATGGCATCACGCTCTTCTTTCGAGAGATTACGGAATTTTTCTACAGTCATGCGGGCATCGCTCTTTTTATTTCCATGCCACATGATTGCTTCGATGACGTTTCGTGCACGGTTGTCGTGCAGGCGGTCGGCAGTAGAAGAGCCTGTACACATCTGATGCAGTCCGCGTCCCCAAAGAGGAGTCGTACGGCACCATCCGGTACGGATATCGTTTTCCATGTGAAGCTTATGCTGTACCAGGTCAGAATAAGGCCAGATAGTCTGGTTCGGATATCTAGGAAGACGACTGTCTCCCTTCGTAAAAAATCCGTTCGGATCGTAAAAATAATCATCTCCCGTCTTCCATGACGGACGATGACAGTACGAACAACCTATTTCTTCGAAAAGCTCTTTTCCTTTTTTGACATCAGCGTCGTCGATGTTACGCACAGCAGGAACAGCAAGTCCTCTATGCCATACCATGAAATCAATAAAATCTTCGTCATCCATTTCCACATCCAGTTCCTTGGACGTTAAATATGCGGCAATAGCCTTTGCCACTTGCTCCTTGTCCGAATAGTCATTGGCGTGCCAACTGGGGTGATTTTTCTTGGGATCGGCTTCTTCAATATAAGCCTGATAGCCGGCTTGTACCTCCGGGTCGTTGGCAGATGCCTTTACCCACGAACTTCCTCCATATACTGTCTTGTCTTCTCCCTCTGCGTTGGCAAAGTAAGTGTCGAGATAATGATAGCGGCGGTTGCTGCGAGTTACATTGGTGATGTTCCACATGGCATTGGCACCTGCCGCATCTTGCAGCGGTCCGCGGCTCAAGGCATACGTAAATCTGAACGGATGGAGCTCTCCTTTGTCGGCAAAGTCCGGATTGACATCTGTAGCCTTGGTGTTGCTGTACTGCTTTACCCATTCTCCATTTTTGAAGAATGCCTCGTTCAAGCCATTTTTCATGTAGCCGTCTTTCTCTTCTTTGGCATATTGCGCTTTCAAGTCTTCATCTGTGATGGCATCCAGCAGGCCGGTACCGTAAATCCCGATCGTAGACTCCAGCAGGACTTTATAATTACCCAGACTACTGATGATGCCTTCGTTTTTGGCATAGACTGCGTCTGGCGCGAGAGTCACCTCAGGATATTCCAGATCGTAACTCTCACCATCGGGAAACTTGTTGCCCCACTCGTCGGTATATTTTTTCCATTCGATAATGACTTTGCTTTCGTCCAGCGGGGCTTTGAAGGGCTGGGTGGCATGTCCCTGTGGCATTCCGGTCAGCCAGCTTACATAACCATCTGTTTCAGGATTGTAGACAACCAGCAGACATCCGTTTCCGATAGTTGTCGTTTGAAAGGCTCCTGACGCATTACGCTTGCCGTGTCCGTATCCCGGATGACAATGAATACATGAACTTCGTACGTAGGCTGGACCCAATCCTTTGCGTACACCGGTATGATTGTTCATATACATTTTTTCAAACAGTTGCTCTCCGTTTTTAAATCGTTGGCTCATTTCTTCGCTTGATTCGACAGGTTCGGTCGGTTGCTCGAAGGCATTCGAGGTGGTAAGATAAGAAGTTCCTAACTGTCCGCCGGCATAGTACCATTCCGGCTTTTCGCTATTGCCGGAGGAATCTGATGTTGTAGTCTGATTTTCGTTGTCACTGCACGCGGTCATGACACTGGCGATACATAAAAAATGTATCAGGTGAAAAGTCTTTGTCTTCATATTTGCAATAGATGTTGATTGTTGTTCAAGCTGTTGCAGCCATCTTGGACCAGATGGCTTTAAATAATAATTTTTCTGGGCCGAGACGACTGCGTGGAAGTTATTGATATTTTAAAAGAGAAATTTTTTCGGCTATTTCAAAAGAGCCTTATTTGCTTTATTCAATGCGGTAGACAATTGGCTTAGGGATTCGATGGCAGCGTCTGCTTCTGCTCCGGTTGCGTTTTTGGCAAAAGGTTCCGGTATGGCCTGTATCTTGGTAATTGCTTCATCAATCAAAGCTTTTACTTCAGTATCGGTAGATGGGTCGATGGTAGCAATGTAAGCACTGACAGATGTCGCGTTGTTTGTTCCATCGTATCCTATACCTTCGTATGCATTTTTTACACTTTTAATGTTGTCAACAAAATCGACTACTGAATTTAATGCGTAGGGAGATTCGATATAGTTCTTGTCATCGGCTGTCTGACCTGAGTTAGGGCGGCCGATTTTCTGGGTACAAACCTCATCTACGATGTCGATACATCCTTGAATCAGTTCTTGTGCTGCAACAGTATAGCTGGTATATTTGCTTCCTCCTTGCCCGGCGGTTTTCATACTTGTACCGTAATTGAATGTGGGCTCCTGTTCTGTTTCGGTAAGAATTTCCTGCTTTTGTGTCGTAACGTTACCTATTCCTGCCCAAGATGCTTCCAGCCGAATACACTGGTTGCGCAAATCCTGAGCGACTCCTGCCATGTAAATCATGTGATTGTTGGTTATATTTACTACTTGTCCGCTGTAGCTGTATGTCTTTTCGAAGTTTCTTGGCTCACGATGAGAATCATCGGTCAATTGGAACAAAATATATTCCAGTGCATGATAGCCCAAAAGCCCATATCCCAGATTGCTTGTGATGTAATCAAAGTCGCCGGTTCCTATGGCATCCATCATCTTCTGGTTATTCAGCAGATTATCCAGAGCTACTTGGTCCAAAGGCCACGAATCAATGTGAGGGTCGATGTTATAATCTCCTGCCGCACCAAATAGAAAAGCCTCGCTCAATTCCCATGCTTTTCGTGATTCGGTCCAGTGCTCACATGCTTCGGCTACATACTCTGTAGCCTTTTTCTTATCTCCATTCAGATAGGTTTCCTTTGCTTTCGTACAAGCGTCACTCATTAATATGGCTTCGTCTGCCATTGCTTTGTACGTGGCGATAATTGTATTGTCTACATAGGGTACGATAGCTTCTTTCAGAGCTTGTTCTTCGTTTGAAAGTCCTTCGGAGTTACTACTTCCATGGTTGTTGTCACTACAGGAAATCATGCTTGTTGCTGTCATGGCACTTATAGCCATGCAAAGAGATAGTTTAAAAAACTTGTTCATAGCTTTTATCTTTTGGGGTTATTATTATGTGATAATTGTTTGTCGGAAAGTTATTTTGTAAAAAGTCCGGCATAGGCTACACCTACCGATATAGACGGCTCGTTGTTGTAAGGACTTCTCATCAACCCGATGGAATATTCCCCTTTTACTACGATGTCATGAATAGGATAGTAGTTCAGTCCCGCTGCGATACGATTACGCCCGCAGAATCTGTAAATAGGGGTACTGGTCTTGTGCATGGAGTCGTAATAGTCGTAACGGCCGAAGACATACAGTTTCTGTCCTTTCTCATTCAACTTTTCGATTTGGGAGAATACATTATAACCTGCTTCGATACCGGCAGCAATGGCAGCTTCGGCCACGTTCTGTTGAGGTGACGGAGAGTTGTTGCTCATCTTTTTATTGACTTCTGTAATCTTGTCGGCATCACTCAGGTGACCGTAATCGAAGTTACCGCGGACAATCCAGTTGTGATCATTATAATGAAAGTCGAAAGCACCTATTAAGACAGTTCCTTTCACGTCTTTATACTTCTTACTGTCCTTATAATCGTTTAGCGAATTGTTGAATGAGTTGCCGGCATAACCGCTGACTGACAGGCGTAAACCTTTGACGGAGTAATTGTCGATGCGGAAAGCTCCGGCTACGGAGTTACTAATCTTAAATTCATATGGGCTGCCGGCACCGCCTTGTATCCAGTTCAAACGATTAAAACGGTCGGAGTCTAGCCCCGGTACCAGCAATACTTCATAGCGCCAGTCGCCTGTCTGTCCCCACAAGCTGATGCCCGTTTCGTGCCAGGTACAAGGAAGGATGGTGTTTTCTCCCTCTGGACGATAGACTCCGAAGAACTCAGTTGGCAGATGATGCTGGTTCGTTCCTCCCACCGGAACGATGATATGTCCTAATTTGATATTGAACTCCGGACAAATGGACTTCTGAATCCAAAATTGTTCCAGTGCAACTTCTCCGCCACGTTCCACTTCACTTTCGTATTCACCCGCTTCCTCTTCCTCTATTTCAACAGCACTTTCGGTTCCACCGTGTTCAAATTCTATCTCACTTCCCATTGTCCATCCGTGTCCGAAATCATAATTCAGGAAAAGTACCACATGTGGCAGGTCGAAGCGTCCGTGCGACTCTCCTTTGTAGACGCTTGGGTCTTTGGCTGTATAGCGGATATATTTATCGGAATAGAAGTTATGACTATACACAGCCTCTCCATATCCTCCGATAGTTAACCCTTTGCCACCTTTTTCTGTCTTCAGGATGGAATGCCTTTCAGCTTTCATTTCCTTTTCCGTTCTCTCGTTGTCACTACTCACTTTCTCGATTTCGTTTGCCGCAAAACCGTGGGTACTCATTGCTGCAAAACAAAGTGAGAATAAAACCTTTTTGCTTTTCATTTATTCTTTCCTTTTGTTTATTTTTAACAAATGCAAAGGTAGAATACATGTTTTGTGACATCAATACCTATTAGTTAGTAAAAAAAAGTTGTTAAATACCTAGTAGTAGGTATACTTGTTTTTAACTTTGTGGCAAATTTGTTTTAATGGTATATAGAAATGGAAGAATACCGATTGGACGACCTGACGATCAAAGAGCATTTGTTGCGTCTGGCGGAGAGGGGAAACAAATCGTTTACCGAGAGTCTGAACCCCGGCGTTGAGCATGTTTTAGGAATCCGGATTCCGGACTTGCGTCAACTGGCAAAGCAGATTTCCCGTACGAACTGGGAAGAATACCTGCTTACGGCCGATTCTTTTTACATGGAGGAGCGTATGCTGCAAGGTATGGTGCTGGGATGTATCAAGCCCGATGACGATGTGGAGTACTATTTACATCGCGTGACTTGCTTCGTATGGATTATCAACAGCTGGTCGGTGTGCGACACGTTCAAGTTTGGAGGCGGGAAAAAGTTCGTCGAAGACAATAAGGAGCGCTTGTGGACTTATCTTGTGGACTGGATGCATGCACGGGGAGAATACGAGATTCGTTTCGGAGTGGTGATGAGCATGCAGCTTTTCATCGACGAGGAACATATCGGACAATTGCTGAAAGAATACGATGCTATCCGTCACGATGGATATTATGTGAAGATGGCTGTGGCATGGGCCTTGTCGGTTTGCTTCGTGAAGTTCCCCGAACTGACTATGCAGTACCTGAAACAAAATACGCTGGACGATTTTACATACAATAAGGCGTTACAGAAAATAACGGAATCGTATCGGGTAGATGCTGAAACCAAGCAGCTCATCCGGCAGATGAAAAGACCTGCTGCCCGATAATCGGTAAGATATGATGGTCGCACAGAGAGCAAGTTGGATGAATAGCTTGCTGTCTGTGCGACATTGTTTTTATTCATGATGGTACGGACCGTTGTTCAAGATGGTCATGGCACGATAGAGTTGTTCCACGAAAATCAGACGGATCATCTGATGCGAGAAGGTCATTTTCGATAAAGATATCTTTTCCTGAGCTGCGGCATATACGGCGGGCGAGAAGCCGTAAGGCCCTCCGATGATGAACACCAGTCGCTTGCTTACCGTATGCATCTTGCGTTCTATCCATGCGGCGAACTCAATGGAGCGAAACTCCTTGCCGTGTTCGTCGAGCAATACGGGTACGTCGCCCGGTTGTAAGGCTTTCAGAATCAGTTCTCCTTCTTTTTCCTTCTGCTGCTCCATGCTCAGGCTTTTGGTATTCTTGAGCTCTGGGATGACTTCTATGTCGAAAGAGATATAATGTTTCGTACGCTCCGCGTAATCGTTTATGGCGGTGATGTAATGTTTTTCTACTGTCCGTCCGACAACAAGTAACGTAAATTTCATTTTCTGTCTGGTTTTGATTTTAATCTTTTTGCAAAGATAAGGATTATCCTTACCTTTGCCAGTAAGAAAACGTATTTAAAATCAGAAATAAGATGGATGAAAAAGTAGTTAAGGATTTGATCGATCGCCTGATCGACTTGTCGTTTGCAGAAGATATTGGCGACGGCGACCATACCACCTTGTCGTGTATTCCTGCCGATGCTATGGGAAAATCGAAACTTTTGATTAAGGAAGAAGGTATTCTTGCCGGTATTGAGGTGGCAAAGGAGGTTTTCCGCCGTTTCGACCCTGAGCTGAAGGTGGAAGTTTTCATCAACGACGGTGCACACGTGAAACCGGGCGACGTACCTATGATAGTAGAAGGAAAGGTACAGTCCTTGCTTCAAACTGAACGTCTGATGTTGAACATCATGCAGCGTATGAGCGGTATTGCTACCATGACACACCGTTACGTAGAACGTCTGAAGGGAACCAAGACGCGTGTGCTCGATACTCGTAAGACAACTCCGGGTATGCGTGTACTCGAAAAAATGGCAGTCAAGATTGGCGGCGGCGTCAATCACCGTATCGGCCTGTTCGATATGATTCTGCTGAAAGACAATCATGTCGATTTTGCTGGGGGAATTGACAAGGCTATCACCCGTGCCCGTGAATACTGCAAGGCAAAAGGCAAAGACTTGAAGATTGAAATTGAAGTACGTAACTTTGACGAATTGCAGCAGGTACTCGATCTGGGCGGTGTAGACCGTATCATGCTCGACAACTTTACGCCGGCAGATACCCGCAAGGCAGTAGAAATGGTGAACGGACGTGTAGAGCTTGAGTCATCGGGTGGTATTACATTTGATACGCTGCGCGACTATGCCGAGTGCGGTGTCGACTTCATTTCGGTAGGTGCCCTGACACATTCTGTAAAAGGTCTGGATATGAGTTTCAAGGCGTGCTGATGCGTATGGAATCTTAAGTGCAATTTTTAAAAGTTGTACGGAAAAATACTCTTCGCCTGCCGATGTTTCCCGGAGCACCTTTGGATGCCTCGAGTAATCAGGCAGGCTGTTTTCCCCTTTTTCTGCGATTTCTCTTTGTTCCTGTCAATGGAATGAAAGTAGAATCGGAGAAAAAGGGGATTTTTTATGTTTTTTTTACCACAGATAGTGTCCGATTTTTTTCTATCTTTGGTTATCATCCTAAAATTGAAGCTTATGAGTCATGAAACGTATCAATTCCTTCTGTATGCCATGTCGGTGGCTGGTGTGCTGGTTTTTGTGGCGCTTTATTTTGTAAAGGCGGGATATGGTATGTTCCGGACATCCTCGTGGGGAGTTTCTCTTCCCAACAAACTTGCCTGGATGCTGATGGAAGTACCGGCGTTTATTGTCATGCTGTACGGATGGGTGCGCAGCGGAATGGTACTTTCGGCTCCGCAGACTGTATTTGCCTTGCTGTTCTTGCTGCATTATTTCCAGCGTTCGTTTGTCTTTCCGTTGCTGATGAGAGGCAAAAGTCGTATGCCCCTTGCCATTGTTGCCATGGGGATAGTCTTTAATGTGCTGAACGGTATGTTGCTTACGACAAGTCTGTTTCGTTATCCTCCTGCCGGACTGTATGCAGATGGCAGCGATTTCTGGATGCATTCTCTACCATGGATCGGGCTGGCGCTGTTTGTGCTTGGAATGGGGATCAATCTGCATTCCGACTATGTTATCCGTCACCTTCGTAAGCCTGGCGATACGAAACATTATTTGCCGCAGAAAGGCTTTTACCGCTATGTGACCTCTGCCAATTATCTGGGTGAGTTGATAGAATGGATTGGATTCGCTCTGCTGACGGGTTCGCCTGCTGCATGGGTGTTTGTCTGGTGGACGGCTGCCAATCTGGTGCCGCGTGCCGATGCCATTTACAAGCGCTATCGGGAAGAATTTGGAGATGAGGCTGTCGGAAGCAGGAAGCGGATTATACCTTATATATATTAGTACGTTGCCGGAGGTATCTTTTCCGGGCGTGGCAAGTGAGTGGCTTTTCTATGGAATTAGAAATGGTCGGATAGCTTGCAGTGTTAACTTTTTAACTGATTATTATGGATTCAAAACTATTTACTCCGGTTCGGCTGGGACCACTGACGTTACGTAACCGCACCATTCGTTCGGCGGCTTTCGAAAGCATGTGCCCTGGCAACAAACCTTCTGAGCAGTTGCTCGAGTATCATCGCTCGGTGGCTGCAGGTGGCGTTGGCATGACGACGGTCGCTTATGCGGCGGTTACTCGAAGCGGCTTGTCGTTCGACCGCCAGTTGTGGATGCGTCCGGAGATTGTTCCCGGCCTTCGCCGGCTGACTGATGCCGTCCATACCGAAGGAGCTGCGGCAAGTATTCAGTTAGGACATTGCGGCAACATGTCGCACAAGAGTATCTGTGGCTGTCTGCCTGTAGGGGCCAGCAGTGGATTCAATCTTTATTCGCCTACCTTTGTGCGGGGACTTCGTGCGGACGAACTGCCCGAAATGGCACGGACATACGGTCAGGCTGTCCGCTTGGCACGTGAATCCGGATTCGATGCTGTGGAAATTCATGCCGGACACGGTTATCTCATCAGCCAGTTTCTTTCTCCTGCTACCAATCACCGTAAGGACCAGTTCGGTGGTTCGCTGGAAAACCGGATGAAGTTCATGGACATGGTGATGGAGGAGGTGATGAAAACGGCAGGAACAGACATGGCAGTATTGGTAAAGATGAACATGCGCGACGGATTTCGGGGAGGTATGGAACTGGAGGAATCGCTGCAGGTGGCACAACGGCTGCAACAGTCGGGTGCCCATGCGCTGGTCTTGAGCGGAGGTTTCGTGAGCAAGGCTCCGATGTATGTGATGAGAGGGGAAATGCCTATCCATACCATGACGCACTATATGACTTGCTGGTGGCTGAAGTATGGCGTACGTCTGGTGGGGAAATGGATGATACCTGCTGTACCTTTCCGTGAGGCTTATTTTCTGGAAGATGCGCTGAAGTTCCGGAAGGCACTGGATATGCCGCTGGTGTATGTAGGAGGACTGGTTAGCCGTGAGAAAATCGATGAGGTTTTGAACGATGGATTTGAGGCGGTACAGATGGGGCGTGCGTTGCTCAACGAGCCGGGTTTTGTAAATCGTATGCGTGAGGAAGAAAAGGCACGTTGTAACTGCAAACACAGCAATTACTGCATTGCCCGTATGTATACCATTGACATGGCATGTCATCAGCGTCTGAAAGAGGAGCTTCCTCCTTGCATCAGGAAGGAAATCGAACGTATAGAAAGCAAGGGGTAAGATGGAAAAGAAACTGGCGGTGATAACGGGTGCCGATGGAGGTATGGGTACAGAGATAACTCGTGCGGTAGCATCGGCTGGTTATAGGGTGATAATGGCATGCTGTAATCTGGTGCGGGCAGCGGAAAAACGGAATCTGCTTATGGCGGAAACGGGCAATGCGGATATAGAGGTGCAGTTTATCGATCTGGCTTCACTGGCTTCGGTTGCATCTTTTGCCCGGAAGATGGTGGAACGGGGTGAACAGATTACCTTGCTGATGAATAATGCGGGAACGATGGAAACGGGACTTCATATTACGGAAGACGGGCTGGAACGTACCGTGAGCGTGAATTATGTCGGACCCTATCTGCTGACGCGCAAGCTTTTGCCGCTGATGGAAGCGGGGAGCCGTATCGTGAATATGGTTTCTTGCACGTATGCCATCGGCAAGCTGGATTTTCCTGATTTTTTCTTGCGCGGAAGGAAAGGGAGCTTCTGGCGTATCCCTATTTATAGTAATACGAAACTGGCTCTGACTCTCTTTACGCTGGAACTGGCTGCTCATGTCAGGGAGAGAGGGATTGTAGTTAATGCTGCCGATCCAGGCATTGTTTCGACAGATATTATTACCATGCACATGTGGTTCGATCCTTTGACGGATATTCTTTTCCGTCCTTTCATTCGTACGCCTCGTCAGGGAGCTGCTACAGCCGTCAGCCTGTTGCTGGATGAAGAAGCGGGCAAACGTACCGGAACACTGAATGTCAGTTGCCGGCCTAAGCCTTTGTCGGATAAGTTTCTCCATCATTCCCAGATGAAAGAGCTCTGGAGGCTTACCGAGGAACAAGTTTCCAAATGGTTGTAGCCGGATAAAAAACAACGGCAGAGAACGTCTTTTTGTCAGACAATCTCTGCCGTTATCGTATCGCTATATTAAATCAATAAGCATTTTTCTCACCGTGGATGGCGTTTCTTACGGTCTTGTAGATGATGTAAATATCCAGCCAGAAACTCCAGTGCTCGATGTACCAGATGTCACCGATTACACGTCCTTCCATATCTTTCAACTCCTTTGTCTCACCTCGGTAGCCGGTTACCTGGCTCCATCCTGTAATGCCGGGTTTAACAAAGTGTCGTACCATGTATTTATTGATCAGTTTGGAGTATTCTTCCGTATGCTTCAGCATGTGAGGACGCGGTCCTACAATACTCATATCTCCCAGCAACACATTGATGAACTGGGGCAGTTCGTCGATGTTTGTCTTTCGCATGATATTTCCCCAGCGGGTCTTGCGGGGATCGTCCTTGGTTGCCTGCAACGTATCAGCTTCCTTGTTGACCTTCATCGAACGGAACTTGTAGCAATAAAACTCTTTATCATTCAGTCCATTGCGCTTCTGTTTAAAGAAGATAGGACCCGGCATGGTCAGTTTAGTTACGATAGTAACAATAATCAGTATAATCGGGAACAGCGTACACAGGAATAGCAAGGAGAAAACGATATCGAATGCACGTTTCAGCAACTTGTTTTCCGGACGACTTAGTGGGTCTTGTCGTAAGCTAAGATATGGAACATTTCCCATCATGTTAAAGTATACTCTATTATGCAAGTAGTTGTGCAGATTAGGTACGCTATAGAAATGAACTAAATGGTTCTCGCAGTAATTGATAATTTGTATGATCAGTTCACTCCGGCGTGAAGGAAGACAGCAAAATAGGTAATGTATGTATGAATTGTCCTTCAGATAATTTGGTATTTCTTCCGGACGTCCCAAATAGGGACACTGGGAAGGCATTTCAGGGTTGGGCTCATCGTCGAAATAGCCATTCACTCTATAACCGGTAGATGGATCATCTGACAATTCATAGTACATTTCAATGTTATTCGAAGTACTTCCTACCAGTACTACATAACGTAAATTTTTCCCTTTCGAACGTAGGCCTTTTAAAATACTTCTAAATACTAACCGGAAAATACTTAATAGAATGAATAAGGTTGAAATGTATATAGGAAAGAACAAAGAGTATATATTCATAAACTTTCCAACACTTAATAAAGTACCCGATAGTATTGAAAAATAAAAAACGTTACGGAATACACGCATGATTATCTGATATGGATAAATTTTACGCAAGTGTAAGACTATTCCTCCTTGAAGACAGCATACCAGATAACATAGAAATATTATAATTAATACTTGGGGTAATGTAGCTGTTAGTTCTGTGTATTTCCCTTGGTAAATAGCACCTAAGTAAAATATATAAAATAAACCGCAACTAATGCATAATTCCCCTAAAAGCACGCACAGCTTTATTATGCTATTGTTTCGTACAGTATTATTAATATAATTCTCCATAACAAAATAACGATAGGTTAATATTCTTTAAATTATTGGCGTCTATGAATGCGTGATTAAAAAAATTATACAAAAATAGACATTGTCTCTTTATTATGCAAACAAATTTAGTTTGTTTTTGTAAATAGAAGCTCGTGTTTGTTAAATGTAGTTAATATAGTAGTTTTTTTAGAGCTTCTATTGTGTTGTATAACATATAATCAATATCTTTGCACCGTGTTTTTCATGGTATTAGATTTAAGGTTAATGAAGATTGGGAGTCTGGGAAGATTCCCTTTTTTATTTTATTAATGGCTCAAGTGGTAATGCATCAGTTCGTCTATAGGGTTCTTTATAAAAATTCCAAGTGGTATATGAAAGGAATGTGCCGATTCTTCAAGTTCTTCGTGAAAGAACCATGCAATAGAACCGACAAAGGAAACTGGATACATTTGTGGATATAGCAGGACATTGCGGCGGAAGAACTCTCCGAAGCAATCTAATAAGAATGCATGTACTTGTGGCATCCCCTTATGTTCATAAATATAAGGAGTGAGTGAGGCCAGAAAGCGATTGGCTTGTGGCCGGCGATATACATTATCCAATATCTCAGAAATTGTAAGATTGAGCTTTTCTTGTAATCCATGCTGCAATATCTCGGGTAATTGTCCTTTCAGACAATCGCCTATAAATCGTTTTCCCAAGTATGCTCCGCTGCCTTCATCTCCTAAAATATATCCCAGTGGCGGAATGTTCCGTATGATTTTTTCTCCATCGTATAAGCATGAGTTGGATCCTGTTCCGAGTATGCAGGCTATTCCTGCTTTGTCTTTACATAAGGCACGTGCAGCTCCCAGCAGGTCTGTTTCCACAAAAATGTCAGCGTCCGGAAAATATTCTTGTAACACCTGAATGATGGAGGCTGTTTTGGATGGCAAGCATCCGGCGCCATAGAAGTAAATAGCCGTGCAGCGCTGGAGTGGAGTGTTCAGTTGTGGAAGAAGTTCATCATGGATGATAGACCGTATCTTTTCTTCAGACTGATGGAACGGGTTGATTCCTTCCGTCTGGACAATTTTGCAATTGGCTGTTTCCGTACCGTAGCACCAATCGGTTTTGGTAGATCCACTGTCGGCTATAAGTATCATAATGAAAGGTGGTTATAAAAAGCACAATGCATCAAGATATGACACATTGTGCTTTTTGTGATTGGTATTAAATTAATTAGTGGCAATGGCCGCATCCGCCTCCACAACATCCGTCGTCATGGTGATGATGCTCATGATCTCCGCAGCCTCCGCCGCAGCTGTCACATCCGCAGCCACATCCTTCTCCACTCATCATGTTGACCATTCCTTCTATTTCTTTATTGGTAGCAGGACGCATTTCTGTAATAGTACCTTCAAAGATCAAGTCTTTGCCGGCATGAGGATGGTTCAGGTCGAGCACTACTTTGTCTTCAGTAATTTCACCTACGTTGGCATAGAACTGATGTCCTTCTGCATCGCTCAGCATAATGATATTGCCCGGGAAGATATTTTCGCTGTCGAAATTACCGTCAGGATCGCAAAACATAGATTTAGAAACCTGACGTACGTTATCTTCGTTACGCTCTCCGTATGCTTCTGCGCAAGGAATTGTAAAATTGAAGTTATCTCCTTTGCTCAGTGCTGTGATTTCTTTTTCAAATTTATCGAGTGTGTATCCGATACCAGAAATAAACTGGAACGGATGTTCTACAGTTGCTTCTTCCAGCAATTCTTTCTTTCCGTCAGCAATAGCATACAGACGATATGCTACGGTGATGTATTTATTTTCCATACTTCAAATAAATGTGTTTATAATGATTGAATTTTCGCCAAAGGTACGAATAAAAAATGATTTATTGAAAGGGGGATTTCTTCTTTCTGTTAGTATTTTCACAAATAAAAGCGGCAATAAAGACTATATAAAAAGAATTTGGATATAAAATAAGCCCCAGAACTTACTAATGATTATTTTTTATTGAAAATTTCTTTCATTTTATTTGTTTGTTCCGAAAAAGCCTTTACCTTTGCAGACGTAAAACAAAGCAAGATAACATGAAAGTGATAACTGATATACGAATTAACTTGGCAGTCCTGCATATTATTCGCGTCGTGGTGAAAGAACCAAGAGGTGAGTAAAGTTTTCGTGTATACAGTTCACATAAGGAAATATGTATGGAAGCCTTTCTCGCCAGTGTTGAGAAAGGCTTTTTACTTAATGAAAAGGAGATAAATGTAATGAAACATCAGTTACGCAGTTCGATGAGTACCGAAGGTCGCCGTATGGCAGGAGCTAGAGCCTTATGGGTAGCCAACGGTATGAAGAAGGAAATGTTTGGGAAGCCCATTATAGCTATCGTAAATTCGTTTACGCAGTTTGTGCCGGGACATACACATTTACACGAAATAGGCCAGCAGGTAAAAGCGGAAATCGAGAAATTGGGATGCTTTGCTGCTGAATTTAATACCATTGCCATTGACGATGGCATTGCAATGGGGCACGACGGAATGCTGTATTCTTTGCCTTCCCGTGACATCATAGCCGACAGTGTGGAATATATGGTGAATGCCCATAAGGCAGATGCGATGGTCTGCATTTCGAATTGCGACAAGATTACTCCGGGAATGCTTATGGCCGCAATGCGACTGAATATCCCTACTGTATTTGTTTCCGGCGGTCCGATGGAAGCTGGAGAGTGGGGAGGCATGCATCTTGATTTGATAGATGCCATGATTAAATCGGCCGATTCAACAGTGAGTGATGAAGATGTAGTAGAAATAGAACGTCACGCTTGTCCTGGATGTGGTTGTTGTTCTGGAATGTTTACGGCAAATTCCATGAACTGCCTGAACGAAGCCATCGGATTAGCCTTGCCGGGAAACGGAACAATTGTAGCTACGCATGAAAACCGTAAGCGTTTGTTCCGGGATGCTGCCGAACTGATTGTGAAGAATGCCTATAAGTATTACGAAGAAGGTGACGACAGCGTGTTGCCGCGCAGTATCGCTACTCGTCAGGCCTTCCTGAATGCCATGACACTGGATATTGCGATGGGAGGTTCTACCAACACCGTATTACATTTGTTGGCTGTTGCTCATGAAGCAGAAGTGGATTTCAAGATGGATGACATCGATATGTTGTCGCGTCGGGTACCTTGTTTGTGCAAGGTCGCTCCCAATACACAGAAATATCATATTCAGGATGTCAATCGTGCTGGCGGTATCCTTAATATATTAGGAGAACTTGCAAAGGGAGGACTGCTCGATACTACCGTACACCGAGTCGATGGTTCTACATTAGGAGAGGCAATTGCCAAATACAATATCTGTAAACCGGATGTAGATGCTGAGGCTATGCGTATTTATACAAGTGCGCCGGGCGGTAAATTCAATATCCAGTTAGGCTCTCAGAGCAACACGTATAAAGAACTTGATACAGATCGTGCTACCGGTTGCATCCGCGATTTGCAGCATGCTTACAGCAAAGACGGAGGATTGGCTGTACTGAAAGGGAATATTGCGCAAGATGGTTGTGTGGTAAAGACTGCCGGAGTAGACGAAAGTATCTGGAAGTTCTCTGGTCCTGCCAAAGTGTTCGATTCACAGGAATCGGCATGCGAAGGTATCCTTGGTGGCAAAGTTGTGAGCGGAGATGTAGTCGTCATTACTCACGAAGGACCGAAAGGTGGACCGGGCATGCAGGAAATGCTTTATCCTACTTCGTATATCAAGTCGAAACATTTGGGAAAAGAATGTGCCTTGATTACAGATGGCCGGTTTAGTGGAGGTACTTCCGGTCTGAGTATCGGACATATTTCTCCCGAAGCAGCAGCCGGCGGAAATATCGGTAAGATAGTAGACGGAGATATTATTGAGATTGATATACCAAACCGTACGATAAATGTGAAACTCACCGACGAGGAACTGGCAGCACGCCCCATGACACCTGTTACTCGTAACCGTCAGGTGTCGAAGGCATTGCGAGCTTATGCCAGTATGGTAAGCTCAGCCGATAAGGGTGGAGTAAGAATTGTATAAGGAACTATTTATTCTTCATTTTGATTTATGGCTAAAGAAAGAATTACAGGGTCGGAAGCATTGATGCGTTCATTGGAGCATGAAGGAGTAAAGACTCTTTTCGGTTATCCGGGAGGAGCTATCATGCCTGTATTCGATGCATTGTACGACCACAGAGATAAATTGAACCATATACTGGTTCGTCACGAACAAGGAGCGGCTCATGCTGCTCAAGGATTTGCCCGAGTTTCGGGAGAAGTTGGAGTTTGTCTGGTAACCAGCGGACCGGGAGCTACAAATACCATTACAGGTGTGGCCGATGCCATGATAGACAGTACGCCTATTGTTGTCATCGCAGGGCAGGTAGGTGCCAGTCTGTTGGGAACGGATGCCTTTCAGGAAGTCGATCTGGTGGGTATTACGCAGCCTATTTCGAAATGGAGTTATCAGATACGCCGCGCGGACGACGTAGCATGGGCGGTTTCACGTGCCTTTTATATCGCACAAAGCGGACGTCCCGGACCGGTGGTTCTCGACTTTGCCAAGAACGCACAGACTGAAATGACCGATTATGAACCGGTAGATGTTGACTTTATCCGCAGTTATGATCCCGATCCGGAAACGGATATGGACGAAGTAGACAAGGCGGCAGAACTGATAAACAATGCTCAACGTCCCTTGGTATTGGTCGGCCAGGGTGTAGAACTGGGCGGCGCGCAGGAAGAATTGCGTAAGTTCGTCGAAAAGGCTGATATGCCTTGTGGATGTACTTTGCTGGGACTTTCGGCACTTCCTTCCGGTCATCCGCTGAATAAGGGTATGTTGGGTATGCACGGGAATCTTGGTCCGAACGTCAAAACCAACGAATGTGATGTGCTCATTGCGGTAGGAATGCGTTTTGACGACCGTGTAACCGGTGATTTGTCCACCTATGCCCGTCAGGCAAAAGTCATTCATTTGGATGTCGATCCTTCTGAGATTGGCAAGAATGTACCGGTAGATGTCCCTGTTTTGGGAAATTGTAAACGTACATTGTCCATGCTTACCGAGCGAATACACCCTCAGAAACATACCGAATGGATTGCCAGTTTCCAGCCCTATGAGGAGAAGGAATATACTCAGGTTATAAAGCCTGAAGTTTATCCGACGGAAGGTCCTTTAAATATGGGTGAAGTAGTTCATTCAGTAAGCGAAGCAACGAACAACGAAGCGATACTGGTGACAGATGTCGGTCAGAACCAAATGTTAGCTTGCCGCTACTTTAAGTTTACTAAGAACCGCAGCCTTGTAACTTCGGGCGGTATGGGAACGATGGGATTCTGCCTGCCGGCCGCTATCGGTGCTACCTTCGGATGTCCCGGACGTACGGTTTGCGCATTTATGGGCGACGGAGGTTTGCAGATGACCATGCAGGAACTGGGTACGATAATGGAGCAGAAATCGCCGGTAAAGATTATTTTGATGAATAACAATTTCCTGGGCAATGTCCGCCAGTGGCAGGCTATGTTCTTCAGACACCGCTATTCGTTTACCCCGATGATGAACCCCGACTACATGCAGATTGCTTCGGCGTATGGTATTCCTTCCCGCAGAGTAATGGACCGTTCCGAGTTGAACGACGCCATTCGTGAGATGCTGGAAACCGACGGACCGTTCCTGCTGGAAACCTGTGTGGTGGAAGAAGGAAAGGTATTGCCGATGACTCCTCCGGGAAGTCCCGTAAACTATATGCTGTTGGACTGTTAATTAAGAGTAACTATGGATAATAAGACATTATATACGATAATCGTTCATTCGGAAAACATAGCCGGTTTGTTGAATCAGGTAACGGCTGTGTTTACACGCCGCCAGATAAACATCGAAAGTCTGAACGTGTCTGCTTCTTCCATTAAAGGAGTACATAAGTATACCATTACTTGCTGGACTACCCCTGATATCATAGAGAAACTGGTACGTCAGATAGAAAAGAAAATGGACGTGATACAGGCGCACTACTTTACCGACAAGGAAATCTTCCAGCGTGAGGTAGCCATGTATAAAGTTTCCACACCCGAGTTTCAGGCAACGGCAGAACCTTCGAAGGTTGTACGTCGCTATGGGGCACATATTGTAGAAGTAAATCCTACATTCTCTGTTGTAGAGATGACGGGTATGAGCGACGATATTACGAGTTTGTATCAGGAACTGAAAAATCTGAACTGTGTATTGCAGTTTGTCCGCTCAGGAAGAATTGCAATTTCGACCAGTTGTTTTGAACGTGTTAACGAGTACCTGGCACACCGGGAAGAACGATATAGAAACGAAAAACAATAAAGATGGTTATGAGTGAGGATAATAAAGTTAGTACCTACCCGTTTGTTGCAGAACCGTTCCACGTAGATTTTACGGAAAAACTTACGATGGGCGTATTGGGCAACCACCTGTTGAACTGTGCAGGCTTTCATGCTGCGGAACGTGGCTTCGGCATTGCTACCCTGAACGAGAACCATTATACATGGGTACTTTCGCGTCTGGCGGTGGAAATGGAGGAAATGCCCCGTGCATACGAGAAGTTCAGCATCCAGACGTGGGTGGAAAATGTATATCGTCTGTTCACCGACCGTAATTTTGCTATCCTGAATCAGGATGGTAAGCCGATAGGGTATGCACGTTCCATCTGGGCAATGATCAGCATGGAAACCCGTAAGCCCGCCGACCTGCTTGCACTGCATGGAGGAAAGATAACCGACTATATTTGTAAGAAGGAGTGTCCCATTGCCAAGGCAGGCCGTGTAAAGGTGACAGAGCAGGTTCCATGTTCCGAATACCTGGTGAAATACAGTGACATTGACCTCAACGGTCACGTCAACAGCATTAAGTATATTGAACATGCACTCGATTTGTTCCCACTCGAAATGTTTCGCAATAAATCCATCCGCCGCTTTGAAGTGGCATACGTTGCCGAAAGCTATTACGGCGACAAGCTGAGCTTCTACCGTGAGCAGGTGGGCGAAAATGAATTTGATATAGAAATAAAAAAGAATGGCACGGAAGTTGTCGTTCGTTGTAAAGTGATATTTAACTGATTTTTTAATAAAAGATTGTATTATGGCACAAATGAATTTTGGCGGCGTTACTGAAAATGTAGTAATCCGCGATGAGTTCCCCTTGGAAAAAGCACGTGAAGTATTGAAAAACGAAACAATAGCTGTCATCGGTTATGGTGTACAGGGCCCCGGACAGTCACTGAATCTGCGTGATAACGGTTTCAACGTAATCGTAGGACAGCGTCAGGGCAAGACATTCGAAAAGGCTGTTGCCGACGGTTGGGTACCGGGCGAAACCTTGTTCAGCATCGAAGAAGCTTGCAAGAGAGGTACTATTATCATGTGTCTGTTGTCGGATGCTGCCGTTATTTCTGTATGGCCTACCATCAAACCTCATCTGACTGCTGGCAAAGCATTGTATTTCTCTCACGGATTTGCTATTACATGGAACGACCGTACCGGTGTGGTTCCTCCTAAAGATATCGATGTTATCATGGTTGCTCCTAAAGGTTCGGGTACATCTTTGCGTACCATGTTCCTCGAAGGACGTGGCTTGAACTCATCGTACGCTATCTATCAGGATGCTACCGGAAAGGCTTACGAACGTACTATTGCACTGGGTATCGGTATCGGCTCAGGTTATTTGTTCGAAACAACCTTCCAGCGTGAAGCTACATCCGATTTGACAGGTGAACGTGGTACACTGATGGGTGCTATCCAGGGCTTGTTGCTGGCACAATATGAAACATTGCGTGAACACGGACACTCACCTTCGGAAGCATTCAACGAAACAGTTGAGGAACTTACTCAGTCATTGATGCCGCTGTTTGCAGCAAAAGGTATGGACTGGATGTACGCTAACTGTTCTACAACTGCTCAGCGTGGTGCTTTGGACTGGATGACTCCGTTCCACGATGCTACCAAACCGGTATTCGAAAAACTGTACAAGTCGGTTGCCGAAGGCCACGAAGCACAGCGTTCTATCGACTCAAACTCTCAGCCGGATTATCGTGATAAACTGAACGAAGAACTTCGTCAGTTGCGTGAAAGCGAAATGTGGCAGACAGCTGTAACCGTTCGTAAACTTCGTCCGGAAAACAACTGATAAACCACTTTCCAGATAAATAAGAAAAGCTCCTTTCGCCGTGAATACGCTGCCGGAAGGAGCTTTTCTTGTATCAGGGTGCAGGCATCTGCCGGACGCGGCATGATTCGTCATGACACTGCATATATAAATATCCTTTTCAGCTGCTGTATGCATTTTCTCCGGCATGTTGAGAATGAGGCATCTGCGTCTTTTTCTGGAAACCTCTGCATGTCCGGATTATTTTTTGTACAAAAACAAAAATCTTTTGTACAAATTTTCGGAAAACGTCCCGACGTTTTTTCTGAGAGCCGCCGGACTTTCTTTCCATACATCCCCATATCAGTGTCAAAGCTTGTAACATCCTGCGAAACGTAAACAGATTATGACAGGAAATTCACGTTAAAAAAGTAATTATTTATCCGTCAATCGGAATAAAATCGTTATTTTTGAGTACGACTTAATTTATCTTTACAATACAAACTACTGAGTTATGAAAACAGAATTTTTACAGATGATCAAGACACGGCGCAGTTGCCGTAAATATAAAGCAGAACAAATTACCGATGAAGAACTGAAGGCTGTACTCGAAGCGGGTACGTATGCACCTACTTCACGAGGCATGCAGGCTCCTTACATCGTGGCCGTGCAGAATGAAGCCCAGCGCAGACAGTTGGCCGAAATGAATGCCCGTGTCATGGGCGTGACCTCCAATCCGTATTACGATGCTCCCACGTATGTGCTGGTACTTGTTCCGGGCGACGCTAATAACCCCGTACAAGACGGTAGTTGCGTGCTTGAAAATATGATGCTTGCAGCCCATGCACTGGGACTGGGCAGTTGCTGGATTCACCGTGAGCGCGAAATGTTCGCTACTCCCGAAGGAAAGGAACTGATGAAGTCGTGGGGACTTCCCGACGGTCTGATAGGAATCGGAGCGCTGGCATTAGGATATCCGGAAGGAGAACCGGCACAGCCCAAACCACGTAAGCCCGATTACTACCGGATTATTAAATAAAAAAGGAAACCTGAACGTATGGCAGACGGAAAATATCATGTAGGATTCGCCCTGAGCGGAGGATTTATTCGGGGAATTGCCCATCTGGGTATGTTGCAGGCACTGTTCGAACATAACATCCGTCCCGATATCCTGTCGGGTACCAGTGCGGGTGCTATCGTCAGTGTCTTCATAGCCGACGGCAGGCAGCCCTTTGAGATTATGGAGATGTTTTCCGACCGTTCGTTTACGGAACTCGCCAAGATTCGTCCGGGTAAGGAAAGTTTGTTCCAAATGGATTATTTTATCGATTTCATGAGGAGCAATCTGCGGACACGCAACCTGGAGGATCTCGAAATACCTGTCGTTGTGACGGCTACCGATTTCGATCATGGCTGTTCCGTCCACTTCACATGTGGAGAGATAGCCCGCCGTGTGGCAGCCTCGTGCTGCATTCCCGTGCTGTTCGCACCGGTCAAGATAAGAGGCGTTTATTATGTCGATGGGGGAGTTTTCATGAATATTCCCGTTACCCCGATACGCGATTTGTGCGACAAGGTGCTGGCACTGAATGTCTACAAACTCGTTGCCGATGCATATAGCAAGAATCTGGCAGCCATAGCTCTCAGGGCGTACCACTTCATGTTTCAGGCGAATACATTTACCGAACTGGAAAAGGCAGACCTGATTATCGCGCCCGACGGTCTGGGATCGTACTCTAACTACGAACTGGAAAAAGCGGAAGAGATTTTTAGTACAGGGTATTTTGAGGCATCTCGGGTACTGGAGGAACTGGAAGAAGACGAAAAAGAACGGTATTTCTCGTTCAGGTAAAAAAGAAGAATGTCAAAAAATACAATAATGACTATGGAACAAAATGAAAAAATGATTATTTATCAGGTTTTTACCCGTTTGTTCGGCAATAACGAAGTAAACAACGTATACAATGGAAGCTTGCAGGAGAACGGATGTGGTAAAATGGATGATTTTACAAACAAGGCTCTGCATGAGATAAAGAAACTGGGCGCTACACATATCTGGTACACAGGCGTGATTGCTCATGCTTCCCAAACAGACTATTCTGCATATAATATTCCCCGAAATCACCCTTCAGTGGTAAAAGGCAAGGCTGGTTCGCCTTATGCCATCCGCGATTATTATGATATCGATCCCGATCTGGCTGTCAACATAGACCATCGCATGAAAGAGTTCGAAGCATTGGTCAAACGTACGCACAGCAACGGGCTGAAGGTGATTATTGATTTCGTACCCAATCACGTTGCCCGTCAGTATCACTCCATTGCCAAGCCTGCGGGTGTGAAAGACCTCGGCGAAGACGATGACAATACAAAGGCTTTTGATGTAAACAATAACTTCTATTACATACCGGGTACCCGGCTGGAAGGTGAAATAGACTTTTATAATGAACAGGCGGGCACCTACGAAGAAATGCCTGCCAAGGCTACCGGCAACAATCGTTTCGATGCTTATCCGAACAAAACCGACTGGTATGAAACGGTGAAGCTGAATTATGGGGTAGACTATATGGGAAATACGGGAAATCACTTCTCACCGATTCCTGATACCTGGAACAAAATGAAGGATATCCTGCTTTTCTGGGCATCCAAAGGCATAGACGGTTTCCGTTGCGACATGGCGGAAATGGTACCGTGCGAGTTCTGGGGCTGGGTTATTCCTCAGGTGAAAAAGCTGCATCCGGAACTGATTTTCATAGCTGAAGTTTATAATCCGAACGAATACCGTAACTATATCTTCAACGGACATTTCGATTACCTGTACGATAAGGTAGGGCTGTACGATACCCTTCGTGCCATAGTATGTGGTTACGGGTCGGCTACAGCTATCACCAACTGCTGGCAGAGTGTGAACGACATCCAGTCGCACATGCTGAATTTCCTGGAGAACCACGACGAACAGCGTATCGCTTCCGATTTCTTTGCAGGAGATGCTCGTAAGGCACTGCCGGCATTGCTGGTTTCGGCTTGCATGAATACCAATCCGATGATGATTTACTTCGGACAGGAACTGGGCGAGGAAGGAATGGACAGCGAGGGATTCAGCGGACGCGACGGACGTACTACTATCTTCGATTACTGGAGTGTAGACAGCATCCGACGCTGGTGCAATCACGGGCGCTATAATCTTCACCTGCTGAATGACCAGGAGAAAGAGCTTCGACGGTTTTATTACCATGTTCTGAACTTGTGTAATGAGGAAAAGGCCATCTCACAAGGTGAATTCTTCGACTTGATGTATGCCAATCAGGGAAATTGGCTGATGAATGAACATCGTCAGTTTGCGTTCCTTCGCAAGCATGCCAGCGAAGTGTTGCTGATACTTGTCAATTTCGATGAGATGCCGATGCCGGTTTCGGTCAATGTTCCGCGTCATGCGTTTGAGTATTTGCAGATGCCGGAAAGCGAAAGCGTACAGGCTGTAGACTTGCTGACGGGAGAAAAAGAAACCATTTCCTTTACAAGTGAGAAGCCGGTAGCCGTTGAACTGCCGGGCTGGGGTGGCAAGATCCTGAAAATGACAATCTGACCTGAAGGAGTGATATAAGTTTGAAGACGGCATCATAGGATATCTCCGGTAGAACTGATATCTTATGGTGCCGTCTGTATTTCCTCTAAATGCCTGCCGCTATTGTATCTTATTCCGATTTTACTTCATCATCATCGTTGGCTAGTGGTGTATATACGGCTTTGGGCTGAGGAATGCTGAAGCTGCTGTTGGCAAAAAGTTCGGCTAGGCCGGAGATTTGTTTCAGGCGCAGCAACTCATCGCGGTCCATTCCTATGTTTTTCATTATCCATTGGTCGGACATTCCAGCCTTATCCAGTTCGGCAACGATGTTCGACATCAGCTCGATGTTGTGCGTACCTCGTGCACGATTGTGCCGAATGGTAGAACCCATGCGGTTGGATAAATCTTTGTCTATTACAACAACCGGAAGCAATCCTTTCTCTCGCTGATAGATACGCTTCGATGTCTTTAGAACGGTATATCGGTGAAATCCGTCTACCAGGATATATTTATCTTGTGCCTTGTCGTAGTAGCATACACAGGGCATGGTAAATCCATCTTCCCAAATGGACAATTCCAGCAGTTTCATTTCAGGGGGAGCGACTACATTGGGGTTGTAATTATTTGCTACTACTTTCTCAACAGGTACGGCCCGTACGTTATAGACGGGACTTTTGTAATCATCGTTTGTCATCGCCAAATATTTTTGTAATTTTCCATAATTTTATTCTTCTTACTGATTTCCTCTTTGGTGGGGGAGAATCCCATATATTTGCAGGCATGGTCGTTACGAAGGATACAGATGCACATCCGTTTGTAGGTAGGGATTTCCCTGAATTCGGGAATATCAATGTCTTCCTGATACTCCATTTTGACAGGATGCTTGTGGGTCCGATAGTTGCTTTTGTCTACAATTTCTATGGGAATCTTTGCGTCAATCAACTTTTGAATGACATCGTCGCTGAGGCAACCTCCTTTTGTTCTCCAGAATTTGATACTGACATTCAGGCGTCTCAGGTAACCGTTGCGTGTTTCTTCGGGGAGTGTAGAGAGTAAAAAGTACATGAATGATTTCCAGGTATATCCTTCAGGTAATTTTATTTTTTGCCTTGCTGTGGCGTGTGTACTTCCATAAATTGCAGAAAAGTTAACTCCGTTTACGCGTCCTATCATTTTGCCCCACGTGTCAGGGTCTATGGCTTTGTACAGTGCCAGGCTTTCTATCGCTTCACTGATAAAAGGACTGGCCACCCGTTGTCGTTCCAGACTTATTCCTGCTTTGTAATAAAGATCATACAAAGGATTATAATCCCATTTAAACTTACCGTTTGCCGTCCATACATCTGTTGTCCGCCAGTCATATATGGGATAAGCGTTGTAAATATCATTCCCTATTTTGGAAGTCCATATATACTTGTGGTACAAGACATTTTTGGGAACCTGAAAGATACAGCGCCATCGGCTGAAACTTTCTTGTGTTCGTATGCCCACCAGACAGCAGGTGCGTGTGGCCTTTTTCTTTTTATGTAACCATTGTGCGAAATACAGTTGGAAATCGTAGTCCCATGCTTCCGGTTTCAATTCCGGAAAATCTTTGATAGTCATTGCATTTTTAGGCATTTGCCGGACCCACGCATCCTTCATTTTTTCATCCCACGGGCGCCAGTAAGACTGGTACATGGAGGTGGAAGTTGCAACACGAAATGGCAGGCAGATACGATACACATCAAGTAAATCTTTGTTCTTTTCCAGAATTTGGTCTACAAAGTCGATTGTCATTTTGTATTGTATTTCATAATCCATGTGGAATACGCCTATTTTACGTTTCAGGTTATTCCGCCGGATGTAATCGATACAAAGGTTTAGCAGGACTCCACTGTCTTTTCCTCCCGAAAAGGATACATAGATATTATCAAATTCATCGAATATTACTCGTAAACGTTCCTGAGTCAATTCGTAAACGTTCTTTGGCTCCTGAATTATTTCTTTCATGAGGCTTTTTGCATTTTAATGTATAGTTTCCACGTTTTTGTTATTTCAAATCCTTTGCGCTCAAACAAATCTTTGTGAAGAGTTTGCACTACAGCCACCAAGGGCTGTGTGCTTTCCTCTTCATCAGTTAGGACTGCTTCCAGCAGAGCTTCCAATATCGCATCGTGATTCTCTGCCTTGGCATAATAATTATTGATGATATGTTCGTTCTTACGCAAGTTTAGTGGTATAAAGCCTGCTACTTTGTGTTTTTCTATTGCAATATACCACACAAATTGTTCTCCGGTTTTAAATGGATAACCATTGTTATATTGCAAAATATTAGGATCCATGACCAAAGGACCTACTAGTTGATATAATTGTTTGTCTGTACCTTGTAATTTAAGTATTTGTATCATTAGCTATTATTTATACGTACTCTAGCAAAGATACTTAAAAAAGGCCATACTTACAATTTCTTGTCTGAAATCAATCGCGCGATACGTGTTTTGCTTTGAGCTCCTTTGGTGAGGAGATAAACATGTTTGTATGCGTCACGATTCAGTTCTGTAGGTGAACCGTTTATCAGGATGATATTGCGATCGTTGGCAAATTTCAGGATACCGTTTACGTTGTTTGGGTGCAGTTTACCTATTTCGTCCATCATACAATGCAGCTTGAAGTCCTTGAATTTCTGCGAAGCACTTTCCTTGAATACGTACAGCAACATGATGTTTATCATGGCTTTCACCAGAATGTCCGTACCTTCCGAACCTACATTCGAGAGTTTCTCCACGAAACCGGTATCGTTGTTGTTTTCTACAATGCGGAAACGAAGTTCGAATGAATCGTACAACCGGATTTTATCGTAGCGGTAAGCATGCATTTCTTTGATAAAATCGCGCAATAGAGTGATGGCCTCTTGTTTGACCAGTTGCTCGTTTTCACTAGAGAACAAGTTTGTACCAGGCGCAAGGTCGTAAGCATGTTCGTTATAATACTTCTGTATTGCTCGTAAAGAGTTTACTACACGATTGCTGCTTTCCTCTACCTTCATCTCAATTCGTTGGATAACTCCGACAAAATTGCAGGTCTGGAAACCTTTATTTACCTTGTTAATCAAATCGTGGATGTCGCTTTCCGAAGCAGTCAGCATTGAGGTATCCATGCTGATACGCTTGAATGTATCGGAGTGTTCGTTGTTGATGCGACGAATAAATTGGCTTATTCTATTTTCTTCCACGAAATCATGCAACTCTTCGGCAAAGTGGCTATATTCCCGATCCTCGTTAAACTTGGTCTTGAACTTGAACGTATTGTCCTCCTTAAAGTGATTGGTAAATAAATTTACCTCCTTTCGTAGATCGCTTTGTAATGAAGTATATTGGCTTTGCATACGTCCCAGCTCATCTATCAGCTCAATACAGTTTTTCTGTACGGCAAGTGCATTTTCGGAACAATTTTCCAATCGGAAAATATCCTGATAAGGCTTGTACCATTCGTAGGCAGAGATTTTTTCATACGCTTCCAGATTATTGGAGAAAGTACGTACATTGTCCTCCGCTTCATTTAACGACTTGGAGAGTTTGTCTATTTCTCCCTGCAAACTGCTTATCTCTTTGCGTAATGTTTCTTTTTCATTGTCGAGCAAACGTTTCTGTTCTTCATATTCATGTTTCCATTCTGGAATATGATCGATCAAGTCACGTTTATCTTTCTGATATTCGATGAGCAACGTAGCATGGTCCTTGATAAACAATAATTCCTGCTCAATGTCCAGCAACTGCTTGGCAATGTCTTGCAGACGTTCAGTATCGGCTCCTTGTTTGTGAAGCTCCTTCTGCATGTCGTTCTCATAATCTGCCTTGACCGATGCGATACGTTTCTGCTCTTCCTGCTCTTCTTGCTGTATGGTATCTGCCTGTTTTTTCTTTTCGTTTGTCAGATTGTGCTGAAGTTCGCTCCATTCCTGCTTCAGAGTGTTCAGCTTCTCTGCTTTTTCTTTATTCAGGTTGTTCAGCTTCGCTTCTATCTGTTTTAATTCGGAATGAGCCTGTGCTTTCTGATTTTCCAGTTCGTGTATTTTCCGCTCTCTCTCTGCTTCAGCCTTTTTCTTCCAGTCTTCCAGGTCGAGCATATCTTGTTGATACTGCCGTTCCAGTTTCTCCAGTTCATACTCTTGTACAGAAATTACATCCTTCTGCTCTTTTATCTTCGACTGATATCTATTTTTCAGCGCTTCTTCCAGCTCTTCCTTAGCTATTTGCAGATGAGTGATTTCGGAAGCAATCTCTTCCAGTCGGCGTGCTCCGGTTTCCTTTTCTTTCTGATAATCGTTGATTGACTTGATATGACGGTCTATTCCAGCCAGGTTGATGGAGATGCCATAGAAAGACTCTCCGTTATCGTGTAACTGAGGCGATAAGCCTGTCTGCCAGAGAATAGATTCGTCACACAGCTTACCAATGTTTTCCTCCCATCCCGGCTTGTTGTCCTTCAGCCAGCCCTGCAACGTATTGCGGCTGTTCTGCAAGAAAGTTTCCAGTTCGTCGACACGCAGTTTCAACTGCTGCTGCTCTGCTTGCAGGCGAGTGAGGGCATCATCTTTTTCTTTCATGCCACGCTGTAATTCGTCTTCCCACTTCAAGGTTATCTCCTTGATGATGAGCTGGGCATTGTCGATACGGTTTTTCTTGCTCATGTGCATGCCCGTATACGACTGTATGCGATGTTTCAGTTCTTCCTGTTCGGCTTCGAAGAAAACTTCCTTGCGGCAAAGCTGCATCTGATAGTCGATAGCCGTCAGTGCACTTTGCTTTTCACTTCTCTCCGGATGCAGTTGCTGCGAGAGCTGTTCGTATTCCTGATACAAAGCCTCTGTAGCAGTTTCATGGCGTCGGCGTCCCTCTTCGATACGTACATTGTAAGTACTGTTCAGTTCATCCAGTTGCTTGAGCTTTGCCTCGTGAATCTTATTCCATTGCTCGTCGAGACTTTGGATAAGCGACTTATATTTTGTCGATATTTCCGTGTACTGAGAAGTCAGGATGCGCTGTTCCTCCTGCAACCCGTTGCGACGGTTTTTCCATTCCTCCTTTCGGGCAGACCGTTCCATAACCTGCTCTATCTGCTGGCGGGCATATTCTTTTTCCTTGCTCTGTGCCTTCTGCAATTCATTGTTCAGCACGGCAATTGTTTCCTGCAACTTGTCGCAACGCTGACGTGACTGCTCTTGCAGTTCCTGACGGCGCCCGATCAGCTTGCCTCGTTCGTTTTCGGTATGCTCTTTCTTCTCCTGCCACTGAGGAAGTATCTCCTTTGCCTTGAGGTAAGCGGCCACTAGTTCACGGCAACTTTGGGCCAGTGCGGTCCGCTGTTTCGAAATCTGTACCGAGAGTGAAGTGATTTCTTTTGCCTGTTTTTGCGTTTCCCGTTTCTGGAACTCCTCGATGTCTTGCAAGCGGATCTCAAAGTTTTTCAGGTGTTCCTTATAACTATTCAGGTCGATGGCCGTTTCATCTTCGTTGATAGATGAGATGATAGTCTTCTTGATGAACTCTGCGTCAAGCTTAGAGTTCAGCAACACATTCTGAATGGTACGTGGAATGTTCTGGTACTGCTTGCTTTCCATCAGCGAGTACTTCCTCATATCGGGAGCCACTCCGTTGCCATAAAGAATGTTCCGATACTCATCGAACGTATAGATGATGCGTGAATAATCCACGTTCAACTGGTCGAGCTGTATACGTATGCGGTCGGCTCCGCTATAAGCCGTGCGTGTTTCCGGATCGATGAAAAACTCTTTCCGGTAGGGAGAGTCGATAAAACGGTAGCTCACACGGTTCATCGACTTGAAGCTAAGAATGCAGAACGCACCGTTTTCGGTAGCCACTTCGTAAACGATGTACGAGTTGGCATAAGGGAAATAATACTCCGTGTAGCTTTGTTTCTCCACCGGAATACCCAACTTCTGCGTATCGGCATTATAAAAGAAGAGGATAGAGCGAAGTACGGTACTTTTTCCCACACCTTGCGTTCCGATGAAATGAACGTTTCCGTCCAGGTAAATATCGTCGGCGTAAGGAATGTTCGCACTATTTATGAAGATGATTCTATTCAGATTTCTCATTGTCTTGGGTGTCGTCGTAAATGTTTATACTTTCAACCAGGCGCTCCAGGTAGTTCCAGGAGCTCATAACCTTGTATGTGTTGGTCTTTTCATTCTCCAGTTCCAGAAAGGAGTCACGCGTAAGCTGGCGGATCATGTTATCCAGCACTTCCTTGCGTACATCCTTGTCGGAGAAATGTTTGCGGATGCCGTCCAGCTTGTTTTGTAGCATCACGTTGATGTTTGCTTCTACCAATATCTGCTCGGGCTGGAAACGATGTCCCGGACCGAACGTTTCGTCGTATGTCTTGAACAGATCGAGCACATCAATCCAGTAGTAAGCACGCAGAATTTTCTGTTCAAGCGTGACACGCGGTTCGATGCGTGAGAAGTAAAAGTATTCATTGCCCCGTTCCAGAGTATATCCTATCTGGGCAAAATAAACAGACAATGCTTCAAAGTCATCGTCTATCATATCGTACAAGTTGCGTATATCTTCGTTGGTACTGTTCGAACTGATGAACTGTCCCTTTTGCAGGTAATCGAAAATAGCAGCCGTATGATCGGGTATTCTTATATTTAGTTCCATAGTCTTGTTTTATTCTTTGCAGACATGCTTTATATATGCTTTAATAAAACGGTGTAACTTGTTTATTATAAGCTATATATCAGTTTATAATATCGGATAGATACGAGCATATTCATAACTCTTGTACACGCCGAAGTCGTCCGTGATGCGGAACTGAGATTCGTAAAGCGATACAATCTGGCAGAACAGCGTGGTACGTTCTTCCTCGCTCACCTCCCTGTGAAACGCATAGCGCATGAGGAACGAAAACAAATCCTCCGGTTCGGCCGTAGGATCCTTCCATACGGCTTCGGTCTGTGCCTGAATATAGTCGCCCATTGTTTCTTCCAGGTTGATGCTTTCCTGATACATGGCTTGCGAAGTCAGGTCTTCTTCACTGAAGGCCCCGGCTTCGTTGCTGCGTATCGTTTCCCGGTACTGAAGATTCTTTATCACCTTCAGGATGATGGGACGCGCCTCGTCCGAGTTCAGGTAATTGATAGATAGTTTGAAGGATACAGGTGCCGCACCTTCCAGCAGCACAGAGTGTTCATTTTCCAGCACCTCGGCCAGGTTACTTTTGGCGCGTAGCTCAAACTGATCTTGCAGGTATTTTACCCGGCGTATCTTTTCCACCAGAATAATCTGGCTTTTAATCTGGTTCAGGTAATTGATGATATCCTGCTGGGCACGAATCAGACTGTGAGCCGAAAGCTGAAGTTCCCGGCGCAGTTCCAGCAGAATACGGTTCAGTTCCTCGTCGGTAGCCTGCTGGAAGAACAGTCGTTCCTCATGCAAGATCAGGTTTTCCGTCGTGTCAATCAGTTGCTGGATATTGATTCGTTTCTTGTCGAGATTTTCCAGCTTGGCAATTTTTATCTGATACGTCGGTTCATGCTTGAAAGCATGGTCGATGCTAGTTTGCAGGTTCATGATGTTTCGGATGGTCGTACGCGCTATTTTCTGAAACGTAATCTTGATGTTCCTTACATAGCTGGCCTTTCGTGAAGGAATCTGCTCCTTCAGGTAATAATCCATCAGTTCGTGGAGATATTCTATGTTCTCGTCTATGATGGAAGTATTGATTTCTTCGTTCGCTTCGAGCAGGAGTTCGAAGAAATCCATGAAGCGTGCGTCCAGTTCCACAAAATTACCATTCTGGTGAATAACCTCTTTTTCGATGAGCAGCTTCAGGCGGTTCTCGTCGTCTTTCAGCAGAGCTAGTGCATCGGAATATCTGAAGCTGAGTATTTTTCTTTTCTCGAACATTTCCGTCAGCAGCCCTCTTGCCGCGGCGACGGTATTTATTATTTCGTGTATCGAACGGAATATGTACATAATACGTATAAAAAATCCTTGCAAAGTTATAGCTTGGCGAGGATTTTTCCTAATTTTTAGCGTTTGTTTGAGCCTTTTCCGGTAGAAAATTCACCTGAAAATTTACCGGTAGTCCTTCCGCAGCGGAAGGGAATGATACTGTTTTCCGGTAGCTCAGGCTTTATATCTATCCGCTACTTTTAGAGAAGGGGAGCCCCGAAAGGGCTTCGATTTTCTTCAATCCACCACTGGAAACTCGATTGTTTCATTGGCTTCGTTCCAGTTTTCAATTGTGAATTTTCCGGAACTCCCCCCTGCAAAAATATCTCCGATAACGATATTTACCGTCAGACGCGTATTGGCTGTCAGGGTTGAAACCAGATTTTTCGACAATGTATGCACACTTCCGTCTTTCAGCGTAATGACCAGTGTGAGCAGAGGGTTAGGAGCAGAAGGGAACAACATGACCATTGCGTTGCTCATTTCGGTATTGTCGGTAGAGCGCACCAGATTGAACTGTACTGTTTTCGTCATGTTGCTGGGTTCTGCTGTATACAAGTTCAGCTTTTCGGCTATTCCACCGATCAGTACCTTTATATCTGTAATGTTTGAGTTGATGACTGCGTTATTTTTAGTCTTGACGATCACCTTCAGTCCGGCTACTACACGATTCATGTTTGCCTCCAGATCTTCCTGTCCGATGATTACTTCCTTGTTTACATGTACCATGTCGTATACAGGAATGTACGTTGTATCCTGACTGTTCTTTCGTAGGCTGAAATACAACTGCGAAAGATCGGCTCCGAGTGTCAGTCCGGGTTCCACGATTGCCGGAGTTGTGTGAATGGGCTCTTCGTATTTGGGAGTTCCCCAGTATACTATGTTATAAGTACCCACCGGCAGTGAAACCTCACGGTTGTAATCTCCCGTAATGTTTCCGTCCAGAACGTTGTAGAAACCGTAAAATACGCTTAGCGTATTGTTTACGTAGTTTCCAAAGTAGATAGAGCTCCCTTCCAGGCAAGGATAAGCTTCCACAATACCGGTGAGCGGACTCTGAGAGCCGTTCACGCGGGTATGTAATGTGGGAGTCACAAGGTTGGTTGATGATTTTGCGGGGAGGCTGTAGCTGTCGTCCCTGCATGCTGTTGCAATTGTTAAAAGTGCAAGCGCTCCTAGTGTGATTTTTTTCATAAGTAGTTTGTCTTTATTAATAAACAATTAAAAGTAATAAAAGTTTTTTCGAAATGTAAGATTTTATCCGAAAAAAGTGAAAAATTTTTTTATGAGTCTGAGGACTGACCGAAAACAGGTTTTTAGTAGGGATCGTATGACGTATCGCATGCCGGCATATATCAGGTTCCTTCCCTCGGAAGATGCAGGTATTTCGTCGGATAGCGGCTGGAATTCGGATTATTTTTTTGTACAAAAACTTAGAAAATTTGTACAAATTTTCAGAAAACGTCGAGACGTTTTTGGAAAAGTGCGGACAGCTTTTTCCGAAGTCCGGGCATCCTCTTTTTGAAGTCTGGACAGAAGGGTACAAGTTCTTAATTAAAGAAAAACAACATACGGCGAAAAGCGAAAGATTGTATCTTTGCCGGGTAATTAGATAGAGTGTTTATGATGAAGAAACGTACAAAAGGGATATTGAAAATAGCCGGAATTTCTATCGGCTCACTGATTGCGATTGTCTTGATTGTGATTGCAATCGTAATAAATTTTGTGTTTACTCCTGCGAAACTTACTCCTGTGGTACTGAAAACTGCCAATCAGGCACTGAATGCCAAGCTCGAAATGAAGAGTGTGGAACTGACTTTCTTTTCTACTTTTCCCCGTTTCGGGTTGAAGCTGGTGGACGGACATCTGGTTTCGAAGGCGCTGAATGATACGGCGTGGCAGAAGACCGATTCATTGCTTTCGTTTGGGAAGTGCGTGGTTGTAATCAGTCCGCTGGATTATTTGATGAAACAGAAGATTACCTTGAATTATCTGGGACTGGAGGATGCTTCGGTCTATGCTTACAAGAGCAGGGAGGGGGTAGCCAACTGGGATATTGTGGCTTCCGATACAACTGCGGTTGAAACCGATACAGCCTCGACCGATAAGCCTTTGTTGTCGGGAGGTATCGATATCCGCCGGGTATCTATGAAACGGACAAATGTGATTTTTGATGACCGCGATACGAGGGTATATGCTCGTCTGACGAATGCGTCATTGAATCTGACGGCATCCTTGCATAAAGAGCATTCTACACTGGGACTGAAGTTCGCGAACGACAATATACTCTTCTGGCAGGATGGACAGCTGCTGGTCAACAAGGTTGCTACGGAGCTGAAGACTTCCCTCGATCTGGACCGTCGTACACGTACCCTTACGCTGAATGGTGCCAATATTTCGATAAACGGCATAACCTTCGATGTGAAGGGAACCTTGAAACGCGATACGGTACAGCGTGCCCTCGACGTGGATGTGACGTATGCCTTGCATGCTCCTTCGCTGGAAACCGTGCTGAACATGGTGCCCGAAAGTGTACTAAAACGTGAGGAGATGACGACGAAGGGCAGTGTGAAGATGGAGGGCGACGTGAAGGGATGGTACGGAAAGCAGCGGATGCCTGCCGTTACCCTGAAAGTGAAGATAGATAAGGTGTCGGCCAAGTACGACAAGCTGCCGTACGGGATAGACGACTTTACGGCCGATTTTGATGCTTTCGTCGATCTGATGCGTGAGCAGCCTTCGTATGCCAACCTGAAGATTTTCCATTTTCAGGGAGCACATACAGATATTCTTGCCGATGCCAAGGTAACCGATTTGCTGGGGGACCCGGATATCACGTTCAATACGAAATCGAAAGCGGACCTTACGGCACTGGCCAAGACTTTTCCCTTGCAGGAAGGGGTGACGATAGGCGGAAGTCTGGATGCCGACCTGCACCTGAAGTGTCGGCTTTCTTCCATCAAAAAGCAGGATTTGGGACGTATCCGTATAGGCGGAAAACTGGAGATGAAGGGCCTTTCGCTGCGTGATACGAACAAGGATTTTGAGTTTACAAGCGATGCTTCTCTCAAATTCATAGGCAATGATAATTTGGCGGCTCATGCGGAGATCAACAAGCTCGTCTTGCGGTCTAAGCTGGGCAACTCGAATGTGGAGAAACTTACGATGACGGTCAAGTCGACTAACCCGCAGGATACTACCCGCATAGCCGATATGGAGTGCAAGTTCTCGTTGAACCGATTGAAAGGTGGCATGGGCGATTCGCTTGCGCTGTTCTGCCAGAAAGCTGATGCGACGGTACGTCTGCAACCCGGAAAGAAGAATCCTTCCATGCCTCAGGTGTCGCTTTCGCTGAAAGCCGATACCCTGTTCTGTCGTGCAGGACAGACAAAGATGGGAATGGATAAGGCGGGGTTCGCGGTAACAGCCGAGAAACTGCGTGATTCTCTCTGGATTCCGAAAGGAATTATCGGTTTTAACCGCATGAAGATGTTGACCCCTGAATTTGCATTGCCTATCCGTATGAAAAAAACTTCGGTGACGGTAGGCAACCGGATGATTACGCTGAAGAATGCGACGTTCCGCGTAGGACACTCCGACCTGACGGCTACGGGATCAATCTACGACTTGTATGGTACGATGAAACGCCATCGCCCGTTGCGTGCAAAGCTGGAAATTTCTTCCCGCAACCTGGACTGTAACCAGATAATCAACTCACTGAATTTTCCGGAAGATACACTTCAGGCAGAAGCCGATACAACCTCTTCTTCCTTGGCGTTGTTTGTCGTTCCGAAAAATCTCGATTTCGAATTGCAGACCAACCTGAAGCGGGTGAAGTACGACAGCATGGTATTCGAAGATGTACAGGGAGCTGTCGACATTCGCAATCAGGCTGTTCATCTGAAGAATCTGAGCATGAGGGGAATGGATGCGCAAATGAATGCTACGCTGGTTTATCGTGCCCGGGAAAAGAAGAGCGGGTATGCCGGATTCGATTTCAAGTTGCATAAAATCAATATTGCCAAACTGGTAGAATTTGCTCCGTCGCTGGACACGATTGTCCCGATGCTTCGTTCGTTTCAGGGGGTAGTCGACTTTGATGCGGCTGCCGAAGCGGTGCTCGACTCGAATCTGAATATCAAGATTCCGTCGTTGCGCTCTGCCGTACACATCAAGGGCGACAGTCTGGTGCTGATGGATGGAGAAACCTTTGCCGAGATTTCGAAGATGCTGATGTTTAAGAACAAGAAACGCAACATGTTCGACAGTATTTCCGTGAACATGACGATAAAGGATGGTAACGTGACGGTATATCCTTTCATCGTTCAGATAGACCGGTACAAGGCGGCTGTGGGAGGTACTCAGGGACTGGATATGAATTTCAACTACCATATTTCTATCCTGAAATCGCCTCTGCCGTTTAAGATGGGCGTGAATATCACGGGAAACTTAGACAAGATGAAATTCAAGCTGGGAAAGGCGAAATACAAGGATGCCGTGACTCCGGTAGAAATTCGCAAGGTAGATAGTACGCGTATCAATATGGGACAGCAGATTGTGAACGATTTCCACCGGATAATGAGCCGGAAGCCTGAATCCGATTAATTGTCGTGCTCAGGCTTTGTGCGCTGCATCTTGCGCAAAATGCGCGGAAACTGTATGGCAAAGATAATCGTACAGCAGATGGCGGCGGTAGCATCGGAGATTCCCTCGGCGGCATATACGCCGGGCATACCCAGAAAATGGGGAAGGATAAGTGCCAGCGGAATGAGGAGAATAACCTTACGCAGCAGGGCTATTAAGACCGAAACCTTGGCTTGTCCCAGTGCGACGAACATGTTCTGGCAGGCGCGCTGCAAGCCGAAGATGGTCATACCTCCCAGAAAGATTGGCATGACTTGTTCTACGGTCGCTATCAGTTTCTGGTCGCTCGTAAAGGCAGATGCTACCAGCGACGGGAAGAGGATCATGAACAGTACCAGCACGAAGTTGAAGGAGAACATGATGGTCAGCACGATTCTGAAGCATTCTTTCAGTCGTTCCTTGTTGTGGCGTCCGTAGTTATAGCTCGCAATGGGGACAAATCCTTGGGCGAATCCCGCCAGCGGAACGCTTACAATGAGCATGGCGCTCTGCATGATGGTCAGTGCGCTGACGTAGATATCTCCGAATTTTTCCAGACTGCTGTTCAGTACAAAACCGACGAGACTTTCTGTACTCGACATGATGAAAGGAGAGATTCCTAAGGCTAAGATGGAAAGCAGAATACCCTTATGTAATTTCATGTACTTGAGTTCCAGTCGCAAGGAAGCTTTTTTCGAAGTAAGAAAGGATATTACCCAGATTGCGCTGCATGCCTGTGACAGGATGGTGGCGAGTGCAGCTCCCTTTACTCCCATATTGAAAGTGAAGATGAACAGCGGGTCCAGACCGATGTTCAGGATGGCACCAATGAGAACCGAATACATGGCAATAGCAGGACGTCCCTGCGTATTGATGAAGGTGTTCAATCCCACGGAAAGTTCTACGAACAATGTCCCCAGCAGATAAATGGAAAGATAGTCGGTTGCGTAGCCGATAGTACGTTCCGATGCTCCGGTAAAAAGCAGTATCGGCTCCATGAAGATGTAAGTGATGGCTGAAGTCACCAACGTAAAGAGCAGTAGCAAAATAAATCCGTTACCCAAAATCTTGCCTGCACGCTCGCGGTCACCCTGCCCCAAGGCAATAGCGGCTAGCGGACTTCCTCCGCCTCCTACGATGGCGGAGAAAGAAGATATCAGAATGATGACGGCACCGGTTACTCCGATGCCTGCCAGTGCATCCGTTCCGATACCGGGTATGTGACCGATATAGATACGGTCGACAATGTTATAGAGTAAGTTTACCAACTGTGCGGCGACGGCTGGAAGTGCCATCTTGAATATAAGCGGCAACATGCGGTCGGTTCCGAGTCTCTCTTCGTATGCGTTTCCCATCTTTGCTTTTCTTAAAAATCGTGCAAAGGTAGCGATTTTTTTCAGAACCGATTTGCTTGCAGCCGAAAGCTGTGTGCTTTTAGCGGAAAAGCGTATCAGGGTTTACCGTCGGTTTGCTGAGGTTTGATGGTTGGTTTTGTTTTCTTTTTTCCAAGTTTCTTGGCTTTTTCCCATGCGGCCTTGCGTGCCTCATACAGCTCACGCTGCCGTTCCAGATAGTTATCTGCCATGATTGATTCGTATTGATTAATGTTAGTTCCAGTTTAATTCGTCCTGCATCCGGCGGAGCGCAGCGTTGTAGTCTTCTACCAGCTCTTTCATTACCTCATCTACCGTTTGCAGACGTTTGATCATCGAAGCAACTTGTCCGATTTCCAGTTCGCCTTCAAACAAATCTCCTTCGAAGATACCCAGCTTGGCACGTCCGCGTCCCAGCAGGGTTCGCAGTTCGTCGACAGAGGCTCCCCGCAGTTCGGCTTCTTCCACGTGCTTGTAGAAATCATTCTTGACCAGTCGGGTAGGAGAAAGCTGTTTCAGCGTCAGGATGGTATCGCCTTCATTCAGGCGCAGACAGCGGTCCTTGAATGTAAAATGTGCGGAACTCTCTTCGGTCAGTGCGAAGCGAGTACCGATTTGTACACCGTCGGCTCCCAGTGCTCTTGCTGCCAGGATGGCTTCTCCGCTGGCAATGCCTCCGGCAGCGATAAGCGGCAGGGTGCAACTTTTCTTCACGGCTGGAATGAGGCACAGGGTGGTTGTTTCTTCTCTTCCGTTATGTCCTCCGGCTTCAAAACCTTCGGCTACGATGGCGTCGACACCAGCTTCCTCACATTTGGCTGCGAACCGTGTGGAAGAAACCACATGTGCTACGATGATTCCCTTGTCGTGCAGCCATTCAGTCCATGTCTTCGGATTTCCGGCAGAGGTAAAGACAATCTTTACACCTTCGTCGGCAATGATTTGCATCAGCGTATCCATTTCCGGATACATCAGAGGTACGTTTACACCGAAAGGTTTGTCGGTTGCCGCCTTGCACTTGTGGATGTGCTCGCGTAAGGTTTCGGGATGCATGGACCCGGCTCCTAAGAGTCCCAGCCCGCCGGCATTGCTCACCGCAGAAGCTAGTCGCCAGCCACTACACCATACCATACCTCCCTGTATAATGGGATATTTAATTCCGAAAAGATGACATATTCTGTTCATAGTCTGTTGCTTTTTTGCAAAGATAGGTTTTTCCCGGATTTTCGCAAAGTTAAATTTCGCAACTTGTTGCCTTGAATACAGGACGAGGCTGCTGGCTCTCTGTCTCGAAACCGAACCAGTAATTCAGCTTTTCGTTTTCGGTTGCAGGAAGCAGGCAGAGTCTTAAACGCTCGTGATAGCTGCCGTATACTACGTTCCAGTTGTCGGGAGGAGTAACATGCTTGGTACGTATGCGTGCGGCTGGCTGTTTTTTGAGCGACATTCCGGCTTCTATCCAGGCTAAGGTGGCAGCTGTTTCGTAAGCTGGGTACGACTGTTTGCAGAATTCATATAAAATCACACCGCGGCGCTCCTGACTCATGGGCTGGTCGGCTACTCCGAGTGCGATGAGATGTGCTAAAAAGCGATGCAGGAAATCGGGCTGTTCTACAATCAGGCGGCTCGTGATGTCTTGCCAGACAGGTGTATTATAAAAACCGTCGAGCAGGCGCGACAACAGGTGTGCCGTTTGCAGTTCATCGGGAGTAATCGCTTCTGTTTCCAGCACTTCGTAAGGCGGAAAAGGAGAATACTTGATACCTAGTTCGTCGGCACGGCGGCGCATCTCTGTACCTGGCAGCAGTTTCAGCGATTCAAGCTGGATTTCTCCGGCACGATAGGAGGCGAGTGTACGGACATCCTCGAATATCTCCTCCAGCTTGTAGAGTGGAAGTCCGGCAATCAGGTCGGCATGCGTTTCCATATTATCCAGCGAGCAGAGGTATTTCAGCCCCTCCAGGGCATCGGATAATTTACCCATGCGGCGACTGGTTGTAAGCACTTCTTCGCGAAGGCTCTGTATTCCGGCCTCCAGATGGAGCAGTCCCTGAGGCATACGTGCCAGTTCTGCCTTCAACTCGTCGGAAAGCAGGGCAGGGTGTATTTCCAGATGAAAACGAATATCGGGAAATTCCAGAAACAGATCGAGCAGAGCTTTGGCATGACGGCTGTTGTAATTGAACGTACGATCGAGTACGCGGATATTGCGGATACCGTGGCGATGAATAATTTGAATGCGCTCGCGAATGGTATCAATGGGCAAAGTCCGGACAGGCTTTTCCCCTCCACTGACACAGAAAGCACAAGTATTGAAGCATCCACGTGTCGTTTCCAGTTGCACGAAGGGCTTGCTCCAGTTAAAAAAACGACTTGTTTCGGGAGGAACCAGTCGGTCGAAGTCGAGCACACGTGCGATGCCGTTGTCGTGATAAGTTCCGTCGGCTCTGTCAAAATAACATAAACCGGCAATATTTTTCCACTCGGCAGGAATGTTCCAGCACTTCAGCCACTGGGCAACAACCTCTTCTCCTTCTCCTCTGAAAACACAGTCTACGAAAGGATTGCGATTCAGAAAACTCTGGTTTCCTCCTAAAAATTCAGGGCCTCCCAGCGTGATGCAGCAATCAGGCAATAACGCTTTGGCACGTGAAAGCACGTGAAGCAACATTTCGTGGTTGAAGAGCCAGCAGGTTGCTGCAATAATATCAGGTCGGCGCCGGTAGATTTCTCCAGCAATCATGCCCGGATTCTCGTTGACTGTAGCCGATACGATATCCCATTCGATAGAATTGTCGTCTGATAATTGTGCGTGTATTGCAGGAAGAGCCAAGGAAGAATGTGCGTAAGAACTGTTCAAGTCGAGCCAGACTATCTTCATAGATCAAGATGTATATAAAAGAAATGTCATCCCAAACGCCTTTCTTTACAGAAACGCTCAGGATGACATTCGCTATGATAATTAAACTTTAATTACAGCAAGTATTGTGAGCTGATAGATTCGTTAGTCATCACGCGGCGGATTGTTTCAGCAAACATATCAGCGATAGAAAGCTGTTTAACTTTTGCGCAGCGGTTTGAATAAGGAATACTGTCGGTGAATACCAGTTCCTCCAGTTGTGAGTTCTGAACACGTTCAGAAGCCGGACCAGACATTACGCAGTGTGAAGCAATGGCACGAACTGAAGTTGCACCGGCTTCCTTCATGATGTCGGCAGCTTTGGTAATTGTACCGGCTGTATCTACCATATCGTCGATAAGGATAACGTTCTTTCCTTTTACATCACCGATAATTTGCATAGAAGCAACGACATTTGCTTTTTCACGTGTCTTGTGGCACAAAACCAAAGGCACATCTAAATATTTGGCATACGTGCTGGCACGCTTAGAACCACCTACGTCGGGAGTTGCGATAACCAGATTTTCCAAGTTCAAAGACTGGATGTAAGGAGCAAAAATTGTAGAACCGTAGAGGTGGTCTACCGGAATGTCGAAGAATCCCTGAATCTGGTCAGCGTGCAAGTCCATAGTGATCAGACGATCGATACCGGCAACACTCATCAGGTTGGCTACCAGTTTTGCACCGATAGATACACGTGGTTTGTCCTTACGGTCCTGACGTGCCCATCCGAAATACGGAACTACTGCGATAATGCTCTTGGCAGAAGCACGTTTTGCTGCATCAATCATCAGCAAAAGTTCCATTAAGTTGTCTGAATTCGGGAAAGTAGACTGTACGAGGAATACGTGCTGTCCACGAATAGATTCTTCGTAAGATACTGCAAATTCGCCGTCGGCGAAGTGAGTAATGTTCATGTTACCCAGTGGGCATCCTAAACTGTTACAGATTTTTTCTGCAAGGTATCTCGAGTTTGTACCCGAGAACACTTTGAATGATGATGTTTCGCTCATTGTAATATTTTGATATATTGCCTAAATATTTAAGTGCAAAGTTACGCTATTTCTTCAAGCATGACAAGTGAAATAAAAAAACTTTAATCCGCAAGTCGCTTCAGCTTCCTGAAATGTTCGATCAGGTTCTGATAATTATAGTCATGATTGGGATCGAACTTGTTCCACAATCCACCAAGAATCGCCGCACCTCCAAAGCCATAATCTTTCACTTGCAGGATATTGTCCTCATCGATACCTCCCAATGCGATAACGCGCTTGTCGATTATTCCTTCTTTTGCAGCCTGACGAATCTGTTCGGGGGTATATCCGGCGGCATATCCTTGCTTGGAGATGCTGTCGAATACCGGACTAAGAAATACATAATCGAAATTGGCTTTCTTTTCTTTTACCTCTTCCAGCGAGTGGCAGGAGGTACTTATTTGTCCGGAATAATTGTCTGGTGCAACAGGATTGCGATGGTTCAGGTGAATACCTTTGAGATTATATTCTTCTTTCAAATAAAAGTGTCCATGTACTACGATACGTTTCCGGTACTTTTCCGGAATGAGGGTCAGCAGACGTTCTGCATAAACCGGGGCGGTATCGGGCTTGCGCAGGTGAAGATAGTCCAGTCCTTCGTCGAAAAGCGTAGTTATGATCTTATCTTCCTCTACGAAATATGTAGGCTTGGTTATCAATATCAGTTTCATGTGAAAACATAATTGTGGCGCAAAGGTAGTAACATGTTTGTAATATTCCTAATGGTTTAAAGCAAAATCGTGTGCGTAACCATTGTTTTGAGGTCAATATGCCATAATTTACCGCTTAAAACCTCTCCGTATCCGGCAATAATCTTTAAAACTTCGTTGGCTTGGGCACAGCCAATCAGACCGGGAGTTACTCCTAATACGCCTTTGGGCGGGGCTGGCATGGATAGCATTTCTTCTTCGTCGGGGAAAAGGTTACGGTAGTTTTTACCTCCCTGGTAATTGAATACAGATACTTGTCCGTCGAAAGCGCGGATAGCTCCATACACATATACCTTATTTAATAAGACACAGGTATCATTTATCAGATAACGTGTCTGGAAATTATCGCATCCGTCGACTACAATATCGTACTGGCTGATGATTTCCTGTGCATTTTCCTTTGTCAGGCGTGTGGGGTAGGCTTTAAATGTAATATAGCTGTTCAGCTTTTCCAATCGTTGCTTGGCGCAAAGGGCCTTAGGCATTCCTATTTCAGTTTCGTTATATAATATCTGCCGTTGCAAGTTGGTTTCGCTTACCTTATCGTCATCCACAAGTCCGATAGTGCCGATTCCTGCACCGGTGAGGTAAGTAGCTATGGGAGATCCCAATCCTCCTACGCCTACAATCAGTACTTTGGCCTGACTCAATAAGGCTTGTCCTTTTTCTCCGATTTCGTCCAGTAAGATCTGGCGGTTGTATCTTTCTCTTTCTTTCTCTGTCAGTTGCATAAATGATATTATAAAAAAGAAAGGTATCCGGATTCTATTCTCATCAGTTTGCCCCGGATACCTTTCGTGTATGGTTGGGTTCTTCCTTTTTATTGGTTGGCGGCAACCGTACGGTGGAGTTGCGCGATATGGTCGAATGAGGCATCCCAGTCTTTCCATACCGGTTCACGTCCGATAGCCTTGAGTGCTTTTTCAACTTCTACGGCTGTACGTTCGTCGCTGACGTGGAACTGTTCCAGCGCTTGCGGGTAAGTGTAGTAACCTCCCGGCTCGGTCTTGCTTTCGGCACTCATGGTCGTTACCCCGAGTGTTGCCATGTGGTCGCGGATATTGGCTGGTTCACGGGTAGAATAAGAGATATCTACATCGTGATCGAATATACGCATGGCAAATGTTACCTGAGCCAGCTCCTTGTCGCTCATGATGACATTGGGCTGGAATCCTTCATTCTCTGCCGGACGCATACGCGGGAAGTTGACACTGTATTTCGTTTTCCAGTAATGTTTCTGCAGATAGCGCAAGTGATAAGCCATCATTGTCACATCTGTACGCCAGTCTTCCAGTCCGATAAGAACGCCCATGCCGATAGAATGAACACCAGCCTGTCCCATACGGTCGAAGCCGTTTACGCGCCATTCGAATTTCGATTTCATGCCACGCGGGTGATAAATGTTGTAACGTGCTTTGTTGTATGTTTCCTGAAAGCAGATTACTCCGTTCAGACCGTGGTTGACCAGTTCGGCATATTCTTCAGTTTTAAGCGGCATTACCTCAATTTTCAAGTTAGAGAAATACGGTTTTGCCAGATCGAGAGCCTTTGCGATGTAAGGTACTCCTGCCTTTGCCGGATTTTCTCCCGTTACAATCAACAGGTTTTCGAACGGGCCGAGTTTTTTGATGGCTTTGTATTCGTTCTCTATTTCTTCCGGTGTAAGGATGGTACGTGCCATCGGATTACTGATATGAAAGCCGCAGTACACACACGAGTTGGTACATGAGTTGGTAATGTACAGCGGGATAAACATAGATATAGTCTTTCCGAAACGTTCTTCGGTATATTTACGACTCAAATGTGCCATTGGTTCGAGATACTTCTCGGCGGCAGGCGAAATCAGTGCCATAAAGTCGTCTACGTCGCAGTGTGACTTTCCCAAAGCCCGTATAACGTCGGCTTCGGTTTTTGAGTAGATGGCTTTGGTGGTTTCTTCCCAGCTTATTTTTTCTAATTCGTCACTAAACATGATATTTATGGCTAGTTTTCAATTATTTGTATACATTCCGCTATTCTGACAGATAGCGGAATGATTGGTTATTAAATGATTACTTAAGGTTCGATAAGTCGCGTGATAACTTCATTGCACAGAAGTTAGGACCGCACATCGTGCAGTATTCACCATCTGTGTGACGACCTTCGTTAAAATATTCCAGTGCACGGTCCGGATCAAGACTCAAGTGGAACTGGTCGCGCCAGCGGAACTCGTAACGTGCCTTACTCAAGGCATTGTCACGTATCTGTGCACCCGGATGACCTTTGGCCAGGTCGGCTGCATGAGCTGCTATCTTGTATGTGATGACTCCGGTACGTACATCCTCGCGGTTAGGCAATCCCAGATGTTCTTTTGGAGTAACATAACACAGCATTGCTGTACCCAGCCAACCAATCTGAGCGGCTCCGATAGCAGATGTGATGTGGTCGTAGCCGGGAGCGATGTCAGTTACCAACGGGCCGAGGGTATAGAACGGTGCGTTATGGCAGTGGCTGATCTGGCGTTCCATGTTTTCTTTGATTTTGTGCAAGGGCACATGTCCCGGACCTTCGATGAATGCCTGTACATTCTTGGCCCATGCGCGTACAACCAGTTCGCCCATTGTATCAAGTTCTGCAAACTGGGCCTCATCGTTCGCATCGGCGATACATCCCGGACGCAGACCGTCGCCCAATGATACGGCAACATCGTATTGTGCAAGTATATCACAAATATCGTCGAAGTGCTCGTAAAGGAATGATTCCTGATCGTGTACCAGACACCATTTACTCATAATACTACCTCCGCGTGATACAATACCACACAGACGCTTGTCGGCAAGATGTACATTGTGACGGCGTATACCGGCATGGATGGTGAAATAGTCGACTCCTTGTTCGCACTGTTCAATCAGCGTATCGCGATAGATTTCCCACGTCAGGTCTTCTACTTTACCGTTAACCTTTTCCAATGCCTGATAGATAGGTACAGTACCTACCGGAACCGGGCAGTTGCGCACAATCCATTCACGGGTTTCATGGATGTTGTCACCAGTCGAGAGGTCCATCAGCGTGTCACCTCCCCATTTGCAGCTCCATACAGCCTTGTCCACTTCTTCATCGATGCTGGAAGTGGTAGCTGAGTTACCGATGTTGGTATTGATCTTTACCAGGAAGTTACGTCCGATAATCATCGGTTCCGACTCCGGATGATTGATGTTGGCCGGCAATACGGCACGTCCGGCAGCTATCTCGTCGCGTACAAATTCGGGAGTGATATACGTATCGATACCCAGCTCTTTGCAGTTCATGTTCTCGCGGATAGCCACATATTCCATTTCCGGGGTGATAATACCTTGCTTGGCATAATACATCTGCGTACAACACTTTCCAGCTTTAGCGCGGTAAGGCAAAGCGATATGCTCGAAACGCAGATGGTCGAGTGAATGGTCGTCGCGGCGCATCTTGCCATATTCTGAAGTGATGGAAGGCAATTGTTCCACATCGCCACGTTCCAGAATCCAGCTTTCGCGCATACGGGGAAGACCTTTCTTCAGGTCGATTTCGATATTCGGGTCACTGAACGGACCACTTGTGTCGTAAACATAAACCGGTGCATTGGGAGTTGTAACCTTTTCTCCGTTGACTACAGTTACGGTAGGAGTAAGGTTTACTTTCTGCATTCCCACCTTGATGAAGGGGAAAAGTGTTCCTTGCATGTAGGCCTTTTCAGCATGTGCGTATGCTCTTTTGTCTTTTTCTTTATCCATGAAATAGATGGTTATTCGTTTAAAAATGATGTTAGCGGAGAGGAAGCAGAAGCTACCAGATTTTCTGACTGGATACCCAGTCCTGCTTCGTAGGCGCGTCTGCCGGCAATGACAGCTTCCTTGAAAGCTTTTGCCATTTCAACCGGATTTCCGGCTACAGCGATGGCTGTATTGACCAGACAAGCTGATGCACCCATTTCCATTGCTTCAGCAGCATGGCTTGGAGCGCCGATACCTGCATCGACAACAACCGGTACATTGCTCTGCTCGATGATAATACGCAGAAAGTCGCGTGTTTGCAATCCTTTGTTGGTTCCGATAGGAGCGGCAAGCGGCATGACAGTAGCTGCTCCGGCTTCTTCTAGACGTTTACACAAAGTCGGGTCTGCCTGACAGTAAGGCAATACCACGAATCCCAGTTTTACCAGTTGTTCTGTTGCTTTCAGCGTTTCAGTAGAATCAGGCAACAAATAACGCGGATCCGGATGAATTTCCAGTTTCAGCCAGTTGGTTCCGAAAGCTTCACGTGCCATTTGTGCGGCAAAAACAGCTTCTTCGGCCGTGCGTACGCCTGAAGTGTTAGGTAATAGCTGTATATGCGGATGAATAATATGGCGCAGCATGTCGTCTTCCTTGTTTTCGAGTTCGATACGTTTCATGGCAACTGTTACCATTTCAGTACCCGATGCCAGAATAGCATCTTCCATGAGTTGATTTGAATTGAACTTGCCGGTTCCCAAAAACAAGCGGGATTCAAATTCTTTTCCGGCAATAATAAGTTTTTCCATTGTATCTATTTTGTTTTGAGTTTTTAGAATCTATATTCTTTTAATGTATACTTTGTTTTGAGGAACGGATCGCTTCCAGTATACGGTGTGTTTCATCTACCGGATTGTCTGCCCGTAGAATCGTTCCACTCAGGGCGATACCTGTAACTCCTGTTTGCATGATAGCAGGAATATCATCGTATGTGATACCTCCGATAGCTACGATGGGCAGGTTGATGCCGGCAGCTTTCATTTGCGATACGATAGAACTGTACCCATCCAGTCCGAGAATCGGACTCAGATTCTTTTTGGTGGTTGTAAAACGGAACGGACCGCACCCGATGTAATCGGCTCCTGCCTGATAGTGCATCTGCACGTCTTCGAAGGTATTTGCCGTTCCTCCGATAATGAAATCCTTACCCAGAATCTGCCGTGCTTCAGCAATGGGCATATCCTTTTTCCCCAGATGAACTCCGTCGGCATGCAATTCCTTTACCAGTTCCACCTGATCGTCGATTATAAAGGTAGCTCCGTATTCCTTACATAAGGCTTGTACACGTACAGCTTCCGTACGGACTTCTTCGAGAGTAGCATCTTTCATGCGCAGTTGAATCCAGCGGCATCCCCCCTCGAGCGCCATACGTGCCGAATCATAATAAGAATATCGGTCGGTAAAATGTGTGATAAACTGTAGATCCATTGCCTTATCCTCCGCATGCAGCTTTAATGATGACCAGACTGTCGCCTTCCTGTATTTCCTGTTCTGCCCATTGGCTGCGAGGAATCATGCGGTTATTTAATGCGATGGCTACACCTTGCGACGGTAGTTCCAGTTGCACGGCCAGAGCCGAAATGGTATTTCCTGTGGTAAGTTCCACCTCTTTGTTGTTGACTTGTACTTTCATATATAAATAATGTATTAGTGAAAGTAATAACAAAGAGCTGTCCCGAGATCCGGAGAAGATGTAATAGACAAATAACAATCCCTTCGGCGGTACTAACCGCATCAGGTGCTTAGGGTATGATCTCAGCCCGGAATGGGCACCCCTTTGTTTTTACTCGTTGGCAAAGATACACTTTTTGATGTATTTCTTTATCTTTTTTGCATTGTTTTTCTTTTATTTTTAAGACTTCACTTTCGTATGTTCCTATCTGTAATATGGGTTGTATTTCCCGTAATATGGTTAGGTCGCAATTGAAACAGAAGTTTTATTTTTGCATCGTTTACTAAAAATGGAAGATTATGTACATTGAAAAAATCAATTCTCCTGCCGATGTAAAGGCGTTGTCTGTAGAACAAATGGAAGTGCTGGCTACCGAGGTACGTCAGGCTTTGCTGCATAAACTGAGTGAACACGGAGGACATATCGGTCCGAACTTAGGTATGGTAGAAGCAACCATTGCTCTGCATTATGTGTTCAATTCGCCACACGATAAGATTGTATACGACGTATCACACCAGAGCTATACGCATAAAATATTAACCGGAAGAAAAGAGGCCTTCCTGAATGCAGCCGATTATGATAAAGTGTCCGGCTATACGAATCCACAGGAAAGCGAACACGATTTCTTCACTATCGGACATACTTCGACTTCGGTCAGCCTGGCTTGCGGACTGGTGAAGGCGCGTGATCTGAAAGGAGGTGATGAAAACATTATCGCAGTCATTGGGGATGGTTCTTTAAGCGGAGGAGAGGCTTACGAAGGCTTGAGCAATGCGGGAGAGAACGGAACAAACATGATTATCGTGGTAAACGATAACGAGATGTCCATTGCCGAAAATCATGGTGGTCTGTATCAGAATCTGCGTCTGTTGCGTGAAACGGAAGGTAAAGCTGAATGTAATTTCTTCCGTTCACTGGGATTGGATTATATGTTTGTGAAGGACGGGAACGACATTGCTTCGCTGATTGCTGCCTTTAAAGCCGTAAAAGATACAACGCGTCCGGTGGTAGTTCACATTCATACGCTGAAGGGGAAGGGGTATTTGCCTGCCGAAACTCACAAGGAGCAATGGCACTGGGGGATGCCTTTCGATTTGAAGACCGGGGCTCCGAAATATGATTTTTCGGGAGTGGAGGATTATTCCGACCTGACTGCGAAGTTTTTACTTGATGAAATAAAGAAAGACAAGTCGGTGGTTGCCATAACATCTGGTACTCCTTCTGTTATCGGGTTTACTCCTGAACGCAGACAGCAGGCGGGACGTCAGTTTGTCGATGTGGGCATTGCCGAAGAACATGCCGTTGCACTGGCTTCTGGTATTGCAGCCGGTGGCGGAAAACCCGTCTATGGGGTATATAGTTCGTTTATCCAGCGCACGTACGACCAGCTTTCTCAGGATTTGTGCATCAATAACAATCCGGCTACGATTGTTGTCTTTATGGGAACCATCGCAGGAATGAACGATGAAACTCATCTGGGTTTCTTCGATATTCCGTTGATTTGCAATATTCCCAACATGGTTTATCTGGCTCCGACCTGTAAGGAAGAGTATTTTGCCATGTTGAAATGGTCTATTCATCAGAATAAGTATCCGGTTGCCATTCGTGTTCCGGGAGCCTCTGTTGTTTCTGGTAATCAGACGTACGATACTGATTACAGCGATTTGAATCACTATAAGCTGGTTCGGAAAGGAGAGAAAGTCGCCATTTTAGGTTTGGGAGCATTTTATTCGCTGGGAGAAGCTGTCGCGAAACGTTTGAAAGAAGAAACCGGAATAGAAGCGACATTGATAAATCCACGTTACATTACCGGGCTGGATGTTGCGATGCTGGAAGACCTGAAACAGTCACATTCGTTGGTCGTAACTTTGGAAGACGGCGAGATAGACGGTGGATTTGGTGAGAAGATTGCTCGTTTCTATGGTGATTCGGACATGAAGGTCTTGACTTACGGTGTTCGTAAAGAGTTTGCCGACCGTTATATTACAGAGGAGCTGCTGAAAGAAAACCGGTTGACTGACCCCCAGATTGTAGAAGATATTCGTAAGTTCTGTTGAGAGCAAGGTCTTGAGATGCTCAAATTATCGGTTCTCAAGTAAAGATAGGAGTCTATGAAAACGCTATTTTCAGGAAGATGGACCTGTAATGTAAGGCTTGACTGATAGTTTATTTACAATAAGAGGTAAGGATTTTCAGTACTAAAATGAGTATTGTTTGCTGATTGCTTCCCGATAGGTTTTCTCAAATAGGCGAGGGCTTCATTCTTGAAATGAATACTCCGGAGGGTATTGATTATCATTTCAAAAACGAAAAGCATCGTATCAGGCTCTGTGTAGAGTTATGATACGATGCTTTTCTTTGTTCTCAAGGTGTTTAAACTTCAGATTTAAAGTTTCTCTTTATTAAGAATTGATTTAGACACCTCTTTTTATGTTTATTCCCTTTGAGATTGTTATTCTTTTTAAGTTGGGGATTGTTGGGAATCCTCCTCCTTGCTTTTATGGCTTATAGGGAACTTGCCAGTCATCTCTGCCTGTTTGGGCTTATTTAATCCATTCTCTTCCCAAACTTAGTGTGCAGAGTGATTCGATACGGATGGTGAAATCACCCAGACTGTTCGGTATGTAAGGATAGAGCTGCGGGTTTGCATTGGAGTATGGCAAGTATTTAACTTTGATAACTCGCATCGTCCCTTCGGGATCGCGACGTCCGTCGTTGTTGTCCACCATGTACAATGTATCGATAAATCCTTCCTCGTCGAATGCTGCTCCCCATAGTGTGACAGCATGTGTCGACCATTTTCTACCTATATTAACAATGAATAAAACACCCTTTTGCGATGACAATGCCTCTTTGATAATCGCATTGAAATTCTCGCGTGTCAGGTTCGTTCCTACATATTCCTGTCCCAAGGAGCGAGTTCCCAGTTGCTGGTGGAAGAATCCTGCGGCAGGATTGATAGGGTCTGATTCATATATCTTGTTGTGGAATACTCCGTTGAAGAACCAGTTGATAGCTTTCAGCGGATAATTTCCCTGGTTCGGGAAATTTCTTTTGTAGAGCTGGAAGATGTCGCTGTGCAACATGTCGACGGGTACGGCTTGCGGACCCTTGTAGGCCTTGACCGCCTCTGTTTCACCGTTTTGCTTCAGCCACCAGTGAATCAGGTTGGATGTTGCGGCGGCCCAGCACATCAGTCCGTCGCCTTTGGACGTTACGTCCGATGGATCGATCTTGTTACAGTCGAACCATCCGCAGTCTTTTACCCATTTCAACTGAGTATGGTCTATGTTCCATTGCTCGGGAGTCGGTTCTTTCACCCCATAGACCCATTTTGTCTTACCGGCAAATGTATCGGGTTTATTTCCTTTCTGTACATTGATGCGGTAAGTGATTTCTTTGCCGGCTTCCAGCTTGTCCAGTGATTTTCCTTCCAGTATTTCGGGAACCTGTGCAATGGTCTCTTTTCCTTCTATCTGGATGCGTATCCAGCCTTCTGAGCGCAAGGCTTTTGTTTCTTGTGGGCACAGCAAGGCCGTCCATGTCTGGTTGTCTGCCTGCTTCAATGGCGTAATCCATTCATAGTGGGACGGAGCATCTAATGTACCGTTGGCTAGATTGAATGGCAGCACACAAGGAGTATGTATGCTGATTTTTGCCTGTTGCAGCTGGGAAGTCGTATACGAATGATCCTTACTTTCCAGCACGATGTGCAGACGGTTTAGAGCATGGCTGAAATTTAGATGTACTTTTTCTCCCGATTGAACCTGAGTTTTTGCCAGCAACAAGTCCGAGCGGCGGTAACCTGCGCCTTGCTGGTCCGTTTCAATCGAATGAGAATAGTTGGATGAAAGCTGACTTGCCTGATAAAGGCGTTGCATGGAAGCGATGTGCCATGCAGTAAACTGTACCTGATCTCCCAGTTCTTTCCAGTATATCTCAGGTTTCCATACGCCGTTTTCCAGATGAAGTATATATTGCTTTGTATGTCCGTTGGCAACGTTTTGTGCATATACCAGCAGGGAGTCGCCTTCTTCAAAGTGCCCGCTGCCATCGGTGTTTATTATAGCTCGTGAAGCCTTCAGTGACATATCCCATTCAACCTGGTTGCCAGAAACTGGCATTGCTTCGTTTTCCGGTATGTTTCTGGAACACGAAGCAATGCAAAGAGTCAACAAGCTAGTTCTTAGAAAAGTTGTTAAGTATGAAACCTTATTCATCATTTTTATTGTTCCTTGATATGTATAATTATGTTGCTTTTATGAAAAGGAACAACGGATGAATCGAAAAAGGTTCTTCTTTGACGGTTATTTTAATATTAATTAGGAAATACTTTTCTCAGACGCTGTAGCTCGCTTATTTATTTCTGGTGACGGTATAAAGTACTTTACCTTCTTTGTTTATCATGTGCAGGTTCAGCACTTTCTTGTCGGCTGTTATCAGTGAAAATCCGGTTTCACTGCTACAGAATTTTGTGCCGTTGATAGGCTTGACTTCCCGAGCCAATGAACCGGAAGTGTTTACAACATAGTCGATGGAGCTGTTCGGCTGGCGGACATGCTGGAAGTTATGTATATGTCCGCATAAGTACATATCTACATTTTTATGCTTGCGAAGTACAGCGTCCAGACGTTTCTGTAAATCGGTACGTTCGGAAGTGCTCTTGTCTGTGTCTGCATAAATAGGGTGATGGCCTATTACCAGTACCCAGTCTTCCTTGGCTGTAGTAAGTACTGAGTCTACCCATGCAAGTTCCTTGTTCATATCCTGTTTGCAGGCATCGGGATATTTTTCGGTGTCCTTCCGGTATTTATCCAGCAGAGGAGCCGTATCTACCATAACCAGTCGTACGGTTACGCCGTCATTTTCTTCTACGCGAGTGTAATAGCGGTCGGGCATTCTCCAGCGTGCACTTACGTTGCTGTAGTCGATGACAGCCTGAGTGTTGCCTCGATACTCATGGTTGCCGAGAACAGGATACCAGGGAATCATCAGGTCCGGATGACTGTAGATAAGTTCGTAGTTCGTCATCCATAACGGATCGTTTACGCTGCGGACACCTTCAAAGTGATGAACGTCGCCGGCAGCTACTACAAATTCGATATCGACATTCTCTGCCATTTTGCCCATCAGTTCGGCAATGGGCTTCTGGTCGTAGTAACCGTTTCGTCCCAAGTCATTGGCTAAGATAAAGTTGACTGGCTTTTCCAGTTTTTTCCATTCCGTTGCGTTTTGGGCAAATCCGCTTATAGCGGCAAGAGCGACACACAGTGTGATAAATGTTTTCTTGATTGAATTCATATAGGTTGTGTTTTAAATACTATGCAAAGTTGGATGCAGAATCTGAAAAGAATATGAATCTTTGCATCCCTTGAAAAGTTTTTTGTGGAAAAGAAAAGGTCCGAAACAGAAAATATTCCGAACCTTTTTTGTTTGACAAAGTTTCTATATACAATTTAGAAATGATTATTTTGTTCCGTAAGCACCAAAGCGAGCTTCTACTTTCGGAGAAGTATAAGTCTGTCCGTTTATGCTCAAGCCTTCTGTTCCGAAATAAGGAGCCATAGCTTCATCGTTTCCGCTGTAAGCACCCGTCAGAACCGGAGAACCAGCTTGTACATGGAAGTCCCATGCATCCTGATAGATATAATCGGTCAGTGCTACGTCGTTGATCGGGAAGTTGACGAATTTCGGATCATTGATAGCACATTCTGCTTCGGTTTTGGTAATGATACTGTGTGCATCTACCACTCCTTCATAATAGTTTTTGTGAGCGTAAGCATATCCTTCCCATGAATAAGCAACACCCGATTCGTCTGTGAATACTACATCACTCTTCTGAGTTCCTGAGGCGTAGTAATTATAGTCGATGACTGACTGGCTGCAATATCCTTCATCCGGATTGTTTGGCTTGTCATAGTTAGGAGTCATGGCTCTGAACTTGCAGTTTACCATCAGGTTGTTGAATACATTGGCAAATGCATTCTTTTCTACATAAACACATCCGCCTTTTTCTCCGTCACGACGCCAGCCGGCATTGATGATTGTATTGTTGTAGGCCTGGATTTTTGCCATTCCACGGTCTTCACTCTGACCTGAGCTTGACAGTTTCAATCCGTTGGTGTTCGGGCTGAACATGATGTTTCCTGCGACGTCGGCTACACAACCCGCTTTCATATTTACTGCTTCAGCACCGTCGTATCCGTTGGCTGCGAAAATATTGTTGGCAACGATTGCCTTACCTCCCATCAGGTAGATACCGTCCGACCAACCGTTGCGCAGGATAGAATTGGTAACGACATAGCGTCCGTTGATGTTGTCGGTTGTAATCTGTGGGTAAGCATCATCGCCGGCAGTATAGATACCTGCGCTGGCTGCCGGAGAACCTTCAATGACCTGAGCACCGGTATATTCGATGATGGTGTGATCTATCAGCATTTCTCCGCAGGTAGAAGTTGCTACGATACCTCCCCACAAACCTTCCAATGCATTTGCTTCTGTACGTTCATCTTCCGGAACCGAGAATAAAACTGGTTTTTCGGCAGTACCTTCACAGTACAAGTTTCCGTTTACAGTAAATTCTATAGGGGCATGGTTGGCTCCAACTCCGGCAGTGCTTACGATGATTTGCGCTCCTGCTTTGATGATGAGGCTTTTTCCTTCTGGAACAGTGTAATGGTTGGTCAGGTTTACGATAGTATCGCCCGGCCATACGATGACATTGCTGTCGGTTTGACTCTCATTTTCCTCGGTTCCCGGAGTTTCCGTGTTGTTTCCGTTTGAAACAGTTTCATCTTCCGAGCAGGCAGTCATGAAAGATAATGCTACCAAGGCTGTACCAGCCAGCAAATAATTTTTCAGTTTCATTTTGTAATTAATTTTGTTGTTAGTGTCTGATTTATAATTGGATTATAGTTTGTATCTGATGCCTAGCATGAACGATTGTCCGTGCCATTCCTTACGTTCGATGACATTGCCGTTCTTGCGCTCTGAGTTTACACTTTCCGTGTGCGGACCGCTCTGAATGAAACGGAGCAGGGGAGTATCCAGCAGGTTGGATGCTTTGGCAAAAAGGCTGATGCCGTTTTTGAAACTCTTTTCCACGGAAGCATCCAGCTGCATATAGCCGTCTTCCCAGATATCGTCGTTATACCAGTTGGAAATGTCGCTTAGGCGCTTGCCGGTATAACTGCCGGCGATTTGTCCTTCCCAGCCGTATTTGGTGCTCTTGAAGAGCAAAGACAGATTAGCTACGTGGGCAGCCTGTCCGAACAGCGGACGAGTCTGTGAAACACTTTTTACGTCATTACCTTCCATGATACGCTTGCTTGTGGTGATGGAAGAATGTGTATACGTATAGTTTGCCTTGATTCCGAACCAGTTGAAGTATTTCATGATGTCTACTTCCACACCCAGGTTGGTGGCATTACCGAAGTTCATCGGTTTGTAGTAAGTATCTTGTCCCTCGTTCAGCAGACCATATTCAATCGGGTTCTGTAATCTTTTATAGAACATGCCCACCATGAACTGTTCGGATGTCTTGGGGAAAAATTCATATCGTAAGTCAATGTTGTCGGCTACCGTATGTTTCAGGTCGGGATTACCTTTTTCCTTATAGTCTTCGTTGATGATGCTGTAAGGCACAATCTCGAAGAAACTCGGGCGGTTGATGGAGCGTGCGTACGAGAAGCGCAGGTTGGCATTCTTGTGTACTCCGTATTTTACGTGGAAGCTCGGCAGTACATCGGTATATTTCTGGTTACCTTCCGGATCAGCATTCTCGGTAGGAAATTCCAGTACATATCCCTGACTGGTGTGTTCCACGCGTACTCCGGCAATGAATTCCCAGTTGCGGTAGGTGTATTTTGCCATTCCGTAGGCAGCACCGATCTTTTCCGAAGCGTCATAGTTCAGCGGGTCGCTGATGTTTCCGTATTTCTGGGGAGTAAACAGAATCTCGTCGTAGTTGTTCCAGTCCTCGCCCTGATACTGCGGATCCTTCACTCCCGTAGCAGAGTTGAACGTGTATTCATTGAAGAAGCTGGTACGTTTTTTATCACGATACATACCTCCGGCGGAGAAGTCGAATACAGAACCGTCGTTCAGTTTCAGCTTGTACATCAGGTCGACGTACCCCGTTTTATCCTTGTCGGAATTATGTTCCCACCGGCGGGTAGCGGCTCCCGAAGTCTGTACATGGCTTCCTTGCATAAAAATTTCCGTATTATCAGGGGTTTCGCTGTAGGCTTTCGATATGACAGCCGACCAGTTCAGGCGGAGGGCACCATCATCCAGAAAGGCATGTTCTCCCTTCAAGGTAGAATTGACGATGTACTGGTGGTTCCATTTCATACGTACCGAACCTTCCTTGTCGTCGTGGCTGTCGCGGACTTCGGCCTCGCGCATGTCCATATAGCCGTTGTACCACGTCAGTTTATGATTGGCATTGATGTGATAATCGAGTTTGGCATGTGCTCCGATACGCGTCTGCTGAGAAGAATAGTTACGATATTCAGTACCGTTGTGCGACGTTCCCGGCTGGTAATACAACTGAGTTTCCTTGCCTCGATAGGTATTCAGATAACTTCCGGCAAGCATTACACCCAGTTTGTCCTGAAAGAAACGGTCGCCGTAAGACAGTCCTGCGGTCAGGTCGGGCAATGGCTTTTTCCATGTCATGTGCAGATTGTCGGTCGTAAAATTATCCATTGTCACCCGGTTGTCTTCCGGTTTGCCCATCTGTTCGTAGGGCGACTGCTTGACAATGGCTCCGTGATTGAACGACTGAAAGTCGCGGTCGAAATACATGGCGTTGTAGCCGGTAGAAACATTGGCTGTGAATTGTCGTTCGGAAGGAGCATCCTTCATGATCAGGTTCACCGCACCACCGATTCCGTCGCCTTCCATGTTGGCGGTAAGCGACTTGGTTACCTCCAGTCGGTCGAGCATTTCCGAGGGGAAAATATCCAGCGGAACGAAACGGTTCTTGTTGTCCGGACTCGGAATCTTTACGCCATTGATCAACGTATAGTTGTAACGCTTGTCCATACCACGAAGAATAGCGTACTGGCCTTCACCGCTGCTGTTACGTTCGATGGTCACACCCGACATACGCTGTATTACGTTTGCTACAGTAATATCCGGTGAAAGTTCGATAGCCTTGGCACTCATCACGTTTACCACATTCATGGCCGAACGTTCGATGCCGCGTGCTCCGGCTTCCGTCCGCCCCGGGTTGGTCGCTACCACTGTGACGCCTTCCAATACCACATCGTCGCTTTTCAGTGGAATGACGATTTCCGTATCCTTATTTCCAATCTCTATCTCACATTTCTTATATCCTACGTAGGAACATACCAATGTATATTTAGGACGTGCTACCGACAGGTTAAAGCTTCCGTCCATTCCCGATACTGCACCTTTACCGGGTTCTTCCTTGATAAGAATGGAAGCTCCGATAATTTCTTCGCCTGTCTGTGCGTCTGTTACCTTACCTTTTATGTCTCTTGCATGGATGTTTGTTGTTGCAAGAAGTAGTAAACCTAATACCAAACTTGATTTCATCTGTGTTTTTTTATTTTGACGCTGCAAATGTAGGCCTTGTGTTTTTCATGGTGGTTTCGGGGATATTTCAAAAATGATACAAAATAAAATGAAAGTTGTACGTTTTTATTGATGCCTGAAGAGGACGAAAAAAAACATGCAGACGTTTTCAGAAAAACGTGGGCACGTTTTAGGGAAAACCTCAGCATGTTTTTTTATTTTTTGTACAAAAACAAAAGAAAACGTCGGCGCCTTTTTGAAAGAACTTGAAAAAGCCTTCAGAATAGGCTGTAGGGCGGTTTCGGCTTAATCGTCGGAACTGGAACCGGTTGCCGGCAGTTGTATGCTTTTTTCTATTTGTTTCCAGTAGTTGCATACATCTTTCCAATGGTAGTAAGGTGCCATGTCTGTATCCACTGGCAGTGTGACTTCCCGTTCGTTGAGTAGAATTTTAACCAGAATATCGTCATTGCCAGGCTTGCAGAAGAAGATAAGTTGGATGTTTCCACACATCGGGATAATCCGGTAGGTGCGGTAAGTATCGGCTATTTTCTGCCAGTCGGTCGTGGCGCAAGTCAGCTTGTTGATACCCATCAGTGCAGCCAGCGGGGCAAGGTTCGTATCGTGTCCGTAACGCAACGTTACACCGTTTTTCTTCGAAGCAATGACTGTATCGGCTGTTTCGATGAAATTCTTCAGCAGGTTGCGTTCCAGCTTGTACATACAAGAGCCGCTCAGCGGAGAAGCTCCTTTTTCGTAATACCATTCAAAATTGTTGCGTTGCCACAGGTCGTAACGTTCACGAGGAGTGAACAGGAAAGAAAGGTCTTCCTGCTGGTAGCTGCTCTGGCTGATGCCGTCGAGTTCGAACAAATCCTCCATCAGCTGTACCGGATCCTTTATGCTGTCCGGCTCGGCGAATAGTTGTTTCATCAGTCTTTGCGGATGAACATATACACTGTCGGCTGCACGGTATACACTGTCGGCATTGGCCAGATGCATTTCTTCGTAGGCTGGATTCTTATACTTTATATAATAAGCGTCGTGTTCGCTGGCATCGGTCGTGATGATCAGTTCGGGATTCAGTCCCTTCAGTTCCACACAAGCGGCCGCCATCGAGAGAAATGCACGTGTCTTGTAGGTCGAGCGGGCATCTACATGCGTACCGTCCAAAAAAACTTGCGGGTAGTTGGCATACATACGGCGTATCAGCTCTCGATGCTGCTGGGTACCTTTGGGCGTAAGTTCACCGTATCTGCCTTCAGCTTCTGCAGCCAGACTCTCAATAATCTTCAGCGCACGTTTGCCATCGGCGGTGAGCTGATTCCGTTGTGCCGCTTCGCGCAGGATACTCAAGGGAGTATCGTATTTTTTCTTCTTGGTAAGATAGCGTGAGCCGTGGCGGGCAAAGGTAGATATATAAAACGGTGTATATCCTTCGGGAGCGGGAGTAAGCGATGCTTCCGGTGCCTGATAAGCGTAATATTTGCCGGCGGCGAGTGCCGGATTGTTCTGGATTTCTTCGAAGGCGCTTTGTGCAAAAGCCGGAGCAGACAGCAATCCGGCCAGTAACATAGAAATAACTGTTTCTTTCATTTGACTTTTTCGATTGATTCAGTGTGCAAAAATAGATGCTTTCTGTAAAATATTCCTGCCTTTTTAAGCCGATATTGTCCTCTGGAAGCCGGGTGAAACGAACTTGTAACATGAATGTAATCACGAAGAAAGCCGTTCCGAGCAAAGAATACCTGTTGCTCAAAACGGCTTGATATGATCGATGTGTGTGTAATCGATGGGGCTTTTGCCGGTTTCGAATCTCTCTTATTTATAGATGAGATATTTGATAAAGAGATAACCTCCGAATACCTGCAATGCCATTCCCGGCAATCCAATACGGAAATCTTGTAAGGCTGTGTACAGACTGCCGCTCAGTGCCCATTCACCCAGCGTGCCTGTTACCTGATAGAAGGCCACTACCAGCAACAGAAGCAGTACAGAAACCTGCTTGCTGCAGTGTGCAATGTATCCGGCTCCGGCGGCAAGGAGTACAGATTTCATCAAGATGGCAGGGAGCACAGCGGGGGCAGGCATCCCGAACAACCAAGAGTTGATGAGAGGAGAAGCAATGGCTGTCAGCAGTCCGGCTTTCCATCCATACTTGTAAGCGCCGATGAGGGTAAAGAAATAGATAGGCAGCCACGTGGTTCCTCCTGCGGGGAAGAGGTGGAACAGCTGAGGCAGCACGATATTTCCGGCTACGAACATCAGTGCAGTCAGGTAAGTCTGCACTTCGGTATAGTTAAGCGAATAAAGTTTTACGGTCGATTTCATGATATGTCTCTGTTTAAATATGATTCTTGTTTCTGAGTTGTGCGACAAACGCTTTGATGGCAGGATACATTTCTTCGGGAGTATTTAGATCCTTGCAGGCTGTTTCCAGCGGACATCTGCCGGTCTTGTCGCGGTTGATGATGAAGGGTGTTTCTTCTGCATAGCGGACCGGGATACCTGCCTCACGCAATACCGAGAGCGCAGAGGTGCTGATGACGTCGGTATATACCTCTTTCATCTTTCCCAATGCGATAAGAGCAGCCGCTCCCTTCCCGATAACCTTGTCGGCTATGCGGGCACCTTGCATGAACGCTTTCTCGTTTTCGTACAAGTCGTACAGGTCGGCTACTCCGCGCCGGGTGAAGGTACGGATTTTTCCTTCCTTTTCTATTACGCACGAATAGCCTCCGGTATGTAGTTTCTCAATCAGTTCTTCCATCGGTTTACAACGTTTCTTGCTTGAGCTGTTCTACATACTGATCTATGCGGTGCAATTCTTTCGGTATGTCGATGGACTGCGGGCAGTGAGGTACGCACTGGCTGCATCCGATGCAGTGGCTTGCCTGACGCAACTTGGGTACACTTCGGTCGTAGCCTACCAGAAAGGCGCGTCGTGCCTCGGCGTAATTCTCGTCGAGCTTGCTCTTCGGCATATACCCCTCGTTCACACATTTATTATAATGCACAAGAATACCGGGGATGTCGATACCGTAAGGGCAAGGCATGCAATACTTGCAGTCGTTGCACGGAACGGTAGGATAGCGCAGCATCAGCTGTACTGTCTCTTCGAGGAAGTCTTTTTCTTCCTGTGTAAGCGGTACAAGTGGAGAATACGTGCGGATATTGTCTTGCAGATGTTCCATGTATGTCATTCCACTCAACACGGTCAGTACCTTTTCGGGTGAGCCGGCAAAACGGAACGCCCACGAAGCCACACTGCCCTCGGGATTGCGTTCTTTCAAACGTGTAAACACGTGTTCCGGAATGTTCGAAAGTCGTCCTCCCAGCAACGGTTCCATGACAACTACCGGAATGTTTTTCTTGGTGACTTCGCTGTACAGATAGTCGGCATTGATGTTATTGCCCGATGCATGTTTCCAGTCGGAATAATTCAGCTGAATCTGTACAAAATCCCAGTGAACCTTGTCGTGCAGGGCAAGTGCCTTGTCGAATTCTTCCTTGATGCCGTGGAACGACCATCCCAAATGTCTGATTCTTCCGGCTTCACGCTCTTTTAGTAGGAAATCCAGCAGTCCGTTGTCGAGGAAACGTCCTTCCAGTCCTTTCTTTCCGGGAGCTCCCAGCATGTGGAGCAAGTAGTAGTCGATGTAATCCACTTGCAGCTTCTCCATTGAATTATGGTACATCTTTACTCCGAAGTTGTAATCAGAATTCGAGAAGTTAGACATCTTGGTAGCGACAAAGAACTTTTCGCGCGGGTGGCGTTTCAGGGCAATCCCCGTCGATGTTTCCGACCATCCTTGTACATATACGGGGGCTGTATCGAAATAATTCACTCCGTGTTCGATGGCATAATCCACCAGTCGGTTTACTTCTTCCTGATCGATGACATTCCCTGTGCCGTCGGGAGCGGGGAGTGTCGGCCAGCGCATGCATCCATATCCTAATAGAGATACCTTATCTTTATATGGAGGAAAATTACGGTACGTCATCTTACCGATTGGTACCGGAGTATTTCCTTCTTTTTCCGTGTCTTTTTTAGGCGAACATCCGTAAAGTGAGGCAGTAGCTCCCAGCGTACTGATTCCTACAATCTTCAGGAAGTCCCTGCGGTTGATATTGTGTTGTTTGTCCATTTTCCTATAATTTTTTGAAAAGAGTTAGCATGAAAAATAAATTAAATCACGCGGTGATGTTCGTGCCCTTCCACATAGATGGCGCTAAGCGGACGTGCCGGACAGAGGTTTTCGCAGGCTCCGCAACCGATACAGCGTTCGGTATTGACGGCGGGAATCTTGAGTGAATCCGGATTTCCAGGTTCCGATGGAATCATGGAAATGGCATTGACCGGACAGTGGCGTGCACAGTTGCCACATTCCTGCTTGTCGGTAAGTGGAATACAGTAGTCTTTTACCCATACGGCGTGACCAATCTGAATGGATGATTTCTCGGCTTTGTCAATCTTGAGGATAGCTCCTGCGGGACAGACTTCCGAACATTTGGTACATTCCGGTCGGCAGTAGCCGCGTTCGTAAGACATGGTAGGTTGCATGAAAGTATCAAGCGACTGTGACGGACGAAGTACTTCGTTGGGACATGCCGAAACACACAACTGGCAGGCTGTACAATGCTGCTGCATGTTGCGCGCACTTTGTGATCCCGGAGGAGTAATCGGCGTCTGGCGCTTCGGCGCTTTCTTCTCGATAATGTCTGCCAGTCCGCCGTCCATCTTAATCTTTTCAGCCTTTTCGGCAACTTGTGCCTGAAGGGAAGAGGTCAGCAGAAGCAGGGAACTGGCAAGGAATTCTCGTCTGTTCTCGCCTTTCGGCTGGGCAGCCGGTTGGTTTTCGGTCTTTTTAGAGTAAGCAAATCGGTAGTGGATCGCATCTTTCTTGCATTTTCCGATACAGTTCATACAAGCCACACACCGGCTGTGGTCTACCTGATAATTGGCCGTATCGATACACGATGCCTTGCAGTTGCGGGCACACAGCGTACACTTGTTGCATTTCTCCTTGTCGATGCTGATGCGGAACAAAGAGAAGCGTGAAAGGAATCCCAAGATTGTACCTACCGGACAAATGATGTTGCAGTAAGTACGGCCGTTTCTCCATGCCAGAATAATGACGAGTACTGCCATTGCTATGGCTATAATAAAGGTAGGTAGGCTTTTCAGCCATACATCCGTGCGGTAGAATGCGTAACTGTCTATCCGTTCCGCAATGGCTGCCAGCAGGTTGTTGCCCCAGATCCATACAGGCTGGAAAACATTATTGGCCATTCGTCCGTAAATGCCATACGGGTCGAGCAGTGCTACAAAGGCATGTATGCCGGCAATGAAAGCGACTACCAGCAAAATAAGCATGGCATACCGCAGCCAGCTCTTGGGCTTGGAATAGGTGTAAGGCATTTTTTTCTTCCCTTTGCCTATGCGCGCCACAATGTCCTGAAAGACTCCCAACGGACAGATGACCGAACAATAGATACGACCGCCTACCAGTGTAAGCAAAACTAAGAATAAAATGACTCCGGCATTAAGCGCCAGTACAGCGGGTAAAAATTGTATCTTGGCCAGCCAGCCGAACCAGAGATGCAAGACGCCTGTGAAGTCTACGAATAGTAGTGTGATGAGCAGGAAACAAATCGCTGCCAGTATCCTTCTGATTTTCCGTAGCATGATTTTGATTTTTAAGATTTACTTGTCAAAACTGTATAATAGCAAAGGTACGAAAAATCTTGTATAGGCGGATATTTGTCACGAAGAAAATGGAAAATATATCATATATTCAGTGAAATATTGAAAATGCCGTAAAAATATAACTCTGTGGCAATGGCGGATAAAAGGGAGGTACTTATGGATAACGATATATTTGTCTGTTCGATAATGGCAGTATGGTAAAATTGTATATCGGTTATTGAAGTAGCAAGTACGGATAATGTATTGTTAAAGAACGGGCTACTTATCACAAGCCGCCCGTTTACCGTATATCATTAACCTTAATATACCATTATTTATGAGTTGATAAGATAGATATTCTTAATTAGTATGTTTGAGGCAATGACTACTGTGCAGTGTATGTCCAGTTGCTGCCGCCTTTGTGGAAGAACTTGTCGCTTTGTGTCCGGCTGAATCTAAGTCCTCCTTGAGTTGCATAATTTTCCGGATAACTTTCGGTTACGTTACCTTGGTTATCCACGATATTGAACACCACTTTCAGGTTATTATACTCAGTTACGCTGTTGTAAACAAACGGATGGTACATATTCAAAGAACTCTCGTTGTTAATAGCTATCATATCACCTGGCCAGGAATTCAGGTAGGTCAGGTTGCCGTTGCCGTCGTCGTTGTAGAGGAAGACGTGGGTGTAGCCCTTTACATAGAACTCGATGTCGTAGGACGTTTCCACCACACGTGAAGCGTAGACGCAGCGCACCGACATGCCGTTTCGTCTCTTGTCGGGATCTGAGTCCTGAAATATTCTGTATCGGCCCACCGAAGCATTACTACCCGAGAACTTCATGAATTGCAGCCAGTAGCCGCGTTCCGTTCCGCTGGTGCCTAGGGCGGCTGTCCGGGTCCAGTAGTAGCCGGCATTGGCATCGCCGGCTGCCTGGCTGTCGTCATAGTACATGCGGTTCTTGGGGAAGTAGACGGTGCCCTTCTCCGACAGGTAGTGTGAACTCCAGTAGTTCATTCCCGTATTCACCACATACTCGTTGCGGAACTTCGGGTCGGCAACCAGTGCATTGAACTCCGACATGTACGGTACGCGGAAGCCTTTGGGACAGATGTCGTCGAAAATAGCCGGCTCGTTGTTTTGGGGTGCGCCGGCGACGCAATACAGTCCGCCTGCCGAATTGTCGCGCAGCGGCCAGTCGCCGTCGCCCAGCAGGCTGCCGCCGTTGCCGTCCTGCATGTAATATCCGCTCGACTTGGCTCCCAAGTTGCGGTCCAGCCAGTAGTTGTTGCCTATCTGTATGACCTCGTAGTAGTACCACCCCTGATCGTTCTTTCCACCTGTCTGGTGATTGCCTGCCCCGTTGTCGTAGGCAAAGACTCCCGTGTGGTAGAGGTCGTAGGACAGGGTAGTACTGCGTCCGGTTTCATTGTCGGTCAGTACTATCCTGAAAGCATCCTTTCCATAGCGGTAGGCGTCTGTTACGATGCTTCCATCAAGCTTCTGCATATCCAATAGTTTATTGGTAAAGGTGAAGGATTGACCGGCCAGTGTAGTCCCTGTCAGGAATGATGAAGCTTTATCTATCGTGACGCCACTGCCCTCGGGCGACGTCGGGCCATTCCAAAATAGCAGCTTGTCTTCGTATCCCTCTGCCAGTTCCACCTTCCACGATACATTTGAATATGCTGAGTTGTCTGTTTGATTGGGCAAGGTAAAGGTATAGACAAACTGCAGGAAGTCCGACATCGGAAAGTGGAAACCTTCGGTGCGTATCTTGCCGCCCATGTCGTCCGGAGTGATGCCGTAGAGCTTTTTCGTCGGGTCGGTCTCTTTTCCACGAATGAAATTCCAATAGTCTGTGTATGTGCCTAAATCTTTCGTACCAGTAACGGACCATGTATTCTCATCGCGTTCATATTCTTTCGCCAAGAGTGAGATAGTGCCGAACTGGTCGTTCAAAAACTCTTCCTCTTGTGTTACCACTACATCCCGATTCAATCCTCCTGCCGATACGTGGATGATGCTGTAGCGTTTATTGCCCGAAAGATTGCCGGCGGTGACTTTTACCCGGTAAGTGTAGAGGGTACCGGTTTCTTCACCGTCGTTCAGCGTTGTGGTTGCTGTAGGCATGCTGTTGTTGTCCAGCGTCAGCCAGTAGGCGTCCTTTGTGTCTACCTCCACCTTCAGGTCGGTGGGAGTGCCGGGATAGTATTTGATGTAGAACTCTTTCGTGTCGTTCGCCTGTGCTCCTATCTCGATGGTGTCGCTTACTCCCAGCTCCTGACTCCCGTCGGTTATCATATTATATACGGTAGGCTGGTGGTCGTAGATGGTGGCGGTGAGGTTGGCAGGGTCATGTTCGGCGGCTTCTTCCTTGGTGGCATAGCCCGGGCCGCTTACTCCAGTGATGCGTACTTCGTAGTGGTGGTTGGGCATTATGTCCAGCCAGCCCTTTTCGTCTTTCAGGTTGATGCGGTAGTAATGGCTTTGCATGGTTTCGTCATCTTTGAAATAGCCTTCGATGATAAGGAAGGACTGAGAATCTTTGTTGCTGGGGCAGAGGTAAATCGGATTGTACTCATTCCCATAGCCCACTTCTCCATTAGCAGGTGATTCGGGCACACTGGCTTCTGCTCCTGCCAGTATGCTTCCTTCATTGTCGCAATTCATTGCCGTGAAGCTGACAAGGTTGAAGTTATCCACTCCTTCCGTCTGTACCGTGACTTTCGCCGCGGTTCTGTACAGCGGAAAGTCGTCTATCACCAGGTCGATGCCGGGAATGGTGGTATACATCCTGCCGCTCATTACGAAGGGTGCTCCTAATCCGCTGTCGGTGAGCATCGACCGGATTTCGGCCAGCGGGGTACTGCCTGTACTGATGTATTTCAGTTGTTCGTCGGCATTGGCCACGATGTATATGTACTTTTCTTTCCTCGATGCCTCCAGTTGCGCGGTGAATTTCTTCCTCACCGTGTTGCCGTCTCCCACGTCCGTCAGGTCATTGGATTCCAGCTTTTTCATTTGTTCCAGCATGGCGTAATCGTCCGTCGAGTCGAATACCAGCAAATAGAGGTTTTCCACCATGTTCTCATCCGTATCGGCACGTGTCAGTGCTACATTCTCCGTCTGCGCCACGTTGAGTATGAACGTCATTTCCACCAGTTCTCCGTCTTTGGGCAGGCGGCTTCCTATCTCTTCGTCCGTGCACGAGGCAACGGACAGAAGGAGGAAAAGGCAGACACACAATATTGTCAGTTTATTATAGGTATACTTCATAGTCATAATTTTTTCCGGTTACAGTTTTCCATTTGCTGCTATAGATGGTCAGGTTTCCGGTTTGGGGATTGCCACCGTTGTTATGCAGCTTGTAGTTGATGTCGCCAGTAGGTCGCCATGCGTCGGATACGGTAACATCATAATAATAATATCCTGTTGCAGTGTCGTACACTAAGTCCTCACCAACGTTCCAAGTTTTGTAGACGGCGCCATTGGGAATCCACAGGTGGATATCGTTGTAGCCGGAGCTGTTATTGGTCAGCCAGATGCGGTACGTACCATCCTTAAATGTCATCTTGTCCATAATATTCGGCTTATCATCCACAAACTCGTTCTTGTCGCCCTGCGTATAGTCGTAGAGAAACCAGCCGTCCTTGTCGGCAAAGTTGTAGAGCGGCACACCGGGAACCATGTGGGCGGGGTAGCGGTGTTGAACATCTTTTTCGTCACTTTCGTGTCCGTCGGCAAACATTATCAGTGCCTTGCCCGGCTCTGCCAGCAGGGGCAGGTCGAAATAGTACCAGCCGGGGTTTTCAGTGTCCACTTTCATCTTTACGCCCGGCCACTTGCGGTTGACGTTATAACCGGCGCAGCAATCCTCGCGGAAGCTGGGGCAGTAGTCCACTCCCCAATAATATTCCTCAGTTGCGGTGGTCGGATCTCCGTCGATGTCGGACAAGGGGTCGAACCCCGTTGTAGCAGTCACGATGCTACCTTCTGTCGCAGTTGGCCAATAGTTGCCGATTGGCCCTCCTTCGTCCGTCCAGCCTTTGAAGGTGACACATCCCGTGAAGCCGTAGAGAATGGCGTTTTCGCCTTCTGGGTTACTTGGAATCTGTACCTCAGCTCCACCAGGCGTATACAGCGGCTGATACACATAGATGTGCGGGTTGGTCCAGTTGTCGGTCAGTGGACGGAAGTGCAGACGATAGGATGTAGCGTTGGGGATGATTTGCAGGGTAACGGTAGCCGTCAACTCCTTATCGTAGCCGGTGGCAGTAAAGTTGTAAGTGGCAGTAGTGGCAGTAGGAAAATTGCCCGACACATAGGGCTTGTCCAGCGTGCACACCAGTGTACCGGTGCCGTCGTTTACCGTTCCGTTATAGGCATTGGTTGCTGTGAATGAGGTACCGTCGACAGCCGTGCCCAGATTGTTGATGTCTTTGTTGGTCCCCACCTGTATATTGGTCAGGTTGGTACGGTAGGTATATGACACGGCATAGGTCGTCAGGTTTGATACTTCCTTGATGTAGACCGTATAGTTCTGCGGCGTCACGATGAGGTAGGGTTCGAGCTTCAGGGGGCTGACCTCTATCTTCTTCTTCAAGCCGCCCGCTACGATGTAGAAATACTTGGCTATTCCTTCGATGGTTGCGGCATCGGCCACGGGCGGCATGGCGGGATGGATGCGCACGGTGAACGAGGTATAGATTCCTGCCTCATTTTTGTTGAATTTTACTTGGTAGATATCGGTTTCCGTACCATTGGTCAGTTTATACTTGGGGCTTTCGTAGCTCAACATGGGAGCATCGGTTTTGCAGGCTACCGTGATGTCTTGTCCGGCTTCCAGTCCTACGCTGGTCTGTGCCACGTAGAGATGGTAGGGGCCGTTGAGTTCGGCATCTATGGTCTGCAGTGTCCAGTCTTTCACGGCGGCGGTAGCTTCTATCTTGTTACCCAGACCGGTGATGCGACCGGTGATGTCGTATAAGCGACCCCGGGGAAGTTGGCGTATTCCGTTGCCTTCAACTGCGTCAGACTGCCCTTGGGTATCGCCCAACTCGATAGTGTACTCTAATGAAGCACGCGAAACGCCATTGACTGTGTAGAGTGTGGCGGCAATGAGCATCTGCGACTGGTCAGCCTGTGTTTCTGCCGTAACGTAGTGTTCAGGCAGGTAGAAGGTGCCGCGGTAGGCCCATTGTCTGGCTTCGGTATTATTGATTGTAGCTTCGCTGAAAGTATAGTTGTTGTCGGGATCGTCAGGGTTGTAGGTTCCCACGTGGTACCTGCCGTTGAAGGCGCCCGATGCGTCGGTGTCGAACAGCGTTAGGTCGGCGGTGATGTCCGTGCCGGGCAGCAGTGGGGCGCGATCGGCTATGTTGCGGACGCTGACTCCGTCAATCTTCAGCACATTGTTGTCGAAGGCATTGGAAATGCCGGCATTATCGAACACCAGCGTGTAGCGTATCTTGACGCAGGTGTACACCAGATCGGCCAGGACACTTTCGGTTGATGTGGACGACAGGGTATAGTCCTCCTGTCTTTGGTAGACCATAGGTAGACCGTTTCCGGTAGGGCTGGGCAGGCTGACCTCGTTGCCCTCCTTGTACTTCAGGATGATGGCCTTCAGTTCGTCTTCCGTGGTGCCGGTCGTCAGTTCGGGTATGTTGGCTACGACGTAGATGTGGTAGGTGCCATACTTCATCCGGATGTCGTAGGTTTTGTAGTCATGCGTCAGCTCGTCGGTGTCCAGTTTCTTCACCAGCGTTTCGCCGTCGGTGGTAGGGTAAGCCAAAAACCAGAGTGAGGTGATGCGCTGCTCTTCGGCCGTGGCGTCATGTTCGCCAGTTTCGTTGGTCGTGGGCACGGAGCGGGTGAGGGGTACGCTGAGTTGCAGCACGCCTTCGCCCTCGCCGGCCAGTGGCATGTCGGTGGTAGACAAGTCGGTCGTGCACGATAGGAGGTTTACCATCCATACCATCAGGGCTATGAGTTTGTATATGATGTGTCGGGTCATGGTGCGTTACAGTTCGGTCTGGTTAAACACAAGCGTCCAAGCATTGATTTGTATGGACATCATTACTTCTTGTCCCGCGTTGTTGTGCCCCATGATAAGTATTATCTGGTAGCTGCTTTCGCGGTCGAGGTATTCCTGCAGCGACATGTCGGCGTGCACCTCCAGTTTCATCAGGTTGAGGTACTTCTGCAGGTCGATGTCGAACAGGTCTTGCTGTTCGCGTTCGTTACGCACAGTGAAACGTACGGGTACATCGTCGGTGAGTCGTAGGGTATTCAATTCGGCCACCAGAGCGTGAAGGTCGGTGGCGCGGGTCGGGGCAGCATCGTTGCTGATGGTGGCCTCGACGAGGGTATGAGGACGGTAGACCAGCGGTTCGCACTCGCAAGGTTCGTTCTGATGGTCGAGCATGCGGTTGGCGGTGGTGATGCCGAAAGAATAGTCGTCCTTGGACAGGGCGTTGCCCTCGGTGTCTTGCAGGAGCACGCGGAAGCGCTTGACATCCTTCACCAGCGAAATGGTAGCATAGGACGGAGCATCGGCTTTTACTTCAAAATCGGCTAATTGTCCGTGCCACACGTCGGTGAGGCACTGGTCATACTCGTCTTCCTCGGTCTGAAGGCACAGCATCAGGTCGTCTACAGTAGATGTGCCGCGCTGCAGGTCGCAGTTAAGGTTGTAGCAGTCGGTGTCGGTCAGCAGACCAGCCCAAGCTACGAGATGATAATGACCTGGTACCAGTTGCAGTGGCATGCGGTAGCCGGCATCCAGATGCGGGCCACTGTCTTGTAGGGAGGAAATGAACCGTCCGTCATCATCGAAGATAAACAGCATTACGTCGTTCACCTGCGATGGAAAGGCGTCGGCAAACTCCATGTTGTAGTCGTAGACAAAACGTACCTCGCACGGGCAGTCCACTTCGTTTTCATAGATACACGAACTGAACAGCCCCAGTAGTGAAAAGCATAATGCGAATGTTATCTTTTTATATAAACGGTTCATAATTTCTTTATTTCTTTTTGTTTAAGGTTACCGGTTCCGTTTCGCCAGGAGGCGGCGGAGGGGAATGAGGGTTTATCATATAGGAAAGAAGGGCCGGTCTTGGGCGTTTGTCATGTTGTTATGTTATCCTATTAAAGACCGGCGTCCTTCTTTCTTAAAAATGAAAACTAATTTTGATATGAGGACTTTATTGTCGAAAGTATTATTCTAAGGTGACTTCCTGTTTTACAAGTACCCACTTCTTGATCTTGGCCTCAACCTGAATGTTAGCCTTGGCTTCTTCATCGGGGTCTTTCGGGTCTTTGTAGGTAGGTTCGTAGTTTCCTAAACCTTTAATGCTGCTTACAGTAAGTTCGTACCAGTGGTTGCGTACTGTACCGAATTTGCCAGATTCCATGTGGGAGCCACTTGGGTTATGCTTAATCCAGACGGTGTAGTAGCAGTAGCCCTCGGTATAAGTATGTACGTCAGCAGGTACACTTGTTTTGTTAGCAGTAAAAGCGCTGTTAATGGCAGCGATGTTTTCATCGTCAGTTGTTTTACTTACAGCCTTGTCGATGGTATAGTACAAGATGGCTGCGTTTTTGGTTTTAAAGATAAATCCGTTGTATTCGTAGAAGTTCTTGTCTTCGCTTACGGCTGTAGTAAACATATTATCGGTAATATCTTCATCGTAAGATGGACCAGCCAGTAACTTTGCATAAATCTGTGAGTATGTGTCTGTACCGTTCTTGTCAAGTACAGAGTAAGCTCTATTGTCAGTAGGCGTATATTTCACTTTGTATACCACACCTGTGGTTTGGCCGTTTTGTTGCGCTGTAGCTGTCATGGTGTTTTCTGGACAGTAAAGCTTGGCGGCATTGGGAGCTGTGAAACCTGTAGCGCTTGACTGGCTGAAGTTGTCTGATAGCCATGTCGTTTCGTCACTTGCGCCCGTCAGTGTCTTGTCATAGTTGGGGTCTTTCACATAGAAATAACCGCCCCACGGTGTAGGTTGGGGATTTACCGAGTTATCTTTTTCCTTCACCAGATACATCTTCTTGTTGAGGTTGATGAGCGATACGCCTTCCAGTGTTGCGTTAGCTATTATGTCGTTACCACTCTTTACCTCAAATGGCGCGTTGTTGGCGTTGTTGAAAGTAACCTTGCTGACTACACGCTCAATATCGATAGCAAGCAGATTTACGGTTTGGCCTGATGATACTTCCTGTCCGGCATCATCTACTTCTTTACCAGTGACGTCGGTTGTCTGGAGTGTATATTTGCCTACCTCTGAATTGGTCATAAAGAACTTCCCACTTGTGGCCAGTCCGGCTGCATTCGTAATGGTGAATGCCTGCTTCATGTCCGTACTGTTGGCGATAATCGGTGACAGATAGCTTTGGTTGGCTGCATAGTTGGCCAGTACGTAAACATTGTATTCGCCGGCTTCAACCAAGAACGGTTTGGTTACGCGGATGACCTTGTCGTCATCACTTGCGTTTGTCGCGTCTTTCATTTCAGGATCATAGATGTACTTGGCGATGTTGGTTGTGGGGTCGGCAAACACCACGCGGATATTGCCTATGGTATATTCTTCATCCTCACCATAAGCACTCTCGCCAGTCTTACCTGCGGTATTGGTGCGCGTGGCGCTGGTCGAAGCTATATTAATCATAATTTGCGTGTAGGCTGTACCCTCGTTTTGTTGATTTCCATAGTTCGCAGGGTCATCTTCATTGCTGCATGAGCAGAAGACTCCAAGGCCCAGAAGGCCAGTTAAGAATAGATTTTTCATTTTCTTTTTGGAATTTATTGTTAATAATTGGTTTATTTGTTGCTTGTCGTTTTGACAAAAGGTTTCTGTCTTGTTCTTCATTGTTGTATTTTTATCTTTTCTCCAATTCTTTTAGGTTATATTTGGCAGTAAGGTCTCCTTGTCCGGCAGCTTTTTCCCACCATATAGCCGCTTCTTCTTTTTCGCCTTTCATCCATAGCAGGTAAGCACGGTTGTTCCAAGTAAAGGCCTCGTTGGCGGTCTGTGATAAATAGCGTTCGGCTTGTTCATAGTCGCCGCGCGTCAGGCAGATGCCAGCTGCGTTGTTGCAAGCCACGGCGTTGTCGGGATAGGTATCGGCAGCTGTCAGCAGCAGGCGGCGATAGGTATCGGAGTCATCGGAGTAGAAGCGGTGGGCTACGGTGTAAAATTCGTAAGCGTTGAGCTCCTGCGGCTGGCTCAGGGCCAGTGTGCGGGCGGCTTCGGGCGTACGCTCCCGGCTGATGTAACTTATGGTGAAGGTATTCTTTCGCAGGTTGGGATAGACGGTGGTCAGCAGCGTTTGATAAGGCTGTCCGCCGGCAATATGCTGTATGGCGATTTCACGCTGATCTGGATTGGTTATGCTATCGATGATTTGCAGTATCTGTTCCTTGTAAGGAAGCTGACTTTGAACCAGAATCTGAGTCAGTCCGTCCCAGTTCTCGGCACCGGGACAAACGGCTATCAGATTGGGATCGGTGGTATAGTTTTTCAATATGTATGCTTTCAGTGCTTCAGCACGTCCTTGAGCCAGTTTCACGTTGTGAGTGTAGCTACCTTCGGGTGATGCAAATCCGGCAATGTCGATGCGGCGTATTTCGTAATCAGGATTGAAACGTACATAATTCATTGCCGAGTCAATCTTCTGCAACTCCTGATGGTTGCCGTAACGGTCGGGGTAGAGTCGGGTCTGATTGACGGGGTAGATAAGAAATGCGTCCTTCTGTATTTTGCGCTGCACAAAGTCTTTTGGACATTCCATTTCAGGGCTGACGCGAAGCTGTGGTATGTAAAGGAGATTGTTCTTTGCAATCTGTTCGTCTTCGAGTAATCCGCCACAGGCGCATCCCAGAACATCTTGCCTTAATATAAGGTGTGCTTGTTCCATCCAGGGCTGATAGTCTACTTGGGTGTGGTAACTGATGAAGCGGTTGGCCTGCTTGTTACCAGTTAAGATGACGTAGGTGTCAGAAAGCTGTTCTGCGTTTTGTTTGGTGCGCAGTTCCTTGATGGAGCGGTTATGACCATTGACGACTATGGCTGGCAGGCTGAGCTGCTGGTCACGGTCGGCAGTACAGATAACGGGGGTAATGATGCGTTTATGTTGGCTGTAGATAATACGTTCGCCCAAATCGAAAGTGAGGCTGATATTGACGTGTCCTTTGATTATGCGTATGGTGTCGGTGCTGATGGCGACTGTGTAGTGCAAGTCACTTTTGGCACTGGCGGCAGTTGTTGCCAGCAAGCATAGCAGGACGAATATGTAGTTATTTGTTTTCATATTGGCTTATAATATATATATGAGGTTGATAGCCGCCTTGGTGGGGCCCACATAGTTTCGATGATTTTCTTTTTGAGCTTTACCGCATTGCGTACACTTGTATTTTTTATAATCTATATAGAGGTAACCAAGTCCGAGGCTGAACTCCAGACTCCATTTACGGTTAAGCATCCAGTGGTAGCCATAAGACAATCCTGCACCGGCAGTCCATCCCTGATAACGGCTTTCTTTCAATGTGGGGAAAAGACCAAAGGGTAGGTTGACTCCTCCGGCGTTGAACTGTCCGCCTAAGGCATGTACTCCCCAAAAGTGTCCGTTGAAGGTTTCGCAGGGCCAGTAGCGGAACTCGGGTTGTACGAGCCAATGCTTCAGTTTCTTTGTATCGGAGTATTGCCAAGGCATGAAACCTCCGGCTACGCTAATGGAATGCTTGCGTCCAGTAGCCAGTTCTATGCTGAGGTTAGGTGTTCCTGTAGTCCAATAAAGCAGGTTGGTTTTGACGACTGCTTGCTGGGCAAAAATGGATGTCGGAAGACAGCATAGAATAATGAAAATAATAAATGTCGTTTGTCTTTTCATAGCACTTATGTTGGCTTGTTGAATGTGCTGCAAAGTTAGGGGAAGGGATAACATCTGTTTTGAAGTTAAAACAAAATGTAACTTTTGCGCTTAGCTATATGTTTGTTAATCAGTGAAATACTGGATCATTTTATACTCTAAAATGTAAATGGAGTGAGATTAATTTGTTTGTATTAGATGTTGATATGACATGATTTTATATCTTTGTATTACTTTTAACATTGGCTGTTTAATAAATAAATTATGTTATAAGAACGATTTTTTTATTTGTTGATTGTTATAATGTTTAGCTTTATGAGAAAGAAAACATGCATTGTGCCCTGTCTTTTATTTTTATTGTTTTTATATTCATTACCATCATATGCTGTTGATTTGTCGAAGTTGAGTGAGACTTTACTTCGTTTGGACTCATTAATCAGTGTTAAGTCTTCGATTCATGCACGTCAGGAGGCTAAGCTTGACAGCCTGAAGCGTCTGGTAGCGCAGACTGATGATGTGTGGCAGCGCTATATGCTCTATGGTTCGTTGTTCTATGAGTACTTACATTATCAGGCTGATTCTTCTTTTTACTATGTGGGTAAGAAGGAGGAACTGGTGCCTTTGTTGCATAACCCTGATTTGCCAAATGAAATTTTGTTGAACCGTGCGGAAGTCTATCGAGTGATGGGACTTCGGCTGGAAACGGACAGACTACTGAAAAAAGTAGACCGTAAGCAAATGAGTCCGGGGATGTTGCAGTATTATTATTCTATCTGTTGTTCGCACTATACCAACATGGCCGAATATGTGCCCCGACAATATGGCGGCTACGAGTATCTACGTCTGGCTGGTTGTTATCGCGATTCCATTCTCCAGTTACTTCCCAAAGGAGTAAATCATGATCTGGTATTTTCGGAACAGTTGCTTTTGCATAATGATCCTCAAGTGGCAGTAGCACGTTTGGAAAAGTTGCTGGATAAGACACAGGATGCAAGGACTCGTACTTACCTGCATTACACGCTGGCCGAGGCATATAAAATAGAAGGAGATACAATAAATGTGATGTATCATCTGGGCCAAACAGCTATTTCTGACTTGCAGTATGCGGTGCGTGAGTATTCAGCATTACAAAAGCTGGCGTGGGCGTTGTATCAGTGTGGTGATGTGAAACGTGCTTACAGTTACGCCACTTGTTCGGCGGAGGATGCGATGGCTTGTTTCGCTCGGCTGCGTATGATGGAGAGTGGAACATTCCATTCTATTATACGAAATACATTAACAAAGGAAACGGATAGAGCACATCGGGCTACCCGGCACTTACTCATTGTTGAATCGGTACTTTTTGTGGTACTGATTGTGATGATGGCTGGGCTGGCATGGTGGATAAAGAAGATGTCCAAGATGAAAGCTAATCTGGCGGATATGAATGAAAAGCTGGAGGAATCGAACAAAGAACTGGCTATGACGGGAAAGATAAAGGAAGTTTATATTGCTCATTATTTGGACAAGTGTGTCAATTATATGGAGCAGATGGAGCAATATAGGCGTTCGCTGGAGAAGTTGGCTATGTCGTCGAAAATAGACGACTTGTTCAAAGCTATTCGTTCTACCAGTTTCATGAACGATGAACGGAAGAAATTTTATGCGGAGTTCGACCGTTCGTTTTTGGAATTGTTCCCCGATTTTGTAGAGCGTTTCAATGAATTGCTGCTCGAAGGTGAAAAAATCGTAGTAAAACCGGGTGAGTTGCTTTGTACCGAATTACGTATATTTGCATTGATTCGTTTGGGAGTTACCGACTCTAACCGGATTGCTCATTTTCTGGGCTATTCATTAACTACCATTTATAATTACCGCAGTAAGTTGCGTAATAAGGCCAAAGGTGACAAAGGTACGTTTGAACAGCGTGTTATGGAGTTATGTTCATAGAAGACTGAACGTTTGTAGGCTGCATGGTTTATGTTGTATTTGCCTTGGCTGTGTGAGGATAGATCGTGTTATCGTGTGAATCTGCTTATTCAACGGATAGTTGGATAGCGTACTGTGTCAGCTTAACGTCGTTGTTAATCGGGGATGGGGTATTTCAATTATATATGTCGGGCATATGATTCGGATGACGAAAAGTATTTTCCTGACTTCATATAACACAGGCTTGTGCCGGCAGCAGGTCGGGAAAGTCGTAAAAAAGTACTCTTCCGCATTTGGACCGATGTGTAGACGGGCTACGAAAACATGCCTTTATGCCTTTTATTTAAAAACAATCTAAATAACTTGCATAGCATGCAGCAATGATATATCTTTGCGGAAAATAATACAAACATGAGGTTATCTGAACTACAAACTGGTGAAAGGGGCGTAATCATCAAGGTAATGGGACATGGAGGTTTCCGCCGTCGTATTATCGAGATGGGCTTTGTGAAGGGTAAAACCGTGGAAGTCCTTTTGAACGCTCCCTTGAAAGACCCTATCAAATACAAAATAATGGGGTATGAAATATCACTTCGCCGACAGGAAGCTGCCATGATAGAAGTGGTAAGTGAAGAAGAAGCACGTGAGTCTATGCAGGAAACACATTTCCATGACCCGATAGCGGAAGACATTCCTGTGTCTGAGGCAAAGTTGAAGGAAATAGCAAGTGGTAAGCGTCGCACGATTAATGTGGCACTGGTGGGTAATCCGAATTGTGGAAAGACATCGCTTTTCAATGTGGCTTCCGGCTCACACGAACATGTAGGTAACTACAGTGGTGTGACAGTAGACGCTAAGGAAGGACATTTCGACTTTCAGGGTTATCATTTCCGTCTGGTGGATTTGCCGGGTACTTATTCGCTTTCGGCTTACAGCCCCGAGGAACTGTATGTGCGTAAGCATATCATCGATGAAACTCCGGATGTGATCATCAATGTGGTCGATGCAGGCAACCTGGAACGTAACCTGTATTTGACTGCTCAGTTGATTGATATGAATGTCCGCATGGTCATTGCATTAAATATGTTCGATGCACTTCAGCATAGTGGAAATACACTGGATTATAAGAAACTGGGGCAATTGTTTGGAGTGCCTATCGTACCGACTATCAGCCGTACGGGCAAAGGTATTGACAATTTGTTTCATGTAATTATCGGATTATATGAAGGTGCCGACTTCATGGGGCAGAAGGAGGAGATACAGGATGAGGCAATGCGCGAATATCGTGAGTGGCACGATAAATACGTTCCCGACCATAAGTATGGCAGCCATGAGGAGGAAACGCATGAGTTTGACGGAAAAAGTTATATCCGACACATACATATCAATCACGGTCCGGAACTGGAGCGGAGTATCGATGCGGTAAAGGAAGAAATCTGCAAGGATGAAAATATCCGTTACAAGTATTCTACCCGTTTCCTGGCTATTAAGTTGCTGGAAAATGATAAGGATATTGAACAGCGTGTGATAGCGACGTTGCCTAACGGAAAGGAGGTCATGAAGATTCGTGACCGAGAGGCCGAAAGGATCCGCTTGTCGATGAACGAGGATAGTGAACAGGCTATTGCTGATGCTAAATACGGATTTATTACGGGGGCCCTGAAAGAAACATTTACGGAAAAGAATCAGAATACGGAAATGTTTACCCGTATTGTCGATAGTATCGTGACGCACAAGATTTGGGGATTCCCTATCTTCTTTGTCTTTCTTTATCTGATGTTCGAATGTACCTTTGTCTTTGGAGAATATCCGAAAGGATGGATAGAGTGGATTGTGAGACAGATTGCTGTATTGGCCGAAACCTTTATACCGGCAGGTCCCGTTAAAGATCTGATTGTAGATGGTATAATAGGTGGAGTAGGCGGGGTTATTGTTTTCTTACCTAATATCTTGCTGCTGTATGTCTTTATTTCATTTATGGAAGATTCGGGATATATGGCACGTGCTGCATTCATCATGGATAAGATTATGCATAAGATGGGATTGCACGGCAAGTCGTTTATCCCGCTGATTATGGGATTCGGATGTAACGTGCCTGCTATCATGGCATCACGTATTATCGAAAGCCGGAAATCACGTCTGGTGACGATCCTGATTAATCCACTCATCTCTTGTAGCGCTCGTTTGCCTATTTATCTGGTCATGATCGGGGCTTTCTTCCCTTCGAAGGCAAGTCTGGTATTGTTGTCTATATACGTGATAGGTATTTTGCTGGCAGTGCTGATGGCTCGTATCTTCAGCCGCTTTATCGTGAAAGGTGATGATGCTCCGTTTGTGATGGAACTTCCGCCTTATCGTATGCCGACGCTGAAGTCTGTGCTTCGTCATACGTGGGAAAAGGGTGCTCAGTACCTGAAGAAAATGGGAGGCATTATCATGGTAGCTTCCATTATTATCTGGTTCCTGGGATATTATCCGAATCATAATGCTTATACTACTACCGCAGAACAGCAGGAAAATTCGTATATCGGACAGATAGGAAAGGCTATTGAACCGGTTATTGAGCCTTTAGGATTCGATTGGAAAATGGGTATTGGCCTGCTTTCAGGTATCGGTGCCAAGGAGCTTGTAGTAAGTTCATTGGGGGTACTTTATACAAATAATGATGATATCAATTCGGTAGACCTTTCGGAACGTATTCCGATTACGCCGCTGGTGGCATACGGTTATATGTTGTTTATCCTGATCTATTTCCCTTGCGTGGCGACGGTTGCTGCCATTAAGAATGAATCGGGTAGTTGGAAATGGGCTGCATTTACGATATGTTATACTACTTTACTGGCCTGGGTAGTAGCCTTCTTGGTTCATCAGGTTGGAAGTCTGTTTATATAAATAAAAAATATGAATGTACAAGACGTAATAGTTTATGTGATTATGTTTCTCTGTGTGGTATACACAGGGAAACATTTTCTGAAATCTTTCAGAAGAAGAAAAGCTGCTTCAAGTGGTTGCGGCTGTGGGTGTTCGGGATGTCCTGTAGCAAAGAAACAATGTTGTCAAGGTGATGAAATTTCAAAAAAATGAGCTTCAGGTATTGCAGAATCGAAAATTAGTTATACCTTTGCAACGCAATCGGGACAAAACGATTACTTTTGGGAAATGGTTCCTTGGATGAGTGGCTTAGTCAGCGGTCTGCAAAACCGTGTACGGCGGTTCGAATCCGCCAGGAACCTCGTGAAAGGTCGACTGAATAATCAGCCGACCTTTTTTTGTAGCGGGAAACTATTATTTATACCAAAATCAATAAAACATGAAAACACTATTTTTATCTGTATGTCTGTTTATGGCATCATTATCAGCAGGGGCACAAACACGTTATTCTCAGGAAATGGCACAGTCGCAAGGCAAGCAGTGGACGCATGGCAAGTCGTGGGATTATGTAAACGGCCTTGTGGCTAAATCTCTTCTAAACTTATGTGAGCAATATCAATATGCAGACTGGACAGGCAGTTATTATCAGTGGGCGAAAGAATATGCTGACAATGCCATTAATCCGGATGGTACTTTTAAGAATTTCAAAAAAGGGAATATTGACAATATAAACTCAGGAAAGGTGCTTTTTGCTTTGTATAAGCACGAAATGACCTTGGATAAAAAGAATGGAACTCACAACGCCGACCGTTATAAGAAGGCGGCAGATTTCTTGCATGATTACTTGGTAAACGATTATTCTCGTATTCAGTCGGGGGATGCGAAGGGGTGTTTCTTCCACAAAGATATTTATCCGGATCAGATGTGGCTGGATGGCATTTACATGGGAGCTGCCTTTTATGCAGAATGGCAGGCTAACTTTGATCCAGACAATGAGCAGGCATGGACGGATATTGCCCATCAGTTCAAGACAGTTGCGCGTCATACGTATGATGCAGACAAGCAGCTTTTTTATCATGCCTGGTCTGCCAATCCGGAGGATGCTAACTCTTTTTGGGCAAATAAGTCGGAACCTTATAAAGGATGCTCGAAAGAGTTTTGGGGACGTGGTATGGGTTGGTATTTTGCAGCTCTGGTAGATGTCTTGGAAGTGATGCCCAAAGAACATCAGGATTATAAAGAACTGGTTGCTCTTACCAATACTGTGGCAAAAGGTCTGGAGCGCTGGCAGGACAAGAGCAGCGGTGTATGGTATCAGCTTCTTCAGTACGATCATTCGTATGTGGGTGAATGCGGTATAGCCAACTATCTGGAATCTTCTGCTTCAAGCATGTTTACCTATGCTTATTTGAAAGGCATTCGTTTGGGTATTCTTCCGGAAACTTACAAGGATGTGGCCGAAAAGGCTTATCAGGGGCTTCTGAAAACTTTTGTTACCCAGAATTCGGATGGAACTATCAACCTGAATCAAAGTTGTCGTTCTGCTGGATTAGGACCGGCAAAGGATCCTTCTCGAGATGGATCCGCAAGCTATTATTTATGCGGAAGCGATGTAACTATTGTAAATAACGAAGGGAAAGCGATAGGTCCTTTTATTATGGCTAGCTTGGAATATGAGCGAAAAAAATAATCTTATAGGAAATTTAGTATAATCAATTGTAGGGGAATTGCGATTTTTTCCGCTTCCTGCCATTTTTTATCATCCTTCCTTATTGTTTGTATTATACAGTAAGGAAGGATTTTTATTTAGTTGATATCTATAGCTTTATCTGTAATATTGAGGTTTCAAAAACTCTTTTCAATGGTTCATGGCAACCTTTTTGTTGAGAAAATAGCTTAATTTTTTTAATATTTTTCTTCATAAAGTATTGTTTGTTTCAAAAATAGTTGTACCTTTGCATCGCAATTGAAAATAACGGTTGCCGAAAACAATGGTTCCTTGGATGAGTGGCTTAGTCAGCGGTCTGCAAAACCGTGTACGGCGGTTCGAATCCGCCAGGAACCTCACGAAGCACTCTTAGCTCAGTTGGTAGAGCAACTGACTCTTAATCAGTGGGTCCAGGGTTCGAATCCCTGAGGGTGTACAAGGAATAGATAAAGGATAAGTTCTGAAGTCGATAAGATTTCAGAACTTTTTTTATTTTTATATGCAGGATGAGATGCTTTTCAGGATCAACGTAAAAATCTGAGGGATTCGTTGATTAAGCATAAATCTTAGCCAGCC
>ERZ857521.226-NODE-226-length-90204-cov-4.631987_pt1 | contig 90204 bp, 79 predicted proteins | sample MGYA00519701_ERZ857521 | MGnify/ENA primary metagenome ERZ857521 (study PRJEB31778, sample SAMEA3449346) | human gut metagenome | biome: human gut; feature: human-associated habitat; material: faeces | place: United Kingdom | collected 2010/2012 ...
ATCTGGACGGCGTTTTCCTCAGGCTTTGCGCCGTTTATCAACTTTTTTGTCATGGCCAAGCGGGTGGCCCGCTTTACCCTGATGACCGGAGCCCGCAGCTTCATCGACCTGATCGAAGCCCGGTACTACGACGAGGACCGTAAGGTTCTCCGGGCAGTTTCCACCGTCATCATTGCCATCAGCATCACCGTGTACATGAGTTCCCAGCTGATGGCTGCCGGCACCACCTTCCAGGCGGTGCTGGGCCTGGATTACCGGGTGTCCGTGCTCATCGGCGCGGTGGTGGTGATCCTCTACACCTCCGCCGGCGGACTGCTGGCGGTGGCCTGGACGGACTTCGTCCAGGGCATGCTGATGATTTTCGCGGTGCTTGTGGGACTGTTCGTGGCCTTCGGCAACGGCGGCTTCAACTCCCTGATGGATCAGGTGGCGGCGGTGGATCCCGCCCTCACCTCCGCGTGGATCAATCCCATCACCATTGTGGGTCTCCTCTCCGCCGGATGGCTGGGCTACATGGGCCAGCCCCAGATCGTGCAGATGTTCATGGGCATGAAGGAGCCCCGCTCCGCCGGAAAGGGCGCAGCGATTGCCGGAGTCACAGGCGTGTTTTTGCTCTTCGGCACCTTCGTGGTGAATCTGTGGTGCCTGACGATTTTCCCGGGCAGTGAGAATACCAGCACCAACTACATCCAGATGATCGCCCAGTACACCCCCCGTTTCCTGGTGGGCATCGTCACGGCGGCCATTCTGGCGGCGGTGATGTCCTCGGCGGATGCGCTGCTGCATGTGGCCACCACCGCCGTCACCCAGGATTTTTACAACAAGATCCTCAAAAAGGGCCAGGCCACGGACCGGCAGGTGCTGCTGGTGGCCCGGATCTCCTCGGTGGTCATCGGCATTTTTGCCATCTATATTGCATTCAATCCCTTTGACAGCATCCTCTGGGTCAACTGGTGGGCCTGGGGCGGACTGTCTGTGTTTGCCCCCATTCTGATCCTGGGCTTCTACTGGAAGCGGGCCACCCGGGAGGGCGCTCTGGTGAGCATGATCGTGGGCTTTGTGGCGGTCTACGCCTGGTACCAGGCGGGCCTCAACACCACGCTGCACTATACCTTCGTGGCCTTTACCGTGACGGCGGTGGTGCTGGTGGTGGTGAGCCTTATGACGAAGGAACCCCCCGCCCGGATTCAGGAGATGGTGACCCAGCTCAACCGGAAGGATTCTGAACCAGAAAAGGAGGAAGCGGCGTGCCGGACGTCTATGTGATGCAGGGGGGCGACCCTGCTCAAATGGCCTATGACGCCATCTCCCGGGTGTTTACCGAGGAGGCGGCGGGGCTGCGGATTTTGCTGAAAGTCAATACGGGATTCAAGGGCCCTGCCGCCAGCGGCCTTTGCACCCATCCGGAGGTAGTACGGGGCCTCATCCGCTTTTTCAAGGAGCGGCAGGTGGGGGAGCTCCTGGTGGGAGACAGCTCCATTGTGGGGGTCAACAGTCTGGAGGCTCTGCGCTCCGCCGGGATCTATCAGGTCTGTGAGGAAGAGGGCGTTGCCTGTGTGGATCTGGACGAGAGCGGTATGGAGGAGCGGGAGATCCCCGGCGGCGTCATGGTCCAGCGGCTGAAGATGTCCCGTCTGCCCTTCCAGGTGGACCGGCTGATCTCCGTGCCGGTGATAAAGACCCACATGTACGCCGGAGTGACCCTGAGCATCAAGAACATGAAGGGCTGCCTCTATCAAAAGGACAAGACCCGGCTTCACCGCATCAACCAGGCGCCGCCGGATATTCACAAGGGCAAGTGCCTGGACTACGGCATCATGGAGCTGGCCCGGGTGTGCTATCCGGACTATGTGGTTACCGACGGCATCGTCTGTATGGAGGGCTTCGGCCCCTCCGGCGGCACGCCGGTGAATCTGAGGGTGGTGCTTGCCTCCAAGGACGCCCTGTCCGCAGACCTGACGGCTATCCGCCTCATGGGTATGGAGTACGACGCGGTGCCCCACCTGAATCTGGTGCGGGAGGACCGGGGGCTGGAGCTGGGGGATATCCGGGTGTTCCCGGAGGATTACCTCAAATGGGCCCACCGGTTCCAGCTGGCCTCGGAGCATGACCTGCACCTGCACTACCCCAATCCCAAGGTGGTGGAGCAGGGAGCCTGCAGCGCCTGCCACGCCGCCATGGTGCAGTTTTTCCGCTATCACCACCAGGAGTATGAGGATGCACCCCCGGTGACCATCGCCTTCGGCGCAGACCTGCGGCCGGAGGATCTGGCGGAGGAGAACGTGGTACTGGTAGGCAACTGCACGGCCAAATTCCGGGACGGAAAGCGGCCCTTCTGCAAGGGCTGCCCGCCGGTGCCTTCTCAGATCGCACGAACTATCAATGCCGGAGAAACCCTGGACGATTAAACCGTAGAAAACAATAGGAGGAATTTATGATGAAAGTGACTTTTTTGGGCCACGCATGCTTTTTGCTGGATGACGGAAAGTACAAGCTGCTGACGGATCCCTTCCTTACCGGCAATCCCCTGGCGGCGGTTCCTGCCGACCAGGTGGAGGCAGATTACATCTTCGTCACCCACGGCCACGGCGACCATCTGGGAGACGCGGTGGACATCGCCCGCCGCACCGGAGCCCCCGTCTGCTGCACAGCGGATCTGGGCAACGCGGTGTTTGCCCCCGCCGGGGTGGAGACCATCCAGGGCAACCTGGGCGGCCGGATGAAGCTGCCTTTCGGTTCCTTTAAGTTTACCCCCGCCATTCACGGCAGCGGTGTGCCGGGCTGCCTCTCCTGCGGCTTCCTCTTCGAGATGGGCGGCCGGAAGATCTACCATGCCGGAGATACCTCCCTTACCTGCGATCTGGCGCTGCTGGAGCCGGAGCACATCGACGTGGCGCTGCTGCCCATCGGGGACATGTTCACCATGGGGCCGGAGGATGCCCTCCGGGCGGCGGAGATGATCAAGCCCCAGATGGTGGTGCCCATGCACTACGACACCATGCCGCCCCTGCGCCAGGACGCCCAGGCCTTTGCCGCCTCTGTCCGGGACAAGGGGATGCAGTGCCTTGCACTCAAGCCCGGCGAGAGCCTGACCCTGTAAAAGAACATCAAAAGGCGGGAACCCCCACGGGGTTCCCGCTTTTTTCATGACTGAAAAACCATAGGAACAGGCGCTGTCCCTATTCATCCTCCGGCAGGCGCACCGCCAGGGGATCGTTCTCAACAGGAGAGCAGCTGTTGAATCTGATTCCATCCAGATCCTGATTGTGGAGGTATTTGCCAAGGTACTCCATGCCCTGGGCGCTTACCACTCCCAGAAAGAAGCTGCATCCATTGAACTGCTGGGCAAGGTCTGCAAAGGCCAGCCGCTCCCCGTCGTAGTCGAAGACAGGGGTGTCCATGTAGCACTCCAGGGCCTGGGCCGGAGCAAAATCCCCGGCCAGGGAGATTTCCGCCTGTCCGGCCCCGTCCACCGTCACCAGGGCAAATGCCCCGTCGGAGCGGGTGGCGATGAGATAGCCCTCCTGGAGATACGTCCGGGAGAGCGCCTGGGTCTCCCGGTCCTCCAGCGTAAAAAGCGTGACCTGGGAAGTGATTTCTCCAGTTCCGGCGGAGAGCACCGTCAGTGTGGCTTCCTCCCCTTGCTGGCTGAGGAGGTACAGCCAGTTTCCGTCGTCGCTCTGATAGAGGGACACCCGGTCCGCGTCGGCGTCAATGGGACACACTGTCCGGAAGTGCTCCGTATCCAGAGAGACGGTGAGAAGGTTTTCGGTATCGGAAAAATCCTCCCCCTCATAGGGGGTCAGGGTGATGGGCAGGAAGTAGAGCCCCCGCTCCACCGTACAGTGGGAGAAGTCCGGTGTCGTGCCGTCTGCGCGCATGTCCGGGGAGAGGGTGAAGAACAGGCCTGCCTCCGTCCGCACGGTAGAGATTCCCAGCGACTCCCAGTTGTAATCGTCCACAGAGCCAGTGCCCAACATGGTGACAGCGCCGCTGGCATCCTTGCCGACGGTGAACTCCACCCACAGGTCCTCCGGCACCGGGAAGCGGAACACGGAGCGGAGAAAGTCCTGCATCATCATTTCCACGGATTCGCTGCCGTCTAAGTAATAGCTGCCGCCATCAGGCAGGATGTCCGCGGTGGAGACGTAAATGGGGAAGTATTCGTAGTAATCCCGCAGACGGACCCGCTCCGTGTAATTCTCCGTTCCGGCGGGGCAGCGGGAGGCCACGTCGTTGAAGGGCTTTTGCATGCCGAACTGGTCCACTTCTTCCCACTCCGGGCTTGTGACGCCCATGGAGCCGCAAAAGTCTGCCCGGAGAACGTCCCGGTCCCACTCCCGGTAGTTGGGCTGTTCACTCCAATAATGGGTGTAGTCGGTGTGAATGTCGGGCTGTGTCCCGGCGGTATACTGGGTGTCCCAGAAGAGCTGATTTATCAGCTGTGTATGAATCTCCACCTGGACGCCCTCCACGGCGGAGACATCCCCCAGCAGGGTGGTCTCCTCCAGGGTTACCGCCTCCCGCTGGGCGTACAGGGAGACATGCCCTGCCGCCAGCACGCCGCAGGAGAGGACCAGGGCGGCGGCGATAAAAATGGACGCAATGCGAAAGCGCATGGTCATCCCTCCTCCCGGTGATCTGTCAGATCCGAGAGGGCACGGCTCACCCGGTCCGAGCGGTAGTGGTAGGTCTCCTTTACAAAGGACATGAGATCCTGTCCCGCGTCCTCCAAGTCGCTCATGGAGGCATCCCCCACGATCTTTCCCTGACGCAGCAGCACCGCCCGGCTGATGAAGTTCTGCACCTCCTCCAGAAGATGGGTGGAGAGGATCACCGCCTCCGTGGGCTCCAGGATCCCCAGCAGCACCTTGTAGAAGTCCTCCCGGTTGAAGATATCGTTGCCCGCAAAGGGCTCGTCCATAAGGATATAGTCCGCCCCCTGGCTGAGCGCGAGGATCACCTCAAACTGGTTTTTCTGCCCGGTGGACAAATGGCGCAGAGCCTTGCCCCCCGGCAACTCGAAAAAGTCCATCAGGGCCTGGAAGCGCTTGTCCCGGAAAGCGGGGAAGTGGGAGCGGTAAAAGGCTCGATGGTCCTCTGCCGTCAGATTGGGGAAGAAAGAGTGCTCGCAGGTAGCAAAGGACAGCCGGTGGATGTTTTTGTGGCTGACGGCTTCCCCGTCCAGCGTCACGGTGCCCCGGTGGGGCAGGAGCCCCAGCATGGATTTGAGCAGCGTGGTCTTGCCCGCGCCGTTTTCCCCGAAGAGCCCCACAATTTCTCCCGGAGCCAGGGTGAGGGAGACCTTGTCCAGGGCCTGCTTGGCCCCGTAGAATTTTGTGACTTCCTTGAGTTCCAGCATGATGTATCCCTCCTAAAACCACGGCTCCGGCAGACACTGGGCCGGTGTGAAAACCAGGTAGACGGCAAGGTAGATCCCCAGCAGGATCAGCATGGCGGCCAGAGCGCACAGGGCGCCCGCCGCCGGCAGGGCCAGGCACCGCCGCCAGTATTCCCAGCGGTCCGGCAGACGCCGCATAAGATAGATGGGACGGCTGCCTCCCTGGTAGTGGTAGGCCACGTGGAGAACCGCCACCGCCGCCATGGCCAGCAAAAAGACCCAGAAACCCAGAAAGGACCAGGAAAAGATCTCCCGGAAGGTGGGCATCACGGCACCTTCCCTCAGCACCCAGCCGCGGTTTACCAGAGTAAAGAGCCGGACATAACCCTGGCGGTAATATACTAGGAGGAACCGCAGGGAGAGTATCGCGGCTGAAATGAGCCCCCAGACGGTCTGCTTGACTTCGGCCCGCACATCCACCCCCGGCGGGGCATAGCGCTCAATGGGAATCCGCATGACGGTACACCTCCCCCCAGACCAGGTAAATGGATACCCCCGCTGTTACCAGAGCCGCCAGAATCAAAAAGAGATCCATGGAAAGGTCGGTGGGATCGAATGTGATGGTTACCACCCACAAAATTACCAGAAACGGCGCGGCGTAGCCGTTGGCTGTCCGCCGCCGCCAAAAGGACCAGGCGGCACAGCCTATCCCCAGCCCCAGGGAGAGACACGCCATGCGCACATAGCCGGTCCACTGATCCAGGGGCAGCACCGCGTGAAAGAAGGGCACTTGCCAGGAGGCAAGCAGCACCGTCTGGGGACTGGCGGCGGAGAGGGCGGCATGTGCGGTGAAATACCATCCTGCCCCCAGCAGGATCCCCGCCTGGACTGCCCACAAGATCACAAAGGCCGTGGCGTAGCAAAGGCCCCATAAGAGGAATGCCGTCAGTTCCGACACCCGCAGCCGCCCCAGTGTGTTTCCCACGGCGCTGCCCCCCAGGCCGCTGCCGTGGAGGCAGCAGGCCGCCGCCAGCAGGACCAGGGCCGCCCGGAAAGGCCACACCAGGGGACAGTCACTCAATAAAAAGTACAGGCCCGTGGCTTCATAATCCGGATAGGCCGACCACAGCAGGATGCCTTCCGCCGCCGCCATGACCAGCAGGATCAGCGCCAGGGGGCCCGCGATTCCCCGGGCCGCCGTCATCCACACGGAAAGATGCTTTCTCATGGCGTCTCCTCCTCTCCTGCTTGGGGCGCGTCCCACAGCCGCGCCACCACGTCCAGCGCCTGGGTGCGGGGAATGCCCATTTCCTTCAGACCCCGCACCAGCGTTCCGGCGTCGTACTCCAAAAGCTCCTGCCGCACCCGGGCGGTCACCGCCGCATCCGCCGCCACCAGGCTTTTGGCCCCGGTGTGGGAGGTGATGATGCCCTCCTCCTCCAGCATGCGGCAGGCCTTCTGGATGGTGTTGGGGTTCACCCCCAGCAATGCCGAGAGAGCCCGGCGGGAGGGCAGCTCGTCTCCCGGGCGGATGGTGCCGGCCACCAGGCGGCGCTGCACATACCGGACGATCTGCAGATAGATGGGGCTTCCCTCCGCAGGGGAAAAGCCTTCAAAGGAGATCACACGGCCTCACCGCCCTTTCCTGTAAACTGTGTCACTTCCATAGTACGCTTTCTAACCGTATCATAGCAGTGATACAGTTTCCTGTCAAGTCCATCCGGCGGGCTTGACAACGGGTGCCCGCCCCCGTATGCTTTTCATGAGAAAGCGCACCGGAGATAAGGGGAGAGGATCATGGATATCAAGCAGCTCACATATTTTATGGCGGTGGCCCAGGCAGGAAGCTTTTCCCAGGCGGCGGAGCATCTGGGGATCTCCCAGCCGGCCCTGTCCATCTCTGTGAAGAACCTGGAGGAGGAGCTGGGGGTGAAGCTGCTGTACGCCTTCGGCCGTCGGCAGATGCTCACGGATGAGGGCCGCAGGCTCCTGGAGGGGGTCCAGCAGCTGATGGACGTCTATCAAAAGACGGTGGAGGATGTGCGCCGGACAGACCGCAACAGCAGCGGTGCCTTTTCCCTGGGGCTTCCGCCTCTGATGGGAGCCTGTTTCTTCGGGGATTTGATCCCGGAGTTCAACCGGGCCTACCCCAATATCCGCGTCCATATGATCGAGGAGGGCGCCCATCGCCTGGATCAGATGCTCCAGGCGGGAGAGCTGGATCTGGCATTGACCCTCAACACCCCCCGCTGCGCCAGCTTTGAGACGCTGCACTTCACCACCCAGCGCAATGTGGCCCTGGTGCACCGGGATCATCCCCTGGCCCGGGAGCCCTTCACCACTGTGGCAGCCCTCCGGGAGGAGGAGTTCGCCATTTTCAACGAGAATTTCATCCTCAACGAGCAGATCGTGGCAGCCTGCCGGGCGGCGGGCTTTGAGCCCAAAATGGCGCTTTTGACATCCCAGTGGGACTTTATGGTGGAGATGGTGTCCCACCGCCGGGCGGTGTCCATCCTGCCCAAGCCTGTGCTGGACATGCACCCCGCTCCCCAGGTGGCCTGCGTCCCCCTGATGGACAGTATGAAATACTGGGATATCGTTCTGGCCTGGAATCCCAGGCGGTATCTCTCCAAGGCCTGCCAGGCCTTTATCCACCACCTCTCCCGCCACCTGCCCCCGGACGATCTGTGGCCGGAGGATGGGGGAGAAGCGTAAGGTATTTGGATGATATTTATAAATTTAATTTATAAAACAAAATAATATTTATAATTTCGTTAAATCATACAAAGCTGTCCGGTAAATTACGGCCAATCATGCGAATTGATTTCATAGCCCCAGATGATAGAATATCCTCAGGAAACGAAGCGGCGGACAGTCCGCCGGGAAAACGGACAGGAGGAAACGGAAATGAAATCTGCATTGATTACCGGCGCGGCGTCCGGCATCGGCAAGGCCTGCGCCCAGCGTATGGCGAAAGAGGGCTATGGCGTTGTGGTGGCGGACGTGAACATGCCTGCCGCGGAGGAATTGGTGAAGGAGCTGACGGCCCAGGGCCTCAGCGCCATCGCCGTCCATATGGATGTCTCCAGCGAGGAAGAGGTGGAAGCCGGCTTTGACAAGATGGTGGAGACCTACGGCTCCTGCGATCTGGTGATGTCCAACGCCGGCGTCCAGATCGTCCATCCCTTTGACGAGTATCCCTTTGCCGACTGGAAGAAGATGATGGCCATTCACGCCGACGGCGCCTTCCTGGTGTCCCGGGCTGCCTTCCGTCGGATGAAAGCCTCCGGCAAGGGCGGGCGCATCGTCTTCACCGGATCCGTGCAGTCCTTCGTGGGCTCCAAGCTGAAAGAGCCCTACAACTTTGCCAAGCACGGCGTGGCGGGCCTTGCCAAGGCGGTGGCCCGGGAGGGCGCCGACTACGGCATCTATACCTACACCATCTGCCCCAGCTTCATCAAGACGCCCCTGGTGGAAAAGCAGATCCCGGAACAGGCGGCCTCTCTGGGCATCACCGAGGAGGAAGTGGTGAAGAACATCATGCTGCGGGACACCGTGGACGGGGTGTTCACCACCGTGGAGGATGTTGCCAATATGCTGGCCTTCCTGGCCAATGACCAGGGCGCTCTCACGGGACAGTCCCTGCGGCTGACCCACGGCTGGGCCATGATGTAAGGAGCGCACTATGGAGAAGATTGCCGTCTACGGCTCCGGGACCATCGGCTCCTGCCAGGCGACGCTGGTGATCGGCCACGGCCTGCCCTGCACGGTGGTGGGCCATTCGGAAAGCGGCCTGGTGCGCTGCCGGAAAGCCATTGAGCAGAACTGGGACGATCTCATTGCCCAGGGCCTTGCCACGGAGAAAAACAAGACCGCCGCCCTGGCGCTGCTGACCATCACCAACGACCCTGCCGCCCTGGAAGGCTGCACCTTCGTCTTTGAGGCGGTGGCGGAAGGAGAGGAGCAGAAGCGGGGCGTTTATGCCGCTGTGGAGCAGTATGCCGCGCCCAACGCCGTCATCGCCTCCTGTACCTCCTCCATCGACGCGGAGATCCTGGCGGGGCTCACCGACCGGCCGGAGCAGCTGCTGGTGGCCCATCCCTTCCAGCCGGTGCATATGCTGCCCCTGGTAGAGGTAGTGCGCCACCAGCGCACGGGGGAGGAGACCCTCTCCCGCACTATGGCCCTGTTGGAGACGCTGCATCGCCAGGTGGTGGTGCTCAACCGCAGCGTGCCGGGTTTCCTGGTGAACCGGTTTGCCCAGGCCCTGTTCCGGGAGTCCATCTACCTCATCGAGCAGGGCGTCACCACCGCCGCCGACATCGACAAGGCGGTGAAATACGCCATGGGCATGCGCTATGCCTCCATCGGATTGCTGGAGTATTTCGACGCCGTGGGCTTCGATCTGGAGAGCGCCATCGCCAAAAATGTCTACCCGGATCTGTGCGATACCAAGGAGCTCCAAAAGCTGGTGCTCTCCGGCCTGGCCTCCGGTAAGACCGGACAGACCGCCGGAGAAGGATTGTACGACTGGTCCAAAAAGGACCAGGACGATTTCCGCCTGCGCAAGCAGAGCCCGTATTTTGACGGCGTGAAAGAGTGGACCATGCCGGAGTGATGAGCGCCCTGCTGCAAAATCAATGATAAAAGGACCGCACGGTACAGTGCGGTCCTTTTTCACGCTTATTCGCTTTTGATGGCCTCCAGAGCGGGAATCTGTACCGCCTTGTTGGCGGGGTAGTAACCGGAGCCCAGGCCGATGAGCACGGAGAAGACCACCGCGAAGAGCAGCAGCCACGGCGGGATCACCGAGACCCGGCTCACTCCCTCGCCGCCGATGATGGCCGGCAGGATATTCTCCGGCGAGAAGCCCAGGGACACCAGGTTCACCACCACCGAGGCGATGAAGCTGATGACACAGCCGATGACGCCGCCGATGAGACCGATGGCCCCGGCCTCCGAGAGGAACATCACCCGGATGTCCGTGACATAGCAGCCCAGAGCCTTCATAATGCCGATCTCCCGGGTGCGCTCGGAGATGGACATGATCATGGTGTTGGTGATGCCCAGAGCTGCCACGAACAGGGAGATGGCGCCAAGGCCTCCCAGCATCATCTGCTTTTGCCGGGCCTCCTTTTCCATGGGCTTGCGGATGCTCTCCATGGACTCCGTGGAGTAGCCCATGGCTTTGATGTCATTTTCCACCATCTCCACCCGGGAGATGTCTGTTACCTTTACCAGTACAGAGTCGTAGGGAACCGCCTTTTTCTGGTTTCCCTGGGCCTTGTCCAGCAGCTTGCGCAGATCGCTCAAGCTGAGAATGATGCCGTCAGAGGTCTCGGAACCTTTGGAGTAGTCCTCCTTGGCAACGCCCACAGGGGTTAAGGGTACGGTGAATTTGCCGCTTTGGGTGGTGACTTCCAGCGTGAATTTCTGCTTCAGAGGATCAAAGTAGGGGGGAGGGAGATGCTCCTGGTCGCCGCCGCCATCCAGTTCTCCGCCCCAGCGGTCCACCATGTTCATGCCCTCGGGGCGGATGGAATCCTTGAAGTTGTAAGCGGTGTACTGCCCCACTACAATGTCGCCGCTGCGCTTGGGAACGCTGCCCTGGGTCAGCTGGTAGCCCATCTGCTCCATGGCCTCCGTGTCCAGCCCTGCTACGGAAGACCACTCCGCCACATAGCGGTTTCCGGTGCCGCACAGCAGGCGGATGCCCTCCGCCTCCAGATTCTGCTTGGGCGTCACGGCCTCCACCCCGGAGAGAGCCTTGAGCTGCCGGACCAGGGCATCATCCAGCTTCATCTTGCCCCGCCCTCCCTGGGGGGCGTTGACGGTGATGATGGTGAGGTCGCCCATCTGGGAGAGAAGCTTATCCTGGGATTCCTTCATGCCGATGCCCAGAGACACCATGATGACGATGGAGCAGCAGCCGATGAGCACGCCCAGCACCGTCAAAAAGGTGCGGGATTTCCGGCGCATCAGGTTTTGCAGGCACATGCGGAAAATATCGTTCCTGCTCACGGTTTACGCCTCCTCCTTGGGAGTCTCCTCCGTCTCCTCCCAGCTGCCGTCCCAGGAGCCTTCGGCGGAGCGGCTGACTTTTTTCCGAAGGATCACCACCACCGCTGCGGCGGCCAGGACGGCGCCGCCCAGACCGATCCACAGCCAGGGGATCCCTCCGGAGGGATCCTCCTCCATAACGTCGGGATAGTCGTCCATGGGAACCATTTCCTCCGCCTGCAGTTTCACCGGGAACGTCCGGGTCTGAACCTGCTGGTCGGCGTCCTCATAGGAGATCTTCAATACGATCTCCGTCTCCCCGGCGGCGGTGGGAGTCAGGGCGAAGCCGATGGTGCCGCTGGTACCGGCGGTAATATTGCCCAGATACTGGGTGCGGGCGGGGGTGTCCACGCCGTCCCCCTCCACAGTGGCCTCCACGTTGGCGATGTCGTCCTTGCCCTTGTTGACATAGGCAAGGGTGACTTCAGCCTCCTCTCCCACAGTCATGCTCTCCGGCACGGCAGGGGCGTTGATCTGGAACCGATCCGGCTGGTACACCGGAACGGAGATTTTGATATCGGCGGTGGAGGGGGTGCGCTTTTCCTCGTCCAGATACTCGTATTTGAAACTGACGCCTATGCTCTGGGCGCCGCTCTTGCTGGCAGGCACCGCCTGCATGGGGACGGTGAGGGTTTGGCTGGAGCCGGCTCCCAGGGTTTTATAATAGAAGGTGTTGGTGCTTCCATCCATGGTAAAGCTCTCGCCGCCGTCCACGGTTACCACCACGTTTTCCACCTTCACCGTACCGGTGTTCTGAAAGACGATGCCCAGGGGGAATTTGCCGCCGGCGGGGACAGAGCCCTCGCCGTAGGAGAATTTCTGAATCACCAGATTGGGCACCGGGGTATCCGTTTTAGAGGGAGGCGTGGCGGCCAGATTTACCCGGTCCGACACGGTGGCCTGGGTCAGCATCCCACCGTTGTCGTAACCGAATTTCAGCTCCGTGCCCAGGGACTGGTTGGTGGAGGAGATCTCCTGAAGCGCCTTGACGCGCACGGTGATGCTGCCGGTGGCGCCGGGGGCGATGTCCGGCAGCAGGAAAGTGGACGTTTCGTTGAGAACGACCAGGGAGTCGGAGGGCGTCACCGTGGCTACCGGGGAGACCAGCTTGGTGGTCCCGGCGTTTTGGAAGGAGACGGTGACGTCCAGGGCCTGGCCCGGGGAGATGGGCTTTCCCAGAGCGGAACGGGTCACCAGCACCGGCGGCTGGGGCACGCTCTCCCTGCCCAGGGCGGGGATGGACACCTTGTCGGTGATGCTGCCCTGAACCAGGGAGACATTGTTGTCGTAGTTGAATTTCAGCTCCACACCCAGAGACTGGTTGGGAGCGGGAATGGTGCTGTTGGCCCGGATGCGCAGCGTCACGCTGCCGCTTTTTTTGCTGTTGATATCATCCAGCACAAAAGAGGAGGTCCCCCCTACGATATTCAGGGAGTCCGAGGGGGTGAAGGTGGCCACGGGGGAGCGCAGGCGGGCACCTCCCAGGTTGCGGAAGGTGATGGTCAGATCCATCTCCTGCCCGGCCTCAATGGGCTTTTCCATCTCGCTGCGGTAGACGACCACCATGGGGGCAGGGATGGGCTCCGGCGGGGCCTCGGGTGCCGGGGGAGGCGTACTGGCGGAGGGATCGTAGACCACGGCCTCTGTGATGGTGACCTCCATGGTCTGGTAGCTGTCGGGCTCCCCGGCCCGGCCGATCTGAAACCGCAGGCTTTGACCGGCGCCCTTGTACTTGATGTTGGAGAACTTCACCGCATAGACCAGAGGCCGTCCCTCCGGGGAGGTCTTGTCCACCTGGACGCTGCCGCCGGAAAAGCTGTCATCCAGCTTGGTGATATCCAGGGCCTTTGGATCCGCGCCGCCGGTACCGTCACTGGTATCCTTGACGGAGACGGTGATGTTCACCACGGAACCCTTGGTAATGCTGCCGGCCCCTTTACCGGAGGAGTCCTCCACCGTGTAGCCGGTGATGTACAGGGTTCCCCCCTCTGCCAGGGCGCCCAGGGGCAGCACCGATGCAACCAGGGTGAGGATCAGCGCCAGCGCGGCGCCGGTTTTGAGAATACGGTCTTTCATGATGGGCTCTTCTCCTTGTTGTTGAGTTGATTGCTGACGATCTCGCCGTCGATGAGGGTGACGATACGGTCGGCATAGGATGCCATTTCGGGGTCGTGGGTTACCAGGATGATGGTCTGGTGATAGTCCCGGGCAAAGGAACAGATCATCTCCATGATCTCCACGGTGGTTTTGGAGTCCAGGTTCCCCGTGGGCTCATCGGCAAACACCACGTCAGGCCGGGCGATAAAGGCCCGGGCGATGCCCGCCCGCTGCTGCTGGCCGCCGGACATCTGCCTGGGGAAGTGGTCCAGCCGGTGGGCCAGGCCCACCCGGGTGAGAAGTTTGCGGGCCGCCGCCTCCCGCTGCTGCTTGGGCACGCCCCGGAACAGCAGGGGCATGGCTACATTTTCCGTGGCGGTGAGGTTTGGCAGCAGATTGTAGGACTGGAACACGAAGCCCAGGTGCTTTTGCCGGAAGGATGCCAGCTGGTTTTCACTGAGGCGGGAGATGGGTACGCCGCCGATGAGCACCTGGCCCCGGGTGGGTTTTTCCATGCCTGCCAGCTGGTTGAGCAGGGTGGACTTGCCGGAGCCGGAGGTGCCGAAGATACAGCAGATCTCCCCCCGGGAGACACTGAGGTTGATACGCTTGAGGGCCACCACCGTCTCATCCCCGATGGGGTATTCCTTGCGGATGTCCTTCACTTCGATGATGGGGCGGCTGCGCAGGTCGGATTCTTGCATGGCGCTGCCTCCTTTCTGGGGGCTATCATAGCCAGGGAAACTTCATTTGCCATATATCATGGGTTAAGATTTGCAAAGGAAGGCATAAAGAAAACGCCCCCGGGCCCGAAGGCCCGGAGGCGCGGAAGGGAAGGACACTATATGGATGCGGGATTCCCGGGAACTGTCCCGCCGTCCAGCGGCAGGCGCAGAAGGAACTCCGTGCTCCTGCCGGGGGCGGGACGGTCAGCCAGATCCACGGTGCCGCCGTGCTTTTCCACGATACGGCGGGTGATGGCCAGTCCCAGGCCGCTGCCCTTGCCGGAGCGGGCGTCGCTGCCCACCACAAAGGGGTCGAAAATATGCCTGGCCCGTTCCGGAGGGATACCGGCGCCGTTGTCGCCCACCCGCAGAAGGACCTGGGTGCCGGAGACGGCCACGTCGAAAAACAGCACTGTACCCAACCGGTTGTGGCGCAGGGCGTTGGAGAGGAGGTTGTCCAGCACCCGGCGAAACTGGGGGCGATCCAGCGGGCAGAAGATGGGTTCTTCCGGGATGGAGACCTCCAGGGAAAACCTCGCCAGGTCGATCTCATCGTATTTGACCGCCAGATACTCCCGGAGAAATTCGCACAGATCCGTGCGCTCGGGATGGAGAACGAATTCCGGATGCTCCACCTTGCTGTATTCATGGAAGGTATTCACCAGCTCCGTTAGGGTCTGGGCCTTGGCTTGGATGACGTGCAGGTAGCGCTGGGTCTCCTCCGGCGGCACCTTGCCGTCGCAAATGGCGTCGGCATAGCCGGCGATGACGGTGATGGGAGTCTTGAGGTCGTGGGAGATGTCGGCAATGAGCTTTTGCCGTCCCGCGTCCAGGCGGCGGCGCTCCGCCTCACTTTCCGCCAGCCGGTCGGAGAAGCGGTCGAAGCTCTCTCCAATGCGCCGAATCTCCCGGGTGCCGCCGCAGTTGCCCACCCGGCTGATGCGCCCCTCGGACTGGGAGACCACCGCGTCGTTGAGCCGCCGCAGGGGACGGGCGATCTTCCGGCTCAGCCACCAGATAAAAAGCCCTGCATCAGCCAGATACAGGGGGATTACCAGCAGCCAGATCTTCCAGGAGTCCTGATAGCGCTGGAAGTATGCGTCCCCGCTTACCAGCGCTTCCCGGATGAGCAGCGTGCGTCCCTGCCCCCTTGCGTCCTGGAAATGGTAGCAGGAGAGAAAACTGCCGGGGAACCGATGCCCGGAGAGCAGCTGGTACTCCAGAGGGGAGTAGGCATCCCGGCCGTCGCCGAAGCCGCCGAAGATCACCCGGTAGTGCTCGTCCAGCAGCATGGTGGCCACCTCTGTGGTGCCGCCGTTTTCGTAGCGGTGCTTGATGAGCAGGTACCGGGGACGGCCGTCTTCCCCTGTGGTCTCATAGGCATCGGTGGTGGTTGCGTCCAGGTAAGGGGGGATGCAGGCCAGTTCTCCGGCGGTATAGGAGTCATCAAAGCCGTCGGCGGAGGCATATGCCAGCTGCCCGTTGCCGTCATAGACGGCGAAGGCATTGCCCTCGCCGCTCACATAGCTTTCAAGGCTGGCATAGTCCCCCTGAACCAGGGCTTCGCTTTGCACCATCGCATACCAGTCCACCGGGCGGTAGATCTCGTCCAGCCAGGTGTTCCACAGCCAGAAAACGCTGCCGCCGATTGCCAGCAGGGTCAGGGTAAAGAGCAGGTAGTTCTTGGTCAGAAGCTCAAAAAGGCTTCCCCGCAGCAGATTATTTTTCAATTTTGTATCCCAATCCTCTCACAGTTATAATGTAGCGGGGATTTTTGGGGTCATCTTCAATTTTCTCCCGCAGTTTGGAGATGTGCACCATCATGGTGTTGTCATCCCCTTCAAAATAGGTGCCGATGGCTCCCTCGTAGAGCTGGATCTTGGTGAAGATCCGTCCGGGGGAGCGCATGAGCATGGCCAGGATCTTATATTCCATAGGGGTCAGGAGGATCTGCCGCCCATCCTTCCAGAGCTGGAAGCTGGCGGTGTCCAGGGTCAGATCCCGCACGGTCAAGGTGCTGCCGGTGGTGCGGTTGGCCCGGCGCAGCTGGGCCTTTACCCGGGCCACGATCTCCACGGGATTGAAGGGCTTGGCAATGTAATCGTCGGCGCCCAGGTTCAATCCCAGGATCTTGTCGTTATCCTGGCTTTTGGCGGAGAGGATCAGAATAGGGATATCGCTGTACTTGCGCAGGGCCTGGGTCAGTTCAAAGCCGTTCATCTCCGGCATCATGACATCCAGAACTGCCATATCGGGGGATTCCTCCCGGGCCAGGCGCAGGGCGGCAGCGCCGTCCGGCGCCTCCAGCACCCGGTAGCCCTCGCCCTCCAGGTAGAGGCGCAGCAGGCTGCGGATGTCGTCGTCGTCTTCGGCGATGAGGATCGAAGCGGTCATAGGGGCGGCCTCCTTTTTGGCAGGTGGTGATTTTTGGGGGAATTCGCCCCCATTATATCAGATTCCGCCGCCGCGTCAAATCCTGGAAGGAGAAAGGCGGGAACCTTTACAAATCTTAAGGCTTCCTGGAGGAATCCTACAGGTCTGCCTGCTATCCTTCAAAATGAGAGAAAGAGCAGCAGCGCCGGTTTCCCATGGGCGCTGATGGGAGGAAGGGTGGAAAAACAATGTTCAAACTGCCGCATCTGCTGGTGATCCTGGTGACCGCAGCTCTGGTGCCCCTGACCTGTACCGCCGCCCGCCGGGCGGAACCGGAGACGGTGATCCGCTGCCTGAAAGGGTGCGCGGTGGCTGCGCTGTTCTTTGATCCGGTGTACTGGGTCTGGGAGGCTCGAACCACCGGCGGCATCGATTTTTCCACCACACTGCCCCTGTACCTCTGCTCCCTGTTCTGGCTGCTGCTGCCGGCGGCCCTCTTCGCCCGCCGGGAGCGTGTGCGGCAAACGGCCTGCGCCACGGTGTGCACCATGGGGATGCTGGGAGGTGTGTTCGGCCTGGTGTTCAACGTCTACGTGGGACAGTACCCTTTTTTCAGCTTTGTGCCTGTGCGGAGCCTCATGTACCATGTGATGATGATCCTGGTGACTGCCGCCATGTGGGCCAGCGGCTATTACCGCCCCCAACCGGCGGATCGGTACCGCTGCTTTTTGCCGGTGGCGGGGCTGGTGGGGGTGAGCCTGGTGCTCAACCGACTCTTTGGCTGGGATTACTGCTACACGGCCGGAGGTGTGGGCACCCCGCTGGAGCGATTGAGCGCCGCAGTGCCCCGAAGCCTGTTTTTGCTGCTTCTTTACGGGGGGCTGCTGACTCTGATTCAGCTGATTTTTTACCGCCGGTATCTGCCCCACAGCCGCTCTGCAAAGCGTACCTGGGCAGGAGAACTGTAACGGATTTTTGAAAGGGCACGGCCTGGGGCCGTGCCCTTTTTGCGGCTTTTTCAGAAAAATTGCCGGGTGCATGTAGTTTTTGGGGACAAAAGCGGAGTATATAGAATAGAGAGGGAAAGGGGGCGGAGCGGGTGGATGATGCCCAGATCATTGAACTGCTGTTCCAGCGGTCAGAACAGGCGCTGGGAGAGATGGAGGAGCGGTACGGCAAGACCCTCCATGCTCTGGCCATGCAGATGCTCTCCAGCAGCCGGGATGCCGAGGAGTGCGTCAACGACGCCTATCTGGGAGCCTGGAACGCCATTCCGCCGGAGCGGCCGGACTGCCTTTTGGGATATCTCTGCAAGATCGTCCGGAACCTGGCTATCAAGCGCTGCCGCTGGAATCATGCGGAAAAGCGGGGCGGATACCAAATCGCACTGGAGGAACTGGAGGAGTGCCTGCCGGATCCCAGCTGCGTGGAGGCGGAAGTGGAGGCGGGAGAGCTGGCCGGCTTGCTGGAGGCATTTTTGGACACGCTGAGCCGGGAAAACCGGGTGATTTTCCTGCGGCGCTATGGATTCTGCGATTCCTACGCCCAGATTGCCCGGCGGGTGGGGCTGTCTGAGAAGACGGTTTCCGTCCGACTGACGCGCCTGCGCCAGCGCATGCGGGACTATCTGGCGGAAAGGGGGAGACCCATATGAGCGGCAAGCAGCTTTTTGACGGCCTGGGTGCGGTAGGGGACCGGTACTATCAGGAGGCCTGTGACTACACGCCCCGGCGGAGGCATTGGATCTGGCACGGCCTGGCGGCGGCGTGCGTGTGCCTGGGGATCCTGGGGGCGCTGCTGGCCCTGCCCCAGGAGGAGCATGTCTTTGTGGTGAAAACCTATGCCCTGGATCTGGAGGAGGACGGCACCATCGGGCTTCGGGCGCAAGATATCTGGGAGCGGCCGGAGATCCTGGGGGGGCACTTTGACGGGAAGAACTTTTATGTGAATATTGGCTTGGGCTACGAGGGGGACCATGTTGCCCAGGTGACCTTCTCCACGGAGACGGGATTCTTCGCCAGCCAGAATGTGGCGGAGCTGTCTCTGGAGGAGAATGTGAGCCGTATGTATGTGGGGCCGGAGCAGCAGCTGGCAATGTGCGGTGAGGAGTTTGAGATAGTCGGGAACCGCGTCACGGTGGACAAGAGCACTCTGGAGAGCGGGACGCTGCTGTTTTGGGGGATGGAGGCCTCCGGCAGTGATGATTTGCCGGAGCAGGTCCCCATTACCGCCGAGGCGGAGTTCCGGGACGGGACGAAGCAGACGGTCAGCGTCACACTGGATATCGCAGGTCCCATGGTTTATAGCATCGAGGAGTCCCCGGAGGAGGTCCAGCAGAGGTGGGAAGAATGGGAGAAAGAACGGGAACATTACCAGAACATTCCCCTGGAATCGTGTGAGCTGGTGGAGGAGAGCGTGGAGCATGTGACGGATCAGTACGAGATCCAGGATCCTGGCGGGGGCCCGTCCTGGATCCTGGATCTGGATAAGCTGACTGAGAGCGACTTTGATGAACACGGGATTTACCGCAGCAGATTCCGAGGTTCTCTGGATGGCCGTGTCTATCTGCCCATCATTCGCCGGGAGGCGGACGGCACCTTTACCGGGATGCTCTACCGGGTGCCGGAGGAACTGGAATACAGCGGAGGCTACCGCGGCCTTGAAGGGGACTCCCCTTCACGCTCCTGATAGTACAAACAGGCAATATATAAGCTAATTTAACTATTATAATTATCAAAACACTCGCAAATCCTGGGGATTGGCAGGGCACACAAAGCGACAAGGGGACGGACCATCTGGTCCGTCCCCTTACGTGTAAAGGCTCAGTGCTGTATAGCAAGTTCCGGTGTCAGGCTTCCTGATAAAGCTCCAGAATGGCGCCGTCCTTCCATACAAAGGCCAGGCGGTCGCCCTTGTCATTGGCGTCCATGGGACCGCAGATGACGCTGTCGGCATCGGCGATGTACTTCTCCAGATCGTCCACCTTGTAGGCCACATGGGGATTGCGGTGGATGGCCTCCGGGAAGGGGGTGCCCTCCTCGAATTTCAGATACTCGATCTTGTAGTCGTAGTCGTCCACATTGCTGACCCAGAACTTGGCCCCCTCGTTGTAGACCATGCCGGGCTTGCGGTTGGTGATGGGGATGCCGATGTGCATGTATTGAGCAGACATAGTTTGCTTCCTCCCTTTGCCTTATGGATTGGTGATATCCTGATAAAACTGGTAAGCCTCTTTGTCGGTAAAACCCTCATGGACCACCTTGGCCACCGCCTGGCACATGGCGGCCGGGTGCTGGCTCTGGAAGATGTTGCGGCCCATATCCACGCCCCGGGCACCGTCGCAGATGGCACGGTAGGCCATGGTCAGCGCCTCATCCTCCGGCAGCTTCTTGCCGCCGGCGATGACCACCGGCACGGGGCAGGCGGCCACGACCTTTTCAAAGTGGTCGCAGTAGTAGGTTTTCACGAAAGAAGCGCCCAGCTCCGCCAGCATGCGGGTAGCCAGCAGGAAATACTCCGTGGTGCGGGCCATCTCCTTGCCTACGGCGGTGACACCCAGCACGGGAATGCCGTAGCGCTCTCCGGCGTCCACGGCCCGGCACAGCGTCTCCAGGGACTGGGCCTCACCGGCGCCGCCGATGAAGCACTGTATGGCGATGGCGGAGGCGTTCATGCGGATGGCGGCCTCGATGTCAGCACCCAATCCGTTGCCGGTGCTCATATCGTCCACCAGGACGCTGGCGTCATGGGTGGCCCGCAGGCAGATGGCGTTCTGTACCGTAGGCGGGATGCAGGAGCGGATGGCGCCCCGGGTGGCCATCAGTACGTCGGCATACTGGCACAGCGGGGCAATGGTGACGTCCATGCGCTCCAACCCTGCGGTGGAGCCCATGATGTAGCCGTGGTCAAAGGCCAGCATCACCGTGTTGCCGCTCTTGGGATTGAACAGGCGGGAGAGGCGGTTTTTTGCCCCCCAGTCCCCGTGTCCCAGGCCTTTTGCAAAGAACCCCTGTTCCGGGGCGGGCACGTCCAGATGGTAGTCGTGGGCGGCCTTGTTACCGATCGCGTCTGCCATGGCTTACTCCTTGCTGAAGGCGGGGGTGTGGCAGGGGGTGTTCCACAGGCGCAGGCACTCTTCATCCCACTTGGCGATGTTCATCTGGAACCCGCCCGCCTCCTGGACGGTGAGGATCTCGCCCACCATGCTGGCAACCACGTCCACGCCCTTGGCTTTCAGGAACTCCACCGTGTCCTTGAAGAGCACCAGCATCTCCATCATGGTGGTGGCGCCGCAGCCGTTGATCATGACGAAGGCCTTGTCTCCGGCCTTGAGATCCAGGTTCTTGCACAGCGCCTCCGCCACGGTGGCCACCGTCTCCTTGGCGGACATCATGGGGACCCGGACACCGCCGCCCTCACCGTGCTGGCCGGCGCCGATCTCCATGAGATCCGTCTCGCCCAGATCGCCGAAGGACATGCCGTTCTGGGGATGGGTGGCATCGGTGGACTTGACGGTGATGGAGGCCATGTTGTCGGCGTAGTGCTGGGCGATCTCCGCTACTTCGTCCAGGCTCTTGCCCTCCCGGGCTGCAGCTGCGGCGATGTGGTACAGGGCCACGGCACCCGCCAGGCCGCGCTTGTTGTCCTCTCCGTTGGGGTCAAACTGGATCTCCTCCCCGGTGACCACCTGCCGGACGTTGAGACCGGCCTTCTTGGCCAGCTTCATGGCCTGCTTGCCCGCCAGCTGGTCGCCGGCATAGTTCAGCGTCAGCAGCAGTACGCCGTGGCCCTTGTCCGCCAGCTTCATGGCGTCGAACACCAGCTGGCCGTTGGGGGCGGCAAAGATGTCGCCCACCGCCTGTACGTCCAGCATGCCCTTGCCTACGAAGCCTGCCTGAGCGGGTTCGTGGCCGGAGCCGCCGTAGGTGACGATGGTGACCCGGTCAGCGTGGGCCAGATCCTTGCTGATGACCAGATGGCCGTCCACCTCCACAATGTCGGGATAGGCCAGCCCCAGGCCCACCAGCTCCTCGTCAGTGATTGTCTCGGGGGCATTGATGAACTTCTTCATTTTCATAGTAAGCATCTCCCATTCACATTGATTGTACGGTGCTCAGGGCTGCGCCAGGCCCTGGAAGAAATACGACATGGAGGCGGCTCCGGCATCCGGTGTGCCGATGGTTTTGGTGCCGTAGCTCTTGGCCCGTCCAAATTTGGATACGAACTGCTTGGTGTCCTCGGCCCCTTTGGCCGCCGCTTGGGCGGCGGCGGTGAACAGGCCCTGCACATCGCTGCCTGTGTAGCCGGCGATGGCCTCGCTGGCGGGGATCAGAGCATCCATCATGGTCTTGTCGCCCACCTTGGCGCCGGACATGTCGTTCATCTCCTCCAGCCCCTGGGCAAAGACAGCCTGCAGGCCTGCTACGCCGATCTCCTCTCCCTCCGGAGCGGCTTCCTGCATGCCATCCAGCCAGGTGTTCCACAGAGGGACGGCACTGCCGCCGTTGAGGGACATGACGGCCATAGCCGCGTCGTCCAGCATGGATTGGATCCCCCCGTCGGATGCTTCCACGGCGGCGGAGATGGCCCCGGCGATTTTGGTCATGGTCAGGCCGTGATCCGCGTCACCAAATTTGGAGTCGATCTCCGTCAGCTCCTGCTCCGCCGCGATGACGGATGCGCAGGCGTGCTGCAGCCGCGCCGCAAATTCGCTTTTCGTCATCTGCGTTCACCTCCTTCACCAAATACAAATATGTTACGTTTGTGCATAAAAGTTAACACTTAATGTTACAAAAGTCAATACCAGTAAGCAGTTTTCTCTCTATTTGATATAGTGCGGCGGAGCGGTTTATTCAAAATGCGCAAAAGAAAACTTCCCGGACGTGTACGTCCGGGAAGCGGGTATGGCTGATTACTGGCCCAGCAGGGTCTGCACCAGGGCAGACCGGGCCACGATGTGGGTAAAGGCTCCAGTGCGGAGGGCGCCCCGGAGGGCTTTGGCACTGGTATTGGCGGAGCAGACCCCCACAATGTTGGGGCAGCGCAGCAGCGTTTCCAGAGGGATCTGGATGGCGAAATCCTGGTCGGACTGGATGATGGAGCCCTCCTCGTTGAAGTAGTAGACCAGCATCCGGCCGCAGGCGTGCTGCTGCTGGAGCAGGCTGCCGTACCGGACCAGGGAGGCAAAGTCCGGGCTGGAGGGGTAGTCCCCGATATTTACCAGCGCCGTGTCCATCTGTTCCCACTGCTGGTGGATCTGGCGGTAGATCTCGCTGGAGCACAGCAGCTGCTTTTCCTCCAGATTGTCCGGCAGGGCAGGAAGGTAGAGAAAATGGGGCGCAGCCCCCAGCTGTTGGGCCATCAGCCGGACGTTTTCGTTGGACTGATAGTTGCGGGCGGGAATGCTGGCATTGCCCACCAGCGGACAGATATCGCTGATGGCGCTGTCCATCTGGGGATTTGCCTCCAGCCAGGTTACCAGCTGGCCGATGAGGTAGCCCCAGCCCACGCCCAGGCGATGGGAGCCGATCCTCCGCAGCAGGTCTACGGCTCCCTGGGAAAGCAGCTGATTGGTAGTGTCATCGTCCTCTCCGTCTTCCACCAGGACGCCGCTGCGGATGGAACTGGACAGCCGCAGGCGGTCCAGCAGGCTGGCTGCCTTGGCTCCCGGTTCATGGATGGTGATTTCCACGATCCCCAGTTCCCGGGCCTCGGAGAGCATGCGGCTTACCAAAGGGCGGGATACGCCCAGCTCTCTGGCAATATCGCTTTGTTTTTGATCTTCCAGGTAATAGCGCCGGGCAACATACGCCAGCTTTTTTTGCTTGTCCTGACTGATTCTCACAAAAAAGCCCCTTACATATAAAATGTTACATATGTTACTTGTAACATAAAAGCCTGGGCTTTGCAACCGCCAATCAAAATTTTCACCCCGGTGGGGCTCTGGAATCCGTGGCAGACGAAACATGAACCGTTTTGTAAAAAAGGATGTCCCCGCATTTTGGCAGGGACATCCTGATAGGGCCGGGGAAAAAAGCCGTTGGCTGGAAAGGGGATTTCTTTTACAGACCGGTCCCAAGCCCGGCGCAGCGCCAACCGTCGTCGGCGCGGTACAGGATACCCTGCCGCATGTAGGTCAGGGCGCCGGCAGGGGCGTCATTTCCCTGGTACTCGGTGGTATTGCCGGGCCACAGATCCAGCCGGGCCAAGTCGTTTTCCGGCACAAAGACGCCGGTGTAGGAGAACACGAACCGTTCCCGGCCCTCTGTGATTTCCGGGTAGTTCGCATAGGTGTCGGAGAGGCCGCGCACCCGGGCCTCCACCTGGACGAAGGTACAGGTGTTGCGGCCGCCGGGTTCCGTCTCCAGGCGGTAGCTCTCGTAGGCCTCCGCCCAATCTTGGGCGATCTCTTCCCAGGACTGTCCGGTATCGGGAATGGCCAGGTCCCGGCTGTGGGCCTCCCACTGGGCACCGTCGTACCAGCAGCGCATGTAGTGGTAAAGATCCACAGCGAACACATCGTCGGGGTCTGCGGGCTCCGCCGCCAGCCATTGGACTGTGTCCCCCTGGCGGATCAGCAGTTTGCCGGTGCCTTGGTAGGCGGTGACGGACACGGAGGTGTCTGCTGTGGACAGCGTCACAGACGCCGGCTCCCGGGCTGCGGACAATCCGGTGCTCTCCGTCCACTGGAAGAAGTCTCCCAGGGTACTGTAGGAATAGCGGAGAGAATCGGTGCTCACCGGATAGGAACCGGCCTGGCCGGATTCCCGGCTGGAGGGATTTAGGCAGGAAAGACGGCTGCTGCCGCTCAAGCGGATCAGATCCACCGTCTCCTGCACTGCCTGCCCCAGGGGATCGCTGCTCTGAGACGCTGTCCCGGCACTGTACTGGTCAAACCAGGCCCGGATGACCTCCGCCGGGCCGCTGCTTCCGTTGGAGGCCGTCACTTGGTAGACGGTATCGCCGCCGCCTGCCTGGCTGAAGGCAGCGTAGCTCCCTCCGGCATACACGGTCAGATTGTACCGGCGGAGAGGATCGTAAATGCTGAGGAAATAGGCCAGGCTCTCGTCTCCCCAGGGATCCGTGTAGAGAGGCCAGGTCCAGCGGGTATCCACCCAGCTGATATCTTCCGTCAGGCTCTCCAGCAGGGCCGGAAGGGACGGGTCATCCGTGGGCACGCTGACCTGCTGGTCAGCCCAGGAGTCTCCCTCCCGGGCCTGCAGGTCAAAGACCACCAGGCCGCTGTCATTTTCCAGCAGAGCGGTCAACCCCGCTGCTGCCCGGTCATTGCCGCTGTATGGGGCGGAGGAGTAGACATCACTGAGTTCAAAGCTCTCGGCCGTGGCGTTGAGATGGCCGCCCTCATAAGAATAAGCGTATTGCAGGCATACCTCCATGGGATCCAGGGCCCAGTCCGCCTGCCCGGTATCCGCCCGGGCCTGGAGCTGGGCATAGTAGTCCGCCCAGGGCAGATCCGTGTCGGGCCGGATTACCCGCCGGTCGGGATATTCCCCGCCAGGGAACCACACCTGCTCCACGCACCAGATGCCGCCCTCTCCCTGGGCTGCAGGCTGGGAGAAGATGAACGTCCAGGTGGGCTCCCACTCGCCGTTTACGGCGTAGTAGGGATGATACACGGCGGTAATGTGGTTGCCCTGGAATTGGAAGGGCTGGTTCCGCAACGCCTGGACGTCGTCCTCGGTGAAGGGCTCCACGCCCTCCGTGTCCAGCACTGTTTTCTCCGCCCAGTCCATGAGGCCCTCCTGAACGGCCAGATAGTCATCGCCGTTCTCCGGGGAGAAATTGACGTCTGTGGGGAGATGAACGGCGTAATAGTAGCCGTCCGCGTCCCATGCAAAGCAGGAGATGCCGCTGTGGTCGGCGTCGCACAGGTGCTCCTCGAACGCCGCCTGATCCCACTGGTATACCCAGAACAGCCAGCCGCCGTAGTCGCCGCCGTAGTCCGGGGCGTACCAGAAGGAGAGCAGAATATTGTCCGCCGATTCCGGATCCCGGCCCGCAATCACCCGATCGGCGTACTCCTCCGGCACCTGGGCCAGAGCTGCCCGCAGGGCTGCGGTGCGCTCCGCCGCCGTCAGGGACTCGCTGTTGGGCTCCAGGAATTCCACGGATCGGGCAAAGTCCACGGCGTCCTCCCGGGTAAAGTTTTTGGCGTTGAGGCTCAGCAGAATACCGCTGTCCTCACCGGGCTCCGCCAGAAAGACGTACCAGTAGGAAGAGACTAACTCTACGGTGGACAGATCCACGCCGGATTCCTCCAGGGTACCAGCCTCCGCTGCGGTATAGAGGTCGTGTTCCGCCTGCAGGATGGCCGCTGGGGCGGCCAGGCCCGACAGGGGCTCCGACTCTCCGTAGCCGGTGTGGTTCCAGGAGGGCAGGGCCTTCGAGATGGTTTGACCCTCCCAGGTGAGCCAGCTGGTGGGGAATCTCCCCACCATGCCGGCGGCAGCCCACTGTGACGGTGTGCCGTCCCCGTAATGGAGATAGGCGTCGGGGGAGAGCAGATATCCGCCGTAGCCCAGAGTCTCGCTGTAATCCTCCAGGGTCAGCTCCTCCGGGATTATCAGGGAGATGCCCAGCTCCGGCAGTTCTACGGCTCCGGTTCGATCCGGCTTGGCTCCGGTAAAGGTGATGGCGGCTATCATGGCCACCGCTGTCAGCAGGCACAGCGCTGTGACCGCCAGCATCCGGGGCTTCTGCGCGATCAGGGCAATGCGCTCTTTCAAGCCGCCCTTGCCGCTGCGCATGGTGGTGGCGGTTTGCAGAAGGCTTCCCGGGGACGCTCCGGCGGCCACCAGTCCCACCAATGTCCGGCCGTAGGCAAAGCGCTCCCCTTCTCCCAGACGGCGGATGGCTCCCTCGTCGCAGGCAAGTTCACAGTCCCGCCGGGACAGGGCTGCCGCCCACCACACCAGGGGATCAAACCAGTACAGGCACAAACATGCCGCCCGGATCAGAGACCACCAGGGATCTCCCTGGCGGCGGTGGGTCAGCTCATGAGCCAGAACGTGCCGCAGCCCATCCGGATCCTCCGTGCAGGCCGGGGTCACATAGATCCGCTGGCGCACAAGGCCCAGCAGACAGGGGGAGGGCACCGCCGCCGACACGTACACCGGGACGGGGCACCCCTGCATTTCCAGAAACCGGGCACCCTTCCGGGCTCGGGAGAAAAAGGACAGGTTCACGGTCAGAAACCATACCGCCATCACCGCCGCGCCGCCCAGCCACAGCACCCGCAGCACGGTGTTCAGATGGAAGATTTGTTCCGACGGGACAGTGGTGTAGTCTGCTTGCGCCGGCGGAGCCTCTCCCACTGGGTAGAAATGAGGGATCCCGTTGCCGTCATAGTAAATCTCCATCTCCCGCCCGTCGCCCAGGGTGCCGGTCTCCGGAGCGGGAGCGGAGGTGGATAACCCATGGGAGGAGACATACACCGTGGTGTCGGGTGCCTCCGGCGAAAAGACGTTCAGTACGCTTAGAGTTGTTCCGGGCAGGGAAAGGGGCACCAGCAGCCGCACCGCCACCAGCAGCCACAGGGCGTATTGCAGCCGGGGACTGATCCTGCCCCGCAGCAGGTACCGCAGGACGATCAGAACCAGGATCAGAAGGCTGGAAGTGATCAGCACCGCTTTCATGACTGCTCCTCCTCCGCTTTGCGCAGGACCGCGTACAGTTCCTCAATGTCTGACCGGGACAGGGACTCCTGGTGCGCCAGGGCGTTGACCAGCAGCCCCACGCTGCCGTGGTAGGCCCGCTGGAGCAGGGAGTGCGTCTCCGCCGCAGCAGCCTCCTCCCGGCCCACCGCCGGATGAAAGACCTTGGTGCGGCCCTGCTGGTCATAGGTGATCAGGCCCTTTTCCTCCATACGGCGAACCATGGTGGTAACGGTGCTCTTGGCCCATCCCGGGGACTCCCCCAGAATCCGCACCAGTTCCATCAACGTCTTGGACCCGGCCCACAAAACCTCCATGATCCGCCACTCGCTGGGGGACAGGGTGGGTACCGGCTGTTTCATGGCGCTTCCTCCTTTCGGTTTACTTCTGTAAGCCAATTATAGCAAGTTGGCTTACATCTGTCAACTAAAAGCGTAAGGAAAGCGCCGCCCCGCAGGCTGCCCCCTTGAAAATGGACGCCGGGCGGCGGGAAGTGCTCCTGCCGTCCGGCGTTTTTCAGTGCTGTTCCCGTACAGTGTCTGACTGCGTCAGGCCTCCAGGGCTGCGATGTTTTCCTCCGTCAGAGGGACAAAGGGCAGTGTCAGCTGCGCCGACCCCTCCAGGGCTGCGATGTTTTCCTCCGTCAGAGGGACAAAGGGCAGTGTCAGCTGCGCCGACCCCTCCAGTGCTTCCGCCTCCCAGGTGAGGTAGTCCTCCTGGTCCATGGGGTTGCTGTCGTCCCAGCCGTCAGGCTCCACATAGTAGATGACCCCGGTTTTGCTTCGGTCCAGCTGGTCCGGAAAGGGCTGGCCGGCGTCATTGGTGGGGCGGATCCTCTTTTCCCAGGAGTACACGATGGCTTCCGGCTGATAGATGTCCCCCTGGGGCTGATACGTGTACAGTGTGTAAGGCCACAGTGCTCCGCCGATCTGGTTGTGGGAGTACAGGACCTTTACCGCGCCGTTTTCATAGAATTCCATACTGGGAAAGCCAATCAGCTGAATGTGGACTTCCGCCCGATCCTGGTCATAGCCCAGGATGGCCCCCTGCATGCCCGCCGTATCTGAGGTGACAAAGTAGAGGATCAGTTCTTCCTTCCCGTCCCCGTCCACATCTGCAACAGCAAAGCTGTTTTCAGAGAAATCCGCCGGGAGGGCCCAGGGTTCCAGCTGCGTGCCGTCCGGCAGGATCCCGGATCCTGTCAGGTTCCGCAGTACCTGGGCAAAGGCTGCCCGGGTTTCGGCACCGGGCTCCACCGGGATAGGCAGGGCCGGATAGACGGCATCGTCTCCCTGGGCGAAGGTAAGTGCCCAGGACTGGCTGTCACAAAGTCTCAAAAAGTCCTGGTACATCCGCTGATAGCGCAGTTCCTGGGCTTTGTCCTCAAATTGGTCTGCCGGGGCAGATTGGGGGACGGAGAGATAGACGTACCAGCCGTTCCCGCTGCCCGCCAATTCTGCACCGCTGCGATCCAGCTCCTCTTGCGGCATGGGTTCCGTACAGACTTCCAGACTGCACAGAAGGGCATTGCCCGGCCAGCAGTAAAATTTTGCCCCACGCAGCGTTTCTTCCACGGAGAAATGGTTCTGCCAGCTGTCTGGAAAGGACAGGGTAAAGCCGTGCCGCGCGCTGGTGTAAGCGTTCCATCCCAACCAGGCAAAGGTGGTCTCCCTGGTCTGAGCCAGCAGATCCGCCAGCATGTCGTCCTCCGCGGCGGCTGATGCTTTCCCGCAGAAGCACCAGCCGTCCCCGCTGCCTAAAAGCCGGATCCCCTGGTCATCCAGTGCGGTATCGTCATATCCATACCGGTCACGGAACTCCGTTTCCTTTTGAGCCTCCAGGGTGAACAGCAGTTCCCGGGTACTTGTGCGGTAGAATTCCACCGCGTAATCCGTGATGCGGTTTTGTCCGTCCCGGCCCAGAGCAGCCACTGTGTAGAACCCGTCCCGCCAGCTCTCCGGCAGCCGCAGCACGTAGGGGAGAAATTGTCCATAGTCTGCATCCTGCCACAGCACGCCGCCCACGGGCTGCGCACCTTCATACCAATCCATGGCGGTGATGACGCCGCTATGTACTTCCGCCCGGAGTACATCTGCCGTTCCGGGAAGGGCATAGGAACGAAGATAGGGCGCATAGAGGAAGTTCATGAGATCCTTTTTCCACGTCTGCTGGGAAACGCTCCTGCCGGACAGGCGTACATCCTCCGATACCGGCAGCGTCACGGTGCCGGAGCTGCCGCCCACCCAGCCGGCGCCGGGGGAGAAGTCCACCAGATCCAGTGTCAGCTCCCGGTAATCCGTATCCTCCGGCTGCCTGGTGGAGTCGAAAACGGCATAGACCACGCCGTCGCTGACGGCGGTGTCAGCCTGGGAGATGCTCTGGCAGGCCACCAGGCCGGTGACCAGGAATGCGGCGCAAAGAAGGATCCCTGCCAGCACCCGGCTGGGTTTCCCGGGACAAAAGAGCTGGGTGAGACGGTTTTTCATCTGCGCTTTGCTGCCGCCGAACCGGGTGGACAGCGGAGGGGCGCTTTCTCCCGCCGCGGCGCTCAGCAGCAGCTCCCCATAAGCCCGCTTTTCCGCGGCCGTCATATCCTCGGCCAGCTGGGCATCGCAGGCAGCTTCCATATCCTCCCCGGCCACCCGGGCCATGTGCCACACCAGCGGATCAAACCAGTAGAGGGCGCAGACCAGGAAGAGCAGCGCCTTGCCTGCAAGATCCCGCCGCTTCACGTGGGTCAGCTCGTGCCGCACCGCCAGAAGCGGTACTTGTCCGCTGGGGAGAAAGACCACCGGGCGGAATACTCCCAGCGCCATAGGGCATGCCAGCCCCGGCAGGATCCGAATGGAGGCCTTGATGCCCATTTGCCGGATTTCCTGGTGGAAGGCGGCAGTGGGGGCGGATCCGGACAGAAGCCTGTTTCGCATCCGCCCGTACCGGATCCCCTGCCGGGCCGCGATGCAGGCAGCAACCGTCAGCCAGAGGGCACCTGCGGCGGCAATCAGGGATACGGTGCGCTTGGCTGGCGGTTCCGCCGTCTGTTGGGGGACGGCCTCTTCCAAAGCGGTATCTCGGGAGGTTTCCGGCGCTGCGGGGGACACCGAAGGAGCGGTTTCCGCCGGGGAGGGGGCCGCTTGCGGAGCAGCCTGCCCGACTGCGGGGGACCCCTGCGCCGGAAGTGTCACCGTATAGTCCGGAACATTCCATACCGTTTCCGGCACTGCAGCCATGCCGGAAAAGCAAACTCCCAAGAGCAGCAGGGCCGCCATGCCACACCAAAGCCCCCAGCGCACCTGGGGCGCGTAGCGGCGGACCATCCACTGCCGGGCGGGGAACAGCAGCACGGCCAGCAGGACGGAAACCACACAGGCGGTGGTCAGCGCCCGCAAAAAGAGGGCTGCCATCAGGGATCCCTCCTCTCCAGTTCCTCCAGATAGGAGCGCAGATCCCGGACATCGTCACCGGAGAGCCTGCCACCGTCCCACAAGGCGGCAGCAAAGGCTTTCAGAGACCCGCCGTAGAGCTTTTCCAGCACCGCGCCGCTCTCCGCCCGGCGATAGTCCGCCTCTGACACCAAGGCGGTGTAAATATTGAGTTTTCCCGCTTTTCGGCAGCGGAGAAAGCCCTTTTCCTCCAGACGTTTCAAATAGCTGTGAAGCGCGCTGGCAGTCAGCGCCCGGCCCAGGCTCTCCCCAATTTCCGGGGCGCTGGCCTCGCCGCCCTGCTTCCACACCGCCAGCATCACATCCAGTTCCGATTCCGGCAGTCGGCAGAATTCCGGCATGATGATCCCCTCCTTTTTCCATATTCTACATTTGCAGAAAATGAATGTCAACAAAATTTTTGCAAATGCAGAAAAACGAAAATCTGTCCCCACAATGGGCTGCCGGGCATGGGGAAGAAAGCCGTATCTGCAAATTTTGAAAAATTTACAAAATCGTATACTATTGGCTCCCGTTTTCAGGGATAATAAAAAAACAAGACTGAAGCACGGAGCGTAATACGAGCATGAAATTGATACTGAGCGATTGTCCGCTTCAAATCGACACGTCCCATTACACCGATGTGAAATGGATCGATCTGTCCCGCCTGAAAATATCCAACTGTGTGGGATGCTTTGGCTGCTGGACCAAGACGCCGGGACGGTGCGTGATTCGGGACGATGCCGTGAAGGTCTACCCGCTCATCGCCGGAAGCGAGGCTGTACTGTATGTGAGCCGCATCCGGTACGGCGGGTATGATACGGTGATGAAAACCATGCTGGAGCGGGCCATCCCCGTTCAGCAGGCATTCATCCGCATACTGGATGGGGAGACCCATCATATCCAGCGCAGAGTAGTGCCCAAGAATGCCGTGATCCTGGCTTACGGTGATCCGGATGAGGAGGAGCGGGAGATCTTCCGGCAGGTGATTGCCCGGAATGCCCGCAATATGAACTTTGAGACATACCGGGTGGTTTTCTGCCGGGAGGAGCAGGTACAGGATTTTGTGGAAAAGGAGCTGAAAGCATGGGGGATCTGATGATTTTAAATGGCAGCCCCCGAGCGCCCAGATCCAATTCCAAGCGCTATGCGGAGCTCTTCTCTTCGTATTATCCGGGGAGCACCCAGACGTTTCCCATCACCCAAAACAACCACCAGGAGCTCTGCGCCCGGATAGACGGAGCCTCCCGGCTGCTGCTGGTGTTTCCCCTGTATGCCGACACACTTCCGGTTCCCCTGCTGGACTTTCTGAAATCGCTGGAGGCATACTCCCCCCGGCAGAAACCTACCGTGTCTGTCCTGGTGAACTGCGGCTTTTTGGAGCCGCGGCAAAATGAGGTGGCAGTTCGCATGCTGCGCCTCTATTGCAGGCGCAATGGCTATCCCTTCGGATCTGTCCTGATGATCGGCAGCGGAGAGGCTATCCTGGATTCACCCTTTCGGTTTCTGGCGGCCCGGAAGATCCAGCGCTTTGCCCACGCCGTGGCCCGGGAAGACTGCGGGACCTTTCAGGTCACTATGCCCCTGACCAAGGGGATTTTTGTGCGGGCCGCTGCCTCATACTGGGAACGTTACGGAAAGCGGTACGGCATCACCAAAGAGCAGATGCAGACCATGGATATCGAGCCGTAGCGCCGTCTCTCCCCCCATTCGAGAGCTGCAGCGCCGGCAAAGAAGAACGAACCGCCCATCAGGGCGGTTCGGATCTATGGGCGATGGGTTCCGGCGGCGTCCTCTCCCGGACGCTGATGGTAGACTTTCAGCTCCGGGCCGGAAGTGCCGGCCACAATGGGCTTTGCGTGTTCCTTTCCGTGCCGCGCCTTTCCCTGGATCTGGGGGACGGGCGGAACGTCGTTTGGGGGCTGGGTGTGCGTCCAGTCCGGACGGGCCATTCCTTTTTTTGCCATATTGATTCCTCCTGTATTTGAAGATGGGAAGCTGCTTTGGGCAGATGGTTTAATCCGCCTGCTTGGCAGCATCTTTGCCGCTGTTGTTTTGGTAGATCACCAGCTTTTGGTTTTTGTTGCACACTGCCAGGAAGACTTCCCGGGCAGAGTGGATGTTGCGCTGCTTGAGTTGCCGCTCCAGCCAGGTCAGATTCAACCCCAGCTGCCGGAGGTGTTCCTCCTGGATGCGGCCGTCCATGATGACCTCCGTAAAGAGAAGCTCCTGCTCCGGAGCCAGCGCCATGTCGTTGGGGGTGGCAGGACGCTGGGTGCTGACCGGAAGGATGGTCAGCCGCCCGTTGTATTCAAAGATGGCAGTCTGGATGCCGGTGAGGTCGAAGTATCCCTGCTGCCTGCACAGGACAATGAACTCGTTCAGGTCCAGCTTGGCTTTCTTCAAATTTCCCCGGTAAAGGACTCCGGCGTCCATGAGAATGATGGATGTGCCGTAAAAGTATCTGCGGGCTCTGGGAAATTTGTTGGAGGCCACGCTCAGCAGCAGGGTGATCCCGCCGTAGAGCAACATGGCAAAAAGCGGCTTCCAGGGTTCCTCCAGCTCCGTGGCCATTTCAGCGGCGATGGAGCCGATGGTAATGCCTGTGATATAGTCGAAGAAATCCAACTGCGCGATCTGCTTATGACCGATGAGCTTGGCTGCCAGGAAGAGTGCCCCGAATGAGCCCAGCGTGGTGAGAAAGAGTGTCAGTAGCGGAATGTGATCTCCCCCCTTTCTCCATAGTCTGACCGAAACCGCGTCAAACATACATCGCCCGTCTGCCTTACACAGAAAAAAGACGGAAAAAAGCTCCTGATTTCAAAAGAAATCAGGAGCTTTTCAGAGGATATTCCAGGGCCCTTCCGTTATTCCGCCGCATAGGCCAGCTTCAGGCATTGTTCCTTGGAGTCCGCCTTGACGGTCAGGGAATCCGCGTCTGCCGTAAAAAACTGTGCAGCGTCGGCGTAATAGGAGGACCTGCGCTCTTTGACGGAGATCTGGAGGGTGCCGCCTTCAAAGGGAATGGTGGCCACCCCAATAGCAGCGCCTTCTCTCAGCTCTCCCGTCAAAGTGATGTAGTGGCCGATGGGGAGATAGAGGTTGTTGCTTTGTGTGCCCTCCTCCGTGATCTTCGTGTTTCCGGTGATGACGGGGGTGCCTTCGATTTCCATGGTACCGTCCGAGCAGTTGATGCCGCCGCCGTTTCCGGAGGTGGCGCAGCAGCCGACAATGGAGCCGCCGCTCATTGTAAAGGTGCTCTCTCCGGCGATCAGCACGCCGCCGCCGCCCAGAGCGGAACATTGGCTGATCTCACCGCTGGTGAAGGAGAAGGTACCGTAGCAGAAGACACCGCCGCCGAAAGCCTCGGCAGCGCACGCCGTGATTTTGCCGCCCTCCAGCCGCAAAACCGCGTCCGGCACCACGAAAATGCCGCCGCCGCCATCCCAGAGGGTCATTTCGCTGGTCTCCTGGAAGTGCAGGGTGGTGCCCTTTGCCTGACATTTTTCAATGACGCCGTCTTTGCCCAGAAGGAAGGTCCCGTTCAGTACATAGACGCCGCCTCCATTTACCCCCGCTTCACAGGCGGAGATGGTGCAGCCGGCCACAGAGGCCTGCGTGCTGTTGGTGTAGATGCCGCCGCCGTTGTTCAGGGCGGTGCAGCGGCTTACCTGTCCGCCGGTTATGATAAGAGTTCCGTTGAGTCCCAGATAAATACCGCCGCCGTTGTTGGATACCGTGAAATTGCGGATGGAGCCGCCGGACATCTGTAAGGTCCCTCCCACAACATAGATGGCACCGCCGTCTTCAGCGTCATAGACGGGATCTGCGTCCGCCGCATTTCCGGAGCCCACCAGGGTGCCGCCCTGGAGATCCAATTTCCCCGAGGCGCCCTGTACGCAGACGGCACCGCCGCCTGTGGCCTGGCAGCCGCGGATGGTACCTCCGGTCATGGTGACGTGGCTGCTGTTGAGCAGATAGATCCCGCCGCCGTTGACGGCGGCCCGGCAGTTTTCAATAATCCCTCCGGAGAGGGTGACGGCAACGGTCTGGTCTGAGACATAGATGCCGCCGCCGTTAAAATCGGAAGAGCATCCGGAGATGAGGCCGCCATTCATGGCGAAGGTGCCCTGGTACGCGCTGACGCCGCCGCCGCCGAAGGACAGGACGTCCGGCTCGGACGCATGGGAAACGGAGCAGTTGACAATGGAGCCGCCATCCATCCGGAAGCTGCCGCCGCCGGAGATCTGGACACCGCCGCCGTATACATTCATGGTTCCCGAGGCCCGGCAGTTCTCGATGGTTCCGCCGGTCATCACAAAGCTGCCTGCGTAGATGTACACGCCGCCGCCGGCATTGGCGGTGCAGTCCAGGATGGTTCCGCCGGACATATGGAGGGTGCCCAGCACATAGATGCCGCCCCCCACGGTAAATTGGGTCCAGGCACTCCCGGTGGATTCCTCCTTGGGCTCAGACCCGGTTCCACCGGTAATGGTACCGGTGCGGAAAGAGGGGTAAAAGGAGCTGTCCTGCACGGTCAGGGTTCCGCCGCTCTCCACGGTGATGACGCTGCCCTCCCCAGTGCCGGTGAGGGTGTAGCCGTTGAGTTCAATGGTCACTTCCGCCCCCGCGGGGATCGTCAGATCCAGCTCCTGCAAGGATAGGTCGCTGTGCAGGGCATAGCTGCCGGATTGCAGAGCGCCGCCGCCTGCCGGGAGGGACTTCATACCGGCGATCTCCTCTGCCGGGTAATAGGCAGCGATCACCTGGCTGATGGCAGACTCCTGTTCCGGGGTCAATGTGAGTTCGTATGTCTGCACCAGGTCGTAGATATCTGCGATCTGACGGTAGGCTGACTCTGCAGCGGACGCATCGCCGGCATCAATGTCGGCAGGCTGCGGCAGGCTGGCGATCCGCAGCGACAACGTCCCCTCCGGATCACGTTCCGTAGAAGTGATGTCTGTGCTCTGGGAACTGGGCTGTTCCCAAGTTCCATCCTGACGCAGGCCGGCCACCGATGCAAGAATTGCGGCAGCCACGATCAGGCAGATGGATGACACCATGAGAAATGGTTTCCTTTTCATGCTGGTTCCCCCCTTGGTATGAAACCGTCCATTTGGGAAGAGTTGATAACGGCAGTCCTCCCAAAATGGCGGAAGTCGCCGCCTTTCGACACGGATGACGCAGACGGGCCCGCCCCATTCCCACAGCTCCCGGCTGAGGAAGCTCCGCCGATGGACAGATTTTTTACATGTTTCATGACGTCAGCGTTTTCCAACGGCAGACCGCCTTCGTAAAAGGACCGTCAGTCCCGTTCCCAACAGGCAGCCCAGGAAATTCAAAAGCATATCGGGCAGAGAGCAGTGGCGGCCCGGAATGAGCAGCTTTCCCAACTCACTGCCAACGGCAAGAACGCCGCAGGCACCTAAGGAATACAAATAAGATTTATGCGCATTTTGCGTGGTCAGAACAAGGGCTGACCACAGGAGTACCGCAAGAATCGCAAACACCAGAATATGGGCGGCCAGCCGCAGCCCGTCGAACACAGGCATATACCAGGTCTGCCCCGGCAGGCTCAGCAGCCCCAGGATCCAATGGGTCAATGCGGCGCTGAGCCGCGTGGTGTCGGCAAGCCGCTGGGAGGATAGGTACAGGCACAGCACGCACCATATCAAAACGCCGGCCCATGCCAGCCATATTTTCAGGGGCCTTTGCTTCACGGCGGTCCTCTCCTTGTCTTTCCATTAAAACGGTATTTCCCGGTCAGATCCATCCAAGAGCGGATGGGGAGTCCCTTGCATCAGGGCGTTTTCCCGGCCTTCCAGGTCCATAAGGGACTGTGCGCCCAGTCCCTTTCGGATCACAGCCGCAGCATCCCCCAGGTTTGGGGGGCGCTTTTTTGCATGATGGCAATCTGAGCCCAGCACGTGGATGTATCCGGATTGCAGCATCTGCATCGCCCGTTTTCTGGTGCTTCGGCGCAGGAAAAACGCTCCGCTGGCCTGCATCAGGATCCCATGTCCCCGCAGCCGCTCCAGAACATCCGGGGGCTGGAGTGTGAGATAGCGCTCGATGTGTGCCAGAAGCACCGTGATCTCCCGGCGGCTGTTCAGCACCGCCAGCACGTCGCACATATGCTGAGTCCAGCGTACCATGGGCATTTCCACCAGCAAAAGGGAAGTGCCCTCCATACGCAGCCTCAGGATCTCCTCCGAGCGGCTCATACCATCGTAATAGCGGACTTCCGCCCCAAGGCGGATAGGCGGCGTATGGGTACCCAAGTAGGGTTTCAGAGATTCCAAAGCCTGGCGCCGTGCCTCCAGAAATTGATCCGGTGTGACGGCGTCTGCGTGGAAGTGCGGGGTCGCGGCGATGCCGGTGACGCCCTGAGCCATACTCTGGCGGAGCATGGCCAGGCTTTCCTCCACGCTGCAGCTTCCATCGTCCATGGCAGGCAAGATGTGGGAATGAAAATCAAACATGACGGATCACCGTTTGTATGCTGTGATCCTGCCGGCGCCTGCGGGGGAACCGGGAGGATCTCAATATTCGTACTTCTTGCGCTTCCTTCGCTTTTGCCCCCTGCAGTTCATGACAAAACCCAGGATTTTCACATTCAAAAACTCCATCTGGCGCATGGTGTCCGCCAGGGCGTGGCGGTCACAGTAGTCCGGCCGGACCACCACGATCATGCCGCTGAGGAGGGTGGAGATGGCAAGGCCGTCGCTGACTGCGGTGATGGGAGGGAGGTCAATGATGATGTAATCGTAGTCCTCTGCCAGAGTGGATAAGATGTGCTTCATTTTCATGGAGGAGAGGAGCTCCGACGGGTTGGGGGGGATTTCTCCGGAGGGCAGGATGCTCAAGGTGTCCCAGAAGACTCCGCGGCGGATGGCCTCCTCCAGCTTGTTGACGCCTGCCAGAACATTGGAAAGTCCCACTGTCTCCTGAAATTGCAGCAGGCGCTGGATGCGGGGCAGGCGCATATCCGCCTCGATCAGCAGGGTTTTCTTGTTGGCTTCTGCCAGCACATAGGAAAGATTGATGGCCGTGGTGCTCTTGCCCTCTCCCCGCAGTGCGCTGGTGAGGCCGATGATTTTGCATTTTTCCTCGTCGCATGTGCTGAACATCAGGTTGGTGCGCAGCAGCTTGTAAGCCTCCTGGCTGGCGAAGTTCAGCTTGTTGGCAAGGATCTCCCGCTGCTCTGCCAGGGCTTTCGGCTCGCCCTTGCCCGTTTGCTCTCTGACGATGTATTTTCGTTCCTGCCTGTGCATTATTTCTTCACCTCCGTCCGGCCGAAGGGCTGATAGGACTTGTACTTATAGTAATTTTGCTGCTTTCCAAATCTGAAGTGATCCGGAATGACGGCCAGGATGGGAAGATCGTATGTCTGCATCAGGTATTCCTCATCATGGATCAGGGTGTCCAGCAGGGTCCGAATCACAATCATGATGCAGGCCAGGAGCGCGCCTGCCAGGAAACCGATGATGGTGAATTTGAGGACGCTGGGCGATACCGGCTCGGTTGGGGCCACTGCATAGTCCACAATGCGGACGGAGCTGCCGTCCACAATGTCGGAGATTTTGCCGGGCAGAACCCTGGCAATGCCGTTGGCGATGCGCGATGCTTCCTGAGGGTCCTCACAGGTGACACGGACGTTGAAGACCTCCGTGTTGTTGACAGTGTCGGAGGAGACCATGTCCCGCAGCTCCTCATACGTATAGTCCAGTTCCTCCCGCTGGATCACTTCGGTGAGGGTGGTTCGGGCCTTCAGAATGATGATGTATGTGTCAGCCAGGCTTTGAGCCGCCGTCAATTCCGACGAGCTGATGGAAAAGGAGGAACTGCCGGGGGAGGAGACATTGTTGACGTACATCAGTGCTTCCGCTTCGTACATGGGCGTCATCACGTAGGCGGAGACACCATAGGCAGCGCCGGCCAACAGAACAGCCGTCAGAAGGATTGCCCACATGCGTCGCCACAATGCCCGCAGCAGCTTCAGAAGATCCAGTTCGTAATATTGTGGATTTTTCATGGTTTCCCGCTCCGTTCTCAGTTCTGTCTCAAAAGTGGCTCCGGTGTACTTCCCCATCAGGGAAGGAGGAGAGATGACGCCATGAACCGGGAACCGGTCATCTCTTCAGCAGTTTTTTCGCCCATATGCGAAACCGTGCCGGCAGCTTTTCAAATAGATTCCGCAGCTTCCAGTCCAACGTGGCGCAATAGGCATCCGCCCAACGGGCATAGCCGTATTTTTGAATGTCCCTGTAAATGGAATCCCGGCACGCAGGACGTTCTGCCGGCTGATTGAGATTGAAGTTGATCTGCTTGATCCACTCCAGCTTGCTGGGGATCAGCTTCATGGATTCCTCAATCTGCCCCTTATAGGTAAGGCTCTTCTCTGTATTGAAGGTCAGGATGGAAACGCCGTTGCTGCCGGCCAGCTCCGGATGGAACCGCTCTGCGCTCCAATAATCCGCAAAGGTGAAGTCGCTTACCCGTTTTTTCTCCGCATAGGGGCATCGGTAGCAGCACTCCCGGTAAGTCTTGGCATTGAGAAATGCAAAATAGTAGGGATCCAGAACGGCGGAGCCGCTGACGATCTTGACGGACTGAAGGAAGTAATAGTAGTAGTACAGGTTGGAGCCGGCTGCGCCCACCTTGCTGCGGAATCGGTAGCGGCTGATTTTGCGGCCGTTTTTTTCCTCCAGCCAATGGATGTGCTGCTCAAACAGCCGCGGGCTGGGGACGCCGTGGCATATGAAATCCGCAGTCAGCAGGTTCTCATAGTCTCTTCCCAGAAAATTCTTCAGGCCCGCCACCTGACAGGGCGTGCCGGAGAAGAAAACGAACATGCCGTCATCCAACACCTTTTTAACGGCGGAGAACGTGTTTCCTGTGTCGCTTTGGACGTATTTGGAACCGCGGCATTCAAAGAGCAGCTGCGGGTCGGATACGACTACCTGCTTGGCGCGGAAATCCCTGTCCAACACGCAGCCTACCGCCAATCCTCCTTTGTCAAAGGCCAGATCCGCCAGGGCGGTAAAGGCGCCTCCGCTGGAGCTGTCTGTCAGAATCCGCTCATCCCTGTGAACGGCGGCGTATATTTCCAGAGGCTGCCTGTGCTCCGGCTGATTGTGCGCGGGACATACCTTCCGGCACCTGCCGCAGCCGACGCATGTCTCCGGGTTGATATGGGGATAGAGAAATCCCTCGTCGCTTGGCACCATGGAAATGGCATGGACGGCACAGACCTGCTCACAGGCTCTGCAGCCGGCGCACAGCAGCGTATCGCCCAATACGGTTTTTATCATTTGCAACACCCCTCCAGCGCCTCCTGCAAAAACGCGCTTGCAGCTGCCCGATCCTGCTGCAGCGCCTCATCGACAAAATCAAAAGCAATGGGAGCGCACACCGGCTCTGCGCTGCTGCCTGCCTGGATGAAACGATCCGAAAGGTTCATCCGATCCAGCAAGGAGACGATCCGCTCCGACTGATCGGAGGCATGCAGATAGCTGCGGTGAAAAATATATACTTCCTTGTGGAAGAGCAGGGAGAATGCCAGAGCATGGAAGGAGTCTGACAAAACTGCCTGGGCGCCGTCCAGAAGCGCCGGAAAGTTCCAGGGGCTTCCTCCCATAAACACGATCCCCGGCTGGCTTTCAAGGCACGCATAGCGGCTGGCAAAGGCCAGGACGGTGAGGCCGCCGGCGGCCCAGGTATCCAAACAGCGCAGCGCCTCGCCATTGGGCTCATTGAGAAAGTAGCAGAAGATATATGGACCGGTATAGGCTGCCGGCTGCCGGTGCCTGTACAGCTCCCGCCAACGCTGGGCCGGGAGCTGGAGTACCGGATCCGTGATCTGTACGGCCTCCCGCCCTGTCAGCTGCCGGATGATCTGCACACCGGATGCTTCCCGGGCCGACAGGTACCGGTACGCACCGATGTCCCGGGCAAAACGCCGGCGGTTATAGGCGGCCACCTGGCCCGTTCCGAAGCTGGGAGCCCAGGCAATGCGTTTTTCCCGGGGCGCGAATTTGAGGAAAAACACATCATCGCGCAAAAACCAGCTCCCGTTCCACACCTGGTCGCTGCCGGAGAGAAAGGCGGCATATTCCCCGCTGCGGGCGCAGCGCTGCATCTGGCGGTAGGTAAGGGCCGCGGAGGAGATCTCCTGGCAGAGGAACTGTTGGATTCCCTGGAGGTCTTCCTCCCCCAGCCCTCCCAGGGAGGATCTGCGCCGGGCCTGCATCATGCCCAGGAATTCTCCTGCGTGGGAGGGGTGCGCCGCCATTTTGGCGGCGGCACGCACAAGGTATGAGGATCTGCGCAGGAGGATATTTCCCTCCGCCTGCCGCAGCAGCACGCACGAGAAGTTCCGCTCACGAACCAGCTGCTGGGTGGCAAAGCATTGCAGCGCGGACCCGTAGTTATAATGATAGAGCGTGACCTGGCCGACGTTTCCGTTTATCATCATGGTGTGTTCTCCCGGTTGGTGAAATGGTCTTTACCGGCGGCTTTTTCTGCGTTCTCTCAGGAAGACGCCTACAAAGTAGATCCGCAGGATCATGAATATCAATTCTGTGACATTGCGCAGCAGGGCCAGGGACAGCAGGGTGAAGTGATGGGAAAGGGCCAGTCCCACGAGACCCAGGATCTGGGCACCGGCAGCCACCAAGGTGGTAAAGGAGGCCTGGCGCTCCCGCCCCAGGGCGCCCAGCAGGGGGAATCCCAGCATTTGAGCCACAAAGGAGAATAGAAGCATGGGAGTCAGAGCCTGCAGCACCGGCACCGCGGCCAGATATGCGCTGCCGGCGATGATCTTGACTGCCAGCCCTGCCAGACAGTAGAGCAGGACGCAGCCGGCGGCCACCAGTGGCAGCAGGCACAATGTGATGAGCAGTACAAATTTATGGTCTCTCTTCCCGGCCACATGGGGGTAAATGCTTGTGGTAATGGGATCGTACATGGCCTGTACGGCTTGGACAACCTGAAATGCCACGCCCCAGTAGGCGATCTGGGCGGTGGGCATCCCCACAATTCCCATGACAAAGGTGCTGGTCACCGAGAGAGCGGTGCTGGCGAACGTGGACACAAAATAGATCCCGGATTCCCGCAGCTCGGCGGCGGCTTCCCGGAGCCCTCCCAGGGCAACGCGGTATCCCAGCTTTTTCACCATGTGGTGGTTGGTGTGGAGTGCCGCCGCTACGGTGCCGATGAGGTATGCCAGAGGCACCAGGATCAGTCCACCGTCATCTCTTACGGCCAGGAAGATCAAAACAGCGGTAATCAGCTTTGCAAGGATGTAGCGGGTGGTGACGCCCTCCATCTTTTCCAGGCCCCGGTAGAGGAAATCGGGAATGAAGATCTGGGCGGCGGTGGAGAGATAGTACAGAACCGTCAGCAGCACGTACTGGCGCAGCAGGTCGATGCAAAGCAGCAGGAGCATCAGCGGCAAGAAACCGGCCAGCACCAGCAGGATCTTTGCGGTGTATACCGCAGCAATGGTTTTTTCAATGAGTACCGGATCGGCGCGGTGCTGGGCGATTTTTTTGGTGGCGGAGAAGTTGAAACCGAAGTCGAAGAGCAGAATGAAGTATCCCATCACCGGCGTCAGGTAGGAGATCACCCCATAAGCGTCCGGGCCCAGCCTGCGGGTCAGGCAGGCTGTGATGATGAGGGGCAGCACGAATTTGGCCCCGGTCATGATATACAGAAAGAAGGTGTTTTTGGCAAAGGTCTTGTTGGACGATGTCATGGGGCGATCCTTTCTGCGTGCTTTCCGGAAATGGCGGAAGATTCAGGTCGTGCAGGTGCCGGCGGGACAGCGCTTTTGCACCTCCGGCAGGGAATCCGCCGGTTCCGAGCCTGTTTCCAGACCGAAAACCAGCAGAATCCCGATATAATACGTCATAGAAATCAGACTGGTGGTATTGGCGACCAGCATCAGCCCGCACAGGAGTACAGATGTGATCCGGGGGACACCTTTACACCGCAGGGCGGTGGTGAGCATGGCAAAATAGTACAAAACCACACCCAGCAGGCCCGAACAGTAGATCAGCTCCATCAGGCCGGTAAAATACTCCTCCGGCAGCTGGGCGTAGCCGAACCCGAACAGCAGCTGGCTGCCGCTCATAGGGGCGATGTAAGCGTCCCAGTAGAGGGTCCTGCCCCAAATGGCATTGTAGCTGTCCTGGGAGTACTGAACGGGGGAGAAGATTCGCTCCAGGGCGGAGCGGAAAAAGGCAAACTGACAGAGAAAGAGAAAGACGGCGGTGAGAGCCAGGGCGTATCCCATGATCCGGACGATCTTTCCGGAAAAGCTCGCCCTGCGGATCTGGTTGAGCCCGAAGAGCCCCCAGATCCCCGCTGCCAGCATGATGCCCATGCCGGAGGTGGTGGCCACCATGCCCATGGAGATGCAGACTGCCGCAGGGAGCTGCTTCTTTCCGTGAAACAGGCACAGCAGCAGTGCCACAAAGGCGTACTGGGTCAGATGCGAGGGCTCCAGAAAGAAGGCTGAGGGACGGTAGAGACTGCTGACCGCCTGATAGCCGGTAAGGATGGCGCTTTTATAGTATTGCAGGCTGTCCAGACAGAGGCTGGGGGCGATGCAGGGAATATGCACCCCCAGCGTGTAGTGGAAAACGGACTGCACAATGGTCAGAGTACAGGCCAATACGGAGATGGCAACGATGTATTTTTTCAGGTGTTCCGGGGATACGGCACCGGTGGAAAAGGCGATGATATGGACGATGATCAGCAGCGTCTGGATCATGTTGACGGTGTCTCCGGCGCTTTTTGCCATCACGTAGAGAAGATAGAGGATAAAGGGCACCAGGATCTTCGCTATGCAGAATTTCCCCTGATGTTCCAAAAGGTTCTGGAAGATCACCGCTGCGGCATAGAAGGAGCCCGCGATGATCATTGCGGTGGAGACGCCGATGCCGACTGCGGGGACCTGATACATCATCAGCACCGGCAAAAGGGCAATGAACAGTGCATAGCCCCTGCCGGGAATTTTTTCAATGAGAAGTTTCCCGCTGAACCGGGTTGCAGCTGTATGCATCAATGCCGTCGCCCTCTCTGTTGGTGTATTCCCGATATTTGGAGCGTTCCGTCGGGGACAGTCTGTTTCGCTTTACCACCGTGGGATTTCCCCCCACGATGGAATAGGGTGGGACATCCTTGGTCACCACGGAGCCGGCACCGATGATGGAACCTGTGCCGATGCGCACGCCGGGCAGGACGATCACCTTGGCGCAGATCCAGACGTCGTCCTCGATCACCACGGGATACGGACGGCTCAGGCCCTGCCGGATCATGGGGATGTCGGTTCGGTCGAATTTATGGTACATGGTGTAGATGCCGCAGTCCGGACCCATCATGACATTTGCCTCGATCCGCGTTCCGCTTTGTACGAAGGAGTTTTTACCAATGCTGGAGTGATCGCCCAGGGAGATGTCCAGGCCATACCTGGCGCCCTGGTCGATATTGATGTTCTTTCCGCATTCCAGAATCGCGTGTTTGGTGAACCATCCCCGCAGTACCCGGGCAAGGCCGCAGTATTCTGACAAGGGCAGGTGCTTGGGCCCCAGGGCATACAGCATGCGGAAGCAGAACCGTATTTGCTTGGATGCCGGGGCCTGCATCAGTTCCGAGATCCTCATTGCAGCAATATCCTTTCCAGATGAGTCGCTTCGCTGACGATATGAAACGGGCTTTTCGCGACCACCTCGTTCCATGTCTCCCGGGGGAGGGAAGAGGGGGTTAATTTCAAAATCTGTTCTGCCCAGAAGGCAGGCGGTGTGTCCAGGGAGATGAAGTGCATCAGTTCCGGGGAGAGTTGGACCATGGAGGGGATTACCTCCGCGGAGGCAAAGCAGGGAAGCCCTGCCGCCTGGGCTTCAATGAGCACGATGCCCAGCCCTTCAAAAAGCGAGGGAAGCACAAAACAGTCCATTGCCTGATAGAGCTGGTTCAAGTCCTCCCGGCGCCCCAGGAACTTCACGTGCCCGGAGATCCCAAGCTCTCGGGCCCGCTGCTCCGTATAGGCTTTGAGATCTCCGTCACCGGCCACGAGAAAGACCGTGTTTTCCCTTCGATGCCGGATCTGAGCAAAGATCTCCATCAAAAAGCCGGGATTTTTCTGGGCTGAAAGCCGTCCGGCAAAGCCCATCGTGAAGGCATCTCCAAGCTCCAGCTCCATACGCTTTTTTTCCCGGATCTCCGGAGAAAACCGGAATGCTTCCACCTGGATGGCATTGTAGATAAGCTCTGCGCTCCGATCCCCGGAAAACCGGTTTCCAAACATAAAAACGCTGGAATCTTCGGAGTTGGTCAGCCGCACACAGTCCATTGTGCTGAGAAGCCGCCGGCAGAACCGGTGCAGCAGGTGATAGAGAGGGCTTTTATTTGGGATGTTGTTGTTGTGGGCGTGGAGGACAATGCGGTATCCCAGTACCCGGCTCATCAGTACAGCAGTGATGTGACACATGGAAAAGAGGTTGAAATAGGCAGTTTTGTGATCTTCTTTGGCCTCTTTTGCCACCTTCCAGGAGTCAAACAGAAAACGAAAGGGATTTTTCTTGTAGGATGTGACCAGATAGACCCGCCCGCCCCGCTGGTGAATGCGGTGGGTATGGATGCAGGTATCCCCCACGATCACATAGTCGAATATGCACCCATCGCTCATGTGGTCATTCATATTCAAAAGAAAGCTCTCGATTCCGCCGTATAAGGTACCGGAGGCACCGTAGACCAAGATCCTCATTGTGTTCCTCCGTTTCCGGTATGGTTCCGGGGCGTGCCGCCTGCCGGGATCTATGGCTCCAACTGAACCCTTTTGCCCTGCTGGGCGGAAAGGTAGGCGGCGTATACCACCTTCACCGTGTCGCTGGCCAGAGCCAATCCGGACCGGGGCTGGCGGTGGCAGGCCACAGACTCCATAAAATCCTGCATCTCATTGGTATAGCCCCGTATGATCTCATCGGAGATGAAGGGATGATTCCAGCCGCATTTGCTGGGCAGCATTTCCGACAGGGGAACGTCGTCCAGCCCGTCCTCGTCCAGCAGGTAGCTGCTCATCAGATTGTTTAAGGTGAGGGTGCAGCTGAGTGCCGCGTCGTTGCAATAGAGCTCTACGTAGTTTTTACTGCCGCCCAGCAGGGTGTCGCAGGCTATGACCACCGCCCGGGTCCCGTCTGTAAACGAGATGACGCAGGTGCTGGTGTCCTCCACATCGTACGGCTTAGCTGCGATGTGCCGGTGTTCATAGGCGGTCAGTCCCGGCGTCACGCAGGCCATGTCTGCCAGTACGCTTTGCACCCGGATTTCCCGGCCGGACGCCAGGGCCTCCTGCTGCTTGAGCCACAAAATGGCGGAGAGGGGGTGGGTGCCGGTGCGGATGAAGGTGCCACCGCCGGTTTTGGCCCACTCTCCCGCCACGGCGGAGCTGGACCCCTTGAGGCTCTCCTCGCCCTTCATATAGAGGATCCGGCTTTTTTTGGCTGCAATGATCTCTGCAGCTTTCTGGATAGCCGGTGCGTAAACAAAGTTTTCCGCGTACATGAACTGCTTTCCGGAAGAGCGGACTGCTTCCTGGATCCGGTCCAGATCCTCCAGGCAGGCACGGTACATTTTCTCCTTTGAAACGCTGCCCACGGGAAGCGGATCTTCAGGCGTACCGAAATATCCGGTCAGCGGCTTCTCGCAGATCACATGCTTCCCACTGTTCAGCGCCAGAATTGCCTCCTGAGCGTGCATATACGGCGGCGTGCACAGATCGATCACGTCCACTTCGGGATCTTCCAGAAGATCCGCGTACCTGGTGGTGATGCGTTCAAAGCCATAGCGCTTCTGCACGGCCAGCAGCTGCTCTTCCCGGCGGGCAAAGACCCATTTGTACCGCACCGGGATCCCATGAACCCGCTGATAGCCGCCCATATGCAATTCTGCGCCGCGTCCTGCGCCCACCATTGCGATGGTAATTGTCTTTGTCATGGTTCCCCCCAAATTCTCTGATATCCGGATGGTATCCGCGTCCGGGCAGGGAGATGATTTATCCTCTGCACCGGATTTTTTCCCGCACTGCCAGGGTCTCCCGGACGTCCGCCATCAGCGCTGCAAACTGCTCCGGCAGCAGCTGCTGGCTGGCGTCGCAAAGGGCGCTGGAGGGGGAGGGATGAACCTCCACCATGAGGCCGTCGCAGCCGGCCATAATGGAGCTCAATGTCATGGGAGGCACCAGCTCAATGCGTCCGGTGGCGTGGGAGGGATCTGCCACCACCGGCAGGTGGGTCAGCTCCTTGATGGCGGCAATGGCGCTGACATCCAGTGTGTTTCTGGTATAGGTCTCAAAGGAGCGGATGCCCCGCTCGCATAGGAAGACATTGGGGTTGCCTTCTTTCATGATGTACTCCGCACTGGCCAGCCACTCTTCCAGGGTGGCGCACAGCCCTCGCTTGAGCATCACCGGCTTTTGGGTTTGCCCCACCTCCACCAGCAGCGGAAAGTTCTGCATGTTCCTGGATCCGATCTGCAGGACGTCGGCGTATTCACTGACCAGGCCCACGTCCCGAGGATCCAGCACCTCCGTGATCACCGGCAGCCCGGCGGCCTGTCCGGCCTCTTTGAGATATTGGAGGCCCTCCTGGCCCAAGCCCTGAAAACTGTATGGCGAGGATCTGGGCTTATAGGCGCCGCCCCGCAGCATGTTGGCGCCTGCGGCTTTTACGGATGCCGCCGCCTGCATGATCTGCTCCCGGGATTCTACTGCGCAGGGCCCCGCAATCACAAGAAAGTCCGCGCCGATGACAATGCCGCCCACAGGGATCTGAGTGGTATGCGCTTTGTCCTTTTTTTGAATCTTTGGTAGCTGCTGCATGTTTTCATCTCCTGCCGTAAGGGTTGCGGGCGGCTTCCGTGACGACACCCGGCACCGCACGCTTTTCCGTCAGGCATCCTTCCGGATGCGGATTGTGATATCGCCGTAGCGCTGGACCATGATTTGCATCATCTCCTCATAGGTGTCAAAACGCATGAAGAGAAAACCCAGCGGATCCGACTTGTGATTGCTCACGGCATACCCCGCCTCCTGGACCATCCGGCTGGCATACACGTGCTTTTGGATATCCGGAGGAATGGAAATGCCTTCATAGACACCGTCCTGCGGGGCGATCAGCGCCCGGTAGGCCCAGAATCCCTTCTGGGGAACTGACGGCGGAAAGCCCTGGGTGCCGAAGCCGCATTTTGCCCGCACCTCCCAGTAGTCCCAGTCGAAACCGCCTCCCAGCCCTTCCGCCGGAACGCTGTAAAGATTCCCCAGGACCCGGCGCATACATTCCAAAATATACGCTTTGCCGTCTTTCAAAATGTATTGCAGATGGAAGATTCCGTCTGTCAGATCCAGTGCGTCGGCCATGCGTTCGATCTGGAGGATCAGATCCGCCTGAACAAGTTCCACCTGGGCCGCCGGGAAAGTGTCCACCTCCACCCGGTAGGGGTTGATGAAGGAATGTTCGTTGTTGGAGCATACAGCGGCCACTTTCCGGTTGATGAGATAGGTGCAGAACCCGTGCTGCGTGCCCTGGATAAAAGGTTCCACCACAATCTTTTTCACCCGGGACCGGGCAAAGGCGTCCCGGATGCAGGCAGACAATTCCTCCGCGCCGTCGGCACGGCGGATCCCGTTCCCTGCGCTGAGATCCACGGGCTTTACAATCATGGGAAATGTCTCTTTGGTGTGTGCCGCCCAGTGGAGGGCTTCCTCCATATCGCAAAAGGACGCGGCCTCCGGGGTGCAGATCCCGCCCAGCCGGGCGGCAAAGGCTTTGAAATTGGCTTTGTTGTGGATGGTCAGGGTGGTTTCATAATTGTCCTGGCCGGAAAATCCCAGCTTTTCCGAAATATACGCGGCGGTGATTACGCCGAAGTCATTGCAGCATGGGCAGACCGCATCCACCCGGCGATCCACGGCCAGGGCATACATGGCATCCAGATCCGTGTAGTCGCCGTATACATACTCATCGGCCAGCTTGTGGCCGGGAAGCTCGGGACGGTTCCCGGTGGTGATGACATAGCAGTCGAGCGTTTTCAGTGCCCGCAGCAGCCGCTCGTCGTTGTGGCCGGCATTGAGCAGCAGGACTCTTTTCGTTGCGGTGTTGTTTTTCACTATCGTATCTCCCCAAATACATCCTGCCGGAAAGCGCCCCGGTTGGCCTCCGCCCGGGTTTGGCTCCCCTTGCGGTCGAACACCATCTGCACCACCCGGAAGCACAGGTGGATATCCACCCGCAGGCTGCAGTTTTCCACGTACCAGACGTCGTTTTCAAATTGCTCCTCCCAGGTCCACACGTGATCCAGGGGAGCATAGGTAGGACATTCCAGTCCCGGCCGAACCGCGTGGCGCATCAGCTGGCGGGCATCGTAGCGGCACAGGTAGTCGGGCAGCAGCGGCCTGGGGCCGATGAGGCTCATATCGCCCTTGAGAATGAGAAACAGCTGGGGCAGTTCGTCCAGGGAGGTCTGGCGGATCTTCTTTCCGATCTTGGTGACCCGGTACTCCGCCAGCAGCAGCTCCCCGTTTTCGTCCCGTTCGTCGGTCATGTTTTTAAACTTGATAATGGTAAACGGCTTGCAGTCCTTTCCAATCCGGGTCTGCCGGAAGAGGACGGGCCGGCCCACGTCAAAAAGCGTGATGAGGGCGATGATCCCCATGACCGGCAGGGCGATCACCAGGCCCAAACTGCAAATGACGATGTCCAGAATGCGCTTTCCGCAGCGGGTATAAAACGTATCCCGCACATGGACTCCGGCCAGATAAGGATTTAGGACATAGGTGGTTTTTGCCGGGGCTTCCGCTTGGATGGGCGTTTGAAAGGCTGTCTGACCTTGAGCAGGCATCGCTGTCATCTCCTGTCTGTTCTGTGAATCCGTCCGCCGGCATGAGGGACGTGTATTTACCGGATGGTACCGATTCGTTGGTTCTCCTCAGCATACCGGCCGGAGAGGATCTCCTGCCACCAGTCCTGATGGTTCCGGTACCACTGCACGGTGGCGCGGATGCCGTCTTGAAAGCTGGTTGCGGGCTGCCAGCCCAGTTCCCTGCGGATCTTCTCCGGGTCGATGGCGTAGCGCAGGTCGTGCCCGGGCCGGTCGGCTACAAAGGTGATGAGGGATTCCGGCTCACCCAGCTCCCGCAGAATGGTTTTCACCACATCCAGATTGCTGCGCTCATTGTGGCCGCCGATGTTGTAGATCTCCCCTGCCTTGCCCCGGCGGATGATGCTGTCCACTGCGGCACAGTGATCTTCCACATACAGCCAGTCCCGGATGTTCTCCCCCTTGCCGTATACCGGCAAAGGCTGGTGGGCCATGGCCCTGGCGATCATCAGCGGGATCAGTTTTTCCGGGAACTGATAGGGGCCGTAGTTGTTGGAACAGCGGGAAATGGTGGCGGGCAGCTGGAACGTTCTCACGTATGCCCCCACCAGCAGATCGGCTGCGGCCTTGGAAGCGGAATAGGGGCTGGAGGCCCGCAGAGGCGTGCTCTCCACAAACAGTAAATCCGGCCGGTCCAGGGGCAGATCCCCATACACCTCGTCGGTGGAAACCTGATGGAAGCGCTGGGCGCCGTAGTGAAGGCAGGCGTCCATCAGGATCTGCGTTCCCATGGTGTTGGTCTGCAGGAACACGCCGGGATCCCGGATGGAACGGTCCACGTGGCTCTCCGCTGCAAAATTCACCACCACATCCGGCCGGTAGGAGTCAAAGAGGCGGAAGACTGTCTCCCGGTCTGTGATGTCGGCCCTTACAAAGCGCATCCCGGGGGCCTTCATGGCTTCCTTGAGGGTGGTGATGTTGCCGGCGTAGGTGAGACTGTCCAGACACAGAATCTGATCTGCCGGGTGATGGGCCAGTTCATAGTAGATGAAATTGGCCCCGATAAAACCGGCGCCGCCGGTCACAAGGAGTTTAGTCATAGGCGTGATCCCCCTTGTACGACATCAGGTACTGGCCGTATTCCGTCATCTTAAGCGCTTCGCCCAGGGCCACCATTTCGTCCCGGCTGATAAAGCCCCGCCGCCAGGCGATCTCTTCGATGCAGGAAATATAGTATCCCGTGTTGACCTGTACGGTCTCCACAAAGGTGGAGGCTTTCAAAAGAGCTGTGGGGGAGCCGGTATCCAGCCAGGTGATCCCCCGTCCGAACAGCTCCACATGGAGCTCTCCCATCTCCAGATAGGCGTTGTTTACGGAAGTGATCTCCAGCTCGCCCCGGGCGGAGGGCTGCACATTTTTGGCGATTTGCACCACCCGGTTATCGTAAAAATACAGTCCCGGTACCGCGTAATTGGACTTGGGATTTTGGGGCTTTTCCTCAATGGAGAGTACGGTCCCGTCACCGTCAAACTCCAGCACGCCAAAATCCTGGGGGTTCTTCACAGGGTAGCCGAAAATGGTAGCGCCTTTTTTCCGGGCTGCCGCCCGGTTCAAAATCAGGGTGATGTCTGTCCCGTAGAAGAAGTTGTCCCCCAGGATCAGGCAGACCTGGTCGTCTCCGATAAAGGTCTCCCCGATTATGAAAGCATCCGCCAGCCCCCGGGGCGTCTCCTGAATGGCGTAGCAGATCCGCATCCCCAGATGGGAGCCGTCCCCCAAGAGCCGCTGGAAATTAGGCGTGTCCTCCGCTGTGGAGATGACCAGCACCTCCCGGATCCCTGCCAGCATGAGGGTGGAAAGGGGGTAGTAGATGAGCGGCTTATCGTAGATGGAGAGCAGCTGCTTGGAAATCACCTTGGTACTGGGATACAATCTGGTCCCTTTTCCGCCTGCGAGAATAATTCCCTTCATTGTTTCACACCCGCTTTCCGTGCAGCATCAGAGCTGTTCCAATATGGCGTCGCAGACATTGTCGATTTCCTCCCGGCTGATCTCCTCAAACAGGGGCAGGCAGAGCACGTGGTCGGAGATATCCCGTGCCACAGGCACCTGGGCGTTCCCGTATACTTCCCGGTAGCAGGAGAAGTCACAGCACAGCGGATAAAAGTACTTGCGGGTATGGATTCCACGCCGGGCAAGTTCCGCGTGCAGGGCGTCCCGGGAGATCCCGGCGTTTCGCAGTACGATGGGGTAGTAGGCGTAGTTCCGTGTGACACCCGGCTGATCTGGCAGGACCTGGATCTCCTTCACACCGGAAAACCGCGCATCGTAGTGCTCACTGGCTTCCCTGCGCCGCTGGATACTCTCCTGGATATGCCGGAGATTGCAAAGTCCCATGGCGGCACGGAATTCATCCAGTTTACTGTTTCCTGCTATGTAGTCCACCGTTTCGGGACCTGTGATGCCGAAGTCCTTGAGCGCCGTCAGCCGCGGGGAAAGAGCGCCTTCTCCAAACGCCACGGCACCGCCTTCAATGGTGTGGTAGATCTTGGTGGCGTGGAAGCTGAACATGGATGCGTCGCCCTGTGAGGCGATGCCTCTGCCGTTGACGGTTACACCAAATGCATGGGCCGCGTCATAGATGACCTTCAGCCCGTATTTGGCGGCGATCTGCTGGATCTCCTCTGTGTGACAGGCCATTCCGTATACATGAACCGGAAGAATGGCTGAGGTCTTCTCTGTAATCAAAGCTTCCAGCTTGGAGGGATCCAGGGTGAAATCATCCCGGCGAATATCGCAGAATACCGGCATAAGGCCGCAGCGGACGATGGCATGTGTGGTGGAGGCGAAGGTGAAGGGAGTGGTGATGACTTCGCCTTTCAAATCCAATGCCTGCAAAATACATTCCAGGGCCTGGTGGCCGTTGACGAACAGCTGCAGGTGCCGGGCTCCCAGATATTCCGTCAGCGCCTGTTCCAGCTGCTGGTGCTTGGGAGCCATGTTGGTGAGAAGGCGGGTATCCCAGATGGAGGAGATTTCGCGGACGTATTCCTCCAGATCCGGCAGGGAGGGTCGGAGAAGGGGAATATTTGTGGATCTGTTGGGATAATTCATTGCTTCCCTCCTGTTTCGCGAGTGTTGCCTGTGAGAATCGGAGTTTAGGGTATGCCCCTGGTTATTTATGCAAAAAGACTGCTTGGGAGCCGTTTGCGTGGACAGACTGTTCGTTCTGATTCCTATGCGTTTTCCCGGCGCTTATTCGTGGGGACAGCGTGCAGTGCCGTCAATTTTTATAGAAGGCCTGTGGCTGCATCAGGATGGCGGCATAAAGGAGCCGGAGGTCATTTGTCTTCCCGCGGTGGCGGCTGGGAGGGGGGGATCCGAACGGCGTACCGGTTTTTCTCGTGCCCGCAGACGCCGATCCAGGTATGGAGGGACTGCCGGTAAAAACGGCAGGAACCGCAGTCGATACAGCGTTCCCCGTCTCTGGATTCGGCGTAGGCACAGGCATCCTCACCGGTAAACAGGATGGGACACCCCTCCGGTGTATAGACGGGATTCTCGATAAAATCGGGGTAGATCTCCACATACATTTGAGCCAGCTCGTCATAGTGCAGCGGGATTTCCAGCAGTGTCCCCTCAATGTCATAGTGCCGCGTCTTTTTCATTTTGCGTCCCTCTCCAGCAAGGTCTATCCTGCAAAACTTCTTATTTTTATTCACTATACATGAAAACCCTAAATTTGCCATCACCCGCTCCAAAGGGGAAAATGGGTAATGCCTGCGGGTGATCCGCAGGCATTTGGACAATCAAACCGAATGTTTTTAAGGTTCTGGATATCTGCATGCCCCGTTTTTGCGGTGCGGCGGCTCAGGGATATAATCCCCCTGACATTACCCGCTGGGGCCTATGAAACGGGCAATGCCTGCGGGGAGATCCCGCAGGCATTGGGTTATTGCAGCATGTACTTTTTCAGGTCTTGCCGGTGGTTGATGTTCAGCTTTTGCAGGGCGGTGGAAATGTAGCGCTTGACGGTGTTGGGGGAGATGTTCATATGTTCGCCGATCTCCTGGTTGGTCCAGCCCCGGGCAGCCAGCATGGCGGCGGCAAATTCCGTTGTGGTGAGGTTGTCGGCTACATCGTGGCCGGTCTCCGGATTATGGACTTTGCGCCAGCCTGCGGAAAAGCGGTAGGTGATGGCGATGATCCGCTTGAAATCCTCCGGCCAGTCCTTTTTTATGACTGCCTCCAGCATGCCCCCCAGCAGACCGTGATGCTCTCCGAATCCCTCGATCAGATCGTCGGGCCGGGCAAGTTCCCAGGCTGCCAGCAGATGCGCCTGAGCCTGCTCGGGCTGCTTGAGACTCATGTAATTCATCACCGCCACCAGGTGCAGGTAGATGGTGGGGATGGGGTATACCTCCGTCTGCATGGCCAATGTGGCGTCCACCAAGCCGATGCTTTTCTCGTATTCCTCCTGCAAATAGGTGTAATGAGCCTGCACATACAGGGCAAATACCCGCAGCCCCGGAGGCAGGAGGGGCAGATACTCCTGGGCTGGAGGCAGGCCCTCCGGCAGGGGAAGATGCAGAAGAACCGCGGCGGCAGTGGCGATAAAGACTGCCGCTGCCCGAAACTGGGGCGGGGTGTCCGAACCGGTAGTGGCCAAGGTGTTTTTCACTGCCGAGAGCGCGTGCCTGGCCCGGTGGATCTGCCCGATGGAGAGATTGGCATAGGCATAGATCAGGCAGGCAGAAAGCCGGATCTCTATGTCGGCGCTGGTGAGGTAGAGTTCCGCCTCCCGGGCGGCCTCCTCTGCATGCCCGCTGAAATAGTGATACTCAGCAAGGGCGATTCCCTTCTTGGAACCGTCTTCCATGGCCTCGATGCACGCCATACAATGTCCCGGGACAAACGGGGTGTTCATCAAGGGCATCAGTTCCAGACAGGAGGAAGACGGCTGCCTGGGCGGCGGTTCGGCCGGTTCTTTTTCCTTCCTGGGATCACCCGGCTTTTGGGCGTCGGCCGGTACGCCCCAGGAGATGCCGAACTTTTTGACACCCTGGATGCGGCCCTGTGCACAGAGTTTCTGCACCAGCCGTTCTGAAATATCCCACTTTTTGGCGGCTTCCCGCACAGTCATATATTCCATGGTCATTCACTCCCGGAAGAGGACATTGATTCCCGCCCGTTGTATTCGCCGCTCCGAACACAACAGGGCGGTGCTGCGGTGCTCTGTTCGCTGCGGCGAATACTTTTTTGCTTTTTTTGGGGGAAGTGTTCGCAGTTTCGCATAGTGGTATTATATTCGTTTCTCCGCCCACTTGCAAGAGCGGCGGGAACAAAACATTTGGCATGCAGCATCTAAAGGTACTCGCTTTTCAGTGGGGATAAACGTTTTTACATAGATCAGAGCTCCTGAAATGCGGGAAATCTGACCCCATATTGAACGCTCCAAATCCCGGCCGAGAACTGCTGCAAACGGTTCCCGCCGGAGAGGCGGCATCTTTTTGCATAGGGGGACGGCGCCGATAACAGATAAAAGATTCCCCTGCCGAGTATTTACTCGGCAGGGGAATGACAGCTTCGTATTTATTCCGTAGCTTTGCCTACAGAAACATCCATCTTCGCCTCATAGTACTTTACCATGGCGATCTGGTCTTCGTTGACGTAGCCGTTATCTTCCATCCAGTCCATTACATGAAGCACGACATCGGTCATGGGCAGATCTACACCCAATTTGTGGGCATAGTGCTTGGCATTATGGATGTCCTTTTGGTGAACCGCAATGCGGGCGCCCGGTTCGTAATCCCGCTTGATAAGCTTTGGAATCTTGTTGTCATACAGAGGACCGCCAGCAAAACCGCAGCGAGTGGCGTCGAAGGTCGTTTGCAGATCGATTCCTGCTTTGGCTGCGAAAGCATAGCCCTCAGCCATTGCCACCAGATAGGCGCCGGCAATCATGTTGTTGACCAGTTTGGTAATACTTCCGCTGGTGGGGCCGCCGGTGTACACAGGATGTCCCATGCACTCCAGCAAAGGCTTTACCTCTTCAAAAATTTCTTTTTTTCCGCCAGTCATAATGGCAAGCGTACCGGCGATAGCCATGGGATTACCGCCGCTGACCGGGGAATCCAGCAAGTGCATTCCTGCTGCCTCGACCTTAGGATACAGATCCAACAGGATTTCAGGAGCGGTGGAGTCCAGATCCAGGATAATATTTCCGGGTTTGCCATATTGGATTGCCTGCTCGATTGAGTTGATGATCGTGGCGTGGGTAGGCAGCATCTGCATGATGACATCGCAGGTTTTGTAAATCTCTACAGGATCATCCGTAACGGTGCCGCCTGCCTTCTGGAAGGCATCCTTCTGCTTTTGGGCTACATCGAAACCGATCACAGGGCAACCAGACTTGTTCAGTACATTGAGTGCCATGGGAAGCCCCATAACGCCTAAGCCAAGGAACCCAATTTTCTTCATAGAACGATTCTCCTTTACTCAAAGTATGACGTCCAAATGGCCGCCGGGAAAAGACGGATAAGACCGGGGGACCATCGCCACGCAGACCGGTTTTCACCGGCCTGCGGGCGAGGCGGATATTTGCCGCTGCAGCGGCAGGCGGAACTTCTCCTTCTTCGGGTGGAAGGGTTGCCCTGGAAAGGAGAAGCCTTGAAGAGTGTCAAGCCAACAAGGAGGGCAGGAATGTAGTCAGCGGTTCAATATAGGTAATAAGCATCAGGATGACAACGGAGATGATCAGCATGGGCATCATTGCTTTCAGCGTCTTCACCAGACTGGTCTCACCGATCTGATTACACAGCAACAGGCACAGGCCTACCGGAGGTGTTACCAGACCGATGCACAGGTTGAAGCTCATAACGATGCCGAAGGACAGGGTATCGATTCCGAAAGCCGTCAGCAGCGGAGTCAAAATGGGGGTCATCATGATGATGGCGGCATTGGCTTCCATCAGCATACCGATAATGAGGAAGAGAATGTTCAACAGCAAGAGAATGACGATCTTGCTGCTGGTAATGCTGCTGAACATATCCAGGAGCAGCTGGGGAAGACCGGAGGTGACCACCACATAGCTGGAGGCCTTGGACAAGCCCACCATAATCATGATCGTGGCAGTGGAAACAGAGGCATCCACGAAAATATCAGGCAGTTCCGAAAATTTCGTGTCCCGATAGACAAAGAGATTGATGCACAGCGCATATACAACAGCTACTGCAGAAGCTTCCGTAGCGGTGTAAATGCCTCCGAAAATACCGCCCAGAACGATAATGGGCATGAGCAGCGCCCAAATGCTATCCTTCAAAGTATGGAGAATGACTTTGGGGGATTCTTTTTCATGTGCCGGCAGGTCATGCTTCTTGCCGTAAAACAGCACATAGATCATCAAGGAGGCAATCAGCAGCAGGCCGGGGATTACAGAGCCGATAAACAGCTGCGAAACAGACACATTGGTAATGGATGCATAAACGATCAGGGTCACAGAGGGCGGAATGATGGGGCCCAGGATCGAGGAGATAGAGGCCACGGCGCTGGCAAAGGGGGCAGGATAGCCTTCCCGCTTCATGGCGGGAATGGTGATACCGCCGATAGCGGAAGCAGTCGCCACGCCGGAACCGGAAATGGCGCCAAACAGGCCGGAGGCCACAACCGTAACCATACCCAGCGAACCCTTGATGTGGCCGATAAAAGCATTTGCCACTTCTATGAGCTTTGTGGTAATACTTCGCGACATGAGATTGCCGGCCAGGATGAAGAAGGGAATCGCCAACAGCGACGAGGAGTTCATACCGGCGAACAATTTCTGGGGCAGGATAATCATGGACATGTCCGCCATATTTAGGGCAACCAGCGTACCGATGCCCAAGGCGATATAAATGGGAATCCCCAAGAAGGAGAGCACCAATAGCAAAATGATGACCACAGCACCAATATTCATCCGTTAGGCACCTCCTCAGAACGGAATTTCACGATGTTTTCCAGAACCACTTCAATGGAGGTCAGAATCATCAGCACGATGCCGATAGGCATGGCGGCATAGGGAACAGCCATAGAAATGCCGACACCAGGGGAGATGTTGGAGGCCGCCTGCGTGCACAGCTGCAAAGAGTACTGGAACAGCAAGACCAAAAAGACAATGCCTGCAAGCGTCGCGATGATGGTAAAGATGCGCTTCACTTTTGGACTGAAGCAGTTAATAAGAATATCAATCTGCAGATGGCTGTTGCGGCGAGCTGCGATTGCGGAAGCCAGCATAACATTAAAGATAAACAGATAGCGGGTGACTTCCTCACTCCAGGAATTCGAGTGGGCAAACACATACCGCAGGATGACCTGATAGAGCATGACGAATACCATGACTGGTACTGTTATGGCCAGAACGGCTTTCTGGATTTTTTCCAGGACGTCCAGAAATTTGGAATATACCTTTAGCATGGAACCAAATCCCTCCTTCCAGATAGGAGCCCACGCCCACTGAGGCGTGGGCTCCCAGAAAACAATTTACTTTGCGGGATCCATCTCAGCAATGCGGGCCACCCAATCGGCAAAGTCAGGATAATTGGTAGCGGCGAAATCCTTGAAATACTCCGCAAAGGCGGCGGTATCCACTTCGATGACGGTTTTGCCTTCCGCTTTCAGCGTTTCTTCGGCGGCAGCGTCCTTTTCGGCCTGAGCTTCGGAAATCTGCTGGCCAGCGTAATCGGCAGCTTCGGTGACGGCTGCCTGGATATCTTCGGGCAGACCCTCAAAGTAAGACTTGTCCATGATGACCACGTTGCATCCATAGACGTGGTTGGTCTTGATCCAATAATCGCAGACCTCGTCAAAGGCGTAGTTCATGGAGTCCACCATGGGATTTTCCTGACCTTCGACCGTCTTCTGCTGCAAGGCGGTATAGACCTCGTTCATAGCCAGGGGAGTGGGAGCTGCATCCAGCCACTGCCAAGTCTTGATGTACATTTCCAGATTGGGGGCGCGGAGCTTAAAGCCTTCAAAATCTTCAATGGTCCGCATTTCCTTGGTGGCTGTCACGATACGGGGGCCGCGGTAGGCGGCACCCAGCAGCTTAAAGCCGGCCGCATCGCCAACGGTGGTCTTGATCTCATCGCCGAGATCGCTGTACCAGACATTCATAAAGTGTTCATAGCTGTTGAACATGTACGGCATGGCTTCGATGTTGGCCAGAGGAGTAAAGGTGGCCAGGGTACCGATGGACTCCACTGCAATATCGGCCACGCCCACAGACATACCCTCCAGGACCTCAGAGGTGGAGCCCAGGCTGGCTCCGCCATACAGTTCAACTTTCACACGGCCGTCGGTCAGCTCATTTACCTTTTCGGCAAACAGGGCACCCATGTCATAGGCATTATCGCCCTCGGTGGAGTTCAAATGCATCTTCCAGGTGTATTCGGAATCACCCGAAGCACCATCGGAGCCGGCAGCAGAATCGTTGTTGGTTCCACCGCATGCAGTCATAGTCGTAGCGAGAAGCAGCGTTGCTAAGATGGAAGCAAGAAAACGTCTGTTCATAATTGACCCTCCCATAATTTTCGAGTTTGTTTCAACCGACTGTGTGAAACGTTTATCGATTAAACTTAAAACTAAAAACTAAAAATTTTAAATTTTAAATTTAATCTACCTCAAGAGTAAGCACGATCGTCAAAAATGTCAATAATTGTTTGATATTTAACATTAAACTTGTTGAAAACGGCAAATTTAGCTTTTGGTTTTTAGCAGAAAAATATAAGAAGGCCATCGAGAAAGCGTTTCGGAAAGGACAAGGCTGTGAATTTCCAGAAATAATTGTTATTTTTTTAGCAAAATGACGGAAGATATATTGAATTCAACTGGATATACATGGTATAATCGCAGAAAAAGCGCAAGCTGGCATGCACGCCTGGAGAGGCGGCAAGCGGCAGGAGGTATATATGAATTATCCTGAGCCTTTGCAGGAATTTGCTCTTACAGAAATTACGCGGCGCATTCAAACAGGTGAGTATCCGGTGGGATCTCGTTTGGTTGCGCAAAAAATAGCTGCTTCCCTCAATATCAGTGCCACTCCGGTGGTGGCGGCTATTAACCGGTTGGCAGCCCAGGGGTTGGTGGAGACCATTCCCCGGAAGGGAGCCATTGTCAAGCAGTTTTCTGTGGAGGATATTCGGAATTATTTTGATGCCCGCATTATGATGGAGACCTATGCGGTAAAGCCTGCCATCCAAAACGTAGACCAACATCCCGAGATTGTGGAGGAGTTGCGGGAGATTGTAGACCGATTTGACTCTGTGGAGCCTACAGACCTGGAGGCGGCCCGTGTACAGGAAAACCGTTTTCATCCCCTGATGGTGAAGTTGGCCGGCAATGCCCAGTTGGATCGCCTGTATGAATTTAATTGGAGCGTGGGCAGCGTTTACTTTGTGTATAGCCTCAAAAAGGTAAAGCCGGAGAATTTCAAGATTTCCCTTGTAGAGCACCGCCAGATTCTGGAGGCTCTTTTGAATAAGGATGAAGCGCGTCTGGAATTTTTAGTAAAGGATCACCTTCGGTTTTTGAATAAAGCGCTTGAGTGGTACAATAAATAACGAATTTATATTGAGCCACGACCTCCAGATCGTTTCCATGCCCGGCTTGAGGAAAACGGTTTTATTAGGAGTCGGAAAGGTCAATATTGTCTGCAGAGTATGCCAGTCTATAAAGAGCAGATGAAAGTCCGCTTTTGAGATGAGAGGAGAGATCTCCTCTCTAAAGATAAGATACCGTCATAAAGGGAACCGCCATTGGGCCGTGAATTCACGGAGCCCAATGGCGGTTCCCTTTATGCGTTTATGGATTGGATGGCTGCCGGAGGATACGGGTTTTCAGCAGCCTTTTGGGGCAGATATAAGAATTCTGATGTTTGATGGGGAGGGAGGAAACAGGCAGTCCTCCTGAAAATATGCCATGCCGTGTCCTGAATGACACAGTTTAAACGGATCCCCTGGGGGTTCGTACAGGTTCTCTTTCTCTGAAAAAGCAGAGTGTACGGATTTCACTGGCCCTGCAGAAAATGGAAGCCGGGGATGCGAAGGACAAGCGGATAGAGTCAAAGGCCACGGCGCTTCCGGCGCCAGTGCCCTTTGCACCAGAGACAAGGAACTCACCGGGTAAAAAAGTACCTGGTGAGTTCCAATTCATTTCCTCATTCTATGAACTTTTTGAATCCAATGATAGGAGACATTTATGTGTTCAAATTTTGAGGGGTTCGCTTGTGCAGATTTACAGGCATGCACCATCCAGTATGAATTGCCGGAACTGACGCACTGCGGGAGTCTGATAGGCCCGGTCATCACTGACCAGATAGAAATTCCGCTCCCAGGCGGGATGGCTGATCTGGATGATCTTCACGTCCAGCCGCAGCAGCATCTCCATATAGGGCACCACGGCGATACCGAACCCCTGGGCCACCAGTCCGGCGATGACCTGGTCCTCCTCCGTCTCATAGGCGATCTGCGGCGTGCCGCCAATCTGTGCAAACAGCCCATCCACAACACCCCGCAGGCCGGAGTTCTTGGAGAAAAAGACCTGAGGATAGGGAAGGGTCTCCGCCAGATCCACAGCGTGGACACTGGAAAGCGGGTGATTCCGCGGGACGATCAGCACCAGGTCCTGGCGGCTGATGGGAATGGCGGCAAAGCCCAGATTTGCTGGGGGACGGGAGCAGAACACCAGGTCGAACTGCTTGGCGGCCAGGCCTTCCAGCAAATGCTGGGTGACATCGGTGTGAAAGGTGAAACGGATCTCCTTCCCCGGTTTGGAGGCAAGAAATTTGGCGGCCAGGGACGGTACCAGATCGATCCCCAGTGTCCGCAGCAGCCCCAGACGGATCACGCCCTCTCCACGGGCTACCCGCTGTAATTCCTCCACCCCCTCGTCCAGCGTGGAAAGGGTTTGCTGGGCACAGATCAGGAACTGCTGGCCAAAGCGGGTAAGGGAAATATTCCGCCCGTCTTTTTCAAACAGGGGAACTCCCAGTTCCATTTCCAGCTGCGCCATGGCGTGGCTGAGGCTGGGCTGCGTGATGCACAGCCGTTCCGCCGCCCGGGTGTAATGCTGGGTGTGAGCCAGTTCCACAAAGTAGCGAAGATGGGGCAGATTCATGGGAAGAACACCTCCTGCTTTTTTTCTACAGGATATCACAAACCATAGATAAAATCTATGGTTTTATAGGAAATAATTGATTTGTTAATTCCTTGTCATTGCGGTACAGTGGGGCCATCGAAAGGGCGCGGGGACGCGGCGGCAGGCCGGATCGTCCCGGAACACGCGCCGGGAGAAGGAGGAACGCATTTTGCAGATCTCAGGAACCACCACGATGCTGGGACTCATCGGAACGCCGGTGGCGCATTCCAAGTCCCCGGCTATGTACAACCACTGTTTCGCAAAGTTCGGCCTGGACTGGGCCTACCTGGCCTTTGACGTGCCGGCAGAAAAAGCCGGGGAGGCGGCGGCTGCCATCCGGACGCTGGGCATGCGGGGCGCCAATGTGACCATGCCCTGCAAGAACGCCGTCATCCCCTATCTGGACGAGCTGACCCCGGCGGCCAAGGCCATCCAGGCGGTAAACACCATCGTCAACGACAACGGACGGCTGGTGGGTCATAACACCGACGGCTGCGGCTACACCCAGAACCTGCGGCGCAATGGCGTGGAGGTGGCAGGGAAGAAGATCGTGCTGCTGGGCGGCGGGGGAGCCGCCTCTGCCATTGCCATCCAGGCGGCCCTGGAAGGGGCGGCGGAGATCGCGGTATTCAATTTAAAGGATGCCTTCTGGCCCAGGATGGAGCAGGGAATGCATGCCATCGCCCAGGCGGCGCCGGGTTGCGCCATCACGCTGTACGACCTGGAAGACCGGGCCCAACTCAAAGCTGCCATCGACCGCTGCGACATCCTCTCCAATGCCACCCGGGTGGGCATGGCCCCCTACGAGGATCAGAGCAATATCACGGATCTCAGCTGGTTCCGCTCTGACCTGGTGGTGACGGATGTGGTGTACGCTCCGCCAGCCACCAAGATGCTGCGGGAGGCCCGGGCCGCAGGCTGCAAGACCTGTGACGGCCTGGGGATGCTCCTTTGCCAGGGGGCGGAGGCCTTCCGGCTTTACAGCGGCCTGGAGATGCCTGTGGAGGAGATTCGGGCGCTGCTTTACGCGTGAGATTTTTAGGAAAGGAACAATGGATATGAACCAGACTGTGGACTCCAGAAAATACTACCCCACGGCCCTGGCCCTGTACATCACCTACTTTGTCCTGGGCATTGCGGCCTCCATTATGGGTCAGTACAAGCAGGACTTTGCCGCCATGTGGAACGCAGCTCCCCTGGCGGACGGCAGCTACGATGTCTCCGGCGTGGTGGCGGTGATCGCTGCCATCGGCCTGGGCCGCCTCATCGCCTTCCCGGTGGCGGGCCCCCTCAGCGACCGGCTGGGCCGGCGGCTCTCCGCCCTCATCGGCTGCGCCCTCTACGCGGTGTTTTTGCTGGCGGTGACCTTCTCCCCCAATCTGTACGTAGGCTATGTGCTGGCGGTCATCAGCGGCATGGCCAACTCTTTCCTGGATACCAGCATCACCCCCTCCTGCATGGAGATCTTTAAGGAAAAAGGTACCATCGCCAACATCTTCACCAAGCTCTCCATCTCCATTGCCCAGTTCCTGCTGCCCTTTGCCATCAGCTTCGTGGCCATGGAGAACCTGCCCTTCAACACCATCTTCCTGGCCACGGCGGTCATCATCATCGTGGACGGTGTGTTTCTGGCCCTTTTGCCCTTCCCGCCCTTTGAGCGGGCGGTAAAGTCCGCAGGCGCTCCCAAGGAGAAAATGCACTTTACCCCCGCGGCTGTGGTGCTGGTGTGCCTGGGCTTTACCACCTCCACCACCTTCATGCTGTGGATGAACTGCAATCAGGAACTGGGGACTTTGTACGGCCTGGCAGATCCCAGCAAGATCCAGTCCTTCTACTCTGTGGGCATCGTCCTGGCCCTCTTTGTCAGCGCTGCCCTCCTCAAGCGGAATGTGGAGCCCGCCAAGATCCTGGTGACGTATCCCACGGTGGCTCTGGTGACCCTGGGTGCCATCTATTTTATCCAGCAGCCTTTCATGTGCCTGGCCGGCGGCTTTTTGCTGGGCTTCTTCGCCGCCGGCGGCGTGCTGCAGCTGGTGACGGCGGTGGCCGATCTTTTCCGATGTGCTCAAGGCCATTGGGCTGTGCGTGCTGGAGGTCTCCTGCCTGCGGTTTATCCTGGCTTGGGTACGGGCCACGGCGCTGATTGGGTACAAGAAAAAGAAGCAGGCATGGGGAACGATTGAGAGAAAGAAAATCAATTTTGACTGAGGAGGAGATTTCAAATGACCCTGGATGAAAAGTTTCCGACCAGGGCTTTGTGCTGCTGAAGTTCTCCGGCAACATGCAGACCATCCGGCAGCGGATCCAGCCGCTGTTCCATCGCATCCACACGTATGCGCAGACCTATGGAAAACCCTTTGAGAGCACGATAACCGCCGGGATCTATTCCCTGAAAGCAGAAGACCGGGATCTCAACGAGGTGATTTTCAACGCCTCCCAAGGGGCGCACGAAGCCGCACGCAGGCAGGTGGACTACGTCATTTGTACGGAGGAGATGCACGGGAAAATCGCGGAGGAACGAAAGCTCCAAAGCAGTGTGGATCAGGCGCTGGAAGATCATGCGTTTACGCTGTATCTCCAGTTTTATGTGGATGCCTACAGTTCCCGTATTATGGGCGCAGAGGCCCTCTCCCGGTGGAATCACCCCCAGAGAGGACTGCTGACACCGGAAGCCTTTATCCCCCTGCTGGAGCGGGAGGGAACCATCTCCAAACTGGACTACTATTGCCTGGAGGAATCCTGCAGATTCCTGGATTCGCTGGTGGGAAAGGGCGTGGATCAGTTTTTCATCTCCTGTAATTTTTCCCGGGAGACTTTTGCACAAGCGGATTTTGCGGCACGCTGCAAGGCCATCATGGATTCCTACCGGTTTCCGAGGGAACTGCTGATCTTTGAGCTGACAGAGAGCTCCTTTGACCGGCGTACTCCCCAGATCATCGAAAATATGACGGAGCTGAGAGCGTACGGTATCCGGCTTGCTTTAGATGATTTCGGCGGGGGCTTCACCTCCTTTTCCGATTTGCAGCAGTATCCGTTGGACGGCATCAAGCTGGATAAGAGCCTCATCGACAACAGTATGACAAAAAATGGAATTGCGATCCTGCGGGCTATGGTGCAGGTGGGCCATGAGCTGAACCTCACCATCCTGGCTGAGGGCGTGGAGACCGACGCACAGGTACAGGCGCTGAGGCAGATCCACTGCGATGTCATCCAGGGATTCAGATTTTACGCGCCGATCCCGGAAAAAGAGGCGGAGCATAAAATATTGGAACAGTTCCGACAGACTTCCCTGTCCTGATTCACAGAGGATCAGCACCGGTGCCCGCATCCAATGGCGGCGGACAGGAAGGCAATACAGACAACAAACGCCACCGGCATCCATCTGGATGCCGGTGGCACCATATCTTGCGCAATTCCGTTGCTGGCCCCGGCGGAGCTTCACAAAAGCACATGAGAAGACGGCTGCGGCGAGATTGCTTTTTCCAGTGGAAAGAGATATAATTTTATGTGGAAAATCTTACCGATTGAAGTTTTTGTATGAAGAATGAAAAGAGGGGGAGTTTTCATGGAGACGAGAGCACGGAAAGAACGGATCCGGGGCGTGCCCCGGAAAGGAGCGCTGCTGACAGCGTCCGCTGTGCTGCTGATGGCCGGGCCGGTGGTGGAGTGGCTTTTGAGCAAGGTGGTGGAGGATTACTACACCTCCGTATCCATCTTCTTTTGTCTGCTGACCGTGGCGGGCGGCATCCTTTTGTTGACGGCCTGGGAGCGGAAGGCATGCTGCGCTGTAGGCGGCGCCCTGGTGCTGTTTGGGGCCGCTGTGACCATGAACCGGCCGCTGCTGCTGGCAGCGGTGGCCTTCTGGGTAATTTCTGTGGCGGGTACATCCTGGAACAAAGCGCCGGGTTTTCTGCCGGAGAAATTCCGGATGCCGGTGATGAATCTGATTTGCGTGGTCCTGACAGCAGTCAGTGGCCTGCAAAGCTTGCCCGAGGTTCAATATACGCCCGTATGGCTGGTGCCGCTGGTGCTGGTAACGGTGGGTGCCGTGCTGCTGTGCGGTAATGTACAGGCGGAGGTGTTTTTGCCCCTGTCGCCGGAGGAGCGGGCCCGGAAAGAACTGGACCTGCGGTACAAGTCCGTTCCCAGGGCCGGGATCCTGGGGATTCTGGGCGCGCTGTTCATTGTGGCCAGCGGAGCCCGGCAGATGGTGAACATCTTCCAGCTGATGGGGTCGTTTGAGGTGCCGCTGTGGAATCTGCTTTGGCCTGCCCTGACTGTTGCGGCGGGTATCCTGCTTTTGCTGCGCAGCCAGAGGGAGAAATGGCTCCTGCCCGCTGCAATTTTGCTGTTGATCTGCCAGATCCGGGATCTTCTGGCCATGCGCCAGGCGGTGCTGTATGCGGATCAGATGGGCGTGGCCCTTCAACAGACTCAGCGGGAGGCCCTTTTGTTCCTCTCTGGGCTTTTGCTGCTCATCAGTGCCGTGGGGGTCAGATGGAATCGCCCTGTGGGGAAAGCACGGCCGGTTCCGGCGCTAAACGCCGCCGCAGCGGCGCTGGCGGCGGCCAACGGGATCTGGACTGTGTTCGACCAGGTGTCCATGATGGCGGATGCCGCCCGGGTAGGCTCGGAGGTGGGCTTTGATTCGGTGGGGGATCTGTTGTTGGGACTGCTGCTGCAAATCGGCCTCGTACTGGTAAACCTGGCTATGGAGGGCCGTCAGGCACCGGCCAAGGCATGGAAGGTGGATGGCGGCAAGTACCGCCGGGGCATCTCCGGCTTTGTGGGCGGCTTTTATACCGACGTGGGCGGCAAGCTGCAGCTGTTGGCCAAGATCTGCGGCCTGCTGTATCTAATTTTGGGCGCTTTGGGCGTATTCATGATGGCCTTGAGTGTGGTGGTGCTGCTGTTGCAGCTGGTGGGAGTCATTCCACCCTATATCAGCCCCTGGCCGCTGCTGTTGGGCGGACTGGTCAGCGTGGTAAGCGCGCTGATCCTGGCGGTGGGGACCTGGCCCCTGTACGCCTTCGGCCAGATGGCAGCCGATCTCCACGCCATCCGCGGGGAAGGAGGGCGCGCCTCCGGTGCCGTTCCTGAAGGGGGAAGAAGCGGAGAGACTGTCCCCAAGACCGGTGCATCTGCCGATAACCCCGATGAGCTGCCGGAGCTGTAACGGGAGGCTGCCATGGAAAATCGCTATATCCGGCGCTTTGCACTGCCGGAGCGGATGTATACCGTCTCCTCCCCGGTGGTGCTGGCAGCCGGCGTCCTGCTGGAGGACACCAGGATCCCCCGTCTGGTGGCCCAGCTGAAATGGAAGAGCATAGACCCAAGACCCCTGACTGCCCTGACGGTGGCAGTGCGGTGCCCGGAGGACGGGGAGACCGGTGAGACGGTATTTACCTACTCGGATCTGCACATCACCAGGGGGCAGACCTTCGGCGTCTACACGGCCATCGTCCTGCCCTGGGGCAGCCACCGGAGTATGGAGGTTCGGGCGCTGTCCGCAGCCTTTGCCGACGGGACGCGCTGGACGGCGCCGGAGGACGCCGTCTGGGCGCCGTTGCCGTCGTTCACGCCTCTTCCGGAGGCGGTGGAGGAGCCGGAGCTGTTGGCGCTGAGTGCTGCCCTGCCTAAAAGCCGGTATGCCTTCTGGAGCGGACAGGGACTGTGGTACTGCTCATGCGGCGGTGTGAACCGGGAGAGTGAGACGGCGTGCCACCGCTGCGGCTGCCGCAGGGAAGAAGCGCAGCGCCTGGCCTCTGCCCACGGGCTCCGCCAGGTGCGCCGGGAGCAGGCAGAGGAGCAGGAGCGCCTGGCCCGAGAGGATGCCCGGCGCCGGGAGGAGGCCCAGGCCCGGAAGAAGGCCGCCCAGCAGCAGCTGGCCGGGTTCAGGGCCCGCTTTCACCGGGGCGCGGCCCCTGCGGCGGCGCCTCCGGAAACGGCGGCGCCTCTGCCCCACCGGGAGCCTGGAGAGAAGAGCACACCGGAAATCCGGGAGGTTCAGCTGCCGGCTGCCGGGGAGAGCTCCGGCCAACCTGTGGAGACGGCGCCCGGAGGGGAAACTGCTCCTGCCCGGACGCCGGCGGCCAATCCCCGCCGAAGGGGGAAGAAAGCCCTGGGGATCGCCGCAGTGGTGGTCCTGCTGGCGGCGGGGTTCTTTTTCCTATCCCGGCTGCTGGGGGGTACTGATGCTGACATTGGCATCACTGGAGTCCGGGTGCTCCATGTCACCGCCCCCGGCGACGGGGAAACGGTCCTCTTTACCGTAGAGGAGGACGCGGAGGGCGTGTGCACCGTCACGCCGGAGCTGGTGCAAGAACAGATCCCGGGGGTGGCGTATATCAATCTGGACGGCGTGCCGGACATGGGGGACGACATCGACACCTATCTCATCAACAGCTTTCAGATGGCTATGCTGGTCTCCAGCCGGGGAGAGTATGGCTCCGAAGGGGAGTGGGGCTCTTTTGATGCCAACCGTGACCCCAACAGCCCTCTCTGCCTGCTGCTCTATGACAGCAACTTCCACTTGATGGGCCACGCCGTAGGCGTGCCGCAAGAGGCAGGGGACGGACAGTGGCAGCTGGAGGTGACGCTGTGTGACTATGACTTCACGGCACTTTTTGAGCAGCAGCTCTCCGATTTTGAAGCCCAGCGGGAGGAGATCTTTGCCCACTACATTGCCCCGGAGGACATCATAGGCTCCGGTGCGGAATACTTCCTGGAGGGCTACAACACCGGCCGAGGGCCCACCCTGCTGCCCGGAGACGCCCAGGGCTATCACCTCTGGGCCCAGTACACCTCACCCTATGTGGCGGAGCACAGCCGCAGCCTGGACCGGCTGAGAGACCGGCTCCCCCGGGAGGACCGGTGGCGCTGCTTCCTGTTCCTGGATGGGGACTATCAGCTGCTGGGCTACACCATGATGGACTCCACGGGAGGCGGCGGCCAGGTGACCGACACAGATATCACCCCCTTGGGCACGGCAGAGCTGATCCTGAGGGAGAACAGCGACGGAAACTGCGAGTTCACCGAGGATCTGCTGCGCCAAGCGGTACCGGAGATGGACTTTTTCAACTTCGGCGGCTATATGCCGGATCTGAGCGGGGATGTGAAGGCCTATGTGAAAGACAGTCTCCATATGGCCTGGCTGGTGACCTCCCAGGGCCGGCAGCGGGGCGGGCACTCCTCCGCCACCTGGAATCTGGCCGAAGATCAGATCTTCACCCTACTGCTTTACAGCGACTTCACCACCCTGTGCGGCTACTTCGTGGGCGCGCCGGAGGACCTGGGAGGCGGGCAGTGGCGCATGGAACTCACCCTGTGCGACTATGACTTCTCCGCCCTCTATGAAGAGCAGGCCGTGGGCTACACAGCCGCGCCCCAGCTGCCGGAGATCTCCCAGGATGATATCGCCTCCTGCGGTGCGGCCTGGTATATCGAGCCGGTGGATCAACTTTACGGTGAAGATTCGTTCAACCATCGTTTGCGGCTCCAGAGCCTGTGGAGCCGGGCCACCTCCCCCTATATCAGCCGGTTCTGCCGCCCCATCACCGATCTGCCCAACGCGGCCCGGTGGTCTACGGAAGAGTTCCCTCATGACTATCTCCTGCTGAACGGCTCCATGCAGTACATGGGCTATGTGACTGTCACTGACGGGGACCGGGTGGCTGGGATGCACATGGACTTTCCCTCCGGGCTTCATACCGATACGGCACTGGATTTGACGGCGGACGGGGAGTACTGCTCTTTGACATTCGAGCAGGTGCAAAAGATTGTGCCCCAGACCACAGCCATGGAGTTCCGGGGCGTACCGGACCTGGGCAGCGTGGAGGAGTATCTGAAGATCAGCGACAATATGGCATTTCTGGTGGCCTCCGGCGGAAACTCCGTTGTTGGACAGACCAGCGGGCGGTTCTCTGTCCAGGGGGGACGGGCACCCTTCCGGGTATTGCTTTTGTACAGCGGGTCCACCACCCTGTGCGGCTATTTCTTCGGTGAGCCCAGTCATGTGGGCGGGGACACCTGGCGCATGAACATTACGCTGTGCGACTACGACTTCTCCGGCCTCTATGCACAGCAGAAGCGGGACTTTGAGGAGGCCTCTCTGCCGGAGCATATCGCCCCGGAGCAGGTGGAGCGCAGCGGCGCGGTCTGGTGCATCGACACTGGCTATTACTTTGAAGACACGGATGACTTTTCCCAAACAGTGGAGCTGTACGGGCTGTGGAGCCGGGAGCATTCCGTGGGGATGAAGCGCTTGTGCAAGTCCGCGGAGGATTTGGAGCAGCTGCGTCCCCGCAGCAATAAGAATGCCCGGGCCTATGTACTGCTTCTGGACAAAGATTACCGTTCCATAGGTTACACCATTTTGACTGCCTGAGGGAAAACAACGAAAGAGGGCCTGGAGCTAGATAGCTCCAGGCCCTCTTTCGCTTTGCCTCCCAGGGGAGATTGTGGTTTTACAGGTTCGTCCGGCACTTGATTTTGCGTGTGGCCTGCTGGGGCAGGATGACCCTTTTGTAGGCACGCATGCTGTTTTACACAAAAAATAAACATAAAATTTTACGCCAAACGGAAAATGAATTTGAAGAAAGGGCTTGATTCTCAATAGGCATTATGCTACCGTATGTAATATGTAATACAACTTACGTATTACAATATGGAAAGGGATGGGGGCGAAATGAAGCGTGGTCAGCATAAGTGCTTCGTGTTTTGAGTTTAGCGAGCTATGGAAACTGGCGGAATATAGCCAGATGTTGGAAACGGAAAAAGTCGGCGTGGAGTTGTTTGCGGATGCAATGGGCTTTGGGGAGACGGCGTATATTCAGGAGCTGTTTCCCAAGGTGGACTTAGGGATGCATTGCCCGGCCAAGGACATCAATCTGTTGGCAGATGCGGGAAGCCGGGCCTGGCGGTATACCCTTACCAGAATGGAGAGTACATTGGCCAGCTGCCAAAAGTTAAATTGTCCGTATATGGTGCTTCATACGAATGTGACGGCACAGCCACTGACAGAAGATCCGGTGATGCTGAGAGAGCGGGGGATCGAGCGAATCGGAACGATTGCGGAATTGGCAAAGCGCTACGGGGTGAAGATCTGGGTAGAGAATGTAGGAACCAGATATCGCAAGACCCTGCTTTACACCTATCACGATTATATCGATCTTTTCAGGCAGCTCCCCCAGGTAGACGCCCTAATTGATGTGGGACATGCCCACATTAATGGGTGGGACATTCCAGACCTCATCCGGACACTTGGTGCCAGGCTGAAAGGACTTCATGTTCATGATAATTTCGGTGTTCGGGATGTACATATCCGGATAGGCAGCGGAAGTGTGGACTTTGAACCCATCAAGGAGGCGGTAGGGGAACTGCAGGAGGCGCCCAACCTGATCGTGGAGTACCTGATGCCGAGCTGTGATAATGTACCGGCTATTTTGGAGGACTGCCGCAAGCTTGCTGGGTGGCATCGTTAAAAAGAGGATGCTGGCGGCATAGATTTGAACTTCTCCTTATGGAAATGTAGTTGTATTTTCGGAGAATCATGATAAAATGGTTGTACATGTAATACATCTTACATATACGAGGAGAGAAAATTATGCCCATTGAACCGATTAAAAAGAGCAATGTTTCCGAAGAAGTTTTTGAGCAAATGAAGGCCTTGATTTCCACAGGAGAGTGGAAAGCAGGAGAAAAGATCCAGTCAGAAAACGATCTGGCAAAAACGTTTCATGTCAGCCGTGTATCCATTCGGGCTGCCCTGGGAAGGCTCAACGCCCTGGGTTTGGTGGTATCCAAACAAGGTGAAGGAACCTTTGTGGGAGAGGCAACGATTGAGACGTGCATGAACAGCCTTCTGCCGATGCTGATTATTGACCACACACAGCTGATGGATGTGTATGAATTCCGTCGGATTGTGGATGTTGGAAGTGCAAGATTGGCCGCTCAAAATGCCGATTCTGATGATCTTGAGGCGTTAGAGCAAAACCTGAAAGACATGGACAATGCGAATCGGGATGCTGCCGAATTTGCAAGGTTGGATGTTGAATTCCATTTTTTGCTGGCAAAAGCCACCAAGAACTCCGTTATGGTCAAGGTGTACACCGTGATTAAGGAAATACTTCTAACGGAGCAAACGAAGCAGCACACCATGTTTGGACCGTCCGGAGGTCAGATTTATCACCCTTTGATTTTTAAAGCGGTGAAAGACCGGGATGGAGAGCAGGCGGCGCGGATTATGGAAGAGCACCTGGATAAATCCATCCAGAAGCTCAAAGCCGCTTGGAGTAAAGAAACGAACTGACTCCATCTTCCTCCGACGGAACGTATTGGCTGCGCACCTCAAGAGCAAAGCAGCATGATCGCTGCGATGTGCCGGTCAAGATCCAAACTGAGGTTTGGAAGAGTATCCAAAATTGAGGAGGAAAAAAGATGAAAAAGAGCGCGAAACTTAGACTGTTTGCCCTGGCAATGACTTTGGTTGTCGCACTGGCCGGTTGCGGGTCCAATGCTGCCTCCACAGACGACGATGACCAGCAAGCGGGGAACGAAGCAGAAAGCACACAGGAAATCGACTGGCCCCAAAAGGCCATTACTGTGGTGGTTCCTGCCAGCGCGGGCGGAGACACGGACAGCTATGCCCGTATTTTCGGCCAGTATTTGGAGCAGGAACTCGGCCAGTCTGTGGTCATTTCCAATGTCGGCGGCGCAGGCGGCACCGTTGGAACCAGACAGGTGAAAGATGCTGAGCCGGACGGGAACACAATCCTGTTCTATCATGGTTCCGCACTGCTCAATACAATTATGGGATTAGCGGATTTTGATGTACGGACCGATATGCAGATTGCCGATATTCCCATCAAGGACAATACGCAGATGCTCTTCGCCGATGCGAAGAAATTCAAGAGCCTGCAGGACGTCATCGATCAATGCAAGGCTGAACCGGAATCTGTTGTTTTTGGACGTGAGACCGGTACGCAGGCCCACCTTGTGGCGCTGGCGCTGGAGGATGCTGCAGGGGTGAAATTCAATCAGGTGGATATTGCCGCCGGATTCTCAAATCTCATTGCGGCCCTGATGGGCGGTCAGATTGATGTGTTCTTTATGACCTACGGCAGTGCCCAGGACTATATTGCATCCGGAGACATTGTGCCGTTGGGCGTTTTCTCGGAAGAGCGCACGGACGCTGCACCGGATGTCCCTACCTTCCGGGAACAGGGGCTGGATCTGGTGTTTGAGAAGTTCTTCTTCTATGCGTTCCCCAAGGATACTCCGGCGGAAATCGTGGAAAAATTCAATTCCGCCGTGGAAAAAGTGGTTGCCCTGCCGGAGTGCCAGGAGGATATTGCGCAGTTTGCACTGACCCCAGAGTTTGTAAACCAGCAGGATACTCAGACTTATTTCGACGAGATGTACGATTTCTACAGCAAATACGCCGCAATGTTCTGAAGTTCTGATTCATAATCAAAAGCGGGAGGAATCGCTAAGGAGAGAAAATCCCTCCGGCGTTTCCATCCCGCTTTTCATTCCCTCAATGCGTGGTGGAAAGGAGAACCGGTAAAAATGCCGAATAGGAACCGACAGCTTCTGGACATTGGGGCTGGAATTGTGACAATTCTGCTGGCAATTCTGGTTTATGTGGATTCAGCCAGCATAAAGGTCATCGCGGATACAACGTTGGACGCCAGATTTTATCCGAGATTCCTGGTGGTTTTGATGATCCTGCTGAGCCTTATTATCATCCTGCGGGCCGGGATACAATTATCCAGGGCGGAGCATTCATCCTCTGGTTCTGCCAAAGAGAACAAGCATGCAGCGGTGAAAGAGATGCTTCCGGCGGTGGAGACGCTGCTGCTGCTGGGCCTATATGTATTTGCCATAGAGCCGGTGGGATTTTTGCTCTCCACACCATTCTATGTGTTTGGACAGGCTTGGATCCTGGCTCCCAAAAGTCAGCGCAATCCGGTGCGGTTTGCCTTGCTGGGTGTGCTTTCTGCAGTTGCCATCTATTGCATTTTTAAGTTTGGCTTCCAGCTTCTGGTCCCCCCGGGGATCTTGGGATAAGAAAAGGGGAAAGGCTCTATGGAACTTCTGATTCAGGGACTGGCGGCTATGCTGACCGCCCAAAATATCTTGTTTGTTTTTTTCGGTACGGCTCTGGGAATTATATTTGGTGCGATCCCGGGGCTGACTGCCACCATGGCGGTGGTGCTGTGCCTGCCGCTGACCTTTGGCATGAATCCGCTCAGCGGAATGGCCTTGCTGATCGGACTTTACATCGGGGGAATTTCCGGCGGACTCATTTCTGCCATTTTGCTCAATATCCCCGGTACCCCGTCTTCCATTGCCACCACGTTTGATGGCCATCCCATGGCGAAGCGTGGTGAAGCGGGAAAAGCCCTGGGCGTTGGAATTGTATCTTCGTTTGTCGGCGGTTCTTTCAGTATTCTGGTGCTGATTCTGATCTCGCCCCTGTTGGCGTCGGTAGCCCTCAAATTTACTTCCTTTGAGTATTTTTCCCTGGCGGTATTTGCCATTTCCATGGTGGCGGGCATGAGCGAGAAGAATCTGGAAAAGGGAATCCTCAGCGGCGTGTTCGGAATGCTCTTTGCTGTGGTAGGATCGGCGCCCATTGACGGGACTGCCCGATTCACATTTGGAAACTACAATTTGCAGGCGGGTTTTCAGCTGGTACCTGTATTGATTGGGATGTATGCCTTGACGGAGGTCATCGACGCCGCTGGAGTACAGGACAGTGTAGAGAAAAACCAAATCCGGGATTACTCCATTAAGGGCTTCGGGTTCCGTTGGGCGGAATTTTTCAAACAGAAGTGGAATCTGCTGCGCTCCAGCGTTATTGGGACGCTTATCGGAATTATGCCGGGTGTTGGGCCTGGGCTTTCCAATATTGTTTCGTACCTGGCTGCGAAAAACAATTCGAAGTATCCTGAAAAGTTTGGAACCGGCATTATGGACGGGATCATCGCCTCTGAGGCGGCCAACAATGCGTCTATCGGCGGAGCCATGGTGCCCCTGATTACCTTGGGCATTCCGGGAGATGCCACCACAGCCTTGCTGCTGGGGGCTCTGACGCTGCATGGGCTGCGCCCCGGCCCGCTCCTGATGAGTACAAATCCGCAGATCGTATATGGGATTTTCGGCGCCCTGATTATTGCCAATATTTTTATGCTGGTAATTGAATATTTTGGCATGCGGGTATTCACCCGTCTCCTTGTGATTCGCAAGCAGTATCTGCTGCCGGTGGTGGTGGCCCTTTGTGTCATTGGATGTATTGGCATTAATAACCGGGTGTTCGACGCCATTACTATTTTTATTTTCTCCATTGTGGGATATCTCTTTAAAAAGTTTGATTTTCCCATTACCCCTATGGTTTTGGGCTTTATTCTGGGGCCGATGGCGGAGGAGAATCTGCGCAGAGCGCTGATGTTCAGCCAGGGGAGCTTTGCACCGTTTGTCACACGGCCCATCAGTGCATGCTTCCTGCTGGTATCCGTCATCGTGGTGGTGCTGGCAGTGAGAAAGAGTTTGAAGAGCGACGCGGCTAAGAACTGATGCAGGGATATGAGCAGCTTCATAGAAGAAAGATGGGACGGTGCAATGGAAGAAAAAGAGATCGGCCTGATTGGACTTGGGGTTATGGGAGCCAGTCTTTGTTTGAATCTGGCATCCAAAGGGTATAGTGTCCTGGCGTATAACCGGAATCAGGAAAAAACCCGAAAATTTATGGACAGCCGGGCTGTGGGGCTTCCCATCGCCCGGGCCTCCACACTTCAGGAACTGGTAAAAGGGGTGAGGCGCCCCCGAAAAATTCTGCTGATGGTGTCTGCGGGTTCCCCTGTGGATGCGGTCATGCAGGAATTGCTCCCCATGATGGAGCCCGGCGATATTCTGATTGACGGAGGAAATTCCTTCTATCAGGACACAGAACGCCGCGGGGAGACGGCGGGGAAGCACGGCATTTTGTATGTGGGCCTTGGCGTTTCCGGAGGAGAGACGGGAGCCCTTTATGGGCCGTCTTTGATGCCGGGCGGAGACAAAGGCGCCTGGGAGGCGCTGAGGCCAGTATTGACTGCCATTGCAGCCAAGGCGGAGGACGGCAATCCATGCTGCGCCTGGATCGGTCCGCAGGGAGCAGGACACTATGTCAAAATGGTTCATAATGGCATTGAATATGGAGATATGCAGCTGATCTGCGAGGTCTACTCCCTTATGCGTGATGTGCTGGGAATGACGCCGCTGGAGATGGCAGATGCTTTCTGCAAGTGGAATCAGGGCCCGCTGAAGAGTTATCTTATTTCCATTACGGCAGAGATCCTCACAGTTCCCGATCCTGATGGCCAGGGGTTCCTGGTGGACAAGATCTTGGACGTAGCCGGCCAGAAGGGAACAGGGAAATGGGCCGCTGAGGCCGCTCTTTCTGCGGGGATTCCGCTTGCGCTGATTACCGAGAGCGTTTTTGCCCGCGATCTTTCTGCCCGAAAAGAACAGCGGGTGGCGGCCTCTGTTCACTGGAGCAGGCCTTCGTATCAGGCGCCTGCTGCTCAGCAGGTACTTCCTATGCTGGAGAGAGCCCTCTACACAGCCAAGATTATCTCGTATGCGCAGGGATTTGAAATGATGCGCCAGCAGTCAGCCTCTTCCGGCTGGCAGTTGAATCTGGGGCAGATCGCGCTGGTGTGGCGTGCCAGATGCATCATTTGTTCCGGTTTCCTGGAGCGGGTGAAGGATGCCTATCAGAGAGATCCCCAGCTTTCCAATCTCATGGAGGATCCCTATTTCCAGAAGTGTCTTACCCGGGACATCCCAGCGCTGCGGGAGATCGTATGTATGGCAGCCCGGGCAGGCGTTTGTGCTCCTGCCCTTTCCAGTGCCCTGGCGTATTATGATGGATTTCATACAGCGCGGCTTCCCACAAACTTGCTGCAAGCCCAAAGAGATTATTTCGGCGCCCATACGGTGCAGCGGATCGACCGGGATCCGTCGGCATATTTTCATTACCGTTGGGAGGAGTTGTCCGCCAAGACGGCAAAAGAGTGACGGCATGAAACGATTTTCTGATGCCTGTTTGCTATAGAGCTATGAAAAGCGGAGCGGGTGTCAGGATGCTGCCCGGTGCCTGGGGACATCCCGGCGCGGGTCTTGCCTGTACCGCAACGCAAAATGGGAGAGTGGAAACCGAAAACCAAGTCAAATTTACTGCATTCCCAGAACTACGAAAAGGAGAAAAACAGCGCCGGACAGGATTCTTCCTGGCCGGCGCTGCCTTTTGAAATGGGATTTGTCCGGTAATCCCTCCCTTCCCAGGGAGAGGGAAAAACCTATTGGCCGATTCCCGGACGGCTCGCTTATCTTTCCTGGGCAAGTATCGTGGGTCAAATTTCGCCAAATCCGCTGTCCACCAGCGTTACCAGCGCTTCCACCGCCTGATGCTCATCCGGGCCATCCGCTGCGATTTCCACGCTTTCTCCCTGGCCTACGCCCATGGAGAGCATGATAATGATGGATTTTGCATTCCCGATAAAAGCATCATCTCCGGGACGACGAATACTGATTTTGGACTGAAACCCTTTGGCTTTGGCGACAAATTCCGAAGCCGGCCGGGCATGGAGACCGGAGGGGTTCCGGACGACGACGCATTTGCTGTACATGACTGCTTACCTCCTCAAAATGTTATAAATTGATTTGCTGCTTTAGATACGTCTGCACTTCATCGGCGGTTGACAGGCTGCAGACGGTTTCCGCCAAGCTCCTGGCATCTTTGCAGCTTGTGGAGAGAATCATCTGCTTGATGGCAGCTACCGAAGAAGCCCCCATGGAGAGCTGGCGCATACCAAGTCCGATCAGGACTGCGGCAGCCAGGGGATCTCCGCCCATTTCGCCGCATACTCCCACGGGTTTCCCCTGCTGTGTAAAACTGTGTACGACGGATCCTATCAGACGGAACAGGGCCGGGTGATAGGTTTGATAGTAGGATTTCACATCGGGATTCCCGCGGTCTACTGCTGTGAGGTACTGGGTCAGGTCATTGGTGCCAATGCTGGCAAAGTCCACTTCTTTGGCAGCCTGGTCCGCCAGAAGGGCGATAGAGGGGATTTCGATCATGATGCCGATCTTCATGGCTTCGCTGAAGGGGATACCCTGGGACTGAAGCTCTGCTTTTGCTTTGGCAAGACAGCTCTTGGCACGTCGGATATCATCCATGCTGGCGACCATGGGAAACATGAGCCAGAGGTTTCCGCAGACGGATGCCCGCAGTGCGGCCCGCAGCTGGGTGTGGAACATGTCCGGATACTGAAAGCACAGGCGCAGCGCACGGTTGCCCAGAAATGGATTGTCCTCTTTGGGAATCTCTAAACTATCCAGAGGCTTATCACCGCCAATGTCTAAAGTGCGCAGGATCACCGGACGAGAGCCATAGGTCAGCAAAACCTTGCGATACGCCTGGAATTGTTCTTCTTCGGAGGGCAGGGTGCTGCGGCCCATGTATAAAAACTCGGAGCGAAATAGCCCCACACCGTCGGTATACCGTGCGCTTTCCAGACTGTGGGGATCGGGAGAGGCGATATTCAATTCCACAGCTATGCGTACGCCATCCGGTGTAACAGGTTCCCGGTCAATATACAGTTTGGTGTGTTCCCGCCGCCGCCGGGCCTCCAGGCCCCTGGCCTCATAGATGATGCGAGTATCCTCATCAAAAGCGGTCAATACTTCACCATCAACGGCATCCAGGATGATTTCCTGCTGGTTTGAGAGGTTGGAGATGATACCGGAAATCCCAAGAACAGCGGGTATTTCGTAGCTGCGGGCGATAATGGCGCTGTGAGATGTGGGACCTCCGGTTTCTGTAATGATGCCCAATACATTTTGACGGTCCAGTGTGGCTGTATCAGAAGGAACCAGGTCATGAGCCACAATGATTACCGGCTCTGGCAAAGCAGAGAGATTCTGTTCCGGCAGACCTTCCCAACAGCGCAGAACTCTGGCACACACATCCCGCAAGTCAGCCGCTCGCTCCCGAATAATGGGATCATCCAGCTGTTCAAAGAGCGTGGCGTATTGTTCATAAACACTGTGGATCATCCAGGGGCCGCTGCTCCCGCCGCTGATGCCTACCCGAATTTCCTCATCCATTGTCTCGTCAGCCAGAATTTCCAGATGTGCAGAAAAAATGGCGGATTTTTCGGCATCCTCGACGGCTGCAAAACGATGACACAGCTGACTGAGTTCCTGCTGTGCTGTTCTGCAGGCATCCTCATAATGTGCCAGTTCTCTGTGGGGATCTTGGGCCTGAGTACATGATATTGCGGCGGAAAACCGCTGGTACAAATAGACTTTTCCTATGACGACACCTTCAGACACAGCTGTTCCAGTAAATTTCATATCGATTCCTCCCCGCCGTAGTTGCTTGAAAGCATCGGCAGAATCATCTTTTGCATACAGGTGCAGATTCCGTGTTGGGTATTGGATGGAACGATTCTGTCCGCGGCCTGTAAAATTGCTTCCTCGGCATTCTCTACTGCAATGCCGATCCCGGCCCATTGGATCATCTCGATGTCGTTCATACTGTCGCCAATGGCTGCCACGTTTGATTGCGGGATTTGCAGCAGTTTGGCAACCTGCCGGAGCGCTTTTCCTTTCCCAACATTGGGGCCTGTTAATTCCAGGAATTTTCCTTCGCTGAGGATCGTGGTAAGGGGAGAGGCGGCATTGGCACGAATAAAGGCAGCACAGGCGGAAATCTCTTCCGCCGGCCCCGTCAGTACCGCCTTGTTCCAGGGAAGCGGGATATCGTCCAGAGGACGGGAGGGGGCATCATAGTGTTCTCTGGTCCAGGCAATTTCTCGGGTATATGCATTGGCCCGGGCTGCACAGGTGAAGTCGTCCTCTCCACGAAAAATCAATGCTCCCACGGCGGGAAAGCGATCCAACGCAGCTTGAATAAGCGGAAAGATATCCTTTGGGAGCAGCTGACGCCAAACGGTGCGCCGGCGGTTCACGTCATAGATACAGGCCCCATTGTATGTAATGATGGGGGCATTCACCAGTGCCACCAGGTCGGGATAAATCAGAACGCCCCGGGTGGGGCGCCCTGTTGCCACCGTAAAAATCCCTCCGTGTGCTACATAGGTCTTGATAGCCTCCAGGCAGGCCCCTGGAACCTCTGCCTGATCGTCCAGAAGAGTCCGGTCTAAATCTGTTGCGAACAGAAAATTGGGCATACCATGGAGTCCCCTTTCTTAAAGTGATAAAAGGAACAGTGCCCCGCACACCTCCACTGCCTGGCAGGGTGCGTGTGCGGGGCCCATGCTTTAGGAGGGATGGAGATCCGGCAAATGGGATCAGCCGAAGAGGCTAAAGAGCTTGTACAGCAGATCGGGCAGCAGTTCCTGGCCCATTACGAGGGCGGAGGTGTGCATGATTCCATCCGCATACACATAGCCGGACTGGACGGCCATCACATCGTGAATGCCGGTCATTGCCGTGGCAATCAGCAAGATGACAACGCCCTGAATGGTGGCGCTGACAATGCCGCGGAAGATATTGTCCTTGGCTGCCACAGGGCACCAGCAGAACCAAGAGGTCAGTACGGCCAGATCCGCAATGGGAAGCACGCGGTTTCCGGGAACGATGGCTGCCAGCACCAGCATGATGGGGATCATGATGACGCCCACGACGATGACGCTGGGACGGCCCATCAGGATGCCGCCGTCAATGCCGATGTAGAGTTCTTTGCCTTTGAGGAATTTCATATTCTGAGCCCAGGTCTGGGTATATTGGGCAATGGTGGACAGACCTTCCATCAACAAAGAGACCATCTTCGGCAGCAGCAGCAGGACGGCTGCGATGTTCAAAGAACTGGCGATGATAGAGGAGACATCCTGCCCGGCCAGAATGGACAGTGCGGCACCCACCAGAAGGCCGATGAACATGGGATCGCCAAAGAACCCGATTTTTTCTTTCAGATGCTCAGGATCCGCGTCCAGCTTGTTAAAGCCCGGGATCCTGTCATAGATTTTGTCCATGAATTTTGCGTAGGGCATCCAGAAAATGGAGCAGGTATGGGGAAAGCTGATGCCCGGGTAGATGTGCTGGGTGACGGGAGCTGCATAGTCTGCCAGGCGGAAAGTGACAGCCGCTGTAATCAGGGAAGCCAGCAGGCCAAAAACAACGTTGTCAGTGGAGTAATAAACCATGGCGCCTGCCAGCATAAATCCCCAGTAGTTCCAGATATCCACGTCCAGGGTGCGGGTGAAGCCCACCACGATCAGCAGGATGTTCAGCGCGAATACTCCGACGAAAATCAGGGGAGCGATTGGCACGGCCCAGGCAAAGGAACCGGTAACAGGCCAGCCAACGTCAATGACGTCCAGACTGAGATTGAATTTTTCCACGAGACCTGTGGAGATGGGGCCAATGTATTCTGCCAGAAGATCCATCACCATGAACGTGCCGATGAACCCGCAGCCCACGGTAACGGATGCCTTGAGAAGCTGCTTCAGAGGAACGCGGACAATCAAGCCGATGATGAATACAAAGATAGGCATCATACAGGCAGCGCCAAGGTTTTGCATAAAAGTAATGACACTTTGGATAGCTTCCATAACGTTTCTCCTCCCGTTTCTTACTCTTTACGATTGTATGGTCAGTCAACTCCTTCTGATTGCTTGCGCGGGGTTCCCTTAGTCTTCCAGCTTTTGAATCATATCGTACAGCTCATCCAGCGTTTTATCCCGGCCTACTCCGGTGAAAATGCTCATGCCATCATGATGGAGCCCTTCCCGCATCTGAAACGGAGGCTGCCCCACGGTATACACAAAGTCTGGATTCCAGGACTTTACCTTGTTTTGCAGTTCGTAGAATGTACACTTTTGAATCTCATAGTTTACTTTTTTCTTGTCCAGGTAGCTGGAGATCATCATCTGCAGCATACTGGACTGAGCGATTGCTGCGCCGCAGGCAACTACGATCTTTACTTTGCGATTGACCATATCCATTCTCCTTCCTAAAATCGTCCGCTGGTTTTTGCGCTGTTGAATATATTGCTGAAATCCGCAGGATTGCCGGCACGTACCAGCGCTGTCAGCATCTCCTCGTCGGAAATTGCAACCATCAGCTTTTGCAGCAGATGCAGCTGGGATTTTGGATCCTTGAGGGCCAGGACAAACACCAGACGGACGTCGATATCCTCATCCGTTTCCGTGCCGCCGCTCTGAGCAAATTTGACCGGAGCATTCAGACGGCAGGCTGCGATCTGAGCAGTTACAACATTGTCGGGATTCAACGCGTGGGGAATGGCAACTCCTACGGGCAGGGTGGGAAGTCCCGTGGCCCACTGCTTTTCGCGGGTAATGACGTCTTCCGGATAGCCGGGATACACAAATCCCTGTTGAATCAAGGGCCGGCAGGTTTTTCGGATTGCTTCCTGCCAATCAGCGGCGGATACGTCCAGTTGGATACATTTTTCGCAGAGCTCAAATTTGTTTTCCTGATCCATCATTCATATCACCTGCAAATTCAAGAAAATTCACCGGAAATCCGGACTGCCTGGCTATTGGAGAGAAAACTTTTGAATGGTACGTAGAACGGCGTCCTTTGTTTTCGAGGAAAACAGCTGTTCACGGAAAGAGGATTCAGAGAGCATATGGAAAAGCTGCATCAGCGCTTCCATATGGGTGGTACTGTCTACTACGGAAAGTGTAAATACGACTTGAACCGGATCGTATGACTTGTTGCCGAAGGAAACGGGATGACGCAGATTCATAAAGCCAAAACCCAGCTTTTTACAGCCGTCTGCAGGGGCAGCGTGGGAAATCAGGGTCCCCGGGAACATGACCATTCCAGGGCCAAAGTCCAAAAGGTTCCGGATGATAGCATCTTTGTAGGTGGATTCCACGTATCCATATTCCTCTAAAAGCATGGTGCTGGCACATACGACTTCTTTCCAGTCCCGACAGGACACATCCATCCGGATCAAATGGGGTTGAAGCAGATCCCGGAGCGAGGGGGCCTTGGCAGGAATACCCGGAGCGTTTTTGTGTTCAAAGGTGTGGATCAGCGCCGATAAAAATTCGTATTTCATCTGATTGACATTGCTGCTGGCTCCATACCGTTCCGCAATTTCCACCAGGTTACTGGCTGTCTCCAGGTATCGGCTGGCGGATCCGCTGGTCTGGCGTGCATCCATAAATTGCAGGATGTTCTTGTAATCCTCGTGGGTAAAGATCGGATTGACCTTGATGTAGAATCCGTCAGGCAGACGGGGCAGATCAACGGTACTGATGATGTAATCACAGCGGATGTCTTTTTTCTCCATCATCTCCGAGACATCGCGGCCTGAGAGAATCGCTACCACATCCACGTCAAACAGGCGGTTCATTTGAGAAGCGACTACCTGTGCTGTCCCATAGCCGGATCCACAGGCTACAATCACTTGGGGACGGCGGATAATCTGCGGATGCTGCTGATTAATGGCGGCCAGGAAATAGAGGGCGATATAGGAAATCTCCTGATCGCTGATAGGGCCGTCGCAGCATTCTTCCAAAGGACGAACGGCCTCTGCAGTATATCGCAGCAGCTGGCTGTGTTTTGCCACCAGTTCATCATAGACGGGGTTTACAATGGCTTTGTGAAAACGGATACGGTAAATGGTGGGGATTAAGTGGGCTTTTAGATGGTCTGCCAGATCTTTTCGGGCACTGCCGAAATCAATGTGGTAGAGTTGTTCAATGTTGGAAATGATTTCGTCGGCCACTCTGTCCAGCCGTCTGGAACGAGTGGGGTCACGGCCCAGTTTGCTCTGCCCCTCCGTAATACACTTAGAGCACAGGATCTGTGTAGTGAGACTCCAGCAGTCTCCGGGAGAAAAAGAAATGGAAAACTTCTTAGAGAGGATATCCAGGAGCATCGAGGCTGCTTCATGCTCGTTGGTCAGACTCAAGGTATCATCGTGATTCGGCACACGAATGGGGCCGGCCACTCCGCTGATATGGCGCTGCGTTAAAAGAGCCAGGAAGAAAATCAGATTTCCAAAAGATTCATCACTGAAAATGCGGTTCAGCACGCTTTCAGCGTGTTTGGGAAGATCCCGGAAGAAATCAATATCCAGTCCGTAAAATAATTCGTTTAGAATTGCAAGGGTGATCTTGCTGTCCAGAGGCTTTTTGCACAAGTACCGGTCGTACTCTGCCAAAGTAATATTTTCACCAAGTCTCCGCAGACAGGTTTTCTGGATTTGTATTTCATCTCCCAGCACCTGAAGACCCATACGAGACTTTTTCACAAGAGTCAGATTATGTTCTGCGAACCATTTCTCCACCAGTTCCAGATCAGCAGCGATTGTTCCGTAGGATACGGTCAGCTGTTCGGCCAGTTCTGCCACGGGAATATAGTGGCTGCGTCCTACCAACAGGCAGATTTCCAGGAATCTCTCCCGCTCTTCCGCGCTGTACTTATATTGGTAAGGCGTGGAACTGGCCAGGAATTTTTCCAGGACGGCTTCCGTTTCCGGTGTCCGTTCAAGATAAATACCGGTGCCGAATTTCCGAGAGAGAAAGGGAAGCTTTTTTCGTATCAGAAATTCATCGATTCGATCCAGGCTGTATCGCACTGAACGCTCGGTTTTTCCAATCCGATCTGCAAGGATTCCGATATTAATATAATCCTTTTGCTCATAGAGGATTTTTAAAAGCTCTAAACAAGTGTGATTCAATTCCATGAAACTCTCCCCTTGTTGAATTTATTTTAGATGCTTCCCAACAGCCTGTGCAAGGAGCCGGATACACAGCTTGCGTAAAAATGAAAATGAAAAAATGTAATAATTGCACATGATGTACAAGTGATAACGGACACAAACTGTTTGGTTTAACGAAGATGATTGCAAATATTTATTAAAAAATAAAGCAGTGGAAATGTTTCTTCAGACAACATCTCCACTGCTTTATTCAGACACATCCAGAGAGCAAATGGGTTGGCAGGATATGATTATTATGCAGCTATGCCAGAGGAGCGGTAGAGCTGCGGACGACCAGTTGCGGGGTGCACTCCACTTTGAAGCGAGCTGAAGAGAGCAGAGCTGAGTCGATAGAAGAATTCGTGCGGCGCAAAAGAAGGTCAATGGCTGCCTGGGCCAAAAGATCTGTATGGTGATCCACGGTAGTCAGGGAAATTCTGGACAAGCCGGTGTACAGAAGGTTGTCAAATCCCACAATGGAGTAATCCTTTGGAAACTGAGCTCCCTGGGCGGAAAGGGCATCAATGGCTCCGATGGCAACCATGTCGTTGATGGCGATAAAGGCGGTGTATTTTCCGCTGAGCAGTTCCTGCCTTTGGCCAAGGGCATAACCAATACGATAGCTGGTATTGTTGCCTGGAACATTTTGAATTTCATCCGGTTCCGGAACCATGATATCAAGACTGCCGGACAGCCCGCTGATTTCCATTTGCCGTGTTACGCCCTGAATGCGGTTGGAACGTGCAAGGCTTCGGGTAGGGTCACTGGACAATACCGCGATGTTCCGGTGCCCCAGAGAAGTCAGGTGTTCTGCTGCAATACACCCGGCTTGGAAGTTGTTCAATTCGATGAGGTCGATTTCCGGTGCGGCATTTTTGTCGCAGATCGCGATCATGGGAATCTGATGACTGATTTGTGCTGCATGTGTCGGATCGTCAGGCGGATAGAGAAATATGGCTGCAAAGAACCCCAATTCCACGGCAGTATCCAAAAAAAATGTCTCCTGCTGGACATGGTGATACGTATTGCAGCAGATCAGATGAAGCCCCCCAGGGGCAGCAGCCAGCTCAAGTTCGTGGAGAATAAAAGAATAATATGGATTGGTCAGATCGCTGACTAAAACCAATACCGGTCTGCTCCTGTTTTTGGAGCGGGCTTGAGAACGCTGGGGCCTTGCGTAATGAAGAGAATCGGCGGCCTCCAGGACTCTGGCGGCAGTTTCCGGGGGGATCGTGCGCTTCCCTTTGGGATTCAAAACCAGGGAGACCGTGGATTGGGATACCCCGGACAGTTTGGCAATGTCGGCCATGGTAGTTTTTGCACGCTTCCTAGGCATAAAATTTCTCCTTATACCCTGTTGTTTTCCGCTTTATATTTCATCATATCAGTGGATTGGTTGAAAGTAAATATATTAATAATATTTTTTAAAATTTAGAAAAAGGAAAAATTGAAACAAGCTGGGGATATTTTTCCAAAAAGGAAGAAATATAAAAGTATTTTAAACGCTATATTACAATTTTTGTCTAAATGGGAAGGCGCACTTGACAGCCGGCAGGATAAAAGCTTATAAGTAAATTAGTAAATATAAAATAATATTTACTAATAATTATGGGAGGCTACAATATGAGTGCGTTTTTGCCCGCCCAAAAAGCGTTGGGAATGTACCTGATGATGTACAAGATCCGCAAGTATGAAGAGAGTATCTACTATCTGTTTCTGGAGGGCATTATGCCCGGGACAATTCACCAGAGCACTGGTCAGGAAGCGAGTGCCGTAGGTATGCTGTATGACTTGCGCAAGGATGACTGGATGGCTACCACCCACCGCCCTGCCGGACATGATATAGCCAAAGGAATCTCCGTGCGGGCTATGATGTGCGAGATGTTCGGGAAAGCAGAAGGATGCTGCGCAGGCAAGGGCGGTGCTATGCACACGGGGGACGCCAGTGTGGGTGCCATGACAGCCAACGCCATTGTAGGAGGGAATCTCCCCATTGCGGCGGGTGCTGCCCTGGCCTTTAAGCTGCAAAAAAAAGACAATGTGGTGGTGTGCTTTTTCGGTGACGGTGCCAGCAATGAAGGTTCGTATCATGAAACCATGAATGCGGCGGGGCTTTGGAAGCTGCCGGTGATCTATGTATGCGAAAACAACCTCTATTCGGCCAATACGTCCATCAGTCTTACCTGCTGCCAGAAAAACGTGGCGGCAGACCGTGCGGCAGTCTATGGGATTCCCAGCGAAGTAGTGGATGGGAATGATGTAGTGGCGGTAAACGAGGCTGCCACCCGGGCTATTGCACGGGCCAGAGCCGGAGAGGGCCCCACGATCCTGGAGCTGAAGACTTACCGTCACGGCGGCCATTCCCGCAATGATGCCTGTGGTTATCGACCCAAGGATGAAGCCCAACTGTGGATTGAGCAGAGGGATCCCGTCAAGAATTTCAGGACAGTCATCCTGGACAAGGGCGTAGTGACAGAGCAAGCACTTCAAAAAATGGAAGCAGAAGTAGAGCAGGAAATTGACGACGCAGTAGAATATGCAAAGGCGGCGCCTGTACCAGCCAATGAGACCGCACTGGAAAATGTATTTTGGGAGGGTTGAACACATGGCCATGATGTCGATTGCGGATGCGCTGAAAAGTGCCATCGCAGAGGAGATGCGCAGGGATCCGTCTGTTTTCTGCCTGGGTGAGGACGAAGATATTCCCGGCGGCATGGGTGGTGCCTTCACCGTGACCAAAGGCTTGGGGGAGGAGTTTGGCGCAAATGTCCGGATTGCCCACGATACGGGTTTTGAGCTCAGGGGCGTGGAGGATTTCGGCAGCAACCGGGTTATTAATACGCCTATCGCCGAAATTTTGCTCTCAGGTGTGTGCGTGGGCGCTGCCATGGCGGGAATGCGGCCGGTGGCAGACTTACAGTATGGGGATTTTCTGTTTTGCATGATGGATCAGCTGGTCAACCAGGCTGCAAAAATGTGCTACATGTCCAACGGGCAATTTCATGTACCCATGGTGATGCGGGCGCCCTGCGGAGCTACCAACCGGGGGGCACAGCACGCCCAAAGCCTGGAGAGTTATTTTATTCATGTTCCGGGGCTGAAGGTGATCTGCCCATCCACGGCCTATGATGCCAAGGGAATGATGAAAGAGGCCATTCGGGATAACAATCCTGTGCTGGTGTTTGAACATAAGCTGCTCTACGGTGGCAAGCGCAAGGAGGCGGGACAGCTCAGCGCTCTGGGGGAGGTGCCTGACGGAGATTATACGGTGCCTTTTGGGAAGGCAGCTGTCCGCCGGGAGGGCCGCGACATCACCATTGTGGCCAATCTCCTGATGTGGTACAAGGCCATGGAGGCTGCGGAGGAATTGGAAAAGGAGGGAATCAGCTGCGAGATCATCGATCCCCGGTCCCTGGTCCCCTTTGATTACGAAACGGTGCTGGAATCTTTGAGAAAGACCGGAAAACTGATGATCGTCCACGAGGATCATTACAACGGAGGGTGGGGAGCCCAGTTGGCTTCTTATGTGGCTGAGCATGCCATTACGCTTTTAGACGCCCCCATTGTGCGGGTAGCGGCGCCGGACTGCCCCATTCCATTCTCGCCGTCACTGGAGAATTATGTGATTCCCTCTGCACAGCGGATTGCGGAGGAGGCCAGAAAACTGGCCCGACTGTAATAGGGAGGTGCCTATGATTCAGGAAATCAAAATGCCCAGTGCAGGGCAGACCACGGATGAAGCAACCATCGTCACGGTGAACGTAAAGGTCGGAGATACTGTTAAGCGCGGGGATGTTTTGCTGGAGGCGGAAACAGACAAGGCCATTTTGCCTGTGGAGAGCTTTGCGGCTGGGCAAGTGCTGGATGTACTGGTTCAGGAGGGGGACAGTGTTACGGCAGGTACCCTGCTGGCCGTAGTGGGAAAGCCGGAGGATGCGGCCTCTTACCAGGAAAAGCTGGAAGGGGATTGCCGTGCTGTTCTTCCCGAACAGCCTGCTGGCGCTGTGCAGGCGGCGCCGGTTCCCCTGCTGCAGGAGGAGTATCGCCCGATTGTCAAAGGGGAGAGCCCGGTAAAGGCTGCCCCTGGTGCCGCCGTGTCTTCGGCTCCTGTATCACCGGCGCCCGCCATGCCCAACGCCAAGCTGTTGGCCCGGGAAAAGCACGTTGATTTGTCCGCAGTGGTACCATCCAACGGACAGTTCATCAAGCGCCAGGATGTTCTGGCGGCAGCTGCTGCCGGAGACGGTGCAAAATACGAGGTTAAGCCCATGACCCGGATGCGTTCTGTTATTGGAAAGCGGATGCGGGAGAGCCTGGATATCATTCCTGCCTGGCAATGCACGGTATCGATCAATATGGAGGCCTGTATGGTTCTGCGGGATGCCTGCCGGGATCAACGGGGAATCAAGCTCTCTTATAATGACATTCTGGCCAAGGCGATTGCTGTGGCTGCCAGAAAATATCCTCTGGTCAATGCCCGTTATGAGCAGGATGAGATCCGTGTTTATCACCATACCCATGTAGGCCTGGCAGTGGCTCTGGAGGATGCTCTGGTGGTGCCGGTGGTGCAGGACATTGACTGCAAAAGCCTGGATGAGATTGCTGCGGCGTACCGTCAACAGATCCAAAAGGCCCGGGAAGGGAAGCTGACCCCTGCAGATATGGGGTGCGGCAGCGTGACCATCTCCAATCTGGGGATGTACGATGTGAAACAATTTACTGCCATTGTGAATCCTCCGGAGAGCTGCATCCTGGCAGTGGGCAGCATCCAGGTGGTGCCGGTATGGGATGGAACCGCATTTCAGCCGGTCCACGAGATGGCGGTGACCGGTTCCTTCGATCACAGGATGATAGACGGGGCATATGGGGCGCAGTTCCTGCGGGAAGTGAAGGCCTTGATGGAGACCCCTGCTCTGATGCTATGTTGATGGGAGGGCGGCAAGTATGTTAGAATTTGATATATTGGTGATAGGCGGCGGGCCCGGGGGCTACTCTCTGGCTATCAGTGCTGCAAAGCACGGCATGCGGGTCGCACTGTTTGAAAAAGACCGATTGGGCGGTACCTGCCTGAATGTGGGATGTATCCCCACCAAGTATCTGGTGGACAAGGCCAATGCCATGGAGAAGATCCGCAGTCTCGTCAACCAGGAGATATTCCGGGATGCTGGCGCATTCAGTTTTCGGAAGATTCAAAAGGGAAAGACTCAGGTCAGCGACAAGTTGGTGGGTGGGGTTCAATACCTTTTGAAAAAGCACGGTGTCGAGGTGATCCATGGCAGTGCTGTCTTGCAAAAAGACCGAGTGGTCAACTGCGGCGGGCAGGAATACCATGGCCATTGGGTGGTGATTGCCACCGGGTCGGTACCGCTGACCATCCCCATTCCGGGTTATGAGTACTGCATCGACTCCACGGGTGCTTTGGGACTGGCGGATCTCCCCGACAGCATGGTGGTGATGGGAGGCGGTGTGATCGGTTTGGAACTGGCCTGTGCATTTGCAGCCTACGGTACTGATGTGACCATTATCGAGATGATGCCGGAGCTGATGCAGGCGGTGCTGGGGGCCTGTGCCGTGACAGCTGCGGAGCTGATCAGCGGACTGATCATCAACGATGCGTTAAAGCTTCATCTGTGGGACTACAGTGCCATGCCTTATAATTTTCTGGGGCAGGTATGCATGAGCTACTTTTTCCTTTGGATCATCG
>ERZ857521.239-NODE-239-length-87817-cov-6.309097_pt1 | contig 87817 bp, 46 predicted proteins | sample MGYA00519701_ERZ857521 | MGnify/ENA primary metagenome ERZ857521 (study PRJEB31778, sample SAMEA3449346) | human gut metagenome | biome: human gut; feature: human-associated habitat; material: faeces | place: United Kingdom | collected 2010/2012 ...
CCTTTACATAGTTTCATCCAGGGGGTTGTTTTCATGGCAACAAAGTATTCCTAGTTTATACAATCTTTAATCTAAAAATAGACGAAGGCAAAGATAGGGGCTATCTTCACCTTCGTCTATAAACTTTGTTTCAAAGAGTAACACTTTTGATACATCATTGAAAAAAGGGAGCTACAGGCATATAGAAAAGCAGAAGTAACAGGCGAAAAGAGAAATAGGGCACGTCAATGCCGGAGTCGAACCGGATAGTCTTGCTGATTTTACAACTTCACTATTCCTCCCCTAAAATGAGACGAAGTAACTCTTCTCTACGACATTCTGCTTATGTCAAAGTAAAAACAAGGTAACAAACGAAAAGAGACTATAACCTGCTCTATCCAACTGAGCTATGCTTTTCCTCAAAGAATAAGGAGAGCAGCGGGAGTCGAACCCGCGACCTATGGTCGTCCCAAACGAAGTAACTCTTCTCTACGACACTTGTTTCTTTCGTAAACCGGAATCCTGAGAACTCCGGTTATACCACTATCTTTTTTATCTCCTGCAACGCATCATTTCCCTTGTCGATTGCAGACAAAATATCAAATATCTTATCCGACCATCCCGCTATTAAAAATACATCGTCACGAGTGATATCCAGCGGAGTGTTGCCATATCCGCTTAAGTCAAACAGATACAACTTGGCTGCCGGACAAATTTTCTTGTACTTCCTCCACAAATCCGTTATCTGCAAATCACTATGGCTATTCCACAACTGACAGTCGGTGAACATCATTATCTTATCCATCTGCGCCTTCCGGTCTATCAGGTCTTTGATAACCAAATATCCGTTTGTAGAGTATCCCACTTCACCTTCCCTTTTATAGAAAGCATCGACATTGGACAAGATACCCGTATCGGGCAGATTGATAATCTTCCATCTATCGCCAAAGATACCCGTCATCACCTGCTTGCAACGTGACTTCAACAACATTCCCAGCAGCAAACCGATGTCATAGTACAATACTTTACTCTTTGCCGAAACCGGACACTGCATGGAACCGGATACGTCACAGGCTATCAGCACACGGGTAGATTCATCAAATCCGGTAATATTGCGGGCAGACACCTGCACGGCACGTTCCAAAGCCGTCATCAACATCGTAGCATAGAGCGAAGGAGTCTTCGACAACTCACGGTAAGCAGCCAAAAAGCGGAAAGGCAACTGCCTGGAGTTTTCAACCGCCTTTTCGGAAGACAGCCTCTTCCCTACTGTCAGAATATGGTCTGCAGAAACTTCCGCTTCCAGTATATTCCTCAGATTGCGCAGCAAAGCCATGTATCCTAGTTTACCACTGTCTATCAATTCTTCCCATTTGGCACGGAAAGCTTTTCGCCGTTCTTCTTCCGTAGCAAAGGTACACTGACCTAAAGCTGACAATTCTGTCTCCCAAGTATAGGGAACCGGAAGATTATCATTGACTATTCCATTGAAAATTTCCTGTTGCCGTTCATCTTTCGCTTTCGGGTGCACAAGAAACAAGGCATCTTTCAGACAAACTTCTGCCGAACGGTTATATTTGGCAAACTGGTACGCATCGAATGTATTGAATGCATCCTGTAGCCCTGCCTGCAACTGTTTGGAAAGACGGTTCAGTTTCTTTGTCCCCGTCCGCCGGTTTGCCTGCTGATAACAGGCCAGCAGTTCGGTGATTTCATCGGCACGCCGAACGGTACGGGCAGTTACCCGCTTCACCAGATTGTCGCCCTGGTGGATACGCGCCAGTTCTACCGCCATCACCAAAGGGATGGAACGCAGGTTCATCGTTTCTCTTGCGTACGCCGCCAGTTGCGCCACAAACAAAGGTTTACATTTTCCGATGAGCGTACGGACCCTTTCTATTCTCTCTTCCTCCTGCTCATAGAAACTGTTGTTCAATGAAGTAGTTACCACGGATGTGTACAATTCCCATTCGGGTGTCAGCCGGTAAGCCGATGCCGATTCTTTGTTCAGCACTTTATTCATTCCTTTATTTATCCAGTTAAACTTCATCATTTATACTCTTTATTTGTTTTCTTTTGCAAAGATACGGGGGTGGGTACGCAGCCTTTTTGCGTACCTCAAATTATTTTTCTACTTTTGGAGAAAATCTTTATACTTCCGCCTATGCCGGTCAATAGAAATGCCTTGATTCGTTATAAAACGATTGATAACTGTCTGCGTAATCCTTATCGTCGCTGGACACTGGAAGACTTGGTAGATGCCTGCTCGGATGCCCTTTACGAATATGAAGGAATCGACAAGGGAATCAGCAAACGTGCCGTACAAATGGATATACAGATGATGCGCAGCGAGAAGCTGGGTTATAACGCACCGATTGTAGTATACGAAAACAAATATTACAAGTACGAAGACCCGGAATACAGTATCACACAGACCCCGCTGAACGAACAGGACCTGAAAACGATGTCGGAAGCCGTGGAAGTTCTGCGGCAGTTCAAGGGTTTCTCCTATTTTACGGAGATGAGTGAGATTGTGAACCGACTGGAAGATCACATAGCCTCCGCCCGAATGAAGACGACTCCGGTCATCGACTTCGAAAAGAACGAATCTCTGAAAGGGCTGGATTATCTGAATACCATTTACCATGCCATCGTCAACGAACATCCCCTGCAACTTAAATACCGTTCGTTCAAGGCCCGTTCGGCAAACAGCTTCATCTTCTATCCTTATCTATTAAAGGAATATCGCAACCGTTGGTTCGTATTTGGAGTCAGAAAAAGCGGACGGATATTGCAGAATCTGGCTCTGGACAGAATCCATTCATTAGAGGTGTTATCGCGGGAACCCTTTATAAAGAATACATTCTTCGACCCGAACACATTCTTTGACGACTTGGTAGGGGTGACTAAAAACTCCGGAAGCAAAGCCGAGAAGGTCGGTTTTAAAGTAGCCGCCAACGAAGCCCCCTACATCCTGACCAAACCGATACACCACAGCCAACGAACCATAGAAACATTGGAAGACGGAAGTGTGATTCTTGAAATAGAGGTAGTCATCAACCATGAACTGGAACGGGTATTCTTCGGATATGCCAACGGAATACAAGTTCTTTATCCGCAGACACTGGTGGAGCTAATAGAAAAGAAATTAAGGAGGGCGGTAGAACAATACGAAAAGCCCAAGTGAGTTACATTCGGATAAAAAGCAAGTAACCGGACCATTTTCATCCTTTCCGGAGAGAAAAAGACATTTTATGATACAATTAATTCCATTTTAATGAAGAATTAATTTGCTTTATCCTCTCTTTTTAATGGTTCGACCTTTACTTTGCCCTTGATAATACCGGAAAACTCATTAAATTATGAATATGAAGAGAAGTTTAATTTTACTATGCGGTCTGCTGACCGGCTTTACCTTGCAATCTACAAAGGTAAACGCGCAGACACAAACAGTGGCTAATGACCAGAAACTGGTCTATCCCTACACCTTTGCCCCCAGCGAAGGTCTGGTGAACCAAACAGAAAAGGAACATCGACAAGAGATTTGCATCAACGGTTATTGGGATTTCCAGCCTGTCCGCTTGCCGAAAGAATACGTTCAGGAAAAAGGTATCGCTCCCGAACTTCCATTACCGGAAAACGACAGCGAATGGAGCAAAACTCGTATCAAAATCCCTTCACCGTGGAATATCAATGCTTTTGCTTACCGTGACCTGGAAGGTCCCGACCACCGCAACTATCCTTCATACCCTAAAGAATGGGAACAAGTGAAAATGGCATGGATGAAGAAGAATGTCACCATCCCTGCCGATTGGTCAGGGCAGCAAATCAAACTTTACTTTGAGGCCGTAGCCGGATATTCCGAAGTCTATATAAATAAAGAAAAGGTAGGCGAGAACTTCGATTTGTTCTTACCGTTCAGCTTTGACATCACCGATAAAGTGACTGCCGGCGAAAACATAGAGATACTGGTAGGCGTACGAAGCCAGTCGTTATTCGAAAACAATGCGACCATCGGACGCCGCATTGTTCCGGGCGGCTCGATGTGGGGATATCAGATCAACGGTATCTGGCAGGATGTATATCTGTTGGCTTTGCCGAAAATCCATCTGGAAGACGTATACGTGAAACCGCTGGTATCAAAGAATACACTGGAAATAGAAATAACTCTTCAGAACCGGACAGAGAAGAAGACCGATGTACAACTGCAAGGTAATATCCGCGAATGGGTGAACTGCGCAGGCACGGACGTCAACTCCGCTCCCGTTCCGAACTGGACGCTTGGTAATGAAGCATTGAAAGTCGCTCCTACGAAAGTGTCCCTGCCAGCCAAGGCTTCACAGAAAGTGACCTTGCAAGTACCTGTCGGCAAGGATATATTAAAATACTGGACTCCGGAGCATCCCAACCTGTATGCCCTGTTACTTTCCGTCAACAACCAGAAACAGACTGTCGACACCAAATACGAACGTTTCGGCTGGCGTGAATGGACATTGCAAGGTACTACACAATACCTGAACGGCGAACCTTACGCATTGCATGGTGACTCCTGGCATTTTATGGGTATCCCGCAGATGACCCGCCGTTATGCGTGGGCCTGGTTCACCGCCATTAAAGGGATGAATGCCAACGCAGTCCGTCCGCACGCGCAAGTCTATCCCCGCTTCTACCTTGATATGGCCGATGAAATGGGTATCTGCGTACTGAATGAAACAGCCAACTGGGCCAGCGACGGTGGTCCGAAACTAGACTCCGACCTCTTCTGGGAGGCATCTAAAGAACATCTGAAACGTTTTGTCCTGCGCGACAGAAATCACGCGTCCGTTTTCGGCTGGAGTATCAGCAACGAAAACAAACCCGTTATCCTGCACGTTTACAATCGCCCCGAACTGATGCCGGTACAAAAGAAGGCATGGGAAGAATGGCGTGACATTGTACATCAGTACGACCCTACCCGCCCGTGGATTTCAGCAGACGGAGAAGATGACGGTGACGGTATATTGCCCGTGACCGTAGGGCACTACGGAGACATCAACTCCATGAAACGCTGGATCGAAATCGGAAAACCTTGGGGAATCGGTGAACACAGTATGGCTTATTACGGTACCCCGGAACAGGTTGCCAAATATAATGGAGAACGCGCTTACGAATCACAGGAAGGCCGTATGGAAGGACTGGCTAACGAATGTTACAACCTCATCGTCAACCAAAGACAGATGGGAGCCTCTTACAGCACAGTCTTCAATATGGCATGGTATGCCTTGAAACCGCTTCCACTCGGCAAGAAAGACAAAAGCAAAGCTCCCACCGTTGAGGCTGACGGAGTCTTCTTCGGTAATTACAAAGAAGGAGTTCCGGGCGTACAGCCCGAACGGGTAGGCCCTTATTGCACGACGTTCAACCCCGGGTATGACCCGACCTTGCCGCTCTATCAGGAATGGCCGATGTACAGTGCCTTACGCGCAGCCAATGCTCCGGGCAAACCGGCCTGGTCTCCTTATGCTGTAATCGACAAACAACAGTACGACCATCGCAAAGCAACAACTCCTTCCAAAAAGTATAAGGAAGTCATCTTTATCGGTAGTCAGAACAGTAAATTAAAGCAGCTGATGGATGCGCAAGGAGTCATATTCTCCAAGAAGGCAAACACTCCTTCCCTGTTGCTCCATATCGTAGACGGTATCCAAAAGTTGGATGCTTCTACCAAGGATGAGATACAAAAGCAAATCGCCAAAGGAGCGGATGTATGGATATGGGGACTCACACCGGAAACGGTAGCCGCATACAATGAAATTCTTCCGCTTCCGGTGTCCTTGGATAATCTGCAGCGTTCTTCTTTCCTACCCGTACAAAAGTCATGGATGCACGGACTCAATAATTCCGACTTCTACTTCTGTGAACTTCAGAAGACCAACGCTTCCAGCTACTCGCTGAAAGGAGCTTTCGTAGAAGAAGGCGACGTCTTGCTGAACGCCTGTAAGACCGACTGGAGAAAGTGGAACAAACGCCCGGAAGAGATCAAGACTGCCGGAACGATCCGCAGTGAATACGAATGTACAGCCGCCACTCCTGTATTTGTAAAATGCCAGCAGAATGCTTCCACTTTCTATCTGAACACATTAACCGAATTTGCCAACTCAGAGAAGGGATTCAACACTTTGAGCGCTATTCTGAAGAATGCCGGAATAGCCTTCCAAAAGCCGGAAGTCAATATCGACGAGGTCTTCTTCCTGCGCGACGAACAGATCAACTTCCCCGTAGCCACCAAAGAGAAACTGGTGAAGGACAGCGACGGTGAATGGACACTGGAACTTTATGTATTCAGTCCACGCCCTTTGGACGACCTGTTGATAGAACCGAACATGCCGAAACTATCCCTCTTTGTGAAAGCAAAGAAACGTGCGCTGCTCATCAACGACAAACCTTATACGGCTGTATCCCACGACGGACGCAACGAAATCATCTACAAAGAATTGCCCTTGCTGCAAGGATGGAATAAACTGGTGATCAAACTAGGAGCCGGAGACCGAAACGACTTCACCGGTTATTTCAAATGCGATAACAAGAAAGATTTCCTTCCGCTGTTGAAAGCAGCTTTCGTGAATCCGGAAACCAAATAATAGTAAATAAACAAATGATGAAACTTACACACATTTTAGCCTCAGCGGCTATCATTTCAACGCTGAGTGCATGTAACGGTAGCCTGCAAACAGCGGATCGGACACCGGTCGATTACGTCAACCCGTATATCGGCAACATCAGCCATCTGCTGGTTCCCACGTTCCCCACCATCCAGTTACCCAACAGTATGCTTCGTGTTTACCCGGAACGTGCCGATTACACCTCCGAACTGCTGAAGGGGCTTCCACTGATCGTCACCAACCACCGGGAACGTTCCGCATTCAATTTCAGTCCCTATCAGGGAGAAAAGCTGCGTCCGGTCATAACGTACAACTATGACAACGAGCACATTACTCCTTATTCTTTCGATGTGGAACTGGATGACAACCGTATGAAAGCGGAATATGCGCTTTCCCACCAGTCGGCTATCTACCGGATAACGTACGAGGCAGACAAACCGGCTTACCTCATCGTAAACTCCCGCAATGGCTCTATCCACGCCAACGAGAACTTCATCAGCGGCCGCCAGCAACTAAATGACAACACCAATGTCTATGTATATATAGAAGCACAGGAGAAGCCGATAAGCGCCGGCATCCTCGAAAACGGCACTATTGAAACAAGCAAGGATAATGCCGAAGGCGCAAACGCCTGCGCGGCATGGCGCTTTGCCGATGGAACCACAACGGTCAACCTCCGCTACGGTATTTCCTTCATCAGCGAGGAACAGGCCGAAAAGAACCTGCACCGCGAATTAAAAGACTATAACATCAAAGCACTGGCAGAAGCAGGACGCCAAATATGGAACGAAACGTTGGGACGTATCCAAGTAGAAGGAGGAACGGAAGATGACAAAACCGTATTCTACTCTTCTTTCTACCGTACCTTCGAACGTCCCATCTGCATGAGCGAAGACGGCCGTTACTTCAGCGCCTTCGACGGAAAGGTACACGAAGACAACGGTACTCCTTTCTACACCGACGACTGGATTTGGGACACTTACCGTGCCGCACATCCTCTCCGCACACTGATCGACCAACAAAAGGAAGAAGACATCATCGCATCCTACCTGCGCATGGCGGAACAAATGGGCAATATGTGGATGCCTACTTTCCCCGAAGTAACAGGTGACACACGTCGCATGAACTCCAATCATGCCGTTGCCACGGTAGCCGACGCACTAGCCAAAGGGTTGAAAGTAGACACGGCAAAAGCCTACGAGGCTTGCCGGAAAGGGATTGAAGAAAAGACGCTCGCCCCGTGGTCGGGAGCACCGGCCGGCTGGCTGGACAATTTCTACCGTGAAAACGGTTATATCCCCGCTCTCCGTGTAGATGAACCGGAAAACGACCCGAACGTACATCCTTTCGAGAAGCGCCAGCCTGTCGCTGTCACTCTGGGAACCAGCTACGACCAGTGGTGTCTCTCCCGTATCGCCCAAGCTCTGAACAAGAAGGAAGAAGCCGAATACTATCTGAAATGTTCGTATAACTACCGGAATCTCTACAATAAAGAAACCGCTTTCTTCCATCCGAAAGATAAGGAAGGACAATGGATTGAGCCATTCGACTACCGTTTCCCCGGAGGCATGGGAGCCCGTGAGTATTATGGAGAAAACAACGGCTGGGTTTACCGCTGGGACGTGCCACACAATGTAGCCGACCTCATCAGCCTTATGGGAGGAAACGAGCAGTTCATCGCCAACCTTGACCGCACTTTCACCGAACCGCTGGGACGGAGCAAATATGCATTCTACGCAAAACTGCCCGACCATACGGGTAATGTAGGCCAATTCTCGATGGCGAACGAACCGTCTCTGCACGTCCCTTATCTTTATAACTATGCCGGACAGCCGTGGAAAACACAGAAGCGCATCCGTCAAATGCTGAAAACATGGTTCCGCAATGACCTGATGGGTATTCCGGGAGATGAGGACGGCGGAGGTATGACGTCATTTGTGGTCTTCTCTTCCCTGGGCTTCTACCCTGTCACTCCGGGATTGCCGGCCTACACCATCGGAAGTCCGCTTTTCACAGATGCCAAGATTACACTCAGCAACGGAGCCGTATTTGAAATCGAAGCCAAGAACGCTTCCGATGACAACAAATACATCCAGTCCGCCACACTGAATGGCAAAGAATGGAACAAATCATGGTTCAGCCATGATGACCTGATGAACGGTGGCAAGCTAGTATTGGTAATGGGCAGCAAACCCAACAAGGCATGGGCCAGCGGAGCAGAGGATGTTCCTCCATCATTAGAAATCAAGTAGCTATATTCTAGCGATTAAACGCAAGAGGGTTGTCGAAGAATCATCGAAATAACATCTGATTCTTCGACAATACCTCTTGTCATATTCCCCGGATGTCGGCTATCATATACGAGTATTCCAACACTTTGGTTATATAAAATAAGTCCCCGATTCTTATAAATATCATATTGTTTTTCGTACTTTTGCCACATAGGAACAGATTCAAGTAGAAGTACTATGAAATATCAACTGCAATTATTGATTTTTATCCTGCTTTGCCTGGCGGGCAGACTGGATGCGTCTCCTTTATATGATTACGGACTTTATCTTAAGTCTCATGCCGTACCGGCACCGGAAAGGTCTACCTTATATTTGGATGACAACCAACCTTTCTCCGTAAAAAACGACTTAACCATTTCTTTTCAGATATATATACGTGCCAATGAAGCCGACTATGGCTCCATTCTTCATCTGAAGACAGACAAAGGCCAGATAATACGCTTTTCGTTTGTTGCAGGCGAGCAAAACCATGCTCCCGCTTTAATGCTCAATGATGAGATTATCATCATTGACAAACCCATAGAACTGGAAAAATGGATCAATGTCTCGCTGAATCTGCGTCAGAAAGACAATGTGATCGAAATAGAATACGACAAAAAAAAGATGTCGTCCACCTTCCCCCTGCAAGAAACAAACAGCGTAACGATTACATTCGGCCAGATGCTAGGCTATCAGGCGGAAGTAGCCCCTGTCAACTTAAGGGATATCAACATCATACAGGACGGCAAACTGACAAGAGAATGGAAATTATGGAAACATAACGACAACCTCTGTTATGACGAAAAAGAGGGAGCCGTTGCACGTGCTGTCCAGCCTCTCTGGCTGATAGACAACCATATCGAATGGAAAACAATCAATAAGATCACTACTTCCAGCAGAGTAGGCATAGCATTCGACGCCCGTTGCGCCTTATTCTATGTAGTCAGTCCCGAATCGGTGAAAGTGCTGGACGAAGACGGAAGACTCAAACAAGAGACTGCCGTACGCGGAGGATATCCTGCCGTAGAATATCCCAACCACCTGCTGTATGATACGCTGAGCAATGCACTGGTATCTTACTCACTGACAGAAAACATCATCTCCCGCTTTTCGTTCGACGACGGAAAATGGAGCAACGAAATACGGAATACCAAAGAGGCCAACAACTATAACCATGCCAAAGCATTTAACCCCGCAGACTCCTCATTCTACTTTTTCGGCGGATATGGCTTCTATAAATACCGTAATGACCTGTTCCGCATGAAGTCCGGCAGCGAAATTATGGAGCAAATTAAATATGATCATCCTCTTTATCCCCGCTATTCGGCTGCTATGGCAGTAGTGGGCGACGAACTATATATCTTTGGAGGCAAAGGAAACAAATATGGTAAACAGGAATTGAGTACCCATTACTACCTCGGCCTGTATGCCATCAATTTAAAAAGTAAACAGTCCCGCACCATCTGGGAGAAAAAAGATGATAACAAGGAAACCATCATGGCTTCCTCCATGTACTTCGAACCGGCAGACAGTTCTTTCTATGCCGTATCTACGGACAACGGGGGAACACTGTGGAAGATTTCCATGAAAAGCCCTGTTTATACAGAAGTTTCAAAACCGATCAATAACCGACTGGATTATCAGGACTGCGATTTTAACCTTTACTATTCACCGACTCACAGGAAACTGTTCCTTGTGCTGGACAAGATACTGAACAATCGTACGCACGATATAAAGATCTACTCCATCAATATGCCCCTGGTCAACGAGATAGATATCCGTCAGTCGGTGGATGAAATGGGCTCCGGCAAATGGTGGAATCTGCTGTATGTCATCGGTGTCCTGGCAATACTAGGTTGTGGTGCCTGGTTGTTCTATCGTTCAAGAAGCAAACGTCAGCCAATCCAATCGTCCGCAATCTCAAAAGAAACACTTCAATCGGCTACAGCTCCAAAAGTCATCTCAGAGAATCAAGAGAAAGTTACTCCGACAATGCCGGAACAGGAAAACGAGTCCGCACCGAAAGAGATAGTCCACTACTACGATCGCAGCCGTTCTTCCATCTCATTGCTGGGCTGTTTCAATGTACGCGATAAAGAGGGAAATGATATCACCGCCAATTTCACTCCCCGTCTGAAGCACTTGCTTATTTTGCTGATATTATATACGGAAAAGAATCCGAACGGTATCCTGACCTCCAAAACAACGGGAATCCTATGGCCGGATAAGGAAGAGACGGCTGCCCGCAACAACCGTAACGTAAATTTACGCAAACTGCGGGTATTACTGGAGAGTATCGGTGATGTAGAAGTCGTGACGGAAAACAACTTCATGCACATAAAATGGGGCGAGAACGTATTCTGCGACTATCGCGAAGTACTTGCACGCATCCAGCAATTCAAGGAGAAAGAAAACAGCGAGTTACTCAACCGGATCCTGGAACTTCTGTTGTATGGACCATTGTTGCCCAACACCATTCTCGATTGGTTGGATGACTTCAAAGAGACATACTCCAGCCACTCCATCGACTTGTTGAAGGATCTGTTTGAAATCGAAAAGCAACGTAACCATCCGGACATGATTCTCCGCCTGGCAGACATCATGTTCCTGCATGACCCACTGAATGAAGAAGCATTGGCCGCCAAATGCGCTGTGTTCTCCGCACAGGGAAAGAAAGGGATTGCACGAAATCTGTATGACCGTTTCTGCAAGGAGTATCGGGACTCGATGGGAGAAGATTATAAAACACCATTCGCCGATTTATAACTGTATAGCTTTACTTCTTTCCTTCACAGAAAGGAACAAAACAGCAGTAACTTCATTCTCCTCCTTCGGGAAGGAGGAGTACCCGTAGGGGGAGGTGGTAGGTGAATACACATGGCTGATTATTAAGTTGATGCGCTCACCTACCACCCCGGCTTTCAGCCACCCCTCCTTCCCGAAGGGAGGGGAATTGAGATACTATCGATTTATTCAAATCTGAATCGGGGAATGAGCTAAACTAAACCGTATGGATAGGTAATCAGATGTACGAAAGAAGCATGGAGGACTTGACAAACCGCTTTTTATGTTGTATATTTGTAAGTAGAAACCGGAAGAAAATTCGATAACATTGATAATATAGACGAAAAATGAGCGATAATAAGTATAATATAATAACAGATTACAGGCATTTCCACTTCGGATAATGTTTGTCGGATAGTCTGATACAAGCTAAGGGCTGCGATTCTTTATGGGAATTGCAGCCCTTTTTGTTGCTTTAAATTAATATTTATCACTAAAATAACGATGTCCAAGTTTATAATAAACTTGGGGGACGTTTATAATAAACGATGAAGGAATTTATTAATAAACGATTGGAAGTTACTGCATAATCGGTCAATATCTTTCGTATAGATATGGATGCTGACCTTGAAAAGTTCTTTATCCTTTAAATAAGTAAATGAATTATTGCGACAATGATTCTTTTCTTTTTTTATGTCATAGGACTAAAAACCTCACTGTACCATTACGAATAAATCGACAAGGAAACAATGCATGACTTTACTACTGACTCAAAAGAAAAGCAGACTATCAATGGCGGGAATCTTCCCGCCGACTGATAGTCCGCTCTTTTTATAGTATATACCTACTTGACTCTATATCAATTGGATTCTCCCATGATAGTAGTGGCAGATGATCCCCAAGTAAAGTTGCTCTTCAATGCCGAATTGGACTTCAAGTACGGTTGCTGAACCTTCGGTCCCTTCGTCCATTCTTCCGATTCGGATGTCAATGTATTCAACAGGTCTTGGAAGTGCATGGAAACTACATGTTTCGGGTCCGGATTCTTGTAATATTCCAGATATTCCATCGGTACATATACCGTGCTCGGCCATGTCTTAAAGACAGTACACCAGGTTGTCGGCTGGGTAGCACCTTCGTCGGCATCACTTCGGGCAACTTCCTTACACTGGAACGGTAATGACTTCAAGTGCAAAGTCTTGAGTGCCGTCACATTATCAAAGATATATCCGTAAACATAAGTCATGGTACTCGGGAACCAAGCTTCATTTACTACTGAGTTACCGAACGCGTGACGACCGATATAAGTCGGACCTTCGTTCACCACTACCGTTCTCAACTTGGTACAGTTACGACAAGCTTCTCTCGGTACGTATTGCAATCCTGTCGGGAATGAAATATTCTCCAGAAGGTTACATCCGTTGAATACACCATTCTTCAGCGTTTCATTCTCCACTTCCGTCATATCCAAAGTTTTCAGGTTGTAGCCCTTACCCGCTGTCATCATGTTCTTCAGTAAGTTCAAATCGGTATCGTTGAGTCTGCCCTTCAACTCCAGGCTAGTGATGGATTCCCAATCTTTATAGATTTCATCATCAATAAGACTCTGCAATACATTCGTCAAACCTCCCGGAGCCGGAATTTCAATCTGAGTGGCCGCAGCCTGACGGATAACCATATAGTCTTTCTTGTTTTCATAACCCTTGCGATAGATGTAAACGGTAGCCTGACGTTCTCTCAGTACCTTATTCACATCGTACGTGAAGATGACACGTTCGGGCATCGAGTTGTTTGCCATATGCAGCCAACCATTCTCTGCCGTATAGCCACTTTCTTCCGGATATACGATATCCACCAAAATCTCGTTCTTCGGATCGGTCAACGTAGACTGTACGCTATACTTCACGGTAGCGGCACTGCCCAGCTTATCCAAACTTATTCTGAAATCGTTCTTGTTGGTAATAACCAGTTCCACATCGCTTGCCTGAGCTTGAGTCACGATAAACTCTTCTCTCACCTTCTTGTCGGCAGCGGCACAAAGCGCGATCGTTGCCGTACGTTCGCCACCGGTATTTTCTTTCACGGAAACGAGGAAGGTAGAGTCGCCCTTGGCATCTATAGCAGGCTTGAACGAAATCCAATCCTGATCGTTCTTATCAATATCAATCGTCAAATCCCTTGGTCCGTTGGTATTGGTTGCCTTATATTTCAACAGAATCGAATCTTCTTTCGATGCCAGGTTAGTGAACATTTCCTTGTTATCGACCGTAATGACAGGTTTGGGCAGACCGATCTGGAAGATATTCATCGTAGCCTTTACATTATCATTATCTTTCGAAGAGATTTCAATGGTACCTCTACGAATATCAAACTTCTGATTCGGCAACACCTTAAAGTACAGTGTATGGTTCTCCATCGCACGTGTCTCCGGTTCACCTGCGGGGCGTTCGTCCGTCGGCATGATCCAGCCCGTGTCACCGGAATAGAGGAAACTGGTTTTATACTCTCCTGTGTTAATTCCAAACTCTACGGAAATGATATGCTCACCGGCATCCAGGTTTTCGTAGGCCTTCGGGTCGGTGATTACCACCGCATCCTTCTGTGCCTGATAGATAACGAAATCATACTTAAAGCCACCGGACACGAGAGAAAAATTAGCACGGCGTGCATCCGGTTCCACATTTTCGGCTGCAGCTACCCATACTTTGTTGCCTTCGCCGGCCGTTCCTTCGCGTTCAAACAGCACTACCCAGCTATTATCCACACCTTCCGAATCATCCAATACGATATGCCAATCCTGATTGGCGTTGAATGTCAGTACTTGAGCGGAATTTCCCGCAGAAGAGAAACTGAAGGTGGACGCTTCGTTCACGATCTCCAATTTAGGCTCTAGCGGCGTCACCACTTCCGGACCGGTTTCATCGTCACCACATGCAGTCAGTAACGATGCCACCAAACATCCGGTCAAGCCGATATATTTCCAATTGATAAAATTTATCGCTTTCATGCTTATTTCACTTTAAATTCTTCTTTTACAATATTAAGGTATTTCATACCGTATCCATTCCCGTAATTCGGGTCAGTCGGTTCGATAGCCTGATCCACATTCCAACGGTTAAAAGAATCGATGATGACCATCGGACGCTTTCCCAAGTTCATCTTGGCAACATTACACATCTTACGGAACATATCTTCATCCTTAAATACCACGGGGAAGTTATAGAACTGAGTTCCATCACCATCTATCCACTGATTGAATGAAGGTGAAACGCTAGGTACGAAGTCTACTCCGTAATTAGCCCACTCATATTCGCGGTTGTACTTAAAGTTCTGGTCGATGCACTGCGGATAGCAGGTAGGACGGAACCAGTCGGTCTGATTGTACATATTATCCATGTACACAGCATCCACTTTCCCGCTCAGGAAGAAGTTATGCCAGCGTGCGGGAGGTGTCCAGCGTTCCTGACGTGCTAAGATATAAATCTCCAGTCCATTGCCATTGCCGTCTTTTACATTCTCACGCACCCTTTCACGGATCGTATTGTAAAGTTTCTCAGAATCGCGTGCATACAACTTATCAGCATTCCAGACAACAATCATCGGTTTGCCGTCTACAGTATAGTAAAGATCGTTGTTCGTACAGAAACGGCTTGTCAGGTTGACAAAAAAGCTATAAAGTTGCTCACAACGTGCAGAGACACCATTTTCATCGGCATCATCTTCTATCATGGCGGTATTATTCAGTCCGCTTGCAAAATTATTCATATCCATAGAAACCGCATAACGCAAACCTCCCCATTCGATACCTTCCGAGTTGGGATTCAGTCCCGCCATATAGTTCACGAAATTCACGTTACCTTCGTTCAGCAAATCTCCCTTACTGGTATCCAGACCGATGTTCGGCAAGATAAGGAAATTGATACCGGCATTATTTGCCCAGGTAAGGTGCTGCTGAATCAAGTCAGCAGTTTCGGCTTTATTGATATCCATCGAATAACGTCCCAGCACCGGACGCACATTCGGACAAAGCTGTGGATACTGTCCGCCTTGATTATATTCACCAATCAACCGCGCATACTTCTTTTCATCCACACCCGTACTACCCAAGTTCCAATAAAGGGCTCCTACCGGAATATCGCTGCTCGGTCTGATTTGCGGAATCTCATAGTTCAAGAAATGATCATCGATGGAAGGACCGTCATCTGTCGGTGAACAGGCCGATCCGACTACCAGTCCCAACGTCAGGCATATTGCAAGACCTGTCTTATTAAAAATCTTATACTTTTTCATTTTTCAGTCATTACTTAATTACTACTTTTCTACCTTATAAACTAAAAGTGTAGCTTCTATCAAGAAGTTATAAGCCTTGTCCAAAGCCTCTTCGGCATCCTTGATACCAGTCAGCTCACGGGCATTCTTCAAGAACTCTTCATAAGTCTGTCCATACTTCTTGGCTTGGAAATCCATGTTGAACTGTACATAATCAATATTCTCCCATCCGGCTATCATCTCTTCCTGGTTAGGTACAGGTTTTGCGAACTGAAGCATCGTGAAGATATTGTCTCCCCAACGGGCAGCATTAGGTTTCGGACTATTCTTCTGTAACAAATCGATTGCTCTGTAATAAGCCTCTGCATTTGTCTGACGTTCCGCATCCGGGAAGTAAAGGCGTTCGGGCCAGCCGTAGTACATATTTCCGCCTTCTTCATAAGCCTGAGATCCGTTCAGGAACAGAGGCGGAAGGTTCAATGCACGTGTGCGGCGTTCCATACGCCAGGCAGACATACCATCCAGGAAGTCGGCAAACCAGCGTTGTTTGTAGATTTGTTCCAGTTGTCCGTCCTTACCGTCTGCTCCGTTGATGTCCGCAGTCATCAGTTTACGGGTATCATAGAATCCTTTATGACTGGTTCCCCAGGCGATTCCTTCCTGAGCCATATAGGCAGCAGCAGAAGCAGACAAGCCGTTCTCTTCGAATGAAGCACGGATTCCTTCTTCATAATAGGTCTGTGCATCCTTGGATCCCAAGTCGAACTTCACTTTCGCCTCAGCGCAGAGGAAACAAGCATCTGCCCAGCGCAGCAAAGGCATCGTAGCGTCCATCGCATAATATCTCGGGTTGATGTAGCATCTGTTGTCTTCGTTCATTGACAATGGATCAGGGATTTCTCTTGTACCGTTCGGGTCGGTCGGGTCGATCGGTCTTCTCCAGCCGAACGGTGTACGGGCACCCGGATTGTCCGGTGTAGGAACGTATGGAATAGAGTAACGTACACGCAATGAATCACGCACTTCATATCCATCTATCATCCATTGCAGATGTTCCTGCTGATCGCTGGCAGAACAACCGCTCACATCACAGTCGTGTGAACGAGTCAGCACATCCGTCATACGATAAGGCTGGCGTTCCGGCCAATAAACGTTGGAGCCGTCGAAATAAGTCTCCATACGCGGATCGTTGTATGAGAACAGGTAAATGGCGAAATATTCGTTCATGGAAGGGATCAGCCCCCAGTTTGCTTTCGTCTGAATTTCTTCTTTATACAAACGAGTGTAATACCAGGAACAGTCTTTGTCGATCACCGTTCCATATTTGGGAGCAAACGCATCGTCCAGAGAGCTGAACAGCCATTCTTCATGTCCCATAGATTTCGCAGCATATTCGCGTGCTTTCTCTTCGCTGATGTTCTGGATGTTCATGGCTATTTCCAGGCGTAATGTATTAGCCAGTTTACGCCATTTCTGTACATCTCCGTTATAAACAGGATCTTTCAGAATCTTATCAGTGGATGATTCGTCGAACTCATCGACTGCCTGATCCAGCCAACCCAAAATGGAATAGTAAGCATCGGCTTCCGAATCATAGTCAAAGATACGTTTGTCCGTTCCTCCGTCCATACCGGCATGGCTCAGTCCGACCGGACCATAGAGTGACAGCAACTGGTAGTAAGTGAATGCTTTCCATGTCTTTACAACAGCCAGACTGTTAGGCAAAGAGCCATCATCGTATGCTTTTGCCAGCTCTTCCAGGTCGCGCAGAATCTCTACATAAAACTTACGGTAGAATCCGTCTCCCCTTTCGTTCCACGGTGTCTGGAAAGCGATGTTAGTAATGTAACGTGAATAACTCCACATACGGTTATTATTCAATTCACTGATCGCATTCATTGTCTTGTAAACCGTACCGGGGAAAATACTCTGCAGATTTACCTCATACAATTTGTTCGGGTCCGAGTTGATGGTTTCGAAACCGTCCGTACACCCCACGGCAGTCGATGCCAGCAGGAGTAACGGTAATATTTTGTTTTTCAATTTCATGCTTTACGAATTTAAAAAGAAACTTTAATATCAAATCCATAGGTTGCGGAAGGCAGGTTGAAACCACGTTCGAAACCTTGTGCATTTCCTGTTGTACTCGTTGCCTGCGGATCCAGCCCGTGCGGTGTATTGGCAATCAAGGTTGCAATGTTTCGTCCGACAGCCGCCACACGGAATGTCTGGAACGGAGTCTTTCTCAGCCATTTTTTCGGTAAATCGTAGCTGACAGTGATTTCACGCAACTTCACATAAGAAGCATCGTAGATGAAACGGGAAATATCGCGAGAGGTATAGTGCATCCAATAGCGTTCGGGGGTACAATAACCCAATACTTGTTGTCCAGCCAGCCCTTCTACGTCTTCGTCATAACGGCAATTAGGAAGAACTACCCCTTTAGGACGTCCCCAGTCAGGATAAATCTGTCCGTTTGCGGTCGGTGTGTTGGCGTTCTGAGGACGCATGAAGCCATATCGTTCTTCGTCCGACTCACCCAAAATCTTTCTGGAGAAGAAATCCGCGTCACGACCTTCCAATGACTTGACGGATTGTCCGTCTACAGAACTCTGGATGGATGTCTGAGAGAAGAACTTACCACCCTTCTGGAAGTCGAACATGACAGAGAAGGAGAAATTACCCAAACGGAACACGTTGTTCCAGCCACCTCGCCAGTCAGCTTGTACACAGCCTAAATATTCATAGTCCTGTCCTTCTTTCGGCGACCCGTCGAGCTGACAAAGGATGTATCCTTCGGCATCGCGCTTAAATGTCTTCGCATAGATAGCACCGTAGGGCTTGCCTACTTCCGCATAAGACTTCACGTTGTACACACCGCTACCAATCTGTATCTTGTCGATACCTTCGGGCAATGATTCTACCATGGAATTGTTCTTTGACCAGTTGAAAATGGTTTTCCACTCGAAGTTCTTCACTTTCACCGGTACACCGCTCACAGAGATTTCCCAACCCTTGTTGGAGATTTTACCGGAGTTGATGATTACACGCTGGTAATTGGATAAATAAGAAAGTTCCGACTCGACAATCTGATCACGAGTGTATTTGTCATAGTAAGTAACATCCGCTGTCAGGCGTCCGTCCAGCAAACGAACTTCCGCACCGATTTCTTTTGAAATGGTTGTTTCCGGTTTCAAGTTCGGATTCTTACGTACGGCGTCGCCCTGGAACCATGCCATATCATTACGGAACAATCCTCCGTAACTGTAACTGTTTATCAAACGGTCGAAACCGGCATCGTTACCCACGCGGGCAATAGATCCGCGCAACTTGGCGAATGAGAATGTCTTGCTCTTCAGCTTGGGGAAGATTTCCGTCAACACGGCACTGGCACTACCGGAAGCATAGAAGTAAGAATTGTTGGCTTTTGGCAAAGAACTTGACCAGTCGTTACGGAAAGTTCCGTCTACAAACAAACCATGATATCCCAAAGACAACATACCGAATACGGACTGCTTCTCTTTCGCGTTCACACTTTCCGTCCCACTCAATATAGAGGCATTGTTGGACAATGACTTCACATCCGGAGCTGCCAGTTGAGAAACCTGATTCCAGAGTTTATACCAGTCATTCTTTTGCATAGAAGTACCCAAGTTAGCACTGAGGCTAACCTTCTTGATATTGCGGTTATAAGAAATAACTCCTTCATAATTGTAGTTGTTGGAGGCTTCACGGAAAGTTTCGTACTGTCCGTCGATATCCCACATCGTATAATAATTATCGAACTTCCAACCGTTCTTGTTTGCTTTTTCTACACTGGCACGCAAACGGATATTCATTCCCTGAATCGGTTTGATATTAAGAGTCAGGTTACCACGGAAGTTATTACGACCGTCACCATTGCTGATTTCGTTCAGCAGCCAGTAAGGATTGTAGAATCCGTTACCACGCGTGAAGGCTTCACCTGTCTCGCGCTTCCACGGCAGTAATTCCTCCATAACAACGTCACGCGGCATATTCATGATGGCACGCATCGGGTTACGGTTACTGTCACCTTTATAATCACGGTTATCGGCTGTTTCCAGCTGATAGTTAACGGAGATTTCACTGGACAGCCATTTAGCCAGATCCATATTCACACGCAGGTCAAATGTGTGACGCTTCATGTTATCAAAGTTCTTCAGCATTCCGTCGTAGTCGATACCCGTATAGTTGAAACGGATACCTGCTCCATTGAACACCTTATTGACCGAAACACTATGAGTCATGGCTACACCCATTTCGTACATATCCGTGATACCATCCTTATTAGGTACATAAGAACGTATCTGATTATTACGTCCCACCAGGTCAAAGCCTAACATCGGCAACCCCCATGAGCGTTGGTTCGGATTCGCCCAGTTAAATACAAAAATACCATAAGGCAGGCTGGGGTCATAAGCATAACCGTTCTTTGAGTTGGAACCATAATAGTTGAATCCGTCACCCACACCGACAGCCGGAAGGCTGGCCGAACCATAAACATTCTGATAGGCAGGAAATTCACGCAAGAAAGTAAACTGCATATTGTAGCCATAAGAAACACCGAGTCCGGATTTCTTGGTAGCTTTACGGGTAGTGATCAGAATAACGCCATTGGCAGCATCAGATCCATACAAGGCAGCCGCATTGGCACCTTTCAAAACTTCGATTGATTCAATATCGTCCGGGCTGATAGCAGAAGCAGGATTACCATAGTCCAAGTCTCCATCTTCTCCCATCGGGTTCATGATGGGCACACCGTCAATTACGTACAACGGCTGGTTATTTCCGGTCAGGGAGTTGTTACCACGAATCTCCACACGGGTAGAAGACAACGGACCGCCATTCGAAATAAAATTAACGCCCGAAACTTTACCGCTCAGACTATTCAATAAGTTCGGGTCACGTGTATCCAGCAAAGATTCCGTGTCAATGGACTGACGGGCATATCCCAACGATTTGGATTCACGGCTGATACCCAATGCCGTAACCACGACATCGTTCAGTTCTTTGACATCCTCACTTAGAACGATGCGCAGCAGATCATTGTTTTTCAAGGTAGCCAGTCTGATAGTCTTTACAGCATAGCCTATGAATCTTACATTCAGAATAGCATCTTTCGGCACATTGTTCAAGGTAAATTGTCCCTCCATATTTGTCGCAGTAGCTAAGTTTTGGTTTCCAACCACCGTAATATTAGCACCTGGAAGCGGATCACCAAACTCGTCAACAACGACTCCAGTGACCTTTCGGTTTTGCGCCGAAAGTGAAAGTGCGAAGAACGTGAGCAATACCATCAGGCACGTCCCTATCCTCCAGCTTCTTTTCAGATAAAGTTTCTCCATATTAGCTTAAGTTTATAATTAATAAATTTGTTCTTTTCATTTTTCTACAGTGATGGTGAAGTAGTTCAAATCAGGTTTGCCCGCCACAATGTTCAGCACGGTACGGCGCCAGCCATTCACATCGCTCTTCATGGTGAAAGCGTCGACAGTAACCCATTCGCCTCCGGTTGCAGGAAGTTCTACGACAGGCCCTTGTCTTCTTTTCGTGCCTTCGCCAAAGTCAAAACGGATTTTAGCATCTTCTTTGGCAGCATAACATACCTTGACTGTGATATCTCCGGCAGCATAAGGCAGTTCTTTCCATTCCATCCACTCACCCGCCTCTGTGCTGGTGACATACCATTCGGTGTTCTTATCCGGAGCCACACCGGCTATTTTGGCAACATCCAGACTTCCGGTACGGTATTGATTACCGCTATTCTTAGCAGATACATCGAAGAAGTAATCGCAGGCCTCCATTTCTACACGGAATGATTCGGCCCATGCCCGGCTGCTACTGTATTTACGGAGAATGTTCAGACGCTGGTTGGGGAAGTCATAGTAAATGTTGTCGGTACTTCTCCAATAAGCGGCATTCTCGGCCATATCGGTAAAACCTTCCAGGAAGACCAGATCAGCATTCTTCGCAACCATATCGTCCAAAGCATCCGTCAAACGTTTGCCGTGATCTGCATCAAAAAACATACGGGTACCCGATTTATCATTGGTATAGAAAGCCGGAACAGCCACACCTACAGTTTTTCCATTGAAGGTACGTACCGTCCAGGAACTACGGGTGGGAGCCTGCTCAGAGGCAATAAACCAATCGTTCAGTGATTCTACGACTGATTCGTCCACCTCTTTATCACGGTCCTGAAAGGCTCTGTCGGCACAAATAAAGAGATCTTCGCCATAAGCAGACTTGAAGTCAGCATGAATCTTGTTCAGAATAGTCTTTAATTTGCCCTTACAGTCAATTTTCTTGTTGCCCAATGCCGCATAGTCTACATTAAGGAAGCCGTTAATGCTCCACAAAAACAGGACAGGTTTGCCGTCTATGCGAAGAAGATACTTGTTATTGGCCTTATTCTCGCCATAAAAGTTATCGAAGGCCAGTTTTATATTGTAGTCCCATATATACTTATATATATCGTCCAAATTGTCCAGCGGATACATCACCTCTTCATCGGTCAGTCCCTTGCTTTGCTGAGTTTCGGCATTAATGAATGTAGCATAAGTCTGGTACAAGTCAAAATTGCGGGCAGCCGCCCAGGAAGCCGGACAGTCATCGAAGATGGCAATCTTCAGATTTTCTTCATTCCGACGCTGCAAGGCAGCAACGAAGTCTTTGATACGGGTAGGATCGCCATGATCTCTGTCATAAGCAGGATCAGTGTCCGCCTTCGGCAAGCGTCCGCGACAATTGGGAGCCACATAATCCAAACCACTATACACCATCTCTTCTACCAAGTTATCCCACCACTCTATTTCCGTAGCACCAAAAGACTTCACTTCGAAAAGCGGCTTATTATAAAAGGTAGTAGAACTAGTCCCGCCACTGGCAGCATCTTCTCCATTGCGGAGATTCTTCTGATAGCTGAACAGCGCCCCCATCAAAAAACTATGTTCGGGAATATTACTCTCTACCGCAGGAGCAGGAAGTATGAACGTCCCTTCTGTCGGTATAACCGGGTCCGGATTAGTATCAGGAACAATAGTATTGTCCTCATCAGAACAGCTAACAATCATGGAAGCTAATACAAGCCCCATCGTGATTTTCAAATAATTTTTCACGGTCTCTTTTTTATATTATACATTTGCTATTTGTTACACCTCGAAAACACCCTTTTTATCTATTATTTAAGAAAGCGTCGACTGAACAAACTTAATATTTAAGGTTATTTTTGAGTTCTGATGCAAAGTAACAAGAGCCTGCTTAAGATTTTTTATAAAATACGATTAAACTCTGATTAATTTCTAATTAATTTTAAAACTAATACTATCTTCTTATAATTTTTCGCAATCTTAGGTATTAATTTCAGGAAAAGGGGGAAGTTTTATATCCTGTAGTATGCTGTCCACACCCTATTTCTTTATCTAAATGAGTATTCACTTCCTGCAAAAAGAAGAATATTTCAAGTAGAAAGGCTAAAAAGGGGAATAAGGCAAATACTATACAAACATAACACAAATCAGGAGATATCCAATTAGTGACTTATCCGATTATATAAGATGTGGATTTTTAGTATTACAATGGCGTTATTCCTGATAGATTTTCAAAGCGCTCCCCATGATATAAGCTTTAAGTTGTACTATTCTCTATTTCGTAGTTGTATGATTCCCTATTTCTCATATAATATAAGTTTCCTATATAATAAGGTATAACAGGAATATTTATAACTACAGCTAACTTTTATCCCCTCTTCAGCATACTTATTTGCATAAATTCCACATTTAAGGGATATTTAATAATCAATTAAGCGAAAATTAAGCTCTCACTTAACTATCTGTCTCTATATTTGCCACATCATTTTTCGTGATCAACCCGTGAATTACAGTCTTTGCCAAATCATAAACTTAAATACAATGAACTTTAAAACTACAAAATCATATCATGAAACAAATTAGCAAAGTATTTTTAGCTTGCGCCTGTAGCCTGTCCGGTCTGACAACGCAAGCCCAAGATCAAACCGTATGGAGCAATGATTTCTCCAATGCCTCCCAACCACTGAATACTGTGGGACGTGGTGTCTGTCGGGTGAACGACGGAGTATTTCATTCACGCAGCGCTTATGCCCTTTTCGGTAATCCTGAGTGGAAAGATTATACCTTGTCTTTCAAGGCACGTGCCCCGAAAGACGCCGAACAGGTACAGATATGGGCAGGCTTCCGTACACATAACCGCTTTGACCGTTATGTGGTAGGTATCAAAGGCGGGTTGCAAGACGATCTCTACCTGATGCGTACCGGATATATGGGTACAGACGAATTCATGGGAGTCCGTCCACTGGGCTTTCACCCCGTGCCGGGAGAGTGGTACAAAGTGAAAGTGGAAGTATGCGGTAACCGTATCCGGGTTTTTGTAAACGACGAAAAGCTTCCTCACATTGATTTGGAGGACAAAAACAGCAACCTGGCTCCTACCGGTGAAGTAGCACTGGGAGGCGGATGGATAGATACGGAATTTGATGACCTCACTGTCACCCCATTGGCAGAAGACGCTCTCAAAGGTGTCAGGGTTGAGGAGTATCGCATGGCACTCACCACACAGGAAAAGGAAAAGAAACGCAGCGAAGAACGGGCGCAATACACCTCCGTCAAACTAGATAAACTGACTGCCGACCGCACCGAGCTATCACTGGACGGAAACTGGCTGTTCATGCCCGACTACCAACTAAACGATAAGACAAAGGCCATCTCCATCCAGACAAACGACAACGACTGGCATATAATGCCCGTTCCCGCTTTCTGGAACCCTATCCGCATCTGGCTGCACGGAGAAACCATGCCATCACCCACCGGGCCACAACATAAAGGGGTATCGGACACCTACTACCAACAAGAAACCGACCGATGCGAGAACTATACGTTCAACTACCGGAAAACCGGTGCTGCCTGGTATCGCCAATGGCTGGAACTGCCCGCCGACGTGAAGGGAAAACAACTGACTCTTTCATTCGACGCCGTATCCAAAATGGCGGAAGTATATATTAATGGTGAATCGGCAGGTTCCAACATCGGTATGTTCGGTGATTTCCAAGTAGACGCCACCCGATTCCTGCGTCCGGGACGCAACCTGATCGCAGTAAAAGTGACACGTGACATCAACGGAAAAGCCGCACAAACCAGTGACGCCATGGAAAACTACTATTCGTCAGTACGCAAGGAAGTGGAGGATAACCAGAACGACCAACAGGCCAACAAAGCTGTATTGACAGATATCCCTCATGGATTCTATGGTGATAACCCTGCCGGTATATGGCAGCCCGTGAAACTCATTGTCAGCAACCCGCTGAAAGTAGAAGATATCTTTATCAAACCGGCTCTGGACGGTGCTTCAATAGATATCACCATCAAAAATCATGCGCCCAAAAAGAAAAACTTCGATATCCGTGTAGATATTATAGACAAACAGACGGGGGAAACACTGTACGGTGCACCTATACGTAGCAAACTCTCATTAGCGACAAGCGCACAAGAAACATTTACCTGTCACATCAAAGGACTGAAACCCAAACTTTGGGAACCTGCCACTCCTAATCTTTATGATTTTCGCGTGAGCCTGACGGAAGGAAAAAACAAAGTGACGGACTGCATCACCGTAACTTCGGGTTTCCGCACGTTTGAAAGCAAAGATGGATTCCTTTATCTGAACGGCCGCAAATATTGGCTGCGTGGAGGTAACCATATTCCTTTTGCGCTCTGTCCCAATGATTCGCTCCTTGCAGACAAGTTCATGAAGCTAATGAAAGAAGGGAATGTACAGTCTACCCGGACACATACCACCCCCTGGAACGAACTTTGGGTGTCGGCAGCAGACCGCAACGGTATCGCTATCAGCTTTGAGGGCACTTGGTCGTGGCTCATGATACACTCCACCCCGATACCGGACAAAGGCGTGCTGGATCTTTGGAGCAGTGAATGGCTGCGCGTGATGAAAAAGTACAGAAATCATCCTTCCGTATTCTTCTGGACTGTGAACAATGAAATGAAGTTCTACGATCTGGATGCCGACACGGAACGTGCCAAACAAAAATTCCGCATCGTATCCGATGTAGTGAAAGATATGAGAAAGACCGACCCTACACGTCCTGTATGTTTCGACTCCAACTATCTCCACAACAAAGCCAGCAAACGCTTTGGTGATGACTTTCTGAAAACAGTTGATGACGGAGATATTGATGACAACCATGCCTACTATAATTGGTATGACTATTCGGTATTCCGCTTCTTCAACGGAGAATTCCAGAAACAATTCAAGACTCCCGGACGCCCGTTGATCAGCCAGGAAATGAGTACGGGTTATCCGAATGCTGAAACCGGTCATCCGACCCGCTCTTATCAGCTGATTCATCAGAATCCCTATTCATTAATCGGATATGAAGCATATGACTGGGGGGATCCCGCCAGTTTCCTTAATACACAATCGTTCATCACGGGAGAGTTGGCCGAAACCCTCCGTCGTACCAACGAACAGGCTTCGGGTATCATGCACTTTGCCTATATGACTTGGTTCCGCCAATGCTATGATCACCGGAATATACAACCGTATCCCACCTACTACGCTATGCAACGTGCTATGCAGCCCGTACTTGTCAGCGCGGAACTATGGGGACGTAACCTTTATGCAGGTGAGAAGTTACATACACGTATCTATGTAGTAAATGATAATGAAGAAGGACGTGACTTAAAGCCTATGTCACTGGCATGGAGCATTGTAGACGAAACCAATAAGGTACTGGCTTCCGACACGGAACAATTTCCGGCAGTGGAATATTATGGTCGTAAATACATCGAACCGAACATCCATATGCCTTCCAATTTACCGGCAGACAAGGTTAATGTAAAACTGAAACTCACTCTCACCGAAAGCGGAGTCACTTTATCCCAGAATAAATACGGATTATTAGTGGCACGCAAGGAATGGAATATCGGTCAAGTAACTGCCAGCAAGAAGATTCTTTTACTGGATAAAGATCATATGAAAGTTACCCTTGACTTCCTGGACATCGCCTGCCAGACAGTACCGTCTATCAAGGAACTACTGAATGCCAAGCAAAAAGCTAATCTCTGCATTATATCGGGCTTGAAAGAATGTACCGATGAAGAAGCAAGATTACTGCGTGAATATCAGTCAAAAGGCGGTCGGATTCTCTTCCTGAACAGCAAAGAGGCAGCACAAAAAGTCTATCCCGAATATATCACCGGATGGATTATTCCCACTGAGGGAGACATCGTGGTGATGGAACGGAATGATGCCCCTGTATTCGATGGAATCGGTGCACTGGAATTACGCTATTTCAATAACAACAAGCGTGAAATTCCACTAGCTTGCACCGCTACATTGAAAGCTATCCGCCACGAGAATGTGAAGGAACTCGCCGCCCAAATGAAGATCCATGCTTATATCGACGGTGGTAAGCCGGAGGAACGTATCGCACGTATCGAATCTATGCGCGGACTGACACTGCTACAGATAGCCGACAATAAAGGAAAGTCTCTCGTTTCAACTCTATGTACAGAAAAGGCAACCACTGATCCGATAGCAGGTAAACTGCTGGTAAACATGGTGAATGAATTATTGAAATAGGTATGTAATTAATATCATTGAGTGGAGTTTTTCCATTCTTCCTGCCCGTCTTCCCATTAGAGGAGACGGGCAGTTTTGTTTTTGATTATAATCGAAGTAATTAGCAAAGATGTTCTTACAATTGCAATCCCTGAGTTAATTCACAAAAGATAAGAAATAATAAAAACTTCCCAATTCAGTAGAATTCTTAGTGTCTTCATTGAGAACCGACTTTTAGTCACCTCCATTGTAGATACTACCGCTTTTTTAGTCAACCTCAATGAAGATAGTTTCGACTTTTAATCAAACCCAAGAACAAGCCTTATCCAAACTATTCACATCTTTTTTATTCTATTGAACATAGATTCAAACCAAAAGGCAACTGATTCATTGCGAATCAATTGCCTTTTGGTTTCAGTCGTTAATAGTTGTCTTTGGACAGACTACATTACCTCCTTATACACTTAGTTTTCTCTTTATAAAGAAGATACGTTTTTAATAATATACGTTTTACCCTTCACAGTAGCAAAAGAGATTTGATCATCAGCAAGTACCTTTACCTTTGCTCCGGAAACTTTCAGATCCTTTGCATTCGGATATTTAATCACACATTCCGCACCGGAATTAGAAAGAATCTCTACAGCTGTTATCTTCCCGTCAGTCCATGCCGCATCTACTTCAAAGTTTCCTCTCGCTTTCATTCCTTTGAATGAACCATCTTTCCATGCATCGGGCAAAGCGGGAAGCAATTCGATATATCCGCCCTGACTTTGCATCAGCATTTCTGCGATACCGGCCGTACAACCAAAGTTACCATCGATTTGGAAAGGCGGATGCGCATCAAACAAATTAGTATATACACCGCCTACATGGCTTCCGGGAACAGTCAGTTTCATGGCACTTCTCAACAGTTTATGAGAGCGGTTGCCGTCATGCAGACGTGCCCAGAAGTTCAGTTTCCATGCTTTGCTCCACCCGGTTCCTTCATCGCCGCGTGTATTCAGCGTCACTTTCATGGCATCTGCATATTTATCGTCCTGTTCGCTTCTTCCGATTACAATCTGCGAACCCGGATGCAACCAGAAAAGATGATTCGTATGCCTGTGTCCGCCATCTCCGGTAACATCCTTCGTCACTTCATCTTTCCATTCCATAAACTGTCCGCCCAAACCGATTTTCGGTCCGGAGAGTTTGCTCATAGCTGTTGCTATCTCTATGATTTCAGGGTCTTTGTCTCTTCCCAGTTCTTTGCTGGCTTTGATCATCATGTCGAACATTTCACAAATCATAGCCTGCGAAGTTGAACAGCCCAGTGAGAACTCGCCATGTTCGGGAGAGTGGGACGGGTTTGCTACCAGTGTACCGTCGCGTTCGTCTGTCCAGAGATTGTCTACCCAGAAAAGAGCAGCATCGAGCATCGTATCATAATACTTTTTCAAGAAGTCTTTATCAAGGTTAAACTGATAATACTCCCAGATATCCTGACACATCCATATTGCCCCTGCCGGAAAATGATGGGGTGTACTTTTCTTGGCAGGAGCCGTATTGCCCCAAATATTATTCTCATGATGCGTCACCCAGCCGCGAACATTGCCACCATCGGGTTTGCAATAATATTGTTGCGCTGTATACTTTCCACGAGGCACCAGACTTCGGACATACTCTACCATAGGCAGATGACACGGACTCAGATTGGTAGGCTGTGTCGGCCAATAATTCATCTGTATATTGATATTCGTATGGTAATCGGCATTCCACGGATTGGAAAGTCTTTCACCCCATACTCCTTGCAAGTTGGCGGGCAAAGAACCTTCTCGTGAAGAAGATATCAAAAGATAACGGCCAAACTGGAAATACAGCATTTCAAGATACTGGTTTTCCTGTTCCGAGTTGGTATTCTCGTCCATACCTTTCAGCAAACTGTCCGTAGGGGCAACAGGCGCCTCCGGCAAGTTACCGAGATTCAGTCGCATTCTGTCGTATAACGAATGATAGTCTTTCTGGTGGGTAGCCAACAGAGCCGTGTACTTCTTATCAGCTACTTTATGCAGCGTAGCCTGCACTTTTTCCAACGGATCTTCTTGAGAGAAATAATTGTAGGAGTCGTCCATGCACTGTACATAGTTTGTGGCGGCAGACATCAGAACGATTATTTCATCGGCATCCTCTACTTTCAGCTTCGTTCCGTCCACTACCGAAATCTTTCCTCCTTTATTCTTCACGACCAGTTGCTGCGCATATTTCAGTCCATTCTTCCAGGCATCCCCTACCCGCTTGTCTCCGCTGACCGGAGTCGGATACCCCGTCATGGTAATGGTATGACCGTCTGCCGTAATGGTTTTATCGGTATGCAGCGATTCAAGAGAAATGATGCGTGAAAGTTTTCCCTTCTTCGAATCTGAGGTAAGACGCATCACCATTACATTATCCGGATAACTCATAAAGTATTCGCGCTTAAAGGTGATTCCATTCTCCTTATACATCACCGTATGAATCGCATTATCTATATCGAGCGTACGGGTATAGTCGGAATAAGGCAGTTCGGTAGAGGCATCTATCGAAAGTTCCGCCAATTGCGGTTTCTGTTTGTTATCGATTAATTCTGTGATTTCGAGTTTGAAGAAGGTGTATTTGTCCGTCTTCAAAGGAAAAGACACGGTCTTATTGCGGCTTCCCTTTCCGTCCTTATCATCCCCCCAAAAAGTGCCGGACTGCTGATCCAGCAAGTCGTATGATTTTCCGTCTGTCGAACCGTAGAGTTTCCATGATTTCGGATCTCTGCCCGGCATATCATTGGCGGAGGTCAGGCTATAGGAAACAGCCTTGGGAGCATGGGTATATGCCCACTTGATAACGCATGGCAGGCTTCCAAAGCTAGAGAACCGGTCGTTATCGGCAAACCATTTGCTGGTAGTGCTCTGATCGAAAAGGCTGCCTATCGACTGACTTTGATTCTTTGTATTGTCATAATTGGTCTGCACTGCTTCTTTTATCAAGACAGGGATACCCGGATTGACAGCCTCTACAATGATATTGCTCAATGTCTGGAAAGAACCGAAATGCTCCTTTGTTCCTGCCAGATTATCAATCAGATTCCGCAATTCTGTGCCGTCACCGTCTCCATCGTAGTTATGGGTAATCAGCTTTCCATTTTCATCTATATATGCAGAACGGTTTGCCGTAAAGTCGTTCATCTTCTGTTGCAACATCACCCGTGCCTTGTGGAGATAATCCTTGTTCACTTCCGGAGTTCTCAGATGCCCTCCATTGTAAGACGGATCTTCACCGGGGCCTCCCGACCACAAGGTATGTTCGTTTGTCTGGATGACATCTACGTAGACGTCACCAAAAATCATGGCTCCCATATAACCGTTACCGATAGGCAGAGCTTCACTTTCCCAGTTTTTGGCAGGCTTATTATAAGTTGCCTTCAAGGTCGGTTGATGAGGCTGTTCGGAACAAGCCATCATCGTAGTTCCTGCCACAAAGCTAAGTAGAAATAATACATCTGCAAAACGCAAATACTTGTTTCTCATAATACTAAATTTTAAGAAGTAATGCCTTAAGATTGCCCCATACCGTGTCATGCTTGTGCCACCCTATTGGCACAACTGTGCCAAAGGCTTGGCATAACAGTGCCAGTGCGGTGGCACAACTGTGCCAATAGGGTGGCACAGACTGTGCAATCAGAAGGCATTACCTCAGTGAATATAATCTTAATCTTCTTTCCGGTTCAAATTTAAATAAAGTCTATAAATCAATGACTGTTTGCAGACGAATATCTTTGGAAGAAGCGCCAACCATTATGTTAAATGCCCCTTTGGGTACTACAAACTGTCCTTTTTCTACATCCCAATAGCGAAGTTGCTCTTTATTCAACTTAATCTCTACCCGACGACTTTCTCCTGATTTCAAAGGAACACGACGGAATCCCTTCAATTCTTTCAAAGGTACAATTCCTTCGGTCTCCGGTATCCGCACATAAACCTGAGCAACCTCATCGCCATTTCTCTTACCGGTATTCTTTAACCGGAATGAAACGGTGACTTCACCGTCCCCGTCTTTTACTTGCAGATCGCTGTATGTAAAAGAAGAGTAACTCAGTCCGTAGCCGAACGGATAAAGGACATCTCCTTTGAAATATTTATAAGTACGCCCTTTGGTTATATCATAATCATCAAACGGAGGCAGTTCATCCAAAGACTTGTAGTAGGTAAGCGGCAGACGTCCGGCAGGATTATAATCACCGAACAATACTTCGGCCACGGCGGTTCCTCCCTGTTCACCCGGATACCAGGCATTTACAATGGCAGGAATATGCTCGTCCATCCAGTTAATAGCCAATGAACTGCCTGCTACCAGAACAACAATTATGTTGGGATTCACTTTATAGATTTCCTGCAGAAACTCTCTCTGATCTGCCGGAAGCTGAATATCATACCGGTCCTGTCCTTCACGCTCTATCGATTTATTGATACCCATCACAGCAACTACCGTTTCACATTCGCGAACCGCTTTTCCGGCTTCTCCGTACAAATCGAGACGAGTTGCCTTGCCTATCTGCGGAACTTTCCATTGCAACTTTGCAATGGCATAATCCCGGTTATCATAATATTCCGCTTTCAACTGGTATTCTTTTCCCGCTTCAAGATAAATGGAAGCGGAATCCGTAGATACGGCATGTGCCTGCCACGCATCAATCAGCATCTGATTATCAATGCTCAGGCGGCAACCATCATCGGATGTAAAGCTGAAAGTATAGCGACCGGAAACGGTCGGTTTCAACTTTCCCGTCCAACGGACAGACAGCGGAGATTTGGGCAGGAACGGATCGGGAGCCTGATTGGCAGGTTCAAAGTTGATCCAACTCTCTTTACGCACTCTCGGGGTGCCTTCGAGGCGGGTATTGTCAAAATATTCAGCTTGCAGTCCTTCCGGGAAGTTCTCTCCCTGAATAAGTTCCAGCCCATCGGCAGCAGATTTCCAGGGAGCATAGACGACTTTCACCCGATCGCCTACCCTGTTTCTGATGCCTTGCAGTATGGAAACCGGTTCTACTACCGGAGCACCGCTGTAATCGCCAAATTCACATTTGCCGGCATTGATGCCGACTACTGCGATCGATTTCAGTTTGTCAGCATTCAGCGGAAGTCTGTTTTTCTGATTCTTCAGTAAAACGATACATTGGCGGGCAGCGTCCAGAGCTATCTGCTGATGTTCTTTCGAACCGATCACTGACGGAGAGATTTTAGTATACGGATTTCGCTCCCCGCTATCAAAAAGTCCCAGTTTCATGCGGGCCGTCAGCACATGATAGGCGGCGGAGTCAATATCGGCATCCGATACCATATATTGTTTGTAAGCATTCAATAAGGGGCCGTCATACACATCGTCACCGCATTCAAGGTCGAGTCCCGCCTTGATAGATAAAGTGGCAGCCGCCTCCTTCGTCTTTACATATTTATGGGCATTGACCAGCAAAGCAGGTCCGCCACAATCGGAAACGACATATCCCTGAAATCCCCAGTCCTGACGCAACACCTTTTGCAGCAGCCACGGATTCAGCGTGCACGGCACATCATTCAGCGCATTATAGGCGGACATGATGGAAGCGGCTTTTCCTTCCTTCACACACATTTCGAAAGCAGGAAAGTAATATTCACGCAATTGTTTCTCCGATATCTGTGGATTGCAGACAAAGCGATTATGCTCTTCGTTGTTGGCGGCAAAATGCTTGGGAGTAGAAACGATTTTCAGGTAATGCGGATCATCTCCTTGCAGTCCGTTCACAAAGGCTGTTCCCATTATTCCACTCAGGAAAGGGTCTTCTCCATACGTTTCCGGTGTCCGTCCCCAACGCGGGTCACGTGCCATGTTCACGGTAGGCGACCAGAAAGTCAGCACATCGCTGAATTGTTCTTTCTGTTCTCTTCCCTGATCCAGCTCGTTCCAACGGGCACGCGCCTCATCCGAGATCACTGTAGCTACCCTTTTCTGCAACTCCGGATTCCAGGTTGCTGCCAGTCCGATGGCTTGTGGAAATACGGTGAAACGTCCGGGACGTACTACTCCATGCAATGCTTCATTGCCATGATAGTATTTATCGATACCCAAACGGGAAATGCCGGGAGAAGTAGCACGAAGCAAACTGATCTTCTCTTCCACCGTCAAACGGGAAATCAAATCCATTACCCGTTCATGCACAGGCGCATTTTCATTCTTGTATAGCTCCTGTGCGTGAATGAACGAACAAGACAAGGCTGACAACACACCTGTCAACAAAATCTTTTTATACCTTTTTATCATGATCATTTTTCTACCTTATTTAATAACAAACATGGTAAGCCCCCGTACTCCCCCATCATTTATCCCAGTCATCCGTGCGGAAAGGAGATGCCGGCAAGCCTTTCTCGTTATACAGGTTACAACGGGGGCTATTGGAAAATCCGTAACGTACGGCAAGAGGTACAGCCACTTCACTGCTGGACACAATCACCTTATTTCCTTCAATCACCGCATCCGCCCATACAAACTTACGGTCCGCTCCCGCAATGCCGAAGCCTGTCAGCTTCGTCGGTTTCGGATGAGGCGGTTTTCCTGCCGGAATGTACGGAGAAGTTCCCATCACCAGTTTTTTACCCTGATTGGTAAACTCCAGAATGATCTTATTTCCTTTCACAGACATCTTTTTATAAAGAGGCCCCATACCGACAATTTTCTCTCCGTATGCCAGTTTCCGGGCAGCAAGAGCCAGCCGGTGTCCGACATCGTATTTATCTACCGGATGTAAATCAAAAGGATCTCCTACATCGATTGTCACAGCCATTGCCGTGTTGGGCAGATTCAAGGCCTTCAGCTGTCCTTCCCGTACCCAGCGCCAGCCGTTTCCTTCAACGGACGGTTCGGGGTCTACCGGTTCGAAATTGGGAAGCTGCACATATACAAAAGGAAAATCACCGATTCCCCATTTCTCTCTCCAATCCGTAATCATCCGGGAGAACAGGGTAGCATATTCTTTTCCAGAGCCGCCGGAATTAAATTCTCCCTGATACCAGATGACTCCCTTTATACTCAAAGGGATTAAAGGAGAAATCATTGCGTTAAACAGATTGGACGGACCGTTATTTCCCCCATTCGGTTTACGCGGATTGGGCGGACGGGGAACTCTGGGCTGTGGTTTGGGAGGAGCCGGCTTTCCAGCTGCTTGTGCCGCCTGCACAGCTATCGCCCATTCTTTTTGTGCCTGATTCCATTCTTTTCCTACGGTTTTATCCCATTCCCTTACCGCTTCATCAAATTCTTTCTGCTTCTGTGGATAAGTGGCGAGTATTTCCGGATTATCCTTCACATTCTTCTCATACGCAGCTACATAGTGAGCCAAAGCCGGTTCTTGTTTCAATCCGGAAAGGCTGGTCCAGGCTTCTGCACGTGTACCTCCCCATGCGGACTGGATAACTCCCAACGGGCGTCCGTTTGCAGCACGCATATCACGTGCAAAGTAATAAGCTGTTGCCGAAAAGCCCTGTCCATTGATCTTAGCCAACATTTCCGGTGTACAAAGCACCCATCTGGCAGCCCGTTCGGGGTTAGATGTTCCCTGAGGAACTTCGATATCAGTCAATGGCTCTAATGACGTGTTCTTGGGAACAAAGAACAAACGCAGCAAAGGATCTTCCGAAGCGGCTATATCGTCAGCATATTCTTTTCTTACCTTCATTCCCCATTCCATATTCGATTGTCCGGAAGCAACCCATACATCGCCTACCAACACATCTGAATAGACAAGTTTGTTCTTACCGGCAATCGTCAGAGTCTGCCCTTCTTTCTTCGTTTTTATCGGTTTCAGGTTCACCCTCCATGTTCCGTCAGTGTCAGCAGTCGTTTTCACTTTCTGTCCGGCAAAGACTACCTCTACAGTTTCTCCGGCATCAGCCCATCCAAAGATGGCAATCTTTGTGTCTTGCTGCAACACCATGTGATCACCGAAGATCAGCGGCATCCGTACATCGGCTTTCATCTTTGTCAGCCCAAAGCTTACGGACAACAAGAATATCCATAATATGAAAAGAAGTCGTTTCATTGTATTAAAAGTTAGGGGAATAAATTAGTACTACATAGATACCATCTTGTATTTGGTCGTAAACGCTACAGGCTGCTTATTCTCTTTTGCCAGCTTGAACGGAATCAGTTTTTCTTCACCTGCTCCCAGTTCATAATGAACGGCATCTCCCACTTTCTTACCATCCACAAACATTTCCACCTTACCGATATCCATCAACGTACCTGTATTTTTCACACTCACCCACACTGTCTTCTGATTCTTGACAAGGTTCTCTTCTACCTTGGACACAGCAAGATCGAAATTGGCACCAAACTCATGTGTATAATTAAGCATTCCCGTGACGCCTTTCTTGTTATCACTATAGCCTACACTATGTTTGATCTCATTTTTAGCTACGTAATCGGGACTCATTCCGCCTACCATGATTTTAAACTCTCCTTTTTCCACAACTCTGTCCATCCGGTCATTGAGCAATGAAATATCATATGGAGTCATTTCAAATGAAACAGTCTTCGATTCTCCCGGCTGCAAATGAATACGGGCAAAGTCTTTCAATTCCATAACACGGGTTTTCACACTGGCATACATATCCGTCACATATAGCTGAGCGACTTCATCACCCGCACGGCTTCCTACATTCTTCACTGTAGCCTGAACTTCCACATTGCCATTCGCCTTTTCCTGTATCTTCAGATTAGAATATTCGAATGAAGTGTAGCTAAGTCCGAATCCGAAGCGGTAGAGAGGATAATATTCCATGTCTACATATTCGTAACGGCGTCCTGAAGTCTTGAAGTTATAATACAAAGGAAGTTGTCCTACGTGACGCGGGAATGTCATCGGCAGGCGACCGGCAGGATTGTAATCACCAAACAGTACATCTGCCATAGCCGGACCACCTTCTTGTCCCGGCAACCAGTTTACCAAGATAGCCTTGCACATTTCGGATGCTTTCAGAATATCATAAGGACGGCCTGCCTGAAGAATCAGTATCACCGGTTTTCCGGTTGCACAGACTGCTTCCAGCAACTCCTGCTGTTTGCCCGGAAGGATTAAAGTCGCCCAGTCGTTATTTTCTCCACATGTCTTACGGACATCATTGGTCGCTTCACTGGTAGAGCAGTCACCCAGTACCATAATCACGACATCTGATTGGGAAGCTGCCTTCACAGCTTTCGGAATATTGGTTTCGTCCGGATTGGTAAAGTCACATCCTTGTTCATAAAGAACTTTGGTCTGCTTGCCCACTGCGCCTTTGATACCTGTCAATACCGATTTCAGTTGTCCCGGAAGCAATTTCGGAGTGTAATCGCCCGGCTGCAGGTCATCTGCACCGGGACCCAGTACCGCAATCGTACGCAGTGTCTTTGACAAAGGAAGAAGATTCTCTTTGTTTTCCAGCATTACAATTGATTCACGTGCCGCCTGACGTGCCATTTCCTTATGGCTGTCCGAGTTCCATCCCGGGTATATTTTCTTCCAGTCCAGTGGTTTGCAAGGATTCTTTTCAAAGAGTTCGTTGCGGAACATCGTACCCAGCATCGTACGGCATACATTGTCCAGATCTTCCATATTGATACGACCGTCTTTTGCCGCCTGAATCACTTCTTTATTATTGTAAGTATCACCGCAATTGGTCGCAATGCCGGCAGCCAATGCCTGATTGGCTGCTTCAATCTTATCTTTTGCCGTGTAATGTTTACGGGCTGTCAGATTTCCGATAGCGCCACAGTCACTGACGATGAATCCATTGAATCCCCATTCCTGACGCAATATCTGTTGCAGCAGTTCTTTGCTCTTGGCAACCGGAACTCCCATATAATCGGAATAGGCCATCATCAAAGACTGGCAGTCATAATTACGGATCGCATGACGGAACGGAACCAGATGAATCTCGCGCATTTCACGTTCGGACAGTCCTATATCATGTGAGTCACGTCCACCCAACGGGGCACCATGTCCACCGAAATGCTGGGGAGTAGTAAACAATCCTCTGGACTGGTATCCTTTGATCCATGCACCTCCTATTTGTGACACCAATACAGGGTCTTCTCCAAAGGTTTCTTCACAGCGCCCCCAACGTGCATCCTGTGCAACGTCCAACACCGGCGACCATGCCTGTTTTGTATTGGCAGCCACTGTCTCGTCTCCGATCACCATAGCCACTTCTTCCGTCAGCTTCCTGTTCCAGGTAGCTCCCATCGCCAAAGCCTGAGGGAAGATAGTAGCACCGCTACCATAAGAGAAACCATGCACCGCTTCTACCTTTGTGATAGGAGGCACGTACAAATGAGGAATACCGGGAATGCCCCATCCTTCACGGATCAGTTCCATTTTATCCTCCGGCGTCATCACTGCCAACAAACTTTCCACCCGTTCTTCTACTGGCAGTGACGCATCCATATACCGGCGGTCAGTTACTTTTCCCTGACTGTCCGTCAATACCTTTTCTGCCACAAGAACCGAAATTTCTTTCAGAGAGAAAGGTTTATCCAACTTTCCCGACTTAAAATTCAGCTTGACGTGTGCACCGTATTTAGGAGTGAATTTGACTTTCATCTGTTTGTCGCTCCCTTCGATCCGGTAGTTCACGGGAGTTCCCAGATTCATGGGGTCATAAGTGACAAAGATATCCAGTACTTCTTTCAGTTCATTCTTATTGATACCCTGCATCTGAAGGTCCAGTTCACAAACATCTCCGGGCTGCTGAATGGTAAACATCAGCCATTGTTCAGCCTTTAGTGCCTGAGAAGGGATTGTCCACATCGTTTTTACATTCCTGTCAAAGGCTAAAGCAGCATTTTCCGCATTTGCAGAAGCAGATACCGATAATATATCACTCTGTTGCTGTGCCATTGCTACCGAACATGACAATAACCCTACTGCCAATATCCATTTCATTTTGTTTTTCATGCTATGTTCGTTTTTCAACTATTATAAGGATTCTATTTATTAATTGCCTGTGTATTGATCTATCTGTTATTTAGTTTGCTTCACCATTTTTATAGTGCCGTCCGGATTGTAGTACAGTTTGTCCACACAGATAGAGCGCAGCCAATCATGACCGGACAATGCACTGTTGTGATAGAAAGAATACCATTGTCCCTTGAACTCGACAATAGAGCCGTGGTTGGTATAACTATCGGTGGGTTCCATGTAAATTCCCTTGTATTCCCAAGGCCCCAAGGGCGAATCACTGATGGCATAACACATCCGGTTATGCTTTTCTGCGTCGTCGTGATTATCAGAATAAGATAAGTAATATTTTCCGTTATACTTATGTATCCAGGTCGCTTCGTGGAAGTCTGAGAGTCCCTCCATAGTCCGCATGGGCCCATCCAGTTCTATCATATTATCTTTCAGTTTGCCACCTTTGCAGGTACCACCGCCACCATTGTAGATATAGGCCTGTCCGTCATCGTCCACAAATACACAAGGATCGATCATCGGGGCCATTCCCTCAATATATCCCTGTACTTTGAATCCTTCCGCAGGCTTGTCACTGGTAGCTACACCGATCTTCCAGCTATCATTCCAGTCTGTTTCGCTGGGATGAGGGAAGTAGAAATAGTAGGTGCCGTTTCTGTAAGCACAATCCGGAGCCCACATAAAACCTCCTTCTTTCCGTCCCCACGGCACTTGGTCGGAACTCAGGATTTCTCCATGATCCGTCCAGTTAATCATATCATCAGTCGAGAATACATGATAGCGGTCCATCAAGTCACATCCACGCGGAGGAGCAATGTCATGAGAAGCGTACACATACAATCTGCCATCTTCCCATACATGCGCTGACGGGTCAGCGGTATACATATGCCGAATAAAAGGATTCGGACTTTTCGTATCCAGCTTTGTACTAAATGCCACAGCTTTTTCCTTTCTTAAAATCTTAGCGGCTTCTCCCACCAATTTCAAATAATGATCACTTTCCACACCTTCTTCAAGGGGTACAAATGTACTTTTACCTACGGGCACCTTCTTAGCACATTTAAAGATGGCCGTCCCTTCATCTATCTCATCAAACATAGCCACGTAGATCATTTCAGCACCCGCCCGAATGGCTCCCATCAATTGTGTCCAAAGGAAAGAACCTTTATTGCGGGGAATAAACGAATTATGATCTTTCCCCTTCAGATTTCCCCATGAGAAACCGGGGAAGACCAGCGGAGCATAATCTACCTGATTCTTTTTTGCCCACTGAATATCTTCTTCCACCAGTTTCTGATACTTGGGATAAGTCGTTTCATTATAACGCCCTACAAACCAAGGCATCATGATATCACATTTTCGGATAAGCTCATGCAGGCGGGGATCTGATTCTGTGTCCCCATTCAGTGTACGCCACTGCGTAGGTACTCCAAGCATCACACTGAATCCCTGTGACTTCAAGCCATCAATAATATGAGCGGCTTCTTTCAGCCCATAGCGACGATTATCATTAAATCCGACTCCCCAAACCGTAACCAGCGGTTTACCATTGTGATACAGATAAGAGGGGTTCTTTGCATGGTCTTTTAAAGAATAGCGTTCTGCTATTTCTGCTATGTCTTTCAGCAACAACTGCTCTTCTCCCGGTTGCATGCCGCTCAGGTCGTACATCACACAGATAGCCCGTTCGTATTTATTGGCAGATTTCATCGCTGAATTCAGTACTTTATTAAAGTGTTTCAATCCGCTTTCGTTCCGTATCTCCGTAATAAAACGCTGCATAAATACTCCGTCCAGTCCATACTCCTGCATCCATTTGAAATGTACATCTACCGTAGATTCATCATGAGAAGAAAAAACATAAGCCGTTTTACCGTCAGCAAAGGAAAACTCAGTCTTATAGAGTTTCTTATACTCCGACACTTCAGGCCAAAGGTCTACCGAGCATGACCCCGGCCGAAAACCATTACGTCCATTATAATGATGCCAACCACGGCCCGAGCCGTCACCAGGGGTGTTGAACCACCCCTGATAACCTGCCATGACCAATCCTTTGTAAGAATTATACTGTTTCCCGCCGGATTGTGCCATCACCCCTATTGAAAACAATAAACACACCAACAACCAATCAAACCTTTTTACCATGTTATTCTTTTATTTTTCATGTTATGTTATTACGTCTGCCAAAAAATATTTTTCAGCAAAGTAAAGGGGCATCCCTTAATAAATACCACAAAAACGAATTAATAATGACTTAAAATCGGATTAATTGAAGAAAAAGAAGAGTATTTGTAGAAATATTATACAGAAATATATAAATATCACAGATATAGTCCGCATTCTTCATGCAGACTATCAACAAAACAGGTCATTTATTATTTACTTAAAATTCGAACAGGTTTCTTGCACAGTCGTATCCTTCCTCATAAAATTCTGTCAGTTTCTGTACATCCCGTTCAATCCGGTCCACCATCACCGGTTTCTGCGGACGGATGACGATGATCTTTCCTTCATCTTCCATCTGTTCCACCATTTCCAGCTGTTCATTGTAAACTGCACACCGACGACTCAATGCCTCACGCAACTTCGGATATTTCCGGTAGACAAAGGATGGAATACGGATATCTTTCGTGTCTTTCCGGTAACCGCGATTACGGGTAAGTACAACCACATTACGGGTGTAACCGTCCGCAATAGCTCTCTGCAAGGGAATAGAGTCTACAATGCCCCCATCAAGCATCGGAACACCATCCACATAAGTGACAGGACAAACAAAAGGCAGGCTACTGGATGCCCGGACAATATCAATCACACGGCTTTTATCCCGTTTCTCTTCAAAATAGTTGGCTTCTCCTGTCATACAATTCGTGGTTACCATCACGAAACGTTCGGGAGAAGCAAAGTATGTATCATAATCATAAGGAAGAATATGTTCGGGAAATTCGTTGAAAAGTAAATCAAAGTCGAGAATGTTACGCTTCCTGAGCAGATGTTTCAGGCCGATATAATTGTATTTCTCCAGCAGGTCAATATTGCTGAACTTGGCACGACCACGCTGGCGGGATGCATACGACAAGCCATTACAGGCTCCTGCCGATACCCCGATCGCATAAGGAAAACGAATATCATGATCCATTAAATAGTCAAGTACCCCACAAGTGAATACTCCCCGCATTCCGCCTCCTTCAAGTACTAACCCCGTATGCTCATCCAATTTCAAGTCTTTCATTTTTTTCTCCCTTATTCTTATTCCGACGGATAACCAGCAATGATGACAATTCCCGCATCACAAGCTCATCCTCGGATAATTTTGTATAGGAAAGATGGCTCATTACCAGCAATCCATCTCTCTCTTTGGTTACTAATTCTTCTACTCCTGCAAACCATACCACTACTATCTGATCAGCATAATGAGCCAACAAGTCATCTATGCACTGATGAAACTCTTCATCGTCCGTTTCAAAAAGGAAAAGGCGCACCGAATGACCATTTTGCAACATTATATTCAGATACGAAAGCAGGAATACATCAATCATTCCTCCCAAAACAAAACTAACCAGTGCTCCTTCCCGATAATTACGATTCACAAATACGGCAACAGGACATTTCACCTGTTCCATTATGTCATCAATCTTATCACGGAAGAGCGTCAGCCATAAAATAGCTCCCGGAGTTCCCGGCATTTCGGGACGGTAATGGCTACCGGCTCCTAAAAGCAACATATCAGGATGCTCTTTGCGAATAAAATGAATCATTTCCTGTACCAGCTTATCCGTCACCCGATAGTGATTGTCCACCTGAATATTCAGTTCGACAGCTCTTTGGTTGAGTAAAGCAAAGCTTTCGCTTTCATAATGCTGGGCATCCAACGGATTCAAATCCGTACCCACTGTATAATGCGCTGCAATCACATGTTCTTTCTTCAACTGCTTCCCGAATAACAAATCATAAATGGAAAGCAGACTGCGCCCGGACTCCGGGCGACCAAAACAAAATATAAGTTTGCGCTTCAAAGATAACTTTTCTTCCCGATGTACAAAGAAACGTTCGACTAAATGTAGCAGCGGAGTGGTCATAAAGGTTGTAACTAGCGCCATAATGACCAAAATTACGAAAATAGACGGGGGAAGAACTCCCATTTCGTAACCAATATTCAATGCCACCAACTCCATCAATCCGCGCGTATTCATTAAGGTACCCACTGTCAGACTATCCTTCCATGACTCACCTACCAGACGGGCAGCTATGGCACAGCCACCGAGCTTACCGACTATGGGCACTGTCACCAGCAACAAACACACCATCCATAACTCCGGACTGTTGATCAGACCTATCTCCGTACGCAAACCTGTGAAAGCAAAGAATAACGGCAGGAAGAAAACCAAAGAAATGTCTTCCACCTTTTCCATCATCACTTTTCGGAAACCCAGATTCGACGGCATCACCACTCCTGCCATGAACGCTCCGAACAAAGCATGAATACCGATAATCTCTGTCAGACAGGAAGAAATGATCAGAATCAACAGGATAAATGCCACAAACGTTTTATTGATCGCCTCCTTATTGGCATACACCTCTCCCACCTTTTTCAGAAACGGACGCACAACCAAAAACATGACTGCAATATACGCCATAGCCAATCCCACAGAATAGAGAGCACTGGCAAAGCTATCCGCCTTTGAAATAGCAATAACAACAGCCAGCAAACACCAGGCAGTCACATCATCATTGGCAGCAGAAGCAATCGCAAGAGTCCCCAAAGGAGTTTTGGTCATATTTCGTTCCTGAATGATACGCGCCAGCACGGGGAAAGCGGTAATACTCATGGAAATGCCTATAAACAAGGCAAAAGGCAGAAAGGGAGTATGATCGGCGGCATACGTTTCGTAAATCCAATAAGAAGACAGGATACCCAGAAAGAAAGGTACTAAAATACCGGCATGACTGATCACCAGCGTTTCATTTATCTTATTTTTCAGCACACTAAAGTCCAGTTCCATACCGATAACGAACATGAAAAGGATCAGCCCGACCTGACTCAGCAATTCAAGATTGGTCAGTGAATGGACAGGGAACAGGAAATGAAAAGCTTCCGGGAAAAAAAGTCCCAAAACAGAAGGCCCCAAGACAATACCGGCTACGATTTCTCCAATCACTCCCGGCTGCCCGATAAGACTAAACAAATAGCCGAAAAGACGCACCATCAACAACACGGCAATAATCTGAATAAGTAACGTAGTCAGCGGATGATGCAGATTATCTTGCATAAATTGTAGAAACATGGCAAAAGGCCCGTCTTGTACCGTGTTTAACGTATTCGCAGCGTGATGTGAAAACCTGTCGCCCTCTTCAATAGCGACATAAATCAACCCTCCAAACAGAAGGAGCATAAGTACATAAATGATGTAATTCTTCCGGGCTTTATTCTGCATAAACTTGTTTTTTTGCTATTTGTTGCATAATTATAATAAAAACAAACGAAAAAGGCAGATAGTTTGGCAAAAATAGTAAATATTCAAACAAAATCTTGTTTTTTTGCTTCAATCTATGTAACTTTAGGCTAGCTTAATTGTTTTAAGTAGGAAATTCAAAAAAAGTCCTGCCCGCAGGCAAGCACCATGAGAATACAGTTTGAAATTAAAGAAAAGTTGCCGGAACTCATTGAGGAAATCCTGCATTCCGACAAATGGCAAACTTCCGTGAAGGAAGAAATCAGCGGTCGGACGACCGTCGTGATCCGAGACCAAGCGTATGGTTCAGAAGCAACGATTGAGATTTACGCTCAATCCATCGAAATTAAAACCGCATGGTCAAAGTACTTCTATCGTATATTCGTTGCCAACGATCTTGTCTGGTGCGAATATAACGGTGCCTATCGTGGACTATTGGAACAAGTGCTCCTGCCCACTATTACTCCTAAAGAAAGCCTGCTTGATTCTGATGTTACTGAAAGTTCACTCTATGGACGTGAACATAAGAAGTTAAGAGAATATGCCGAAGACAACCTGAAGCTGAAACAATTCCGCCGGGAAAACTTCAACGAACAGAGGAATGGAACCGCAGCATTCGATCATCCTAAACGGGTTTATGATGAGTTTATAAAAGAAGACTATGTAGTGACACCGAAAGGCAATAAATAATAGAAAAGGGTACCGCTGAGGGTACCCTTTTCTATATTATAAATGCTCTCCCTACCCGCCAGATAAAGAAAGCACCCTGCCAGTTACTTCAATTTTGCCTTATAAGTCTTTTCCGAGAAAGTCAGATTCAGAAAAAAAGAAAGTTTCTGCTCTTTAAATCTCCCCGAAGTCACCTTCAGTTGATCTGTATATTTCACTCCTAAAGAAAGCGTACTGCGGCTACGAAACTCAAAATTAAGTCCGGTACTCAGATAATAATTCGTTGTCGTCTTATCATGCACTGAAATATATGAATTTCCCATACCTGCTCCAAGCAATAAACGTACCGGTTTACTATAAGGGTTCCCCAATGTATAGCTGCCTCCCAGCATCAAACGATGTTGATTACGAAAACTTATACTGGAATGCGAAGACTCCAGCCGGCTCCAGTCAACAAACTTATAGTCGATGGAAGCCATCCAGCGCAACGTAGTATAAGACGCTCCGAAGCCGATAAACTGCGGCAAACAAGTGCGATACTTTTTTCCTTTTTCTTCAATGTTTCCGCTGGAACCGCTACTGCTCACCGCATGATCATTATCCTGCATCAAGTCTTGAGAATATCCATATACGACTCCTGCCACCACCGAACGGTAATGATCCAGCTTATAGGTATACTGTAATCCGAAATCGGCATAAATCGTATGTTTATGCGAACTATTACTTTCTGTTGCACTCCCTTGAGTTTCTGTTTGTAAAATACTTCCTCCCACATAAGAAAAGTTTGTACCCAGTGAAAGCCCTTTCCACAGTTCGTGCGCAACACTGATGCCCATTTTGGATACCCCTCCCTCACCTTGAAAAAGTGAAGTCACCGTACTTCCGTCCGTACCCGCCACATCCTGATCAAGCGATATGGCATACCCTACACTACTGACAGGAGCCATAAAAATAGCTCCATACCAACGGGGAGCTATACGGAATCCAACAGCCAAATTATTAAGATTGCCATTAAGAGAATGATTGCTCGCTCCTGACTGTGAATATTTCAGATAAGACCCGCTGACACCCAAATCGAAAAAGAAATACTGCGGCAATAATCCCGTTAAAGAAGCCGGATTGGCATCATTAATCACATTTTCTCCACGCAATGCAATACCAACTCCCCCCAAGCCTGAATAAATTCCGCCTTCTCCGGTAGACAATTCACCGAGTCCGAACATGGAAACCGGCGAACTCGTCATATTTTGGGCAGCCACATTCAATAAGTTCGCACCTAGTATAAGGATAGATAAAACTCTTCTTTTCATTTCGTATATGTCTTATAATAAATAGTGAGTGATACATTATTATCATGGTCATTCACAGGGTGTTTGCTATCTCCCAGCACTACTCCCTGAACGGTATTATAAAAAGCATTGTCAGAGAGGAATATTTGCAGTTTCTCACGGCTCTCCCCCGCTGTCCCCAGATTATTCTGAATAAACGAGGTGATATCAAACGAATAGTGAGTATCTTCATAATAGACATTATCTTCCACCAGGCTTCCCGTTTGTACGGTATTTCCCGAGATATCAGTAATGACACTCTGAGTGGCGTTATTCTGGTCTGCCGTATAGAGAGACAACGATTTCGGCAATGGATACTTGCCGTTATACGTACCCTTGATAGGATATAGCTTGAGTACTGCACTTTCAATGGAAACAAGCCTTCCGGTCTGATTCAGATTATTCAGATAGGGAAATTCGACATTGATATACATACCGGTCAGCCCTTGCAGATACACCTGATGTTCGCTCTCGGAAGAAGGCAGTTCATAATCTGTTCCTGCCTTGAGATTCTCCAAAGGAGTATTAGTACGGTCATGTTCCACCTTGGTGTAGTTCAGTGAAGTGCTGGCATTGAACACTAAGGTCTGTTCCGTAGGCTTCTCTTTCAGTTCATGATAATAAAGGGTAATACAAAAACTCGAATCGTTCACCTGAAAGCCGTTAATGCACGTCCCGTTTTCATCGGGAATAAAAGCTATTCCTTTGAAGAAAGCCCGGAAACGATCCTGAGACTCCATACATTCATCATCTTCCAGCATTAAATTAAACCACTTCTTTCCCCATTCGTCAGGCAGGCGCGTTTCATGCAACTCGTTCCGATAGCCGGGTGTAGGACGTATAGAAACAGAACCAAGATGATTATTCTGATTATAGCTAACGTTGGTCTTATTAAACAGGTAACCGTTATCTTCCAGAGAGAGTCCTTGCGATAAACTATATAAGTCAATACGATGATAGACCAGCGTATCCCCCAGATAATCCCCGGAAGTATACCATTTGAACGTGATAGAGTCAAACTGATAGTCAGTAGTCTCATTAAGTGAGTGAGAAGGTACTTGATATTCTGCATAAAACGAAGTTTTTATTTCTCCGTAAAGAGCATCCTTAAATCGCCCGATCTGGCAGATCGTATCTCCCGAAGTTGCCAGCGAGTCGGCTAATAATGTGCTCAGAGTCACCATACACGTATCTGTCACTACATTTATAAAAGAACTCTCTACCCATTTACTTCCAATGGAAGAAGATTCATCCCTACAGGAGAATATTGTACAAAATAAGAGTAATGAATAAAAAAGTGTAATTAATAGTCTCATAATGAATATTATTTTTGAGTTGCAAAGGAACCCCTTTAGGAAAGCATCCCCAAAATTAATCGACTATTTCCCGCTATTTATAGACTCGGTTTTGTTCGATAGAGAAAATAGGGCTATTTGTCGATATCTTTTTTCTTCAACCGCATTGATAGCTACATTTGCCCCAAGTTTAAAACGTAATAAAACGAATGGAAATAATGAAAAAACTACAACTGTTATTAGTATCAATAGCTATGCTATCCATGTTCTCATGTTCAGATGATGATGACGACACATTAGGTGTGTGGTATCGCCGTTCTGATTTCGACGGAAGGGCAAGGGAGGACGCAGCCGGATTTGTGATAGATAACCGGGGATATTTGTGCGGTGGATATCGGGGAAAAGACCAGCGGGAAAGAGACTGTTGGGAATATAATATCGATAACGACTGGTGGACGCAATGTGCCGACCTTCCCGAAGAGGCGGCGGCCCGGAACGGGGCTGTCGGATTTGCGATCAACTCCAAAGGATATGTGACTACGGGATATACCGTATACAGAGATGACGATCCACTACATACCGGAGGATATGCATATTTAAAAGATACATGGGAATATGAACCGGCAACGGACACCTGGAAACAGATGGATGACTACCCCGGAGATGCCCGAATCAACGCCATAGCCTTCGCTATCGGTAATTACGGTTATGTAGGCACCGGTCAGTCTAAAGATGATAAACAGACCAAGGACTTTTACCGCTTTGATCCGACAGCCGCTTCCGGCAGCCAATGGACTATCGTCAACGGATTCGGCGGTCAGAAAAGAACCGGCGGACTCTCCTTTATTATCGATAATGTCGCCTACATTGTCGGAGGAACAAACAATGGTAAGGATGTCGATGACTTCTGGAAGTTCGATCCCAGCAAAAGTGAAGAGAACAAATGGGTACGTCTCCGTGACATTACAGACCAGAGCAGTGACGACTACGATGACGATTACAAATCAATCACCCGCACCTACGGCTGTGCTTTTATTATAGACGATCAGGCATATATCACTTTAGGACAAACAGCCTCCGGTAGCTTCCGAAGTAATTACTGGATATACGATCCTGCTAAAGACTTATGGCGCAGCAGTGAAACGGAAGATGGTTTTGACTACACTCCTTTCAAAGGAAGTTCACGCATCAAAGCGGTTTGTTTCGCTACCGGCAGACGAGGTATTATCACTACCGGAGGCAGTAGCAGCTATTATTATGACGATACATGGGAGTTACATCCATATGAATGGGAAGAGAATGACTAAGAAAAAGATACTCGGATGCTCTGTTGCAGGAATATTGACAGTAATCGCTTGTCTGTCTTTTTCCAAAGCATCTTTTTCTAATACAGATTCTTCTGATCCTTCTTTTTCAATGGAAGTGATTGAGGTAAACGGAGGATATGGCTATCAAATATCTCACAACAATCATATAACGATTTTTCAGCCTTTCATACCCTGTATTTCCGGTAAAAAACCTTTCATGGAGAAAAGGGATGCCGAACAAGTCGGACAGTTAGTAATGAAACGGATGAAAAGCAGAGAGAATTATACTGTTACTCTCGATGATTTAGAAAGTCTCGGAATCAAAATAAAATAAATGTAGAAAGAGGAAAAGGTGATCACATACGATTGCCTTTTCCTCTTTTTGTATAGTAGAGAAGGTGGGATACAGCATTTTCTACTCTTTTTTTATGCAAAATCTATGCAAGAATATGGAATTCCCCCAAGGAATCCATATCTTTGTAACCAAAACAATTTAATATTAATTTCATCAGAATGAAAAAGAGTATCCTTATCGCTGCCTTAGGCTTGTTCAGCCTGAGCGCAATGGCACAAGACGCAAAACCCGAAGAGGGCTTCGTTTTCACAACAGTGAAAGAAAATCCGATTACTTCTATCAAGAACCAGAATCGTTCGAGTACTTGCTGGAGTTTCTCTGCTTTGGGATTCCTGGAATCAGAACTACTACGTTTGGGTAAAGGCGAATACGACCTTTCGGAAATGTTCGTTGTACACAAAACAATGGAAGACCGCGGAACAAACTATGTACGCTATCATGGCGATAGTTCTTTCTCTCCCGGCGGAAGTTTCTATGACATCATCTATTGTATGAAGAATTACGGACTGGTTCCGCAAGAAGCAATGCCAGGTATCATGTATGGTGATACACTGCCGGTACACAATGAACTGGACGCTGTTGCAGAAGGATACATCAATGCGATCGCCAAAGGTAAACTCACTAAACTGACTCCGGTATGGAAAAAAGGTCTTAGCGCCATCTACGATACTTATTTGGGAGCGTGCCCGGAGAATTTCACTTACAAAGGCAAGGAATATACTCCGAAGACTTTCGCTGAATCACTCGGACTGAAAGCTGAAGATTATGTATCACTGACTTCATATACACACCATCCTTTCTATTCTCAATTCGCTATCGAGATTCAGGACAACTGGCGTAATGGTCTGTCCTACAATCTTCCGCTCGACGAGTTCATGGCTGTAATGGACAACGCTGTAAAGCAAGGATATACATTCGCATGGGGTAGTGACGTCAGCGAACAAGGTTTCACCCGTGACGGTGTTGCCGTAATGCCGGATGCTGCCAAAGGAGCAGAACTTACCGGCTCGGATATGGCTCGCTGGACAGGTCTGACTGCTGCCGATAAACGCAAAGAACTGACTTCCAAACCGCTTCCGGAAATGGAAATCACTCAGGAAATGCGCCAGACTGCTTTCGACAACTGGGAAACTACAGATGACCACGGAATGGTAATCTACGGTATCGCCAAAGACCAGAACGGAAAAGAATACTTCATGGTAAAGAACTCTTGGGGTACAAGTGGTAAGTACAAAGGTATCTGGTATGCATCCAAAGCATTCGTTGCTTACAAAACAATGAATATCCTGGTACACAAAGATGCACTTCCTAAAGAAATTGCAAAGAAATTAGGTATCAAATAAAGATTCACTCTTATTTAAACATAAAAGCTCCGGAAGTTAAGATGATTTCCGGAGCTTTTATGTTAATGATGTTCTCTTCTATACTGTAAACAGCCAAATACTTAAGAGAAACTCAACTTGCTGATATGCTCCGCAAATCTCTCCTTATAATTATCACCAACAGGAATATATGTATTTTTATCAAAGATGATACGAAGCCGGGAAACTTCGGTTATCCTACGCAGATTGACAATGTAAGAACGATGTACCCGCATAAAAAACGTTGGAAGCCGTTCCTCCATTTTTTGAAGACTGGCAAGGGTTATGACCGGTTTATCTTCTCCTTCTATAAAGATACGCACGTATTCGCTCATCCCTTCAATATACCGGATGTTTTTCACATCAATGCGCACCACTTTGTAGTCACTCTTTACAAACAAGGAATCTCCTTTGATCTGCGAACTATTTCCCAGTTCTCCCTGCTGTTCCAACATTCGGTATTCGTACTGTTTTCGTGCCTTATCCGCTGCTTTCAGCAAATCCTGAAATTCAAACGGCTTCAATAAATAATCGACAGCATCCAGTTTGAAACCGTCTACGGCATATTCAGAATAAGCAGTAGTAAAGATCACCATCGGACGGCTGATTAAAGAGCGGATAAAATCCAGTCCATTCAAATCGGGCATATTGATATCCACAAATATCAGGTCTATATCTTCGTCTGCCAACACCTTCATCGCCTCAAAAGCTTCCTGACAGGACTTGACTAAAGATAGAAAAGGAACACGGGATATATAATCCGTCAATTGTTTCAATGCCAAAGGCTCGTCATCAATCGCTATACATTTCATTATAATAAAGGTATAATAAGTAAGACATCAAATTTATCATATTCCTCAGTAATGGAGAGGGTGTAATCATTACCAAACAACAACCGCAACCGTTTGCGTATATTCTCCAGGCCGATGCCGTGATGTTGCTCGTCAGACGAAGTCCCCGTGCTATTGGTACATCTGAAAGCAAGACGGTTTCCTTCTTCCAGTTGCATTACAACATGAACAAATGACTCTTTCCTGTAGCTCACTCCATGTTTAAAGGCATTCTCCACAAAAGAAATAAAAAGTAAAGGAGGAATTTGAACTTCGGGCACCTCGAGAGGGAAATTCTTTTCAATAGAAACTTTCTCAGGATAGCGCAGGCTCATCAAAGTAACGTAATTCTCCAGAAACTGAACCTCGCGCGAAAGCAGAATGGTTTTATTACTGGCCTCATAAAGCACATAGCGCATGAGTTTAGAAAGTTCTACAATCGTACTCTTAGCCTTTCCCGTATCAATATCCACTAGTGCATGGATATTATTCAGTGTATTCATAAAGAAATGCGGATTTATCTGATACTTCAGATATTGCAATTCAGACTGTAAACGCTGATGCTCCAGTTCTTTCAGCATTTCCTCATCACGAAAGGATTTAAAAAACAGTTTGACGGCAATATTAAATCCTACCATCAAAAAAGCAATTATACAATGAATAAAGTAACGGATGGTGAAGGGAGGAATGGGATAAAGAGTCGGTTTAGAGAAGCCGCCCGGTCGTTGCGGTTTTTCCAAAACCGGATCGTTTGCCTGAGGCGCTTCCCAATGAACAGACTCTTCCTGCCGAGCCTTCTCTCTCATCTTAATAATCAGGTCTCTCTGACTTTTTCCTTTACCCTTGCGAAGATCTCTATATCTGAATTCCTTTGGAAAACGCTCCATAGAGGGATCAGGAATAACCCAACAAGCAGTAAAGATTAGAAAAACCAAAGAAATTATATAATACCAGTACTTTTTCTTAAACAGGAAATACGGAACTAATCCATAATTATTCAACAGAAACAAGACGAAAAAAGGAAGGATGCTCAACCACGAATCATGAACAATTACACGGATTTCTTCTTTTTCGAGTCCACCACTGACGGCAAAGTATCCGCCTATCAGTGGGAGAAGAAAAATAACAGTCCAGATAGCCCCATAAATGCTCTGCTCCAGCAATTGTTGTTTACGCAGTCTTTCCATGCTTCATTGTTCCAAATTACTGATACAAAGATAGAACCGTTACTTATTCTCCACAAAAATAATCGACCAAAGGACTTATTTCAACGGTAAACTGCTGTTTTACCATCCTCCGGAGCATCCCCATCCATCATCGGTCTGACCACCGTAATCCATTAGCATTCCCGATATTCCTGTGGAGTCATTTCCACATGTTTACGGAAATATTTATTAAAAAAGGAAAGATTATTAAATCCTAATGAAAAAGCAATTTCCTTCACAGGCAATCGGGTTGACTTCAATTGTGCCTTGGCATTCATGATAATAATTCCCGTGATAATCGCCAGTGGACTATGCCCGCTGGCTTTACGGATAGCACCGGAAAAATGAGCCGGAGTTACTCCGCACTTCTTCGCATAAAAAGAAACTTCGTGTTCCTGTGTATAGTGAGTCATCAGCAACTGGATAAACTGGCGATAAAGTTCATGTTCCCGCTTGATAGGTTCGTTGGTAGTCGGCTTACAGCGTTTATACAACTCACCCACCCCCTGAAAGAATATAGTAAAAATAGACATTAATATTTCTTTGTTATCCAGTGTGTTCGGTAAAGAATAGGCACGGATAAGCAGGTTGAAAGCGTTTCGGTATAATTGCGCTACCTCTTCCTGTAATGCCATAATAGGATTGTCCAAAATCATAGGGAGAAAATCCAGATAGGTCTCTACATAACTCACACGGGAGATAAATTCCGAAGAAAAGCCCGCAAAGCAAACACGGGTATCCGAAGATACTTCGTGAATCTGTATGAATGATCCGGGGAGGACAGTCACAAAGTCATTATGGGTAATGGTATACTCGGACAGGTTGATAGTGGCACGTACAGTTCCCCGCGTACAAAGAACAAAGACTCCCGCCTTTATATGGCAGGGAAAACGACCGTATTGATTCAGAATATCGCCGGTTATGCTGTCATCTGTAACAAAATCGACCGGAAGGTCAAACTTGGGAAGAGCATCATCTATGATCATAATTAAGAAATTTAGTTCCACAAAGATATCTTTTTCCATTCGAATTTCCTCCAAGTTCTTTATTAAAATATGAAAAACAGAACATCTATTATTTAAAAGAGAACATTACAGTTATCTATTCAAATGCACATGCATATAAAATAGTTAAAATAGAACATCGAATACCAAGAATAGAGCTTGATGTAGAAACAATATTAACCGACATTTGCAATGTTTTAATAAATACGTTGAAATAAAAACAAAAAAGAGAATGAAAACATTACGAAAACTATTTTATGTAGCTTGTACAACATTCTTCCTTACATCTTGCGAAGAAACCTACAATGACAAGCTGTTCTGGCCAGGCGAACTCAGTCAGGAATATGGCTCGTATATCAAACCATCCACTCTGGACCTGACCTACAGCGGAGAAAAGTTAATCGGAAAAACCGTCAGCTTTCAGACGGAAGACAGTAAAAAAGGAACATTGACATTAAACGATATCATTCCGGGAGAAAAAGAGACATCATTCCGGATAAACTTATCAGAGCAGGAAGACAACTATACGTTCAGCGGAGAAACAGTTTCGGGCGCGGGAGCAACCGTGAAATACGCCGGCTCCATTACTCCGAAGACGATGAAACTGGACTTGAATGTAACGATGCCGCAAAATCAATGGATGAAAACTTATCAGATGAGCGAACTGACACGCGGCAGAGGAAAAGATGTCATACGCAATCAGACGACCGGCGAATATGAATGGGGAGAGTCGGACAATCAGATACTGACAGCAGCCCTTTATACCGACATGGATTTAGAGATGGTAAAGGAGGCGGGAAGTTTGTACGCAACCGTATCCGTTATTATAAAAGGCATGGGAGGATATCTCCTGCCGCAATTACTCAAAAGTGTCACTCTGGAATCCGACGGAAACATTACGGCCGAATATACATCGGACGAACTGCAATTGGGGGAACAGAAGTTCAGCGAAATCGACATGGATAATCCCGCATCCCAGCAACAAGTCATTAATTTCATTATGATGAAGTTAATGTTCAATACATTGTCTGCCGATGATATTACTGCCGCAACCCAGGGACGCAATTATGCAGATTCTCCCCGGGGACTGGCTTTCTGGTATCTGAAAAATGACCTTCTCTATGTCAAACTGAACCTTCCGGGCATTATCAGCCTGGCCATGCAAGGGCAGGGACAGACGGTCGATGCTCATCTGATAGCAGGCATTGCAGACGCTATCCTGAAATCCAATCCTTTCTTACTGAAGACTCTACTGGGAGTTGTGAGCGAATCATTGGACAACTCTTTATTATCTATGATCGCCAATATGGATCACCAAAGTTTTCAGATGTTCTTCTCGTGGATAAAGGAAGGCATCCCCATGCAGATAGAAAAGAAGAACGGACATACGCATATCTATCTGAACAGGGAAGCGCTGAGTCCTCTCATAGCCTTCATCCCCCATCTTCAGCCAGTGATGGAAGGTATTCCTAACTTCGGTCCGATGTTGTACAATTCCTATTTAGGTCCACTGTATGACAACTGGTCTATCATCATCCAACTGGACTTGGGACTCGACCTGACAGACAAAAACGAATGAGACTTTCCACCAAAAGAAAAAACATAAATTACAGAAACAATGAAGAAACTATATATTCTGACATTATTCATCTGCCTTGCCGGATTCGGGACTAGTTTTGCCCAGACGTTGAAAGGGCATATATATGACGCCAATACCAATGAACCTTTGGTTGGCGCAGCGGTAACGTACAAGTTGCACGGCAATCAGGGAACCGTGTCCGATATAAACGGAGCGTATGAAATCAAACTTCCGGAGGGAGGTGTCGATCTTGTATTCAGCTATATCGGTTACGAAGACGTTCTGATGCCCATTGTTATCGGCAGACGTGAAGTGATCACTAAAGACGTGTACATGAAAGAAAGTACCAAGCTGCTGGAAGAGGTAGTGGTAAGCGCCGGACGCTTTGAGCAAAAGCTCAGTAATGTCACCGTATCCATGGACTTGGTGAAAGCGGGCGATATCGCCCGTCAGGCACCGACGGATATCACTTCTACTCTCCGCACGCTGCCCGGCGTGGACATTGTGGACAAACAGCCTTCCATGCGTGGCGGCAGCGGATGGACCTACGGAGTAGGTGCCCGCAGCCAGATTCTGGTAGACGGAATGAGCACCCTAAATCCAAAAACCGGAGAAATCAACTGGAACACCGTACCTCTAGAAAACATCGAACAGATAGAAGTAATCAAGGGAGCCTCATCCGTTTTGTACGGTTCGTCTGCTCTCAACGGTATTATCAATATCCGTACCGCCCGTCCGGGATTGACACCGAAAACCCGCTTCAGTGCCTATATCGGTATATATGGCGATGCCGAAAACGATGAATACCAATGGAGCGACAAGAGTTTCTGGAAAGACGACAAGTATTCCGTCAAACCCATCCTGCGCGGAAACCTTCTCAGCGGCATACGAAACCCTATTTATGAAGGCTTCGATCTCTCCCACTCCCGCCGTATCGGCAACTTTGACGTCAGCGGAAGCATTAACCTCTTTACCGATGAAGGATACCGTCAACAAGGATATAACAAACGTTTCCGCATGGGTGGCAACCTGACTTATCATCAACCGGACATGGGTATGAAGATATTGAACTATGGTCTGAATGTTGATTTTCTTTCCAATCAGTACGGAGATTTCTTCATCTGGAGATCACCAACAGAAGTTTACAAACCTTCTCCTTTCACCAACATGGGACGCGAAGAAAACAACTTCCACATCGACCCGTTCATCAACTACGTGAATCCGGAAAACGGAACGTCACACAAGATCAAAGGACGTTTCTATCATAGTGCCGACAACATAGTCAAACCCAGTCAGGGAAACTCCATCACCGACATCCTTGGAAATATGGGAACGAATGCCCAGACTATACAGAATATAGCAGGCGGCGATTACAGTTCGCTCTACCCGGCATTGGTCGGCATCGGCTCCGGTCTGATCAACAATAATCTGGAAGATGCCATGAACGGGGTATTCACTTCCTTGGGCAACATCTTCCCCAACGCCACTGCCGCCGATTATTGTGACCTCATCTCGTGGGTGATGGACAACGGACTGCCAAGTGACCTGATGAACGGCATACAAAATGGACAAGTCCCCAGTGATCTCATCCCCTGGCTGTCCAACGTAATGAATCCGACCCGAAACAACGCTAAGACAAAAACGGACAAGAACTATAATTATTATCTTGACTACCAATTCAACAAGAAATGGGACGGCGGCGCACAGATCACTACCGGAATGACTTACGAGCACGTCCGCTACAATTCTTCCATCATGGATCAGGTGTACAAAAGCGATAATGTAGCCGCCTTCTTCCAGTACGACCAGCGCTTCTGGGACCGCCTGAGCGTATCGGCAGGGGTACGAGCCGAATATTATCGTGTGAACAACCATCACCGTGAAGCAGAAACGAAAATATTCGGAGCCAAAGTTCCGTTCCGCCCCGTGTTCCGTGCCGGACTGAACTATCAGTTAGCCGATTACAGCTTTATCCGTGCCAGCGCCTGACAAGGTTACCGCAACCCGTCCATCAACGAGAAATATCTCCGCAAGGACATCGGAGGAGTGGGTATCTATCCGAACCTCGACATCAAACCGGAGAAAGGTTACAATGCCGAACTGGGATTCAAGCAAGGATACAAGATCGGCAACTTCCAAGGATTTGTAGACGTAGCCGGATTCTATACCGAGTACAGAGACATGGTTGAATTTCAGTTCGGACTGTTCAATAACGCAGACTACAGCATGATCAACAGCATCAGCGATGCCATCCAGATGGTGACGGACGGCAAAGGTTTCGGTATCGGAGCACAGTTCCACAACGTATCGAAAGCGCAAATCTACGGTATGGAGATTTCGACAAACGGCGTTTATGACTTCAACAAGAATACGAAACTATTCTATAATCTGGGATATGTATATACTGAGCCCCGCGACGCTGACTATAAGGAACGCAATGAAATAGAAGATTTATACACCGACGCCCTTCAGATGAAGGAGAAGTCGAATACAGGCAAATATCTGAAATACCGCCCGAAGCACAGCTTTAAAGCAACAGTCGATTTCCAATGGAAGCGTATCAATCTGGGTGCCAACTTTGCATGGAAGAGCAAGATACTGGCAGTGGACTACCTCATGATGGACGAACGTGAAAAGCAACAACAAGACTTAATGGACTATGTACGCACGATCCTCTTCGGAAAATCGAGAGGAGAAACACTGGCTACTTACTGGAAAAAACATAATACAGACTATGCCACCGTTGACTTGCGCTTCGGGGTAAAAGCGACCAAAGAAGTCGCCTTCCAATTCATGGTCAACAACCTGTTGAATAAAGAATACAGTTACCGCCCGATGGCAGTAGCCGCTCCCCGTACTTTTGTAGTGAAAATGGACATCACATTCTGAAAAACTCACTTAGATTACTGGTTAAATCTGTCGGGGAGACTTCCCCGACAGATTTTTTTATATACATCCACACAGAATAAAGCCTCAGCTCCCGGATGGCCGGCAACAGAACCAATGAAACGAACAAGCAGCAACGTATATTAACACAAAGAGAAAAATATTCACCGCCAACCTACCGCTTCTTTGTGATTTTTGCTTATTTTTGGCAACTAGTATAACACATACAACAAAACACCACTTTTAATGAAGAGGAATATCTATATATTATTTACTATAGGTCTGTTTATCCGGATTCTCCCCTCACATTCAGTAAACCTGAATACCGAACGACTATCCAATTTGAAACGCCTGATAGAAAACAACATTGCGTACGATTCCATCGCGCCGGTAGACAGCGTTATCGCCTGGGGACAGCAACTGAGCCCTATACTGGAAAAGGAAAACAAGATGGAACTGTCTTTCAGCATCCGGCAACTGGTGGTTTACATCTACTCCCTGCGCGGAGACATCGGGAAAGCAATCGACGAAGCGCGGCAAATGTACGAAAAAGCAGAAACAATGAGATATGATTTAGGAATAGCCCTTTCGAGCGCAGCTATCGGAGATGCCTATTTCTGCTCCAATATGCCCGAAGAAGCCATCGATTCTTATAAGGAAGCCATCCGTTATCCCGCCTCGCCTTCGGAGAACAACCATTATAAAGAAATGACTATCCTGAAACTTATACAGGTGCTTATTCTGACTCAAAGGACAGAGGAAGCAGAGAAATACAGAAAGATACTTTCCGAATCAAAATCCATACAGACCCATCAGACACTGCAATTTCTGACACTTGCTACAGATGTTTCTTACTATATCCAGAAAAACGATCTGCGCAATGCGAACAACTGCCTGCTGCAAGCAGAGCAAATCTACCTTTCGGACAGGCAACCTTATTATCGCACCACCTACAATTATATGCAAGGACGATATAACGAAGCAACAGGGAACTACAATCTTGCATTACAGTATTACAATGAGATTCTGACCGGCATCCGGCAAAAGACGCGCTCCATCATCTACCTGCAAGTAGCTTATGCCAAAGCGAACTTACTGATAGAAATGGGCAGTAAAGTAGAAGCTGCGCATCTGTATGAAGAAATCAGTATCGTCACCGATTCGGTAGTCGCTCCCAGCTATGCACACCGCATCAACAGCCTTCGGGCATCTTATGAGGAAAACCGGATGAAAGTAGAGAATAAAGCCGAGTTCAACCGTATTTTCATGGGCGGCATTTTAATAGGAGTCATAGTGCTGGGCATCATGATTTACCTCGTGATACACATATTAAAACAAAACAAGAAGATAGCGGAATCCAAAATCCGCATGGAGCAATCACGACTCAACGCCGAGAATGCCATGCAGACCAAAAGTCTTTTCCTCTCCAACATGAGCCATGAGATACGGACTCCGCTGAGTGCCCTCTCCGGCTTCTCCAGTCTGCTGACCGAGCAGGCACTCGACGCCGAAACACGCCGCCAGTGCGGCGACATCATCCAGCAAAACTCCGACTTGTTGCTAAAACTAATAAATGACGTAATCGACCTTTCCAATCTGGAGATCGGAAACATGAAGTTCAACTTCACCTATTGTGACGCTATCGCTATCTGCAATAACGTAATCGATACCGTCAACAAAGTAAAGCAGACACAAGCCGAGCTCCGTTTCAACACATCGCTGACTTCCCTAAAGTTATACACTGACGATTCACGCCTGCAACAGTTACTGATCAACCTATTGATCAACGCCACGAAGTTCACCCCGCAGGGAAGTATCACGCTGGAAGTCCGTCAAGAATCGGAAGAATTTGCGCTCTTCTCCGTCACCGACACCGGTTGCGGAATCCCACTGGAAAAGCAAAGTTCCATTTTCAACCGCTTTGAAAAACTAAACGAAGGAGCACAGGGAACCGGACTCGGCCTCTCTATCTGCCAACTGATCATTGAACGGATCGGTGGCAGCATATGGATAGACCCTGCCTACACCACCGGATGCAGATTTTATTTCACCCATCCCATCAACCCCACAAAAGAAGGAAAGGAGGCACAGTCATGAAACGGTTATGGATATTCTTCATACTGATCGTACTGGCAGGAGGAACCGGCAAGGCTCTCTCCAGCAATAACGAAGCTGCCAAAGACAGTCTGCTTCAGATACTGAACACTTTGCCGGCCGATTCTTCCCGGCTGGAGATGCTTTATTCACTCGCTTATCTGGACCCGATGTCACCTTCCTGCGTCTACTATCTGGGAAAATTATTGGAGGAAGCTACCACACAGGACAACAAGTATTATCAGTGTCTTGCTCTGTATGCCCATGTCGTTTATTACTTCAACCACCAAGACGAAGAAAACACAGTCATCTGGATGGACAAGCTCTCTCCGGTTGCTTTAAAAAACAACTCCTACAGCTTATACTTCGAAGGAAAAAGAGCAGAAATAACCATACATATCATAAAGCATAAAATAGAATATAGCATCACCCAAGCCGAAGAGATGTTTAAACTGGCACAAAAGTTAAACAATCCCCAAGGAATGTCATCGGCCAAACTATGCCTGATGACTGCTTATATGATGACCGCCCGCTTTAAAGAAGGCGAAGAGGCCGGATTCGAAGCCTACCGCCTTCTGCCACCCACCGCCTCCCTGGAATCGCGCAAAAGCGTGCTCCAAGAAATAGCCTTATCTTGTTCCGCCACTAGAAACAAAAACTTCCTGAAGTACCTGCAGGAATACAAGAAAGTGCTGGACGCACTATCAGAAGCAAAGCAGACGCCCAAAGCATACAGCTACCTGTTATTGGAGTCTCTCTATGCCGACTATTATCTGAATGAAGGCACACTGGACGAAGCCCGCCCCCATCTGAAAAAGATGGATGAATACTTCTCTCCTACCACTTACATTCCTTGCCGGGGATTATATTATAATGTGTATTCCCATTATTACCGGATTACCAAAGAATACGAAAAGGCCCTGTCATACTCTCAAAATGCTATCGAACTCCTGTCCGAAGTATCGGACAATGAAGGGCTGAACTACAAAATAGAACATGCAAGCATTCTTACAGAGGCGGGACGGGCGGATGAAGCAATCCCGTTATTCCAAAGTTTGCTGGCGAAAAAAGACTCATTCTATCGGGCACTATCCATCTCGCAGACGAATGAAATCTATCAGATGCGCAACATGGACAACCTGCTTCTTGAAAAAGAACAGTACAAAGCAATGGTTCATTATGCCGGACTGACTCTGATAGCCATCGCACTGCTTATCCTGATTCCGTCTACCATACGTATCTATTATGTACGCAAGAAGTTGAGGAAAGAAGAAGAGGAAATCCGCAAGATGAGCCAGATTGCGGAAGAAGCGAACGAAGTAAAAAGCCGCTTCCTTGTTAACATGAGCTATAACATACGCATCCCGTTGAATAACGTCTTAGGGTTTTCTCAACTCATGACTACTGATCCGGAAAGCATGGATGCCGACCAATGGAAAGAATATTCGGAGATTATCCAGACCAACTCCGCCGAACTGATACAACTGGTGAACGACGTGCTCGACCTCTCCAGACTGGAGGCCGGCAGAACGAAATGGCAGATACAGGAGCACGAAATCATCTCCTTGTGCTCGGACGTTCTCGGTATGGTACGCATGAGATGCGGAGATAAGATACAGGCAGACTTTCATACGGAAATAGAAAGCCAGCCGTTTCAGGTAGACACCGCCCGATTCACACAATTGATTCTCAGTACACTGATCTACACAGACCCGTGTGAAGAGAAAAGGAAAGTGTCTCTCTATCTGGAACGTGACATGCAACGGGAACTATTTGTCTTTCGGGTAGTCAACAGTCCGTTAGCCGATTCGGCCTTGCAAACACAAAAAGCAGAAGTACGCCATAGCATCAACCGTCTGACAATCGAATATTTCAAAGGTACATATACGATTGAACCGAATACTCCGGAAGGTCCCGTACTGACTTTCACATATCCTTATTCCAAAACAAATAATATCTAATCATATGACCAAGAATCTGATCACACGAAAAATACAATTCTTATTTCTCATCGGAGCTATCCTGCTAGCGCCCTTTATCGCACGTGCTTCCGCCGTTACGGCTTCCGTCGACAGTCTGCAGAATCTCTTGCAAAACGACACGGATGCCGGGCAACGGGCCATTATCTATATTCATCTGGCGGATATCCACGTAGACAGCCTCAACATTTCCTCCCAATATTGGGACAAAGCCCTCACCGAGGCCGCAAAAGCCAAAGACGAATATATGATGAAGCTCGCACTCGATAATCTGATACAACGATATGCTTCCAAAAACAAAGAGAAGGTAGAAAAGTATATAACCTTCGCCCGACAATATCTGCCGGAAGAACACAACACCCTTTTCCGGTATTACTTGTATTGTTACAACATCTGGGCGGAAATGCGAAAGAACAATTCGCTGGAAACAATCGAACAGGAACTGGACAAGCTGAAAAAGGAAAATCACGGACAAATGACACCTGAAGAACAAATTCAATGGGAATATCTGACCGGAGTATCACTCGATTATTCAGCGGTACTGACACATTCATACAATGAAGTTTCCAAAGCCATTCCTTACGTAGAGCGCGCACTGGAGATACTAGCCCCTTATCCTTTGCAAGACAGGGTGCACTTCGAAATATTGTGCCACTACGAACTGGCAGACTTATATACAACTGTTGAAAACAAGAAGGCAGTAGACGAAGTGAACAAAATGATCGAGCTACACAAGCAATGGAATCATCTGAATACGACTTTCGACCGGAGATTTCTGGACGAATCACATTACTACATGGCTAAATATTCGCAGATTATTTTCATGGCAGATCTTATTTCGAAAGAAGAGATAAAGGACTATTATCAGAAATATATCCAGATAGCAAATAAAAAGAAGGTTGTAAAAAGCACTTACGAGACGACAGCAAGATATTATCAGACAATAGGCGAATACAAAAAGGCGATAGCCTACATTGATTCCGCCACTCAAACAGACCATTTCCAACCAGTCAACCTCGTTCCCATACTCAATGCGAAAGCCGGTCTGTACTATAAACTGAATGATTATAAAAACGCATATCTGACTTTAAAAGAAAGCAATAAGAACCGGATGTCGGATAAATCACAAAAAAGAGAGCAACAAATGATCGAAATGCAAACCCGCTTCGACGTCAACAAACTGGAACTGGAAAAGAGCAAACTCGCCAACAAAAACAAACAAATCGCACTGACCGGTACTTTTATCTTATTACTGGCAGCAATCGGATGGAGCATCTATCAGCGAACGATGGTAAAACGGCTGAAGAAAATGCACTGCGCACTAATGACTGCGCACGAAGAAGTCAGAAAACAAAGCATGAAAGCCACCGAAAGCGAGAAGATGAAAACGGCTTTCCTCAACTCTATCTGTCATGAAATACGTACTCCGCTCAATTCAATCGCCGGATTCTCCGAACTGATCTTCGATGAATCTTTAGACACGGCCACCAGACAAGAATTCCGGCAGTTGATACAAAGCAATTCTACCGCGTTAGCTTCTTTGATGGACAATATGCTGGAGCTGTCTCAGCTTGTCAGCTCCGAACTGCCTCTTCCTGTGGAGTCTACCGACGTATACGGACTATGTGTTGAAGAAATGGCCAAACTTAAGGAAACTCTGTCCAAGCCGAATATCGAATGTATCATCACAGGCGATAAAGATGGAATGACGGCACAGACAAACGCCTTTTATCTCTCCCGTGTGATTGGCAATTTACTAAGTAACTCCGCCAAGTTTACAGAAAGCGGAACAATCACGCTGACCTGCAACATCGACAAAGAAAAAGGACAACTGGTGATCTCCGTCACCGATACGGGCATCGGCATCCCTGCCGACAAGCAGGAATGGGTGTTCGAACGTTTCACCAAAGTAGATGACTTCAAACCGGGAACCGGACTTGGCCTGTACATCTGCCGCATCATCATACAACGGCTCGGAGGGCAGATCAGAATAGATACCGGCTATACTTCCGGCTGCAAAATGGTGGTTACTCTTCCCGTTTAACCACCTGTCCGAATGCTTTTTCTGTTTCCGGGGCCTTTCAGATTCGTCAACAATTCGTATCTTTGCCGCCCGAATACAACAAAGTCATCAAAATGAAAAAACGAATTTTACTGATTGCACTCTTATTTTGTTCCGTTTTAGCACAGGCACAGGATGTTTTTGTAACAGCGGATTTTGTCAGCAGCTACATTTGGAGAGGTATGGACAGCGGTAACGCCAGCGTACAACCGTCATTGGGCGTCAACTGGAAAGGACTGACCGCCTACGTCTGGGGCTCGACCGAATTTCGCCATAAGAATAATGAAATAGATTTGTCATTGGAATACGAATACAGGAATCTGACCTTATACGCCAACAACTACTTCACGCAAACGGAAGAAGAACCTTTCAAGTACTTCAATTACAGTTCACACTCCACCGGACATACTTTTGAAGTCGGTGCCGGATATCTGATTAGTGAAAAGTTCCCGCTTTCAGTCAGTTGGTACACCACATTTGCGGGAAATGATTACCGCGAAAACGGGAAACGTGCGTGGTCCAGTTACTGCGAACTCAGTTATCCGTTCAGTATAAAGAAGGTGGACCTTGCCCTTGAAGCAGGCTTTACCCCTTGGGACGGCATGTATTCCGATAAATTCAACGTTGTCAACATCGGACTTTCGGCCACCAAAGAACTAAAGATTACCTCTACTTTCTCTTTGCCGATCTTCGGAAAAGTGATCGCCAATCCTTATGAAGAACAAGTCTACTTTGTAGTCGGCCTTACCTTATAACCCAAGCATATATAGCTTTCAGTAGTTTCCACCGCTTGAAACTACAGTTTCATCACCTTGAAACCAGAGTTTCTACAGCTTGAAACTTTAGTTTCTGCGGCTTGGAACCATTGGTTTCAAGGCTTTGGAACTATAGTTTCATCGCATGGAAACCAACTAGACTAAGGCATTCCTGAAATCGCCTGTATATAGAATAAAAACAAGAGCCGCCATCCCTTGTTACTTTACCTGCTTTTTATCCGTTGTCCCTCCTATCACGTTGTGACGGCAACTTCTTCTGTCACGCTGCTGTCACCACTTGCTGTCACCAGATGAATCATTTATACTCAGATAGTTATCCTTCGAACGGTGACGGTGACAGATGTTTTTATAAAAAACAATTCCTATGGTAGTGTCTCTTTTCCCCATTCCCATCCCCCTTCTCCCCCAAACCGCCATAGGACTATGGCTAACCTCATAAACTTGCCCTTATTTGCTCAAAAAACTTAATAATGTGCATTTTTTACTCGGTTTTCTTGTCAGAACCAAGTGTTTGAGTAAATTTGCACGCTGATAGTTAACCGGATAGTTTGGATAGCAAGATTATTACTACTTGACTACTGGCTGCTAATGTGTAGAAATACTAATACTAAAATTAATAGCATGAGTTTGAAAATTGTTGTATTGGCAAAACAAGTTCCCGACACACGTAACGTTGGGAAAGATGCCATGAAAGCCGACGGAACTATTAACCGTGCGGCACTCCCTGCCATCTTCAACCCCGAAGACCTGAATGCCCTTGAGCAAGCTCTTCGTCTGAAAGATGCTCACCCAGGCTCTACCGTAACCATTCTGACAATGGGACCGGGACGCGCTGCTGATATTATTCGTGAAGGACTTTTCCGTGGTGCCGATAATGGTTATTTGCTGACTGACCGCGCTTTTGCCGGTGCAGATACGCTGGCTACAAGCTACGCTCTGGCAACTGCTATCCGCAAAATCGGTGAGTGCGACATTATAATCGGCGGTCGTCAGGCTATCGACGGTGATACGGCACAGGTAGGTCCGCAGGTGGCAGAAAAACTTGGTTTGACGCAAATCACATACGCTGAAGAGATTCTGGAAGTAGGTGACGGCAAAATCAAAGTGAAACGTCACATCGACGGTGGCGTTGAAACGGTAGAAGGTCCGCTGCCCATCGTTATCACAGTCAACGGCTCGGCTGCTCCCTGCCGCCCGCGTAACGCCAAGCTGGTACAGAAGTACAAACACGCCAAAACCGTTACGGAAAAACAACAAGGTAACCTCGACTATACCGATCTGTATGACAAGCGCGATTACCTCAACCTGCCCGAATGGAGCGTAGCCGACGTTAACGGCGACCTCGCCCAATGCGGTCTGTCCGGTTCGCCGACGAAAGTAAAAGCCATCCAGAACATCGTGTTCCAGGCTAAAGAGAGCAAAACCATCAGCGGCAGCGACCGTGATGTGGAAGAACTGATTGTTGAACTGTTAGCTAACCATACCATCGGATAATCATGAATAACTTATTTGTATATTGCGAAATAGAAGAAGGCATCGTCGCAGACGTCAGCCTGGAACTTCTGACAAAAGGTCGTTCGTTGGCTAACGAACTCAACTGCCAACTCGAAGCAGTAGTTGCCGGCACCGGCCTCAAAGAAATTGAAAAGCAAATCCTTCCTTATGGAGTAGACAAACTCCACGTTTTCGACGCTGAAGGACTTTATCCTTATACTTCACTTCCTCACACTTCCATCCTCGTAAACCTCTTCAAAGAAGAACAGCCGCAAATCTGTCTGATGGGCGCTACCGTTATCGGCCGTGACCTCGGCCCGCGTGTTTCTTCGGCTTTGACCAGCGGTTTGACTGCCGACTGTACATCCCTTGAAATCGGTGACCACGAAGATAAGAAAGAAGGAAAAGTTTATAAGAACCTGTTGTACCAAATCCGTCCGGCATTCGGCGGTAACATCGTTGCAACCATCGTCAACCCCGAACACCGCCCACAGATGGCAACCGTTCGCGAAGGTGTAATGAAGAAAGAAATCGTTTCTCCGGCTTATCAGGGAGAAGTGATCCGCCACGACGTGAAGAAGTACGTAGCCGACACAGACTATGTGGTCAAAGTAATCGAACGCCACGTAGAAAAAGCGAAGAACAACCTGAAAGGCTCTCCGATCATCATTGCCGGTGGTTACGGAGTAGGTTCGAAAGAAAACTTCGACCTGCTGTTCAGCCTGGCAAAGGAACTTCACGCCGAAGTAGGTGCAAGCCGTGCCGCTGTTGACGCAGGTTTTGCAGAACACGACCGCCAGATTGGTCAGACAGGTGTAACGGTTCGTCCGAAACTCTACATTGCTTGTGGTATCTCAGGACAAATCCAGCATATCGCCGGTATGCAGGAAAGTGGTATTATCATCTCTATCAACAACGATCCGGATGCTCCGATCAACACGATTGCAGACTATGTAATCAACGGAACCATCGAAGAAGTTGTGCCGAAGATGATTAAGTATTATAAACAGAATAGCAAGTAAAGAAAGATGGCTAATTTTTACACAGAAATACCGGAACTCAAGTATCACTTGAACAATCCGATGATGAAACGTATTTGCGAACTTAAAGAACGCAACTACAGAGATAAAGATGAATTCGACTACGCTCCTCTGGATTTTGAGGACGCACTGGACTCTTACGATAAAGTATTGGAGATCACCGGAGAAATAACAGGCGAAATTATCAACGCAAACGCTGAAGGCGTTGACGAAGAAGGTCCTCACTGTGCCAACGGACGGGTAGAATACGCTTCCGGCACTAAAGAAAATCTGGACGCGATGGTCAAAGCCGGTCTGAACGGAATGACAATGCCACGTCGTTTCGGCGGGCTGAACTTCCCGATCACTCCATACACCATGTGTGCCGAGATTGTTGCTGCCGCCGATGCAGGTTTCGGAAATATCTGGTCTTTGCAGGACTGTATCGAAACACTGTATGAATTCGGTAATGCCGACCAGCACAGCCGTTTCATCCCCCGCGTATGTCAGGGTGAAACCATGTCTATGGACCTGACCGAACCGGATGCAGGTTCCGACCTCCAGGCAGTAATGCTGAAAGCTACTTACAGCGAAAAAGACGGTTGCTGGCTGCTGAACGGTGTGAAACGTTTCATCACCAACGGTGATGCAGATATCCATCTGGTACTTGCCCGTTCGGAAGAAGGAACGAGAGACGGTCGCGGTCTGTCCATGTTCATCTATGACAAGCGTCAGGGTGGTGTGGATGTACGCCGTATCGAACACAAGCTGGGTATCCACGGTTCGCCTACCTGCGAATTGGTTTACAAGAATGCCAAAGCCGAACTTTGCGGTGACCGCAAACTCGGTCTGATCAAATATGTGATGGCATTGATGAACGGTGCCCGTCTGGGTATCGCCGCACAATCTGTAGGATTGAGCCAGGCTGCTTACAATGAAGGACTGGCTTATGCCAAAGACCGCAAGCAGTTCGGAAAAGCAATCATCGACTTCCCTGCCGTGTATGACATGCTCGCCATTATGAAAGGTAAGCTGGATGCCGGTCGTGCGCTGCTTTATCAGACAGCCCGCTACGTAGACATCTACAAAGCACTGGACGACATCTCACGCGAACGCAAGCTGACTCCGGAAGAACGTCAGGAACAGAAGAAATATGCAAAGTTAGCCGACAGCTTCACTCCGCTTGCCAAAGGTATGAACTCCGAATATGCCAACCAGAACGCTTACGACTGTATACAGATTCATGGAGGCTCGGGCTTCATGATGGAATATGCCTGCCAGCGCATCTACCGCGACGCACGTATCACCAGCATCTACGAAGGAACGACCCAGCTCCAGACCGTAGCCGCTATCCGTTACGTGACCAACGGTTCGTATGCCGCTACCTTGCACGAGTACGAAGCCATCCCTTGCGCACCCGAATACCAAGGCTATATGGACCGTCTGAAAGCAATGACCGGAAAATTGGAAGCTTGTACCACCAAGGTGAAAGAAGCGCAAAACCAAGAGCTGCTCGACTTCACCTCACGCCGCCTGTATGAAATGGCTGCGGTCTGCGTAATGAGCCACCTGCTCTTGCAAGACGCGAACAAGGCTCCCGAACTTTTCGCCAAATCACTCGACGTATATGTAAATTATGCCGAAGCCGAAGTGGAAAAGCACTATAGCTTTATCCAGAACTTCCAGGCAGAAGAATTGGAAAACTACCGGAAAGCCTAAAAGCAGATGCATAAAACCAAGAAACACAGATTTTCGCGGATGAACGCAGATTAAACAGATAAATTACTGATAATCTGCGGAAATCCGCGGAAATCTGTGTTTTCTTAAACCGGCAGACGCAAAAGCCTGCCGCTATCTATTACTTACGCCGGCAAGGCGATTCGTTACCGAAAAGATATGCGGGTTGATAACCTCCGTAATCTACTACGATTTTTTCAAGCACAATACCCGGGTCTAACGGACGGAAGTTCAGCGTATAAGTCCCGTCTGCCGATACAGGGAGTTTCAAGCGAACCTGTTTTTCTACTACACGGCGTGCAATGGTAGGATAGTATACCGTATAAATATTTTGAGGATCTTCATTCAGGTCACGATTGAAGTTGACAGTTTCCTCTTGCCCGCCTTCAAAACCAATGTTATACTTATGTCCTTCCGGAGTGTGGAAAGCCAGAGTAGACTTCACAATGACATGTACTGTAACCGAATCTGCTTTTTCAGGTATATTCAGTTTGTAAGACAATGACGCGCCGTTTGCCGGAACGGTGTAAGGCATCAGCGACATGCCACTCAGTGTGCGTCCCATATAAGGGATTACGGTCCATTTGGCCTCACCGGCATCCGTACAGGCAAAATAATGTTCGGCTTCCATTGCCACATACCCGTCTTTTCCTGTAAACAGATAACCTCCTGTAGCAGCTTCCGGATTTCCGATTCGGTGGATTTCAGGCAGTTTGTCTGCCGGGAAGTTATCGTTCCAGCTAGTATATCCAATATGCTTCTGAATCATCATGCCGTTCCACTTTCCTCCAGACATAGCATGGTTATAGTCATCACACAACTGCTTGTCGCGTGCAAAAGCCTTTTCCACTTTATCCGCCCATGCGTTGGCTTCAGGATTTCCTTCGGCATACAGTTTCAGATTCATAGCCTGAGCATAATACATCTCGTGCAGGTTTGCCATTGCCTGTACCGGGAAAAGAATGAGTTGTTTGTAAGCATCACGGTATTCAGGCTTCAGGCTTATGTATTGACGAAGGGCTTCAGCTTCCAATTGTGCATAGTCGCCTACCACCTGACGCCATTCACCAGTTTCCAGGTTGTATACCGTATGGTCCAGCATTTCGGCTGTGCTCCGTCCGTTGTATTTACAGCAGAGGTTGAGGATACGTGCCGCCTCTTCTGCCTGCGTGTCCCCGAATGCCTGCCTGCAAAAGTCATAAGTATGTTGCAGCAAAGTCCCGGCATTGTATGCCTGTGGATTCCATGCCATGTCAAGGAAAAGCGTAATGGGATACTCCATCGGTTTGAGGTCGCCCACGTTAAGCACCCAAAGCTTGTCGACACCATATTCATAAGTCAGTTGCAACTGTTCCCACATATTCTGTATGGGGGTAGCATTTATCCATTTCGAATTACGTGGCGCACCTACATAGTCTACGTGATAATACATGCCCCAGCCACCGGGATGCTTACGTTCTTCAGCATTCGGCAAGCGACGCACATTGCCCCAGTTATCGTCACACAGCAACATGATGACATCTTCGGGGACACGCAATCCGCGGTCGTAATACTCCAACACCTCTTTATAGAGTGCCCATACCTGTGGCGTTTCCTTGGCTGGCCGTCCGGTGACATCTTTGATTATCCGACGTTGGTTCTTGAAAATCGTTTCCATCAATCGCTTGTTGCGTTCAAACTGCGGCACATATTCATGGTCTTTTCCTTCTTCACCTCCCATGGCTGCATCACCGTCACCCCGCATACCGATGGTTACCACATCTTCAGTATCTTTCATGCGCTCGATGCCTTCGCGGAAGAAACGGTTCAATCCCTCGGCATTGGTTTCATAATTCCAAGCTCCATATTTTTCCCGGTTACGGGCATACTCCTGATGGTTACGTGCCATCGGTTCGTGATGCGAAGTGCCCATGATGATTCCCATCTCATCAGCCGTCTTGCTGTTTTCCGGATCATCGGCATAGAATGCCCATCCCCACATGGCAGGCCACATAAAGTTCCCTTTCAGTCGCAGAATCAATTCGAATACGCGGGCATAGAAACGATGGTCGCCATAATTGGTACCATACGTATTTTTCACCCAGGTAGTAAGACAGGGAGCCTCATCATTCAGGAAGATACCACGGTAAGTCACGGCAGGTTCGCCATCGGTATACACACCGGCTTGGGCATAGACTTCTGTCTGACGGGTAACAGGCACATCCATCCACCAGTACCAGGGCGATACACCCATCTGTCTGGAAAGTTCGTAGATGCCGTAAACGGTTCCGCGCCGGTCACTTCCGGCAATGACCAATGCCTGTTCTACTCCTTCCAGCGGCTGGTCTACAGTCTGAATGATATATTTTTCGTTTTTCCCTTCCAGGTCTTTCCTGTTCAGCTTGCCTGCTTTAAACAGTTGTTTGATAAAAGGCGATTCGATACTTCCCACCAGGATGTACCTCCCGTCCGAAGGCGTGTTTACGGTTTCGGCTTTCTTGCCAGTCACACGCAAGAAGTCTTCCTGCAAATTTTTAACAGCAATCAGAATGGCACTGTTCTCGTTCTTGTCGACCAGTATGGTACAAGGCTGTCCATTGCCGACAACCGGAAAAGCACCTTCTGTTTTCTTGAAAGTAATAAACGGTTCCGCCGCATAAGCGTAAAGAACGCCAAACAAAAGCCCCAAAAGGGCACTTAGTTTTTTCATAAGGATTCAAGTGTTTTATGTTTATATATTATCAGCAACAGCATAACAAGTGATTTTCCGCATTCTATTTTCCGGTTGACCATAAAATGCACAAATACTCGCTTGCAAAGGTAATACAAACGGGCATTCCTTCCATTAACATACGTATCAGATTCATTTCTCCACGTACCAGCACATTCACCCAGGTGCCAAAATCGTTTACAAAAGTAACACAAACCCTCCCGGCTGCCTTTGGCTTCTTATACACTATTCAGCCAATAGCCGATTAATGCTACCCACTAAGTAAAAAGGTAAGTTTATCAGCCTGAAGTTTTTACCTCCTACAGTCTTCACCTCGTCTATCGAATAAGGTTGCGACCATACACGCACTGCCACCGTCTGTGAAGACCGTTCCATAAACGAATGCAAAGAACGCAGATGTGCATTGTGCCCTGTTTTCACTTCTATAGGATATAGCCGCGACTGCTGTACCCACACAAAATCCACTTCTGCCGACGAATCGTTTCCTCGCATCCAGAAATTTCGCTTTTGGCTCACTTTATCAGTCAGCGTAAGCAGTTCTTGCGCCACAACATGTTCGGCAATCCTTCCCCGCCACGCATCCTGCAGGTCTTTAGCATCTAAGACTTCTTTCTGCACTTGTGCCGCATAATTCACCAAACCGGTATCCAGCCATATCAACTTAGGTGTCCGCTTGGTTTCCGACAAAGCCGGCACCTCTGTCGATGTGGTAGGATAAACCAATTCCAGCAACATGGCTTTTTCCAGCAGCCGGAAAGCTTCACCCACTTCACGTGCCTGGTAAGAAGACGAGGCAAATCCTCCCAATGTAATGGGCTGTGCAGCTTTTCCCCATCCCTCTTCCAAGATAAACCGCACCACCTCTTTCAGCAACTTACCTTTGGTATATTTCTCCACATCATCGCGGTAGCCTTGCAACAATGTTTCATATACGTCACTCAGCGCCAGCAAGTCCCTCCGCTCCGCATAAAGCTGGACAGCTTCAGGCATACCACCAATCAGTGTATAGCGGTTAAACAATTGCATCAGCCTGCCGTGAAAAGGCACCGTAGCTTGCGGATGCTCCAACACCGGTAGCAAAGCCTCTTCACCTATAGCACCCAGGAACTCTCGAAACGAACAAGGACGTAAAGCCATGTATTGCACCCTGCCTACCGGAAACGAAACGTTGACCTCTACCAGATTCTCTAGCAAAGAACCTGCCGCCACTACATGCAGTTCTGGCAACTCTTCATAAAAATAACGCAGCAAGCCTATAGCTTTAGGAGAATTCTGAATCTCATCGATAAACAACAGCGTACTGCCCGGCTTACGAGATAAACCGCAATGTGCAAACAGCAACGGCATCAAATCCTTCAGCGGCATTTCCATCTCAAACAAAGCAGCAGCTTCCCGTTTCTCCAGATTAAGCGACAAATAATTATCAAAAGTTTTGCCAAACTCATTTATTACGGTCGTTTTCCCTACTTGACGTGCCCCTCTCAATACAAGCGGTTTGCGATGCGTATCGGTTTTCCACTGTTCCAAATGTTGTAATATCGTCCGTTTAAACATAACTATACTAAACAATTAATCCTAATCAGTTTATATAATCTGCCTGTTCAGAAACTGTGTTTCTAAATCTCATTCCATTTTGTATATTTACTCAAACAAATTGGTTTACAGCTACAAAGATAAAGAAATGTCGCAAAACGGAGGCAAAACTTATATGTTTTTGTTGTAAAACGGAGGCAAAATCCTCTTGTTTTTGTCGCAAAACGGAGGCAAAACAAGAAAATGAAGAATGCAAAATGATTATCCTATATCCGAAAGAGGATTATCTTATATTGAAAAAATAAATTGAATTCCGCAAACATCCCATGTAGGGGCGTATCGCATACGCCCGAATGCGTCCACTTATCCATGTGGATATCTTCTGAGGCTGTCTCAAAATAAAAAACGACAATTAAAAAATAATGTCATTCTGAGTACTCATTTCCTGCGGAAGCCCATTCGATTATAACGGGAATTGTTATCTTGAACATTTTTATAAACCAATATTGTTCTACTATAAAAAGCAGCGGAATTATCCTTTAACAGGTAATTCCGCTGCCGAGAGAACCGAATCAATTAAATTATACTATCACGGCTATGAAAAAAGACGCACACATCTACTTTTTCCGTTCCATGCAAAGTATCATTCATTGCTTACAGAAGCAGAAGGTTCAGCAATTACTTCGCCAGCCAAACCATTAGCAAAACCGCCATAAGCAGGTTTGCGGCTATAGTTCAAGTCCCAAAGTCCTACAGGTTCACCACCTCTCCAGCCAGATTCAGCCGGGCTGTCCGTTATGCACCATTGCGTAATGCCATACCGTTGCGCTGCCGGAATAATTTCGAAATACTTATCGATGATGAACTGGTAGAACTCTGCCATCTTCAGTTGTTGGTCGAAGGTTACATTTTCAGTCTTGATGCCTTCGCCGAAGGCTCTTTCCACGATACCCATATCCAGTTCGGATATCTTCACGAGCTTACCCGTGGCAGCCATCAGTTGGAACATATTTACAATGGCATCTTCCTGTGCTTTCTGATCTGCTTCGTTCAAGATGTAGCTGACGTGCATCTGCGTTCCGATACCGTCAATCTTGGCACCGTTAGCTTCCCATACTTCAATCCAGTGGATTAAGCTCTTCAGCTTTTGGTTGCCGTCCCACCACGATTCCAAATTAAAGTCATTAACGAATAGTTTCAGGTCTGCTGGATTTCCTCCATATTCAGCAAAATATTTTTCAGCCGCTTTGGTAACGATTGGCAAATAATCTTCGCTTCCTAAATAATCTGCCCAATAGAAGTTGGTAGACGGGTCGCCGTTAGTTGCTGATTGCAAGTCATAATAACCGTCACCGTCACTGTCTGTGCCAGAAACTGTCTCATTCGCAACATCCCATGCGACTACATAGCCGCCGCAGGCTTCCATCATACCGTTAATCCAGTTATCCATTGCCCAAGTTAATGTGTCTTTCTTTTCTTCGGGGGTCAAGGGCTCTTTGTCACCTTCTCCTTCTATTTCAAAAGCAATATCATCAAAATAATAGGTATTTGCTTCACCTAATACAGCCAAGTTAAAGGCAATGGTATTCATACCGCTTTCTCCAGCTTGTTCTGCAGAAATAGTACCAGTTACTTCCATGTCTTGCCATTCGGTAGTGAAAGAAGGATTCGATGGGAGCATTGCATAGTGAATGTAGCCACCTGGATTATTGTGAGCCTGTGTCTCTGAATTTGCTGCTTTATCTGCCTTATATTTCATAGAGAAACGGTAATTTGTTCCTGCTACGAGTTGTTGTGAGGCTTTTACAAAGAATTGAGTATCATACGTATTGGCTGGGTTATCAGCAGAATGAACGACAAAAGCATGTCCTACACCGTCTGCACCGGTTCCGGCTTCGCCAATCGTACAAGGATTCGGACCTCCTACACCGGGTTCGGTGGCGAAGAAACAAGATACATCATCTCCTTCAGCATCACCATTGGTTACTAAGTTTATCCAGCGAGTTGCGGCAGGAGTTTCCAAATGTGAAACTTTCAGCCATTGTACTTCAATAGTTCCTACAAAATTACCTGACTGGAACATGACGAAACCACTACCTTCTGCTCCGGGGCTTACTGGTATTTCAAGCTCGGTCCATTCCGGTGTTAAAGCCACTGAGAGTCCGGGATTTGCCGACCATGTTCCGGCAGCCATTGTGATTGATGTCTCTACTGAAGAACGTATCATCATATTAATTGTATAATCTGTTCCCGGAACCCAATTGATGCCGTCTGCTATATGGTATTGGAAATCCCAATTATTGGTAATAAATTCAGGATTTGTTATCGTCAGATAGCCTTTATCACTGATAGTGATACTGGCTTCTGAACCTTCCGGTTTTTGTGACCAATATTGATAACTACCCATGACAGCATAATTGAAATTTCCATCTTCCACTTCGACAGGTTCTGCAGGTTCTGTTTCTATTTCCCTGTCTGCAATTAATCCATTTAGGTAGTTTAGGTTCTGTTGCGAATGCCAAGCGAGGGTATGGCCGTAGATAGTCATACCTGCTTGACGGGCAGCATCAATAAAACTGGTTACGGTAGAGAAATTCATTGTTCCATCATCGCTGACAATCGATGCGTATTTCATTTCATTCCCCGCCGTCATTTCATCGAAGTTGGAACAAGCCAAACTATAGACTTGGTCTCCGTTGATATAGTCTGTAGCTGCCAGAGCAATACCCAACTTGAAATTGGGATTCTCCGTGCGGTCTACGTAGCTTTTCAGTACATCGTAATTGTTTAAGTATTCATACTGGGAAAGGCTCTCGGGCTTAGCTCCTACATCGTATGGCAACATGCTGTCGTCTGTACAGCCCGACAATGCGCCTACGGCAAGTGCTCCCAGTAATATTTTATTTGTATATTTCATAATTTTCTGGTTTAAAGCGATTAACTTATATGAATGTCTGCAACCTGCCCATGCGGGCATTTATTTATTCTTTATATACAGTACTAAATTCTTCGTAAGCCACGCCACGGGTTTGAACGACCAGTGTGTCTTTCGTGTTGTATTGCTTGGCTCCGAAGTCAATGTTATAATCCAGGTAGAGTGCATTGCGGTCTTCTTCATTCCCCCAGCTGGCTTTATCACCGTCAACAACGAACTTTCCGTTTCCACTTGCTGTAAAACCTTCCGTTCCCGAAGTAATTGTACATTCGTCGTTGTCGTTGAAGGTCAGTACCAAATCACAGGTTAAGGTCTCTTGTCCTACTGTGGTTGATACCGGGAAGATTGCCGTATGCAGGTCTTTGGTTGTTACGCTGCATACTTCATCGTCCTCAATATATACTTCGTGGCGGATGTTGGTGGTGGTATTGCCTCCTTCTGTAATTTGGTCAACTCCTCGACGCAAGTATTCCGCATCCCATTTGTTGATGTACTTTACGCAATACAATACGTAATTTTGGGGAGCTGTATCCCACATGTCTGCATTGGTCCAGGGGGCATTGGGCTCTTTGGGGACACCTAACAGAATAGAGTCTGCATTGGCTACGTGTGTCATGCGCAAGGGGATGACATAGGTATTGGTCAGTGCTCCCGGATCTTCAAAAAAGGCATCGGTAAAGGTGACTTCTACCGCTCCCATCAGGTTATTAAACTCGTTCAGGGTAATCTGTTCTGAAGACAAGCTGTAGTAATTCGAAGGCATTGGTTGCACCGGAGTGACGCCATCGGCAAAATACAAGTTATCGCAAAGTTCATCATCTACCATAATGTCGATTACCGTTGAACCGCTTCCCCCGTAGGCACCGCCCATCGTGGCATAAATCTTGCATTTATGGGCGTTATCGAGTGAAGTGTCATACGTATCTTCTCCCATTACCAAGGTACGCACCGGAGTCTGGTGTGCAAAGTAAACGGCAGAATGGTCATAGTTCGGGAATTCCGCATCGCCGTTCTTACAAGAAGAAATGCTTGCTGCAACAATTCCTGCCATCAGTATAGAATATAAATTCGTTTTTTTCATATTGATTCTGTTTTAGTCTTGAATGTTACTTTTGTGATTTTACCATCCTTGATTCTGAATGAAACCGAAGTTCAATACATCGTTGTATGGAATCGGACCATAATTCATATACGGACGGTAATTTCTTTCTTCCACTTGAATCGGTGTGTAAGTCAATGCTCCACCTGTACCACGGCTGATGTTAACGCCTTGGGCTGCTTCGGTCAGGTCGGCATTCCAACGACGCAAATCATAGAAACGGATGTTCTCGAAACAGAGTTCCAGACGGCGTTCGTTGCGGATCAGTTCACGCATTTGGTCTTGGCTGTTTGCGCATGCTTCCAGATAAGGGTCACCGTTGTCTGTACCTACACCGGCACGGCTGCGGAGAGCTTTAATTACATCGTAAGCACTAAATCCAAATGAGCCTCGTCCTTTCGGTCCCCAAGCTTCGTTGGCTGCTTCTGCATAGTCTAAGAAGATTTCCGTATAGCGGATACGGGCAGAATAGTGACGTTGCTGGGTGTTGTAGTTCGGGTCCAGGTTACAATCAAAGCGTAAATGTTTACGCAGGTAGTAACCGGTGCGGGTAGAGTGTCCCGACTCCCGGTTGATTGCATCGTTGTTTGTTCCATACGACCCGGTAGTGATGGTTGCGCTTCCCGCTGTACTTCCATTGGTGATGATGTAAGTTGCCAAACGTGGATCTCTGTTCTCATACGGATTGTTTGCATCGTATCCCGAGTTACTGTTATCAATGGGATAACCGTTTGCCATGGGGAAAGCGTCTACCAGGTTTTGCGTAGGATTGACACGTCCATTGCCGTATAGGCTCGGCGGGAAATTATCGCCTTCCAAGGTATTGCTGTCGCTATAACCTGCTCTCCAAATAATTTCTTGGGGATTCGAACCGTTTCCTAAGCCTGCGATTTCCGAGGTGTTGCAATACCAGGTATAACCGTCTGCATCGATTCCGTTGATGCCGTCAATGCGTTGCAGTACTGTTCCGGCACTATTGGCAGCTTCTTCCCATGTGATTCCGGATTCGGCAAAAGCTGGGCTGGCAGCCATCAGGGTAACTTGTGCACGGATTGCCTCTACGATTCTGCCACTGATACGTCCAGCGCGGTATACGCCATTCACACGATCATATTGGCCGGTATTGATTCCTAAATCCAAATATTTTTGTGGAATTTCACTTTCAGTATGACCATCTTTGTAGTCCAGTGGCAACAATTCGATGGCTTTATCACAATCCGAAAGAATCTGTTCTATACAATCCGCATACGTGTCGCGCGGTTGACTGAAGTCAGACTCCGGACTTTCCGAGGTGGTTTTGATAGGAACTCCCAATAATTGACCGTCTGTGCCTATTCCTCCATGTGCCCTTAACAAATAATACATGTAAACGGCACGCAGTCCGTAGGCTTCTCCGCTGTAGCTGTCTACAAACAAGGTTTGGATATTTGTTTCCATAGCGAAAGGAACACTCTCCACTCTTTCCAAAAACAGATTCAGGTACTGAATGGCATTGTAGCAGTTCTTCCATTGGGAAGCGGGGTCGTTCTGTGCCGTCCAGGCTCCGGTTGCCATCGCACGCCAGGTATTGCTGTTGTCATTTGATACGGCATCATCTGTTGCCACATCGCTGGTTGGCGAAGTGTTGTAAGGAAGTAATATGTAGCCATTCCCCAATACGCCTAAGGCATAATCAGCGTCTGAATACATGGCATCCAAGTCCCGGTTGTTTTCAATGGCAGGTTCGAACAGGTCATCACATGCCATTGTCGCAAACAATGGGAGCAGTGCTAAAAGTTTAATGATATTTTTCATACTTCTTATTTCGTTAATTGATTAAAAAGCAATTTTGACACCTAAATTGTAGAAACGGGTCTGCGGGGCAGTACCGACATTTCTTTCCATCAGTTCACGCTCTTTGGCAATGGTCAGCAGGTTCGAGCCGCTGATGTAGATAGCAGCTTCTTTCAGGAAGGTTTTTTGCAGCAGACGTTTCGGAAAATCGTAAGTCAACTGTACCTTCGCCAAATCAAAGCGGTTGGTCTTGTAGAGCCAGAACGTAGAGTTCCGGAAGTTGTTGTTGCCGTCCAGTGTAGTCAGACGCGGATAAGTTGCCGTAGCGGCAGTTTCCGGTGTCCAGCGTCCGCGTACCACTTCTGAATACTTGCCGTCGCCGTATACCCAATAGTACGAATCGCTCTTGAAAGCATGGCCGCCAAATCCGGCTGTTCCCAAGGCGAAGAGGGTGAAGTTCCGCCATTTTGCCGTGAAATTAATACCCAAGGTAAACGGAGAACCGTACCAGCCACCGCGTCCCAAATAGACTTCATCGTTGGTATCAATCACGCCGTCACCGTTTTGGTCCTTGTATTTCAGGTCACCCGGACGTACCGTACCACCGAAGTTCTGGGTTGGAGAGTTAGCAATGTCATCCTCGTTTTGGAAGAATCCTTCGCATTCCAGTCCCCATAAGCCATCCACCGGTTTGCCGGTACGGTTTTGGTAATCGTAGGCATAATTCTCGTCCCGTTGGGTAGCTTCTGTTTTATAGTAGGTTCCGGTAACGCCCAACGAAAGGTCTGCTTCGCCTACCTTTTTATTGAAGTTCACTGCAAAGTCAAATCCGACCCGTTTGTTGTTGTTGAAGTTCACATACGGAACAAACGAAGCTGCCGGGTAATAGGTTGAGAAATAACTTGGGAAAATAGTACTCGGCTGGATGGGCAGACCGTCTGTCGAATTGACAAAGAAGTTGGCATCAGCCGTAATCAAGCGATCCCACAACGAAGTTCGGAGGCTGACAGTCAGTTCTTTCCGTTTGATGAAAGTCAGGTCTTCATTGGCTCCACGCAAGGAATTGACAGAGTGGCGCGATACACCTTCTTGCCAGTTCCACCAGGCACCGTCAGACTGGTTGAAGTTGGCTTCATACATGTAGTAATCAGCCAAGTCGATATCCTGGTGCAGGATGCTTCCCGATACACCCAACATTAATTCGTCTACTACCGGTGAATCTTTCAGAAAGTCTTCTTGGTGCAGTTTCCAGGCAAGAGTCAGTGCCGGTGAAAAGGCATTGCGATGTCCTTCTGCCAGTTTGGCTGAATGAACAGCTGCCCCGCTAAATTCGGCATAATATTTGCCTAAGTAGTTGTAGCCCAACTGGACGCCTAAGTTGGCATTGCTGGTGCGGTGGTATACCGTAGAATTGGTTTGCTGGTACCCGTTTACCAACAGCATGGCAGATAGGTTGTGTGCCTTGTTGATGGTAGTGTTGTAGTCAAAATGAGCAGACAGGGCAATGGTCTGGTTATCGGTACTGCCGCTGATGTTCTGCACACCCGTTTTTTCATCAGTACCTTCGTATCCAGCACCGGTAATGACATCTGCGCCGTTGTAGCTCGACCAAGTCGGAGTATAGATGCGGTAGGTGTTGTTGAACGAGGTGTTGTAACTCGTTGCATAGTCTACTGCAAACTGGAAGTGGAATGAAAGCCCTTTCAACAGTTTGTGCAGGTCAAAGTCAATACCTGTGTCGAATTGGAACTGGCGGCTGGTGTACTTGTTGTACCCGGCAGCATAGTAGTCGGCAAAGATATTGCGTTGGTCAATTTGGCTTCCCGCAAGGAACATCCCGTCGAAGATGTTGCTGTTTACACCCATCAAGTCATGAACCGAAAAGGCATTCGGATCAATGTAGCTTAACGGAATCAGCGGTGCAAACCGGTTGGGGCGCATGCTGGCTGCTTCGGTCCAGTAATCGTATGTTTCTCCTTCTTCGGTTTCGTAGGTGGTACGTCCCGAGCGTATATCGTAGAACGTGGCATTCGCATTGGCGTAGGCTGTAATGTCCTCGTTGATGGTGACGTCTACGTTACCGCGGATGTTCAGACGGCTGGTGAAGTTCTTGGCTGCTTCACCGAAGTTAAAGATGTCGTTTTGACGGTAGTAGCCTACATTCGAATAGAAGCGTGCCCGTTCGTTACCTCCCGAAATTTCGGCAGTCACATCGCTGCGGTTGTATGTCTTCTTCAGGTAGTCTGATGAATAGTAGTCCAGGCTTGGATAGCGGTAAGGATTGATGCCCGAACCGTAGTTGTAAATGTCTGATTCGCTATACAGCGGATCCAGACCGTCATTAACACGGGCTTCGTTATACAGGGTCATGTATTCTGCTGAACCCAAGTACTTGGGATAGCCTTTCGGTACATAAAATCCCGTATTGGCACGTACATCGATTTGCAGTTTTTCCTGGTATTTGCCGCGTTTGGTCGTAATATAAATGACTCCTTTCGATGCCCGGCTCCCGTAAAGCACTACTGCAGAAGCACTTTTTAGGAAGGTAATCTGTTCGATTTCGGTTGGCAATACGTTGTTGGCGTCACGAGGCACTCCGTCTACCAAAACCAAGTAACCGGCATTGTCACCGTCCATGCCCCATAAAGAGTTTCCATTCCAACCGCCTACATAGCCTTGCAGGTTATCCAAACTATAGGTGGTATAGTTCTTGTCGTTCACTTGCTCCATGTCAATTACTGAAACGCCTCCCAACAGGTCGTCTTGTGCCACTTTGCGGAAAGCTACCTGCACCGACGGTTCTGCAGCCTGAAGCGAGTCAGTCTCATTTGCTTCTGCAGTTTGCGCTCCGATACTTTGGTAAGCAGGAAGCAACCCTAAAGCAGCGGCAAATAAAATGAATCGTGTATCTTTTACTTTCATTTGTTTCTTCTTTTTAATGTTCTACATTTTTCTGCTGTTACAATTACCAGCCCGGATTCTGGTCAAGACCTTCATACAGATAGGTATCATCAGTTTTCAACGGGAACCAGTAATGCTTGGACGTGAATTGACGTCTTACGAGTTCCACTTCACGCCAGTTGGCAACTTCCGCATCTCTCGGGTCGTTTTCGGTAAACCATTCGTCACTTTCTACTCGGTCAAATTCTTGACAAGTTTTTATGGTATAAGGTTCTTCGGTCAGCAATAGCCAACGCTGAAGGTCGCAGAAACGAAAGCCTTCGAATGACAGTTCTACAGCACGTTCGCGGCGCACTTCGTCCATAAAAGTTTCCTTGTTGCCGGTCAGGTCTGCTGGCACGTGTGACATGCCTACGCGGTCTCGCAAGCGGTTGATAGCATCTTCAGCCGTTAGGGAGCAGTTGTTAGCCTTGCCGGTCGCTCCGTTGATAGCAGCACAGGCTTCGGCATACATCAGGTAAATATCACCCAAACGCATGTAAGGGACATACATTTGCAGACTGCGGCTATAATCGATAGCATTATCTATAGAATTAACGGTATGCGGTGCTAATTTTTGGATAAAGTATCCGGTGCGGTTACCATTCAAATCGCTTCGCATGTTTCCGCCTGTATGGAGTTGGCAATATTGGTAGGCAGCCATGTCACCGCTTACATACCCATTGATGTATTGGAAACCATCAAATACGATGTCGTGGTAGAAGCGTGGATCACGGTCACGGAACGGATGAGTGGGGTCAAAACCACTACGAGGATCATCCAATGGGTAACCGTTTGCCATACCGTATAGGTTGACATAATTGGCTGTGGGCTGATGGATAATATTGTCATTAGGAACGATATTGTTCATCTTAGGTCCATAAGTGGTTGCGGCATTGAATGCTGCGGTATTGATACCAAATGCCGGACCGCGGAAAATAGCTTCTACTGAACCGGGTTGTTCCCATCCTTGATTCATGGTATAAAATATATCATCAAAGCTAGATGTTGAACTGGCAGAACGTTCGTGATTGTAAATATCATCGTATTCGTACTGTGCCAAAGCATACTGGGTCTGTCCGCTTTCTACCAAGTTCAGCAGTTCGCCGAATGCTTCGGCTGCTTTCTGGCAATACTCATTGTTATAATTATAAGTGAGGGCTCCTCCGGTTTGTGCACCGTTCTCCATCAACGGGCTGCCTGCCCACAGATAGGTCTTGCCTAAATAGCCCAATGCCATGATTTTGTTGATGCGCAAATCGTTTTGGTTGGGGGTGTGCATACCGGCTGAAGTGTCTTCCCAGTCAATCGGAAGCAGGTCGGCTGCTTGACGGAAATCTGCTGCCGCTTTGTCTGCCGCTTCTTGGAAGCTGAGACGAGGCAGGTTCAGACCTTCCGATTCCAATACTTGGTCAATGTAAGGCAGTCCGCCTAAGTATGCCATCAGCTCGAAATGCCACCAGGCACGGAAGAAATACAACTGTCCGGCAATCAGGTCGCGCTCTTCTTGCGTACCTACCATGTTGCCTAAATTTGTCAGACCAAGATTGCATTTGCGGATGCAGTACCAAGCATGTGACCACAAGCGGTGATCCATACGGTCGCTTGAAGTCGGGGAACATTCGCGGTTAGCATCCAGCCAACAGCCATCTTGCCCCATTCGCCCGGCTTGCCAAGCCCAAAAGTTTCCAATATCAATTTGGTGAGTCATGTGCCAATCGCCTTCGGTATTTAGGATTTCATCGTCTCCCCAGTTGAAGGTGGTAGTCCAGTAGCAGTTTTCCTTATCGGGAATGCAGTTATAGATCTCTTCCACAAAGCCTTGAAAATTGTTAAAGTTTTGGAAGGCTGTGGCTGCATCTACTGTCGAATCCGGATTCTTGTCCAAGTAATCCTCGCAGGCGGTAGTGCCCAATGTCAGTGTGAACAAGCTGCTATATAGTAAGGTTTTATATCGTTGTTTCATACGTCGCTATCTTTATAATGTGAACTTAATACCTAAATTGAAACGCTTCATGGTCGGGTAAGCGCCTTGGTTGCTGGCTCCAGAGAAGTTCGATTCGCGGTCGTCCGGCATCCGGGTCCATACCCACAGGTTGTTACCGTTCAAGAATACTTTCAGGTTGCGGATACCTAACTTTTGTACCCAGCCGCCATCGAAAGTATAAGCAATTTCGGCATTCTTCAAACGGATAAACGAACCATCGTACAGGTTCTGTGTGCCTGTATTATAACTTGGAGTAGTAGTTAAACGAGGTACGACTACATCAGCATTTGAATTGTATTTCGACCACCAGTCACCTACATCATAAACTGTATTCAGACGGTTGCTGAAACTGGTCAGGGTAACGTCGCGAGTCACGTTGGTTACGCCGTAGAATTGTACAAAGGCACTGAAACCTTTCCATTCAAAACCTACTGTAGCACTGTAAGTGTTCTGCGGGGTACTGGAATAACCGTAAGGGGCACTGTCTTGTGCATCAACCACACCATCGGCATTGAAGTCGACAATGTAGTAGTCACCCGGCAGTTTCTGGTTTTCGTTGGTATCGTGTGCCGGGCTACCGTAAATTTGGTCGTAGTTTCCCATAAATCCGGCGTCAATGTGGGCATGGTTTTGACCAATACTATAACCAGCTTCTTTTTGGTAAGCAGGTTGCAGTAAGGGGTCGTCCCGTTGGATAATTTCGTTAACGGCATGGGTCATATTAAAGTTACCCCATAAACGCATCTCGTTGGCAAATACCTTGTTAACACGGAGTTCTAATTCGTAACCGTGGGTCTTTACTTTACCTAAGTTGGCTGCCGGGGCATCCATACCGAAGTAGAAGGGAACGGCGCGGTCGCCTGATGTTACGATGACATCGGTACGCTTGTCGCGGAATACTTCTACTGTACCGGCAAACAGACCGTTCAGGAACGAGTAGTCTATACCAAGGTTGAATTTCTTCACCGTTTCCCAATGGATATCCGGATTGCCTACAGTTGTTTCCCGATACCAGGTGTAAGGGCTGATAGCTTGGTTCAATGCCATGGGGGTAGCTCCATTGGTTCCTCCGCCTACTCCCCATTGGGATAAGTATAACCAGCGGTCGGTTACATTATCGTCACCGATTTCACCGTATGAAGCACGGATTTTCAACATATCCAGCCATTTCTTGGAGAAGCCCATGAATTTTTCTTCTGAAATCATCCAGCCGATAGCACCTGAGTTGAAGAAGGCAAAGCGGTATTCGGGAGAGAACTTCTCCGAACCGTTGTAGGCACCGTTGTATTCAAAGAAATACTTATTGGCATAGTTATAAGTACCACGGAATGCCCAGTCTTCACGGCGGTTCGGGATGATGCTGCCGGTAGCGGTTTCTTGACGGCTGAACAAGCCCATGGCGGTTACATTGTGGTCGCCGAATTCACGTGCCCAATCCAACTGTACTTGGTAATTCATGTTGCGCTGGGTCGCATTGTTGTCTACTTCACCGCCGCTTGTAGTCCACATAATCGGATTTTTGCTTGGGTCAAATTTGTCACTATTGTATTCTGTTGGGTCAAGGTAAACAATCCCTGTCTCTGGGTCAATCCATTTATTGACTGTATTGTTAAATAAATCGTTAACACCGCGGTTGATTTCCACAAATACGTTGTCCCATGACACCATGGCACGGGCACGCAATCCTTTGGTAATAAAGCTCAAGTCTTGTTCCAAAGTAAAGTCGGTATTGATGCGGGTGGTGGTGGTATTCATGGTTCCTGCTAAAGACAGATTAGCTGCAGAATTGGATACATTGGATACGTTGGGGTAATATCCCCAGCTTCCATCCGAATATTGCGGCAAGAATACATCAGGCGGTGTGCTGTAGGCACCTGCCCAGTATTGTGCGATAGCCCAGTCACCCGAATTGGTATAGCCCCATGGGGTTTTCTTGGCTCCGTTTGAACCAGCGATGTTGACCTTCAAAGTAGTGGTCTTGGTTAAAGAAAAGTCCAAGTTGCTGCGGACATTGATACGGTTGTAGCCAAAACCGGAACTGTAACCACGTCCGTTGTCCATGACATTGAACAAGTCGCCTTCGTGTAAGAAGTCGGCACCGACGAAGTATCTGACGAATTTGGTACCGCCGCTGACGTTCAGGCTGGCATTGTAAGACATGGTATAATCCTTGAAAAGGACATCTTGCCAGTCTACGTTCGGGTAGCGTTCATATTCTTCTAAATTTGCCGGATAGCGGTATTTGTTAATCGTGCTCATCGGGGTGATGTAGTCCCATGCACCGGTTCCGGTAGCATTCGACAAAGCTAACTCATGTTCAATAGCGATGTTGCGCATGCGCAATGCATCATACGAATCCAATTTGTTCGGCAATTTCGAGGGTACTTTCATGGTTGCCTGTGCCGATACATCGATTTGTGCCTTGCCTTCCTGACCGCGTTTGGTCGTAATCAAGATAACGCCGTTTGCACCTTTCACACCGTAAACGGCGGTAGCCGATGCGTCCTTTAATACGGAGATAGACTCTACGGAGTTGATGTCGACCGAACTCATCGGACGTTCGATACCGTCTACCAATACCAGCGGCGAACTGTTGTTCCACGAACTGGAGCCACGGATGACAATCTGCGGCTCTTCTTCACCCGGCAGACCCGAGCTGGCTGTGGTAATCACACCCGGCAGGTTACCGGTCAAGGCTGCACCGATATCAGACACACCACCGGCACGTTGCAGCACTTCGCCTTTGGTCTGGGTGATGGCACCCACTACGGATTCCTTTTTCTGCTGGCCGTAACCTACGACTACGACTTCATCCAGCATTTCGGAGTCCTCACGCATCCGGATGACAATCATGTTGCGGCCTTTCACTTCCACGTCTTGTGACAGGAAGCCTATGTAAGAAACGGTCAGCGTGGCGTTCTTTTCAGGTAGCTCTAAGGTGAAATTACCGTCAAAGTCGGCTACCGTACCTACGCTGGTGTTTCCTTTCAGTGCGATTGTCGCTCCGATTAACGGCTCATCGTTGTTGTCGAGCACCTTTCCCGAAACGACAAACTTTCCCTGTGCAGTCGCTGTCAGACTGCAGCATAACAATAAGAAGAACAAGATTCCTCTTACCTGCAAAACTTTCCTCCATTCTGGGGAATGTTTCATCAAGAACTGTTGTCTTATGTTTTTCATCATGTTAGTAAATTAAAATGTTTTTCAAATGTTTCTCTCTGCTTACACCTCTCTTACCTTAATATATAAGAAGAAAGATGGAAGATTAAACGGTAACAATTACCGTATCAGCATCAAAATAATCCATGGTAAAACAACAGCCTTGAAAGCTTTAAATGAATTGTGCTTTTCATAAACTTGATAATGTTTAGTTAATAATAATTATATATTCTCACAATTGCAAATGTAGAAAATCTGTCTGAAAATGATTATTCTCTATGTTACATATATTATCATGCATGTTACATCGACTAACCCGAACGTTACATTTTTTATCAGAAACCGTACATTTATGTTGTAAAGCATGTATCAGAGTCCATTAAAAGAGAAGAAAATGGAAAAATTTAAGGAGGTTAAAGGAGGTGAAGGTGTTAGAGGAGTTAGAGGAGTTAGAGGAGTTAAAGGAGTTAAAGAAGTTAAAGAAGTTAAAGGAGTTAAAGGAGTTAGAGGAGTTAAAGGAGTTAAAGGAGTTAGAGGAGTTAAAGAAGTTAAAGGAGTTAAAGGAGTTAGAGGAGTTAGAGGAGTTAGAGGAGTTAAAGAAGTTAAAGAAGTTAAAGAAGTTAAAGGAGAACAAAATTGGTTTGCGAAAAATTCTTGATGTATTGTCATCTAAGGGAACGAACG
>ERZ857521.245-NODE-245-length-87118-cov-5.242388_pt1 | contig 87118 bp, 69 predicted proteins | sample MGYA00519701_ERZ857521 | MGnify/ENA primary metagenome ERZ857521 (study PRJEB31778, sample SAMEA3449346) | human gut metagenome | biome: human gut; feature: human-associated habitat; material: faeces | place: United Kingdom | collected 2010/2012 ...
AGTGCAACCAGTGCGCCTATGTCTGCCCGCACGCCGTGATCCGTCCGTTCCTCGCGACGGAGGCCGAGGCCGCCGCATCGGGCGTGGAATGGAAGCAGGGGCTGGGCGAGACCAAGGAGTACAAGTTCCGCATCCAGATCTCGCCGCTCGACTGTACGGGCTGCTCGAACTGCGTGGACGTCTGCCCGGCCAAGGAGAAGGCGCTGGTGATGCGCCCGCTGGAGGAGCAGATGCCCCAGCAGAAGAATTGGGAGTACATCACCCGGCACATCGGCTACAAGCAGGTCGTCGACAAGACCAAGTCGGTGAAGAACCTCCAGTTCGCACAGCCCCTGTTCGAGTTCTCGGGTGCCTGCGCCGGCTGCGGCGAGACTCCCTATATCAAGGCTATCTCGCAGCTGTTCGGCGACAAGATGATGGTTGCCAACGCCACGGGCTGCACCTCGATCTATTCGGGCTCGGCACCGTCGACCCCGTATTGCACCAACGACAAGGGCCAGGGCCCGGCATGGGCGAACTCGCTCTTCGAGGACAACGCCGAATTCGGCCTGGGTATGCACCTCGGCGTCGAGAAACTCCGCGACCGCATCCAGGCCAGGATGGAGGAGGCGATTGCCAACTGTACGAAATGCTCCGACGAGCTGAAGGGCGTCATGAAGGAGTGGATCGCCGCGCGCGGTTCGTCGGCCAAATCGGCCGAGGTCTCGGCGCGCCTCGTCCCGATGATGGAGGCCTGCGGCTGCGATTACTGCAAGGATATCCTGGAGATGAAGGACTGGCTGGTGAAGAAGTCGCAGTGGATCATCGGCGGCGACGGCTGGGGCTACGACATCGGTTTCGGCGGTGTCGACCACGTGCTCGCATCGGGTGCCGACATCAACATCCTGGTGGTCGATACGGAGGTTTACTCGAATACCGGCGGCCAGTCGTCGAAATCGACACCCGTGGGTGCCGTTGCCAAGTTCGCTTCGGCCGGTAAGCGCATCCGCAAGAAGGATCTCGGCGCCATCGCCATGACCTACGGTTATGTATACGTGGCACAGGTTTCGATCGGCGCTTCGCAGATGCAGTTGTTCAACGTGCTGAAGGAGGCCGAGGCTTATCCCGGCCCGTCGCTCGTGATCGCCTATGCGCCGTGTATCAACCACGGCATCAAGGGCGGCATGACGCGCACGCAGACCGTGGGCAAGGAGGCCGTAGCCTGCGGTTACTGGCACCTGTGGCACTACAACCCGCAGCTCGAGGAGCAGGGCAAGAACCCGTTCGTGCTGGACTCGAAGGAGCCCGACTGGTCGAAGTTCCGCGACTTCCTGATGAAGGAGGTGCGTTACACTTCGCTCAAAAAGTCGTTCCCGGCCGAGGCCGACGAGCTGTTTGCCGCCGCCGAGGAGAACGCCAAATGGCGTTACAACGGTTACCAGCGCCTTGCGAAGATGGAATACTAATTATATTATACGCGATGCGGAGGGCCGCGGCATTGTGCCGCGGCCCTTTTTTGTATACCCGGGAAATGCTTCGTGATTAAAAAACGCGCGTTCGTTTTTGAAATCCCCCCCCCGAGTGAATTTATTTGTCCATATAGACCTGAGAGGATAAATTTGCGCACATTTGAATTACAAACAAGTATCTCTCTTATGAAAAATTTCTTGCACAAAATTGCGTATGTGCTCGTTATGTGCGCTGCCATGTCCGCGTTCACGGCATGTAGCGACAGCGACAACAAGGGCGGTGGCCCGCTTACCGGTACCCTCAGCGTGGAAACCGGCTCGCTTAAATTCACGAGCGGCACCTATTCGAAGGGATTCGAAGTGAAGACCGACGGTACGGTCGGTGCGATCCAGGTCGATGTGAACTACAAGGGTTCCGAAACCGGATGGATCACCGCGAAAGTGAACGACGGCGACGTGGTGGTCTCCGTGGCACGCAATACGGGCGATGCCCGCACGGCGGATGTCGTCCTGAGCGCCAAGGGTGCCGAGTCGGTGACCGTTTCCATCAGCCAGAAGGCCGTCTTCTCGTCGGATCTGGTGGGCAGGTATACGCCCTATGTTCCCGATCCCGAAAATCCGATCGCTAATTTCTTCATCAACCCCGTATACGCTGATATGGATCCGGAAAAGGTGCCGCAGATCGACATGGGTTTCCTTCTCGGTGTTCCCGGATATACCTGGCCCGTTACCACCGTCACGGGTCTGGCCAACCAGCTCGTGGGGATGATGTATGGCGGCGGCCTCACCTATTTCGACTTCAAGGACGACGGGACGATCGGCGCGGGTTACCGCGACATGCTCGGGTTCGACCTGACTGCCGGCCCTACGTTCGGCCCCGAGGTCGAATTCCCCAATGCCGAGACGCTGGAGGTGCTGCCTGTCGATGCGATCACGTATTACACCAAGGACGGCAAGGTCTATTTCGCCATCGACAAGGAGTACCTGACCTATATCGGCCAGGCGGAACTCGAGATGGATCTGCCCCAGATCATCGACGCCCTGCTGGCACAGTACCCGGGCCTTGGGATCGAAGCGACCGACGATTACTATGCCATCCCGCTCAAGTACGGGGTCAAGGATGGCGTTACGACGCTGAAGGTCGACAAGGAGATGATGATGCCTTACATGCCGCTGATCACTTCGCTGGTCGAGGCCTTCCTCCCCGACGGGGATATCGAGGTGTCGCTCGACCCCGAATCCGACCCGATGAAAATCCCGGCCAAGGCGCTGGTCAACTCGTTGCTCGACGCGCTTTTCAACCAGAGCCAATCCATCGAGATCGGCATCGGCCTTACGAAATAGGACGGGCGGCGACAAGTCCCTCGCCAGGCAGGTTGCGGAAACTCCGCAACCTGCTTTTTTCTTTTATATATCTTGTCTGTCTGAATATTATTTCCTAATTTTGCTTTCGACAACCTAAAACGAATCAATTATGAAGAAAAGTTTCCTTTTGTTGACTGCAATGTTCCTTTGCTATTGCGGTACGGCATTCGGCTGGGGCAAGTCGGGGCATGACGCCATCGCTTATATCGCCGAGTGCAACCTGACGCCCAAGGCCAGGAAGAACATCGAGAAATACCTCGACGGCCGTTCGATTGTCTATTATGCCTCGTGGATGGATCTGTACCGCCATACGCCGGCTTACAAGGTGACTTCGGGCTGGCACGGCGATACGGTCGACGCCGACGGAAAGTACGTTCCCAACGCAAAGGGCGATGCGGTGCAGTGCATCGAGGAGGCGATCGCCAGGCTGAAGGATTACCGCAGCCTGGACGATTCGACGGTGCTGGTGTCGATCAAATACCTCGTGCACCTGGTGGGGGACATGCACTGCCCCGTGCACGTGAAATACCCGTGGTATAAGAATTTCAAGTTCGACCTGAACGGGAGGCCCTGCGAGTTCCATAGTTTCTGGGACAGCGGCGTGCTCGACCTGAACCACCGCTGGGGGTACGTGGAATACCGCCACCAGTTGGATCGCCTTACGAAGAAGCAGATCCGTGCCCTCGCTGCCGGGACGCCCCGCGACTGGCTTGAAGAGAGCGCCCGGGATTGCCGCGTGATTTACGAGTGGACGAAGCCCGGCCAGAAGTTTACCAAGAACGAGGCCCGCGACCTGCTCAACACGGTACATCCGTTCGCCGAGGAGCAAATCCTCAAGGCGGGCTACCGTTTGGCCGCCGTGCTTAACCAATTATTCGGTTAATTTTGTAATTTTGCAGGCGTGAGGCGGTTTTGTGCGATTCTTGCAGGGGCCGTCATGTTATTAATTCTTACAGGTACGTTATGAAAAAGTATTTTGCAGCCGCAGCGCTGCTCATGATGATGGCCGCCTGCGGGAGCGCCGGCCAGGACAAGAAGCTCGAAGGCACGACATGGAAACTCGCCAGGATGGAGGCGATCCCTGCCGCGGCCGTCGGCAAGGAGGCCGATTTCTTCACCCTGGAGTTCAATGCCGCCGATACGATGGTCGCAGGGCGTACGAACTGCAACCGTTTCTTCGGCAAGTATGAGCTCAAAGGCAAGGAGCTCGAACTCAAAAACCTGGGCATGACCCGCATGGCCTGCCCCGACATGCAGTACGAGGATGCCTTCGTCAAGATGCTCGACGAGGTAGACCGTTTCGAGATCAAGGGTGCGGAGCTGACCCTCTTCGACGACCACAAGGCGCTGGCCGTGTTCAAGGCCGTCGAAAAAGAGCCTGCGAAGCAGTAATTTCGCCGACGCGGAATATTTGCGGCAGTCCCCTTGCGCGGGACTGCCGTTTTTTTTGTATATGGCGGAACGATTCGACGGTTGCGTAGCGAGCCGCTCCCGGTATGGATGCGAGGAAAATTTGTTGCGGACGGAAGCGGGGAATTGCATAGCGGCGGGATTAGTGTTGCGGGCGGATGTGTGGTGAGGGGGGGGCGGCCGGAGCGGGTAAAAAAGAACGGCGGCAGGAAAAAAGTGACGCAACTCTCTTTTTGTATGAAGAATCCGGTTACCGGAAAGTATCCTGCCGCCGCATAGGATTCGATTGCATCGGCAGGAGCGCGGACAAATGGGGGACATTTGTACATAAGAAGAAGAGTGCTGCCGAATCTGTGACTCCTGAGGTTCTGGTAAACCCGCAAATCCAACAAAACAGCGCGCACCCTTCCGGGAGCGGACTGTATTTGAACTTGCAAAAAATTTACCAGATTTCAGGATGTCAATACAATCGTTTATATACTCGATATGTTAAGAACGCATGCAATTACGGTGTACTGCATAGCAAAGGTAATCAATTTTCCGCAATCTGCAACTACCAATTCGAGTGGAGCCGGGAAGCGGAACGGGTAGCTGAAAAACGGCATGCGGGAGGCGTATATGGCCGTATCGTGTCTCCCCGTGTGTTTCGCGCATGGGTTTCGCCGCACGGTCTTCGGGCTGCGTGTGTCGTGCTTCGGGGTTTCAAGAAACAAGCGGCCTCCCGAAAGGGGAAGCCGCTTGTGGGTGTTTCTTATGGAACGTTTACTCGCTCAGGGGAGTTACGCTCACGTACGATTTGCCTGCGCCTTTCTTGCAGAATTCGACGGTGCCGTCTACAAGGGCGAAGAGCGTGTGGTCTTTACCGATACCCACGTTTTCACCGGGGTTGTGAACCGTGCCGCGCTGACGAACGATAATGTTGCCCGCCTTTGCGAACTGCCCACCGAATAGTTTGACGCCGAGTCGCTTGCTTTCCGACTCGCGGCCGTTCTTCGAACTACCTACACCTTTCTTGTGTGCCATTTCTCTTCAGTTTTAAAGGTTATGCAACAATTTCCTCGACAAGGACCTGTGTCAGATACTGACGGTGGCCGTTGCACTTCTGATATCCCGTTCTGCGCTTTTTCTTGAAGACCAGGACTTTGTCGTCCTTCAGATGCTTCAGGATCTTGCACTTCACCGAGGCGCCTTTCACTACAGGTGCACCTACTTTGACCTGACCGTCGTTGTCTGTGAGCAGGACTTTGTCGAAACTTACGGACGAATTTTCTTCGCCCTGAAGACGGTGGACATAAAGTTTCCGACCTTTCTCAGCTTTAAATTGCTGACCTGCAATCTCTACTATAACGTACATTTAATGCGATAATATGTATTTGAACATAATTCGGAGTGCAAATATACGCATATTTATTTTATAAGCAACACCCCGCACGAATTTTTTTCGGCACAGTCGGCTCTGGCATGGTTTAGGCAGGGGCGCAGCGGACGGTGCCGCATGGCGCCGCGCTGGCGCCCGGCGACGGCGGGCGGCCCGCACCGGAGGTTTTATCTTGCGCCGAAGCTGCCCGGGGTGGTTCGGCGTGAAATAGCTGTTAAAAATTTCACAATGTCATAAATTCTTGTTACCTTTACCATGGCAACCAAAGTTTCCGAACTCAAAAAAAGAGCTACGATGATAAACGACAAGGTGAGGATGTACCTGCTGCCGCCGCTCATCAATGCGGCAGTCAGGGCCGGTGCCTCGATAATGAATGTCTATAAAAACCTCGACGATTACGATATAAGCCTCAAAGACGACAAGACGCCGATCACGCTCGCCGACCGGCTGGCGCACAAAACCATCCGCGAATACCTGGGCCCGACGCGCATCCCGATCCTGAGCGAGGAGGGGCGCGAGATGCTCTACGACGAGCGCCGCAACTGGGAGCTCTACTGGCTGGTCGACCCGCTCGACGGGACGGTCGAATTTATCAAGGGGAACAATGAATTTACGGTCAACATCGCCCTGATGGAGAACAATGTCTGCATGGGGGCGGTGATTTACGTGCCCTATTTCGAGAAGCTGTATATCGCGGGGCGGGATGCAGGCTCGTATGTCAAGGAGCATGTGGCGCCCGATTCCGGGGCGGAATATACCTACGAGGAGATCGTCACCGGGTGGACGCGGCTGCCGCTCGAAAGCCAGGCCGTGCGTCCGCATCCCCGCCTGCGTGTGGCCGTGTCGCGCTCGCACCAGACGCCCGAGACCGCCGAGCATATCGCCCGCCTGCGCGAGGCGCACCCCGACCTGGAGATCGTCGAACAGGGCAGTTCGTATAAGTTCTGCCTGCTGGCCGAGGGGCGGGTCGACTATTATGTCCGCACGACGCATACCTACGAGTGGGATACGGCGGCCGGGGAGCTGATCCTCGCCGAGGCCGGCGGCCGGACGCGCACGCTGCCCGACGACGGGGTGCTGCGCTACAACGAAAAAGACCTGCGCAACCCGTGGTTCGTCTGCCGGTCGAAGTACTGCAAGATTTGAAACGGCCGCGGGCAATGTCGGCAAGCGTGCGGCCTGTAACCGTATGGGAGAAAACATGCGCTGAGGAAGAACGCCGGTATGACCGGATATACTGATACGAAAAAGAGGAGTATCACTCCTCTTTTTTCGTTGTCTGTTCGATGTCGCACGCCGAGCAGTTGCCCGAACAGCCCGCGTCGGCGCAGTCGGTCTGTCCGGAGTCTTCGCGCGATTCCTGCACGGCGCACCGGATGCCCAGCCGCTGCATGTTCTTGTTGGTCGATATTTCCGAGTCGATATGGTGCCCCTTGATCATCAGCGTCAGCGACATGCCCACTACGAAGAGGGCTACGGCGCCGAGGGCGAAGAGGAAAACGATTAACCACGTTGGCATGACGATATAGGTATTTTTATGTGCTGAAATTTTGGCTTTCGGCCACAAATGTATACATTTGTAAGATAAATTGCAAAAATGCTGCCTTATCCTGTCGGCGGGCGGCGCTGAAACGAAACGACAACAGACGCAATACTATGAAAATCGTGATAGCGGGTGCGGGCGAGATGGGGAGCCATCTGGCGAAAATGCTCAGTGGCAATGGCCACGACATTACCATCATCGACGCCGACCAGAAGTTGCTTTCCGACGTGGGGAGCCTTGCCGACGTGATTTCGGTCGAGGGCGATTCGACGACCTTCGCCGTGCTCCGCAAGGCGCAGGTGCGCAAGTGCGACCTGTTCATCGCCGTGAACCACGTGGAGAACGACAATGTCGTGGCGGCGATGCTGGCCAAGAAGCTCGGGGCCAAAAAAGCCATCGCCCGCATCGACAACAACGAATACCTGGAACCCAACAACAAGGAGATGTTCATCGACATGGGCATCGACTACCTGTTCTATCCCGAGAAGGTTGCGGCCAGCGAGGTCATCAACCTCCTGGGGCATACTTCGACCACGGAGTTCGTCGATTTTTCGAGCGGCAAGCTCTCGCTGGTGGTTTTCCACCTGGAGCCGACCTCGCCCCTCGTGGGCAAGCCGCTGGAGGGGTTCGATGACGACGAGGCCCCGCTGAGCTACCGCACGGTGGCCATCACGCGCGGCGGGCAGACGATCATCCCGCGCCGCGGCGAATTGTTCATGGAGGGCGACGCGATCTATGTGATCGCCCGCCAGGATGCCGTGAAACAGGTCATGGAGTTCTCGGGACAGTCGAACATCGAGATCAAGAACATGATGATTCTGGGCGGGTCGCGCATCGGCATCCGCATCGCCACGGAGTTGCAGGACGAGGTGAACATCAAGCTCATCGACTACAACGCCGAGAAGGCCTACCGGCTGGCGGAGATGCTCGAAAAGACCCTCATCATCAACGAGGACGGCCGCAACACCGAGGCCATGATGGAAGAGGGGCTTTCGAACATGGACGCCTTCGTGGCCGTGACGGGGCGCAGCGAGACCAACATCCTCGCGGCGATGCTCGCCAAGCGCATGGGTGTCAAGAAGGTGATCGCCGAGGTCGAGAACCTCAATTACATCAACCTGGCCGAGTCGATCGGCATCGACACGATCATCAACAAGAAACTGGTTACGGCGTCGAACATCTTCCGCTTCACGATGTCGACCGACGTGCAGGCCATCAAGTGCCTTACGGGCAGCGACGCCGAGGTGCTGGAATTCATCGTCAAGCCCAATGCGCCGGCCGTGAAGAGCCGCATCAAAGACCTGGGGCTGCCCGAGGACACGATCATCGGCGGCATCGTGCGCGGCGACAAGGTCTTCATCGCCGTGGACAACATGGAAATCAACCCCTACGACCGCGTGGTGGTCTTCGCCATGCCTGCGTCGGTGGGCAAAGTGGGATACTTTTTTAACTGACGACGGCGCTGTCGGGCCCGGCGTGCGCCGGAACCCGCACACCGGCGGAAAATGAAACCGAACAGACAAGTGTCGTTTAGAAGCATATTATTCAAGGCCTGGTTTTCGCAGCGCGAGCGGGCTATCGACCGTTTCCGGCGCCGTCCTGCCGAGACGCAGGAGCGTATCTTCAGGCAGTTGCTGCGCCGCGGGCGCGGGACGGAATTCGGGTGGAGGTACGACCTGGGGCATGTCCGCAGCGTGGAGCAGTTCCAGTCGATGGTCGAGACGTTCGATTACGAAACCTTCAAACCCTATATCGAAAAGATGCTGGCCGGGGAGCGTAACGTCACCGCGCCGGGGCGGGTGAAACTCTTTGCCCGCTCGTCGGGCACGACTTCCGACCGGAGCAAGTACATCCCCGTCACGGAGGAGTCGCTCTGGTGGAATCACACGCTCGGCATGCGGGACGTGGCGACGGTATTCGCGGCCAACAACCCGAAAACGAAGGTCTTCGACGGCAAGACGCTGACCCTCGGCGGGTCGTGCAGCCGCGAGGGGCGCAACCTTGTGGGTGACCTGTCGGCGGTGCTGATCCACGAAACGACGTTCTGGAGCGGCTGGTTCCGGGCGCCGCGCACCGCCACGGCGATCATCCCCGATTTCGACCGCAAGGTCGAGGCCATCTGCCGCGAGTGCACGGGCGAAAATATCACGGCCTTCGCCGGGGTGCCGTCGTGGAACCTGGCGATGATGCGCCGCGTGCTGGATTATACGGGGCGGGAGAACCTGCTCGAAGTGTGGCCCAACCTCTGCATGTTCGCCCACGGGGGCGTGGAGTTCGCCCCCTACCGCCGTTCGTTCGAGGCGCTGATCCCTTCGGACAGGATGCAGTACATGGAGACCTACAACGCCTCGGAAGGGTTCTTCGCGCTGGCCGACGACCCGTCGCGGAGCGACATGCTGCTGATGCTCGACTACGGCAATTTCTTCGAGTTCCGCAGCGGGGATACCGTCGTGCCGCTCGAAGGCGTGGAATGCGGCAAGGTTTACGCCATGCTCATCACGTCGAACAACGGCCTGTGGCGCTACGAGATCGGCGATACGGTGGAATTCACTTCGACGAATCCCTACCGCATTCGTTTCGCGGGGCGTACGAGACAGTATATCAATGTCTTCGGCGAGGAATTGATCGTCGACAACGCCGACCGCGCACTGCTGGCCGCCTGCAACGAAACGGGGGCCGTGGTCGGGGAATATACCGTGGCGCCGTGCTACATGTCGCTGCGCGAGCGGGGCGCCCACGAATGGATCCTGGAGTTCGAGCGCGAGCCCGACAGCCGCGAGCATTTCGCCGAGGCGCTCGACCGCGAACTGCGGGCCGTGAATTCGGACTACGACGCCAAACGCCGCACGACGCTCGAGCGGCAGCGGCTGACGGTCGTCGGCCACGGCCGTTTCCTCGCGTGGATGCGTGCCCGGGGCAAGAACAAGGTGCCGCGGCTGGTCAACGACCGCCGTGTGGCCGACGAGATACTGGCGTTCGGCGGGGAAGCGAAGTGACGGCGCGTGTTGCTGCGGCGTAATGCCGTGATGCACCGTTGCGGAGCACTCCGGCGGCCGTCCGGAGCGGCCGGGCAGTATTTAAAATGTAAAACAAATATCGTATAATATGTATATAGCCATTGCAGGCAATATCGGAAGCGGGAAGACCACGCTGACCCGGATTCTGACCGAGCGTTACAACGCCAAAGCCTACCTCGAGGAGTGCAACAACCCCTACATCGGCGATTTCTACGAGGACATGAACCGCTGGTCGTTCAATTTGCAGATTTATTTCCTCGGGAGCCGCATCCAGCAGACGATGGACATGCTGGCCGACAACCGCGATTCGGGGGCGATCTTCCAGGATCGCACGATCTACGAGGATGCGCATATCTTCGCGGACAACCTCCACGAAATGGGGCTGATGGCCTCGCGCGACATCGAAACCTACATGAAACTGTTCCGGCTGATGACCACGCTCATCCCCAAACCCGACCTGCTGATCTACCTCAAGGCGAGCGTGCCGACGCTCATTTCGCAGATCCGCAAGCGCGGCCGCGAATACGAGATGAACATCGACGAATTATACCTCAAGCGTCTGAACGACAAGTATAACAACTGGATCGACAACATCTACGAAGGCGATGTGCTGGTCGTCGACAAAGACCATGAGGATTTCGTCTCCGACCCTACGGTGCTGGAGAAGATATGTGCGCGCCTCGATGCGCTCGAAAACAGATAGCGACGCATGACGCTGCCTGAGAAATTCGCCGCACGCGTCCTTTCGGAGCTGGGGCCGGAAGAGGGGGCGGCGCTGTGCGCCGCACTCGATACCGAGCCGCCCGTGTCCGTGCGGCTGAACCCTGCCAAATGTGCCGGTGCGGCCGAACCCGGAGCGGTGCAGGACGGCACCGGGGCGGCACCGGGAGGATACGGATCGCCGCAGGGGAGCTCCGGGACGGATGTGCCCGCCCCGCTTCCGGTTTTGCAAAACGCCGACGGCCGTGTACCCTGGTGCGCCGACGGGTATTACCTGGCGGTGCGGCCGCAGTTCACCTTCGACAGCGATTTCCATGCCGGGGCATATTACGTGCAGGAGGCGTCGTCGCAGTTCGTGGGGCGCCTGATGGGCGGAGAGGGGGTTGCGGGGAAGCGAATCCTCGACCTTTGCGCCGCCCCGGGCGGCAAGACGACGCTCTATGCCTCGCTCGCGGGGCCCGGCGGGCTGGTCGTCGCCAACGAGATCGACCGCCGCCGTGCGCAGGTACTGGCGGACAACGTCCGCAAGTGGGGTACGGGCAATGTCGCCGTGACGACCTGCGAACCCCGGCAACTGGGCGACTTCGAGGCGTGGTTCGACATGGTGGCCGTGGATGCCCCCTGCTCGGGCGAAGGGATGTTCCGCAAGGATGCACAGGCCCGCGCCGAATGGAGTGAGGGGGATGTAAAGCTCTGTGCTGCAAGGCAGGACGGGATATTACGTGAAGCATGGCGTGCGCTCAAACCCGGTGGCAGGCTGATATACAGCACCTGCACCTTCAACCGCGACGAGGACGAAGGCGCTTTGGAGCGTATGCTCGCATGGGCGGGCGACGAGGTCGCAGAGGCGGAAGACATGGCTGTCGACGGGGCGTGGGGGATCGTCTGCGGCCGGGTGGGGGCTTTCCGCACCTACCGGTTCTATCCCCACCGGGCACGCGGCGAGGGTTTTTTCGCCGCCGTGGCCTGCAAGGCTTATGATGCCGGCGGCCGTTGCCGCACCCCGAAGGCGCGGCGCACGGTATTTGCGCAGGTGGACAAGGCGTCCGCGGCGGAGCTGCGCCGTTGGGTTCGCACGCCGGAGCGGATGTGCTTCGCGGCGGTGGGCGATACCTGTTACGGATATTACGTCGCGCAGGCCGAGGCCGTGAAGGCGCTCGGCGAAGCGCTGCCCGTGATCTATGCGGGCGTGGCGATGGGGCAGCTCTTCAAGGGAAGCCTGCGGCCCGATCCGGCGCTGGCGTTCTTCAGCGGATTGAACCGCGAGGCGGTGCCCGCTGCGGAGCTGGACGAGGCGCGGGCGCTGTGTTACCTGCGCAGGCAGGAGGTCGCCGCCGGGGCGTTTTCCGAAGGGGTGAACCTGGTGTGTGCCCGCGGGCGGGCGCTCGGGTTTGCGAAGCGGATCGGTAACCGGGTGAATAACATGTACCCCAATACATTGCGAATTATTAAACGATAGATATGGCCGAGAAACTTTTTTATTCGATGGGCGAAGTGGCCGAGATGTTCGACGTCAATGCGTCGCTGATCCGCCACTGGGAGTCGCAGTTCAGCGTCATCCGCCCCAAGCGCAACAAGAAAGGCAACCGTCTCTTCTCGCCGCAGGATGTGGAGAACCTCAAACTGATCTACCACCTGGTCAAGGAGCGGGGCATGACCCTCGAGGGCGCCAAGAAGGCCCTGAAGCAGAAGCCTGCGGCCAAGGGCGGCGTGCAGCGCGATGCCGAGCTGATGGAGCGCCTGCAACGCATCCGTGCGCTGCTGGTCGAGGTGCGTGAAGACCTGAAGGCGGGCCAGGGCGAACTCCTCGCCGACGGGGATGCCGAAGTCCCGGCGGCGGAGGCCGGAGCGGCAGTGCCCCGCCGCAAGGCGAAACCCGTGGTGAAGATCGTCCCGGAGGATGCCGCGGCGCAGGGGGCCGCCGAACCCGGGCAGCCCGCGTCGAAACGTCCGCGCAAGCCCCGCCGCAAAAAGGAGGAGCTGGAACACAAGGAGCTCTTCGCCTTTTACGAACAGTCGCTCTTTTAGGGGCGCAACGGGCGCCGCACCCCTTGGGGAAGGCTGCGCTGCAAGGCGGAAAGCGCAGTGCCGCGGCCGCAGGGCGGATGGCCCCGCCGGGGCGGAAAAAATGATAACCAGACAAATCAGGATACTATGCTAATCAGGGAAGTGACCGATGTCATCGAGCGTTTCGCACCGCTCGCATGGCAGGAATCGTACGACAACGCAGGCTTGATCGTGGGGCGCCCGGACGACGAGGTGCACAGGGCGCTGCTGGCCGTGGACGTCACCGACGAGGTGATGGCCGAGGCCGAACGCGAAGGGTGCGACATGGTCATCACGCACCATCCGATCGTTTTCCATGCGCTCAAGCGCTTCAATTCGGCAGACCAGGTGCAGCGCTGCGTCGAGCGGGCTATCCGCGGCGGCATTGCGCTCTATGCGTGCCACACCAACCTGGACAGCGCCCCCGAGGGGATGAGCTGGCGGCTGGCCGAGATGCTGGGCGTGGGGGACTTGCGCGTGCTCCAACCCGCGCAGGCGGACGAAAAGGTCGGGTTCGGCGTGGTGGGCGAGCTGCCTGCGGCGGTCGCCACGATGGAGTTCATGCGCCGCATGCAGCGCGTGCTGGGCGTTCGGGTCGTGCGCCACAGCGACATCGCTTCGCCCGAGGTGCGGCGCGTGGCGGTCTGCACCGGTGCGGGGGCTTCGATGATCGGCGACGCGCGCCGTGCGGGGGCTGACATATACGTCACGGCGGATATGAAGTACAACGACTTCATGACGCCGGATAAGGCCCTCACCGTAGCGGATATAGGCCATTTTGAAAGCGAATATTGCGCAATTCAGATTTTATTTGATATTTTGTCGAAAAATTTGATTACCTTTGCGGTTCGCAAGAGTGAAAGCTCTCGCAATCCGGTGAACTATTTGGTTTAAGTCTAAACTATACAAGTACATTATATGGCAACACAGAAGAAAACTGCCGACGTTGACTATTCGATGCAGGAGAAGATCATCGCACTCTATGAATTGCAGAAGATCGACAGCAAGATCGACGAAATCAACAAGGTGAAAGGTGAACTGCCTCTCGAGGTTCAGGATCTCGAAGACGAGATGACCGGCCTGAAAACCCGGATCGACAACATCAATGCCGAAATCGAGGAGCTGAACACGCTCACCAAGCAGCGCAAGCGCGAGGTCGACCAGGCCAAGATCCTCATCGGCAATTACAAGGAGCAGCAGAACAACGTGCGCAACAACCGCGAGTTCGATGCCATTACCAAGGAGATCGAGTACCAGGAACTGGAGATCGAACTGGCCGAAAAGCGCCTCAAGGAGTATGCCGCCGGTGTGAAAGCCAAGAAACTCCAGCTGGAGGAGGCCGAAGCCGTAGCGGACGGGCGCGCCGCCGACCTGGCAGCCAAGAAGAGCGAGTTGGTGGGTATCGAAGCCGAAACCGCACCCCAGGTCGCAGCGTACGAAGTGCAGGCCGACCGGGCCAAGGCCAAGATCGACGAACGGCTGTTGTCGGCCTATGGCCGTATCCGCCGCAACGTGCGCAACGGCCTGGCCGTCGTGACCGTGAAGCGCGATGCCTGCGGCGGTTGCTTCAACCGGATTCCCCCACAGCGCCAGGTGGAGATTCGCCAGGGCAAGAAACTGATCGTTTGCGAATATTGCGGACGTATTCTCGTGGCCGATCCCGAAGAGGGGATGGAGTAGCCCTGTGGAAAATTTAGGAAAGCGGGCCGGAGTGTACACTCCGGCCCGCTTTGCATTGGGGCAACCATGTCCCGGGCTCTTGTCCGCCGTAGCATTCGGGCGTTCATGCCCCCTGTGCCCCTGGATTAACCGCCCTTGCCGTATGCGCGGCGCGTCGGTTTTCCGGGGTTGTTCGCCTTGTCGTGCCGGGAGCCGGGAGTCAGGAGCCCGGGCTGCCTACCAGACGACCTGGTCGGGGAGGATTTCGCCGTCGGCGGCGTCGCCCGCGTCGAAGGAGGCGGCTTTGTACTGGATGCAGATCATCGTCATCGGGCTGTCGCCCGTGTTGCGCAGCGAGCGCCTGCCTGCGGGCGAAACCCGTACGATGCTTCCTTCCCCTACGGGGAAGACCTGCCCGTCGACCTGGAACTCCCCATGGCCGCCGAGGATGATGTAAAGTTCTTCGTGGGTCTTGTGGGTGTGGAGGAACCCGACGCTGCCGCCCGGTGCGAACTGCTGGAACGACATCTCGGCCCCGGTGGCCTGCAGGTCGCCGCCAACGAACACTTTCCCCGGGATCTCCACGCCCGGTGCCAGCGGCAGCGTGTACTGGTTCAACTCTTCGGTTTTCCCGACCGTCACGGCTGCGAAATTCGCGCCCGAGGCCACTTTTTCTACCTTTTTCATTTTTTACGGATTATTAAAGCGTTTATTAATCGTGTTGCCTGTATTGCCGTTGCGAAGGTAAGGAGAATGCAGCGTTCGTGCAAGACGGTACGCTGGCGTATGTTGCTAACATTTAGGTAACTAATGTTGTATCTCAGGCAGAAATCCGGGTGCAAAAAGATTTTTTTTTGCAGGTTGCGCGTGCGCGGCGATACGCGCGGCCGTGATACGGGGCGTTTTGCTCTCCCGCGCAAAGCCTGCCGGGCAGGGGCTCGGCGTGTGCTGGCCGGCTGCGGGAATAGCGGCCGGACAGGCGGTTTTGCGGGGCTGGGTGGGAGCGGCCGGGTGGGGGCTTGTTGTGCGCCGGGAGGTTGGGGAATGGTGTCTGCCGGGCGGTTTGCGGCCGGGACAGGTCAGAGTGCCGGGGTTTCGGGGTTTTTAAATTTTTTTGTAAATTGGGAAATGTTAATTTATTAACACCGAAAATCCTTCCTATTTTTATAAATAATCCTTAACTTTGCGACGTTGTAATTTGCCTACTAAAATTACTGATAGATGAAAATAGCCCTTGCCCAGTTGAACTATACGATCGGGGATATCGACGGCAATGCCTCGAAAATCATCGATTCGATCAACAAAGCGAAAGCGCAGCGTGCCGACCTGGTCATTTTTGCCGAACAGGCCGTGAGCGGAACCCCGGCTTTCGACCTGTTGCGTAAAACCACCTTCCTCGAACTGTGCGAGGATGCACTGGTCGAAATAGCATCGTGCTGCGACGGTATCGCGGCCATCGTGGGACTCCCGATCCTGACGCGCGAAGGCACCATCAGCGCCGCGGCGCTGATCCAGGATCGCAAAGTGCTGCGCTACGTGGGTAAGAAATATATCACCGCACGCCGCGAAATGGGCTTCCTCGTCCCTTCGAAGGGGTTCGAATATGCGACGATCAAGGGCCACAAGTGCGCCATCATCGTGGGCGACGACCTGAGCCGCGAGCATGACTTCGACAAGTCGGTCGAGACCGTCATCTCGATCAACGCCCGCAAGTACGGCCGGGGGACGATGACCTACCGCTACGAGATGATGCGGCACCTGTCGTTCGTCGAAGGCAAGAACCTCGTGCTGGTGAACCAGGTCGGCGGTTCGACGGACATCGTCTACGACGGTACGTCGGGGGCGTTCAACAACCGCGGGGAACTGGTGCTGATGATGAAGCACTTCGAGGAGGATTTCCAGATCTTCGACACCAAGGCGGCCGGCGAGCCGGTTACGATCCCCTCGACCTACAACGACCGTACGCGGATGGTCTACCAGGCGGCCCGGTGCGGCCTGCGCGACTTCTTCGTGAAGAACGGCTACAAGAAGGCCTGCATCGGCCTTTCTGGCGGCATAGACTCGGCCGTGGTGGCCTGCTTGGCCGCCGACGCGCTGGGACGCCAAAATATCCGGGCTTTGCTTCTGCCCTCGCAGTTCTCTTCCGACCATTCGGTCGAAGATGCCAAGAAGCTGGCCGAGAACCTCGGCATCGAATATAACGTAATTCCCATCACGGAAATATACACCAGCGTGGTCAATACCCTCAAGCCGGTCATCGGCGGCAGGGAGTTCGACGCCACGGAAGAGAATATCCAGACCCGTATCCGCACGGTGCTGTTGATGGCCGTGCAGAACAAGGCGGACTACATCCTGCTCAACTCGTCGAACAAGAGCGAGAATGCGCTGGGACTCTGTACGCTCTACGGCGATACGGCGGGTGCTTTCAGCCCTACGGGCGACCTCTACAAGAGCGAGATGTACGACCTGGCGCGCTACATCAACCGCACGCAGGGCGATCCCATCCCGGGCAATATCCTCGACAAGGAACCCTCGTCGGAGTTGCACCCGGGGCAGAAGGACAGCGACATCCTGCCGCCGTACGAAGTGGTGGACGCGATCCTTTACCGCATGATCGAGGAGGGGCAGCACCGCGAGGAGATCGTCAATGCGGGCTTCGATTCCGAGGTCGTGGAGAAGATCCACGCCATGATCATGCGCAACGAGAAGAAGCGCTACCAGTTCCCGCCCGTACTGCGCCTGTCGATGTGCTCGTTCGGGCACGAGCGCCTTATGCCGCTTACCAACAAATACGGCGATTGAGGGCGGTGGCTTCACGGATTGAACATAGCGGCGTGGTGGAACGCACGGAACGCGACACGGTCTATGTGAGGATCACCTCCCACAGTGCCTGCGGTAGCTGCAAGGCCCGCGAAGCGTGCGGCCTGGCCGAAGCGCAGGACAAGATCGTGGTCGTGAAGAGTCCCGACGCGGCGCATTATGCCGCGGGGGAGAAGGTTATGGTCGGCGTCCGTCGTAGTGCGGGCGCTGTCGCCGTTATATTGGCCTATGTCGGGGCGTTGGCCGTGCTGCTGGCCGTGCTGGTCGCCGCCGTTGCGGCGCTCGGCTGGAGCGAAGGCCGCGGCGCGCTTGCCGCTCTGGGAGCCGTGGTCGTCTATTACTGCGTATTATGGCTCTTCAGGCATAAAATCGAACACACAATTCATTTCTCAATAACCAAACACTACTGATGGAAGTATTACTTTACACAATCCTGACGCTTTGTGCGCTGGGAGTGCTTTCCGCGGTGATCCTTTACTTCGTGGCCCAAAAATTCAAGGTCGAGGAAGATCCCCGGATCGACGAGGTGGAGAAGATGCTGCCGGGCGCCAACTGCGGCGGCTGCGGCTTCGCCGGGTGCCGCGGCATGGCCGACGCGCTCGTGAAACAGGACGACATCTCGGCGCTCTTCTGTCCGGTGGGCGGCGGCGACTGCATGAAGGCCGTTGCGGCCTACCTCGGCAAGTCGGCACCGGAAAAGGAGCCGCAGGTGGCCACCGTGCGCTGCGGCGGCACCTGTGACAAACGCCCCCGTACCAACGAGTACAACGGTGCCAAGTCGTGCGCCGTGGCATCGTCGCTTTACATCGGCCAGACGGGGTGCGCATTCGGCTGCCTCGGGTTCGGGGACTGCGTCGTCTCGTGTGCGTTCGATGCGATCCGCATGAATCCCGCGACGGGGCTTCCCGAAGTCGACCCCGACAAATGTACGGCCTGCGGGGCCTGCGTGAAGGCGTGTCCCAAAATGATTATCGAACTGCGCAAGAAGTGGCCGAAGAACCGGGCGGTGTATGTGTCGTGCGTGTCGAAGGACAAGGGCGCCGTGGTGATGAAGGCCTGCAAGGCGGGTTGCATCGGATGCGGCAAATGCCAGAAGGTCTGTGCGTTCGGTGCCATCACCATTGAAAACAACCTCGCTTATATCGACCCGCAGAAGTGCAAGCTCTGCCGTAAGTGCGTGAACGAGTGCCCGACAGGCGCCATCGTGCTGGCGGGCATGGAGCCGCTGCCCAAGGCACCGAAGGCACCGGCTGCCCCGAAAGCCGCACCTGCGGCCGCAAAGGAGGCTCCTGCGGCAGCCCAGGCTGCCCGGGCCCCGAAGTCCGCCGATGCTGCGCCCGCCGATGCGAAGGGAACCGCACCGGTGCCTGAGGCCGCCCCGAAGGCCGCACCTGCGGCCGCAGAGGGTGCGCCCTCCGTAGCCCCGAAAGCTCCTGTAAGCGAAGCCGTACCCGCTGTTGAGAAGGAGGTTGCACCGGCATCCCCCGCTGTGCAGGAAGCAGCGGCAACCGGGAATGCGGCGGAGGCTCCGAAAGCTGGCGGGGCAGCCCCGGAAGCCGAATAAACGGATGTTTCCGCAATGCCGGGCGGGCGGGTGACGCCGTGCCGGGCATGGGAGATGAAGGAAGAAACCCAACCGAAAAATCAGAGAAACACAAGATATGAAGACATTTCCAATAGGCGGAGTCCATCCGTCGGAAAATAAACTGAGCGGCGCCAAACCGATCGAGGTGCTTCCGCTGCCCGACGTGGTGACGATCCCGCTCGCACAGCACATCGGCGCCCCCGCCGTGGCCAAGGTCGCCAAGGGCGACAAGGTCGTGACGGGGCAGCTCATCGCCGAGGCGGGCAGTTTTATGTCGGCCAATATCCACGCCCCGGTTTCGGGGACGGTAACGGCCGTGGACATGGTGCCCAACGGGCAGGGGCTGCGCCAGGTGATGATTACGATCAAACGCGAGGGCGACGACTGGGCCGAGGGGATCGACCGCTCGGAGACGATCGTCAGGGAGTGCACGCTCTCCGCACAGGAGATCGTCGCCCGGATCAAGGACGCCGGCATCGTCGGCATGGGCGGCGCGACGTTCCCTACGCACGTGAAACTCTCGATCCCTCCCGGGAAAAAGGCCGAGGCGCTGATTATCAACGGTGTAGAGTGCGAACCTTACCTTACGTCCGACCATCGTACGATGCTGGAGCACGGCGAGGAGTTGCTCGTGGGCGTGACGATACTGATGAAGGCCATCGCCGTGGAGAAAGCCTATATCGGGATCGAGAACAACAAACCCGACGCCATTGCGCACCTGCGCCGTCTGGCCCAAGGGTATAAGGGCATCGAGGTGGTGCCCCTCAAGGTGAAATACCCGCAGGGCGGTGAGAAACAGCTGATCGCGGCCATTACGGGGCGCGAGGTGCCGCCCCCGCCCGCACTCCCGATCGACGTGGGTGCCGTGGTGTGCAATGCCTCGACGACCTATGCGGTCTACCAGGCCGTGCAGAAGCACAAGCCGTTGATCGAGCGCGTGGTGACGATCACGGGCAAAGGCGTCCGGGAGCCCAAGAACCTGCTGACCCGCATGGGTACGCCCGTCGAGGCGCTGATCGAGGCGGCCGGAGGGCTTCCCGCCGATGCGGGCAAGGTCATCAACGGCGGCCCGATGATGGGGCGCGCGATGGTCAACCTCGCCTCGCCCGTGACGAAGGGGTGCTCGGGCATCACCGTCATGAGCGGCCGCGACGCCCAGCGCCGCGAGGCCTCGCAGTGCATAAAGTGCGCCAAGTGCGTGGCTGCCTGCCCGATGGGGCTCGAACCCTATTATCTCTCGAAGATGACCCAGAAGAAAGGCTGGGAGGAAGTCGAGGCGCAGATGATCACTTCGTGCATCGAGTGCGGCTGCTGCCAGGCCTCGTGCCCCGCTTACCTGCCGCTGCTGGACTGGGTGCGCCTGGGGAAACAGACTGTCATGGGCATTATCCGCGCACGTGCCGCGGCACCGAAAAAATAAATGGAAAAACAGAAAGATATTATGGCAAACAAACTTGTTGTTGCTCCCGCACCGCACGTGCAGACTTCGCAGTCGACGGCCAGGATCATGCGCGACGTCGTGATCGCGCTGATGCCTGCACTGGTCGTCTCGGCGGTGGTGTTCGGGGTGGACGTGCTGCGTGTCACGGCGCTCAGCGTGGCGTGCTGCGTGTTGTTCGAGTACCTCATCCAGCGGTTCCTCGTCGGCGGCTCGCTGACAATCGGGAACTGGTCGGCCGTGGTGACGGGCGTGCTGCTGGCTTTCAACCTGCCTGCCTCGATTCCCTGGTGGATCGTCGTGATCGGCGCATTCGTCGCCATCGCCATCGCCAAGATGACCTTCGGCGGGCTGGGCAAAAATCCGTTCAACCCCGCGCTGGTGGGGCGTGTGTTCCTGCTGATCGCCTACCCGGTGCAGATGACTTCGTTCCCGATGCCGGCGAACGGAGCTTTCGACGCACTTTCGGGCGCTACGCCGCTGGCGGCCGTGAAACACGGCGCCGCCCCCGACGTGCTCGGTGTGCAGGAACTGCTGCTGGGCAATATGCCCGGCTCGCTGGGCGAGGTGGCGGCATTGGCCCTGATCTGCGGCTTCGTATACCTGCTCTGGCGCCGCGTCATCACGTGGCAGATTCCCGTGTCGGTGCTCGGTACGATGGCCGTATTCGCGTTTGTCGTGGCCCTCGCTTCGGGCAGTACCGGGGCGGTGCTGTGGCAGCTCCCGCTGTTCCATGTACTGGCCGGCGGAGCTCTGCTGGGCGCGATATTCATGGCGACGGATTATTCGACCTCGCCGATGACCGTCAGAGGGGGTGTGATCTTCGGCATCGGTATCGGCGCCATCACGATGTGCATCCGCCTGTGGGGCGCCTATCCCGAGGGTATGTCGTTCGCGATACTGATCATGAACGCCTGTGTGCCCCTGATCAACAAATATGTCAAACCCAAGCGCTTCGGCGTTAAATAGGAGGTGACGCAGTATGAAAAGTACACTTGTGAATATGACGGCCGTACTGTTCGGCATCACGCTCGTGGCTTCGGCCGGCGTGGGCGCCGTGAACATGATTACGGCCGAACCGATCGCCCAGGCCGAGCAGGCGGCGAAGGTCGAGGCGCTGAAGGTCGTGCTTCCGCCGTTCGACCAGACCGCACCCGAAGCGCTGACGATCGACGATATGCCGATCACGGTCTACACCGCAACCAAGGGAGGACAGGTCGCGGGTTACGCCGTGGAGTCGATGACCAAGAACGGTTTCGGCGGTGCGATCAGCATGATGGTGGGCTTCACGCCCGACGGTGAAGTGGTCAACGTCAACGTGCTCAGGCAGGCTGAGACCCCGGGGCTCGGGACGAAGATGGCCGACAAGGAAAATGTGCTGCTGGGGAGCATCCAGGGCAAGAAACTCGAAACGATGAAGCTCGTGGACGGCAAGCTGGCCGTGAAGAAGGACGGCGGCGACGTCGACGCGCTGACGGCCGCGACCATATCCTCGCGCGCCTATGTCGATGCGATCAACCGCGCCTGGATGGCTTACAAGAGCGTAGCGACGGGTACGGCGCCGACAGACGTATCGTCGGGAGCGACTTCTGCGGCCGGAGATTCGGCAGAGGAACAAACCAACGGGCCGGCGGCTCAGGAAGGAGGGCAAAATGAATAAACTGAACATCATTCTGAGCGGCATCGTCAGGAACAACCCGACGTTCGTGCTGGTGCTGGGCATGTGTCCCACGCTGGGTACGACGACCTCGGCCGGGAACGGCATGGGCATGGGGCTGGCGACGATGGCCGTGCTGATCATGTCGAACCTGGTGATCTCGCTCATCAAGAACATCATTCCGGACAAGGTGCGCATCCCGGCGTTCATCGTCGTGATCGCCTCGTTCGTGACCGTGGTCGAAATGCTGATGAAAGCCTACACGCCGCCCCTGTACGAGGCACTGGGCGTCTTCATCCCGCTGATCGTGGTGAACTGCATTATTCTGGGGCGTGCCGAGGCTTTCGCCTCGAAGAATACGCCGCTGGATTCGGCGCTCGACGGTGTCGGGATCGGTTTGGGCTTCACGCTTTCCCTGACCGTCGTAGGGGCCGTGCGCGAGATTCTGGGCAGCGGCGCGATCTTCGGCATAAGCCTCGGAACGGCCGATGTGATGCCGCTGGTATTCGTGCTCGCCCCGGGCGGATTCCTCACGCTCGGTTATCTGATGGTATTGTTCAATAAATTAGCCAAGAAATAGTTATGGAGCTTTCATATTTCGCAATCATCATCGGCGCCATCTTCGTCAACAACGTCGTGCTGGCGCAGTTCCTCGGCATCTGCCCGTTTCTGGGCGTGTCGTCGAAAGTCGAAACCTCGATGGGTATGGGCGCTGCCGTAACGTTCGTCATGGCGCTCACGGCCGTCGTGGCATGGTCGATCCAGACTTATATTCTCGTGCCGCTTGGGATCGAGTACATGCAGACTATCGTCTTCATCCTCGTGATCGCCGCATTGGTGCAGATGGTCGAGATCATGCTCAAGAAACTTTCGCCTTCGTTGTACCAGGCGCTGGGCATTTTCCTGCCCCTGATCACGACCAACTGTGCCGTGCTGGGCGTGGCGATCCTGATGATCCAGAAGGAGTTCAATCTCCTGCAAAGCGTAACCTACTCGGTGTCGATCGCTTTGGGTTTCGCCCTGGCGCTGGTGCTCTTCGCCGGCATCCGCGAGAGGCTCGAATTCGAGGACGTGCCCAAGGCATTCAAGGGGGTGCCTATCGCACTGATCACGGCCGGTATCCTCGCCATGGCCTTCATGGGCTTCTCTGGACTGGTATAACGACGTCCCGCAATGCGAAACAGCCACCTTCGGAAAAGAGGGTGGCTGTTTTTGTGAAAGGGGGTAGCCCTTACCGTTTTTTTCCGGATCCGGGACTCGCCGGTCACGCCTCGCCGGTCGAGGCCGAAGTCGTAGCGGCTGCCGTTTTCAAGCTTGCGGATGAATACCGGGACGTAATCGGATTCACGGGGGCTGTCCGTCGATGGGCAATGGTGTTCGAGGAGCCTACGGTTGCAGGGTAAATCCGTTTTCGGCCCGGAAGGTTTGCGGGGACAACGAATTTTACCGGATTCTCTTCCGGTTGAGTAAAAGTAAGGCGGTCAACTCCGTCGGAGGTTGAAAATTTACCGGAAAGCCTCTCTTCCGTGCTTTTCCCGGAGGTAAATCGGATATCCGGCGTTGCGGATGAGGAAAAAATGTGTAATTTAGAATTCCGAAAACTACCGTCCATGCGTCCGAACCTGATACTTTCCCGCCTTTTTGCAACTGTGCTTGCCATGCTGGCCACGGTGGGGTACGTGTCTGCCGAACCCTATTCCAAAATCCGGTTCGTGCCGATCCCTTCCGACATCCTGCCGTCGAGCGAAGTGCGCAAACTCTATCAGGATTCCGACGGGTATATCTGGATTCCGACCTATAACGGTCTGGCCCGCTATGACGGATACGGAGTGGTCACTTACGGTATGCACGACGTTTCGGGCGTGGCGTTCAATTCGTTCGTGAATGTGGTGGCCGAAGACCGCGACAAGGTGATCTGGATCGGGACGGAGCGCGGACTGTTTCGGCTCGACAAGAAGACGGGCATGATTTCGACGACGGGCTGCGAGCAGGTCGGCGATTGCAACATCTCGGTCATCATCTGCGATACGGGCAACGGGATTTGGGTCGGAAGCGACAAGGGCTTGTTCCGGAAAAATGCCTCGGAACATGATTTCCGTCCGGTTACGATGCGCAATGCCGATGGGAAGCCCGTCACGGACATCACTTCGGTCGTCAAGGATGCCAATTGCAGCCTGTGGATCGCTTCCTACGGCAGCGGATTGCTGCGCTACGATCTGCGCGAAGAGCGTACCTACACGTATGACGACGAGGTCCTGCGGCATGCGCATGTCGTCTTCTGCGATGCGGGCGGGAATGTCTGGGTGGGCACCTGGGGCGCGGGCCTGATCCGCCTGATAAACCCCTATGCTCCCGGGCGGATGCAATATGCCCGTTACATGCACCGTGAAGACGACGATACGGCGCTGCTCGACGACATTGTCTATGCCATCGAAGAAGATATTGCGCAGAACACGCTGTGGGTGGGAACCCGCAGCGGACTGAGCATTCTGCATGACATGGATCACCGGCCCTCGTTCCAGAATTTCAAACCCGGCGAGGATGTGGGCGACCTGCCATACAACGAGGTCAATTCGATTATGCGGGCCCGGGACAACCTCATGTGGATCGGGATGCTGGGCGGCGGTGTTTGCAAGATACAGACCGCAGGCATGAAATTCGAATTCAACCGGCTCGATCCGGTGCGTGCCCGCTTCAACACCAGTTCCGTACGGAGTATGTATTACATCGGCGAGGGCGAATATTGGCTCGGGCTGCTCGATTTCGGGCTGATCGGGTATAATACCCGCAGCGGCCGTATCGTCAGCTACCGGGAGCATCCCGACCTGTGTGTGCTGCCTTATACTTCGACCGTCAATGCCATAATCAGGAGGAACGCCACTTCGGAGCTGTGCTTTGCGACGTGGAGTTCGGGTGTATGGTGCTACGACGAGAAACGCCATCGCGTGCGCCAGATCAACCGGAATACGCTGCCGCTGTTTGCCGACGACTGCGTGCTCGCGCTGCGGGAGGATCCGGACGGGAATTTGTGGATCGGTTCGAGGTCGGGAATTTATATCGAATCGGCGTCCGGGCAGCTCTCGACGCTCGACATGTGGCTGGGGCGGAAGACGCCCTTCGCATCGACGCGCATATTCGATATCTGCTGCGTCGGCGGCGGGGTCGTATGGATTGCGACCAACGGAGACGGGATCATCCGTGTCGATACGAAAAGACGTGACTGGATCCAGTATCGACGCGGGGCGGGGATGACGGCCGATAACGTCTATTGCCTCGGTACGGACGATGCGGGTAACCTCTGGGCGGGGACGATTGCCGACGGACTGGCGGTATATTCGCCCTCGGAGGATCGTTTCAAGGCGGTCACGGCATTTCCCAACATCGAGAAAAAGGGGATCACCAACATTGCTAGGGATGAGAACGGCCGCATGTGGATTACGACCAACGATGCCGTGTTCTCGTTCTCGCCCGACGAAAACGGTACTCCCGAGCATATCAACACCTATATTATTACGGCAGACCTGCAATCGTTCTTCTTCAACCGCAATGCATCGGCACGTGTCGAATACGGACGCATGGCGTTCGGCGGTTCGAACGGACTGCGCATCTTTACGGGCAACCGCATCCAGCCCCACCAGTCGAAACTTCCGATCGTATTGACCGATTTCCGGGTTCACAACCAGTCCCTGCGTACCATGCCGGAAAAGGAGCGGGAGCATATCAGCTCCCGGGAGATCGACTATGCAGATGAGGTGACGCTGACCCACCGGCAAAACAATTTCTATATCGAATTTTCGATGCTTTCCTATGCCAATCCGAGGGACAACATCTTCAAATACAAGCTGGACGGGTTCGACAAGGAGTACGTATTGGTCGATTCACAGCACCGCTTCGCCTCCTACAACAACCTGCCTGCGGGCATTTATACCTTCCATTTGCAGGCGGCGGGCGGCAACGGTGTCTGGAGCAGCAACGAGCGGGTGCTGAAGGTGCGTATCCTGCCGGCACCCTGGCGCTCGTGGTGGGCCGTGGCGTTCTATCTCGCAGCCCTTGCGGGGGTGGCCTACGGCGCGATCCGCTTCCTGCGCTACCGACTGCGTATGCAGCATGAAATCCGCATTTCGAAATTCGAACGCCGGAAAACCGAGGAGCTGAACCACGCGAAATTGCAGTTCTTTACCAATGTCACCCACGAGCTGATGACGCCCCTGACGATCATCATTACCTCGCTTGACAGCCTGCGCAGCACCTCCACAGACCGGGAGGCGCTCTACAACGTAATCTCGGTCAACGCGACGCGTCTGATGCGCCTCATCCAGCAGATACTCGAATTCCGCAAGGTCGAGAGTGGTAACCTGAAGATCCGGGTTTCGCAAGGCGATGTGGCGGCATTCGTTCGCAAATGTGTCGAGGCATTCGCCCCGCTGGTATCGAAAAAGCGCCTTCGGGTCTACTTCCAGAGTTCTGCCGACCGTATCGAAGGCTGGTTCGATTCCGACAAACTCGATAAGATCGTCTACAACCTGCTTTCCAACGCTGCCAAATACACACCCGACGAAGGGGAAATAAAAATCCGTGTGGGGATGGAAAGCCCCGGTTTTGTCGGTATAATGATCGCCAATAGCGGTGAATGCATGAGCCAGCAGACTATCGACGGGCTTTTCAAGCGCTTCTACGACGGTAATTACCGTAAGTTCCATACCATCGGTACGGGTATCGGGTTGTCGCTGGTGAAGGATCTGACCGATATCCACAAGGGGCATATCCGGGTTTCGAGCAGCGAACGGGAGGGAAATTGTTTCCGGGTCGTATTGCCCATAGGCCGGGACGCTTACTCCGGGGAAGAGGTCGACGAATCGGTGCCAGGGCCCGATTCGGCGGATTTGATGCCGGGATCGGCGGAGTTGCCGTCCATGCGGCCGGGAGAGGCGGTTGCCGGAGACGGGCGGATGTATACGATTCTGATCGTGGATGACAACGAGGAACTGCGGGTGCTGGTGTCCAACTTGCTGGCGGCTTATTTCCACATCGAAATGGCATCCGGAGGCGAAGAGGCACTGCAACTTTTGGCCGAAAAACCGGTCGATCTGGTCGTTTCCGACATCATGATGCCCGGGATGGACGGGATCGAGTTGTGCGCCAAGATCAAGGGGACGTTCGAATATTGCCATATCCCTGTCATCCTTCTGACGGCCAAAAATACGGACGACAGCCGTATCGAAGGGTATGACTCGGGGGCTGACGGTTATGTTACCAAGCCGTTCAACTTCAAGCTGCTCCATGCACAGATCGTGAACCAGCTCAGAAAGCAGGAGCGCAAAGGTTCGCATTTCCGCAACCAGCTTGTCTTTGAGATCGAAGCGTTGGAATATACCTCGATGGACGAAGATTTCATGCGCCGGGCTATGGCGTGCGTCAATGCGCATATCGACGACGGCGAATTTTCGCAGGCCGATTTCACGCGGGAGATGAATACGTCGCGTACCGTCCTCACCGAGAAACTCAAATCGCTGACAGGGCTTACTCCGACCGCGTTTATGGTCGACATACGGCTGCGCGCGGCGTGCCGGTTGCTGGAACAGCAGCGCCACATGCGGATCGCCGATCTGGCTTATGCCGTAGGGTTCAACGACCCGAAGTATTTCAGCACCTGTTTCCGGAAAAAGTTCGGCGTCAGTCCCAAGGAATTCATCGAACAACTCGATGGCAAGGGTGAAAAAATCGTATAACCCGGATATTTTCCGGAGGTGTTTGTGTAATGTGTTGTTATGCATTGTATTGCCTGCGTTGTGTCGGTCGGCTGTTGCAGCCGGCCGATTTGCGTCAGAGCCGTTTTACGGTAAAATTTCAACCTCGAAGCCGTCCGGGCAGAGTATTTTCGTATCCGGCAAAAGCCCTTTGGACGGGGCTGTCGGAACCGAAAACTAACCTAAAAAACAATGCCATGACATGATGCAGCCATCCCGGATGAACCGTAGTGTCCGATCCCTTTCCCTTTTTTCCGAATAAACCAACTAAACCCTAATCTATGAAAGCAGATTTCTACAAGAATTACGTGAGTGCCGTATTCGTCGCAGCGGCGCTGTCCTTCTGCTCCTGTTCCGACGATCGGACGGTCTCGTCCGGCGGTCTGCCCTATAAGTCAATCCGCGTGACCGTCGACGGCGAGACAGTCACGGCGGAGCGGATAGACGATAAAAACCTGGCCCTGAGATTCGATATGGCCGAGGATTTCTCACATGCCCGGATCGACGTCGAGCTCAGTGAGGGCTATTCGGTCATTTTCCCGACGGACGTTACCGCCGCCGACCTGGATACCTATCCGGTGCTGAACTTCCGGGCACCCGATAACCGGATCGTCAAGGTGTGGTTCACGATTTCGTCGAAGGCATTTCCGATCACCGATGCTACGAAGGTGACTGCTTCGGGAATCGGTGGCTGCGTTTCCGTATCGGGCAAGACGCTTACGATCACTTATGAGCGGAGTATGAACCGGGGTGAAATCGAACTCGATTTTGCCGAAGGTGCCCTGATGGAGGGAGCTTCGATCGCCTCGTCTACGACGTTCGATTTCACGGAGTCGCTTACCCGGCAACTGAAAGTCGAAATGGATGGCAAAGAGCGCATCTACAACGTCAGGATAGACTATTCGAAAGTGATGGACAAACCGATCGTCTACGGGTTTAGCGAGGTCACGGGCAATTATGTCGACCAGCAGCTCTATCCGTTCCTCAATGTCTATAAGGCAACTACGGTCAACAGCGTACCCGTACGCGGTGCGGCAACATCCGAAACCCCATGGAGCTGGGATCCCGGTGCCGGTGACCTGGACGTTTACCTTGCCTTTATCGGCAACTGGGCCGCAAACCGCCCGACCGAAACGATCGAGGGAATCGAATTCGCCTTCGCCACGATCGACATTGACAAGGCGAAAGCCTATATGGTCAGCAACGATGTCCGCTCGGTGGTCATGGACGACGTGGCCTCGCTGGTCGCACTCACCGGAATGATGACCAAGGAGAGCACGATGATTTACTACAATGGGAAAGTGCTCTCCGACCGCAATTCCGAGGGCGACTGGCGCGGGACGGTCGGTTTCTACGAGGACGGGCATATCGAATTTTGGAATGCCGGGATCCGCGACGGCGGGCTGATCCGGATGACCGGGTGGGTCGATGAGGCGGAGCGCGACGGGTACCTTGCATCGGGGACTCCGTGGGAGGCTGTCTCCGCGGCGTCGGGACACCCGTGGCTGGTACGCGAGGGACATCTGCTGACCCGACTGGAAATGTACTGGAATGACTCGGGTTGGGAAACGGCCCTGGGCGAAGCCTGGAACGGCACACGCAGCCGTTCATACATCGGACTGACCTATGATAACAAAATCGGCGTTGCCGCCGTGTCCGAGGGTACGGGAACCTGCCAGGCTGCGTGGCTGCTCTACAAGATGGGCTGGAAAGACGTGTTCTATGTGGCCGGAAGCAACTACTTGGATGACGGTTTCACGCCGACGCTCAAGGTCGACGGAAAGGTCGTCGTGGGAAAAGCTGAACAGGCCGCGCAATATGCAATCGCCATAGATGTGAAACAGTAACAATTCGTAAATTATGAAGCAAACCATATATCTGATCTCCGTCTGTCTGATGTTCCCGGCATTCGTACTTGCCGCCGGGGCGGGAGAGCCGGATGCGGCGGGCACGCAGGCCATCCAGGGCGGCAGCCGGTCGGTAACGTATAAGGGCCGTGTGGTCGACGAAAGAAGTTCCGTACCGCTCGCCGGTGTCGCCATTGTTGTCAAGGACGCCCCGCAAATCGGTATGACGACCAACTCCGAGGGTGAATTCCGGATCACGATTCCCGTCCGCTATCAACCGCTCGTGTCGGTTTCCTATATTGGCTACCAGCCCCGGGAGTCGGTGCTCGTGGCTGCGGCGGACAATGAAATCCGCCTGAAGGAAGAGGCGCAGGCGCTGGAGGAGGTGCAGGTCATCGCCTACGGGCAACAGAAAAAGGTGTCGGTGACGGGCGCCATCGCCTCGATCAATACCAAAGACCTGCTCAAGTCACCGAGCGGCAGTGCCGGCAGTGCCCTTGCGGGGGCCGTGACAGGCATTTCGTCGGTACAGATTTCCGGACAGCCCGGTGCCGAAGACCCCGATATTTATGTCCGCGGTACGGGATCGCTTTCGAACGAGGCGTCGAAGCCGCTTATCCTGGTGGACGGTGTCGAGCGTTCGTTTTTCCAGATGGACTCGCACGAGATCGAGAGTGTGACCGTCCTCAAGGATGCATCGTCGACGGCCGTATTCGGGGTTCGCGGCGCCAATGGTGTCATCCTGGTCACGACGCGGCGCGGTACGAAGGGCAAGCCACAGATTTCATGGAACTCGACCTTCGGACTGACTCAGTCGCTGCGACACCTGACCGGTGTCGACAGTTATACTTACGCTACGCTCTATTCCGAGGCCCAGCGCTCCGACAATCCCGGCATTAAGGATGACCAGCTCACCTTTTCGCCGTTCGTAACGGAAATGTTCCGCACGAAGGCCGATCCGATCATGTTCCCGGATGTGGACTGGAGCAAATACATCTTCAAGAACGTCGCCTGGCAGACACAACATAATGCGACCCTGTCGGGCGGCGGCGACCGCATCCGCTATTTCGTGTCGTTGGGTTACCTGGATCAGGACGGCATGATGAAGCGTTTCGACGAGAGTTATGACCCGAATTACAATTATCAGCGCTTTAACTACCGCTCGAACATCGACGTAGACATTACGAATACGACTCAGTTGAAAGTCAATATCGGCGGGCGCGTGAGCGACAAACGAGAACCGCTGACCTATTCGCTCTGGCAGAATATCATGTGGTGTACGCCGTTCGCAAGTCCGGGTTTCGTCGACGGGAAGTACATCTACAATTACAAGAACAACTACATCCCGCTTACGGAACTCACGAGCGGGCTGGACTGCTACTACAACTGGGGTTACCGCAAAACGACCCAGAATGAACTGAACCTCGACCTTGCGCTTTCCCAGAACCTCGATGTGATTACCAAGGGATTGACCCTCAATGTGAAAGGAGCATACAATACCTCTTACTACCTGGCGACCAAACGCGCCCCGACCGGTACGAACAGTTCCTATACGCCGATTTATCTGGGGACGATCACCCAACCCGGAATGGATGTCTCAGACCCGAGGTTCGACAATACGATCGTCTACCAGACCGACGGCGTGACGGGTATGCGCGAGCCGATGACCTATGGTGAGGACGGGTCGGGCAAATCACGCAACTGGTATATAGAGGCGAGCCTCGGCTACCAGCGTACGTTCGGTGACCACGCGGTGTCGGCACTGCTGCTTTACAACCAGTCGAAGACCTACTACCCGGGTCAGTATACCGACATCCCGACCGCCTATGTGGGTTATGTGGGGCGTTTGACCTATGCTTACAAGAACCGCTATCTGGTCGATTTCAACGCCGGTTACAACGGCTCCGAGAATTTCGCCCCGAAGAAGCGCTACGGGTTCTTCCCGGCAGGTTCCGTGGGTTGGATCGTCTCGGAGGAGAATTTCATGAAGAACCAGCAAACCGTCGATTTCCTGAAGCTGAGGGCCTCGTTCGGACTGGTCGGGAACGACAAGTACAGCGGTGCGCGCTTCCTCTACCTCAACGGCTCGTGGACGGGCAACCATGCCGTATGGCAGAACGGCTACGGCAGCTACCAGTTCGGTATGGGCGGAAGTATGACGATGCTGCCCGATGCGATCGAAAATACGGTCGGCAACTCCGAGGTGACCTGGGAAAAAGTCCGCAAACAAAACTACGGCATCGACCTCAAGATGTTCGGTTCGCGCCTCAGCCTGACGGCCGACTATTTCTTCGAACACCGCTACGACATCCTTTCGACCCGCAATACGCTGCCGTCGATCGTCGCCATCGAACTGCCGCTGATCAATCTGGGTGAGGTCGATAACCGGGGCTATGAAATTTCGCTGGGCTGGAATTCGCACACTGAGAAGATAGACTGGTGGTTGCAGGGCAACGTCTCCTACTCGAAGAACAAGATTATTTTTATGGACGAAGTCATGCCCAACTATCCGTGGATGGCTCAGACCGGACGCAGCACGGGACTGAACTACGGGTACAGGTTCGATCGTTTCCTGCGAGCCGACGACTTCGATGCCGACGGAGCCCTGAAAAGCGACGGGGAGGGGAAGCCGCTGCTACCCGTCATGTCGCTGGGATCACCCCGCCCAGGTGACGCGCTCTTTAAAGACCTCAACGGAGACGGCAAGATCGACGGCAACGACAAGACCTACTTCGGTTACAGCCAGCGTCCGGACTACGTGCTCGGCCTGCTGGGCGGATTCCGGTACAAGAATTTCGAAATTTCGATGCAGTGGACGGCCGGCCTGCATGCCTCGCGTATGCTCAGCGGCGAATACCGTAATGCTTTCGGCAGTACAAACGGCCGTGCGCTGCTCAAATTCCTGGCCGACGGGCGTTGGACGCCCGAGAACCCCGATGCGCGTTTTCCACGGCTGACCTTCCTCAACAAGTCGCACTACCTGGAGGATTCCGACCTGTGGCTGATGGACGGCTCGTACCTGCGGCTGAAGGTTGCCGAAATAGGTTATACGTTCAGGGATATTCCGGCATTCCGGAAGGTCGGCGTCAAGTCGCTGAAGGTTTATTTCAGCGGGTACAACCTGTTGACGCTTTTCTCCGATCTGAACGACATCGACATCGACCCCGAGGGGGCGACGAGCGGTTCGAATATCGATTCCTACCCGAACGTGCGCATTTTCAACTTCGGTGTAAACATCACATTCTAATCGACACTCCACTATGAAAAAGACGATAATATCCATTCTGATCCTGGGCGGTTTCGTGTCGGGACTGACCAATTGCAGCGACCTGAAATTCGGGGACGGGTTCCTGGAGAAAGCGCCCGGCGGCGATGTGACCGTCGACACGATCTTCTCGTCGAAGCTCTATGCCGACCGGGCCCTCAATTCGGCCTATGCCACGTTGCGCTGCGGGCTCACGATGCACAATCCCAGCGTGAACGGCGGGTCGTACGAACACCAGAATGCCGGTAACAAACTGGCATGGGACAACCTCGATGCCCTGACCGATATCATCAACACGCATTGTTCGTGGGGCGGCGTTTACAGCATGTATTACGGGGGCGCATACGACGCCGAGACCGAGAATGAGTCGAGCGGTACGAAGATGGGGTTCAACCCCGAGCAGGACGTGACGTGGACGGGTATCCGCAAGGCGTTCCTCTACATCGAGCATGTCGACCGTGTGCCCGACATGAGCGAGGCGGAAAAGATTCGGCGCAAGGGCGAGGCCCGAATGGTCATTGCGTGCCAGTACCACGAATTGCTGCGCCACTTCGGTGGGGTTCCCCTGCTCAAGACAGCCGTCGAGGCGGGTAAGGAGGCCGATATAGACTATTCGCGCCGGACTTTCGAAGAGACGGTCGAATACATCGTCGCGCTGTGCGAACAGGCTGCCCGGGAGCTCCCATGGACGGTCGATCCAGCCGATGACGGGCGTTTTACGAAAGCTTCGGCGCTGGCGCTCAAGATTCGTGTGCTGCTCTATGCGGCCAGCCCCTTGTTCAATGCGAACCAGCCTTATGCCGAGCCGCAACAACCGGTACTGGGCAATATCGGCAAGATCGCCGAGGAGAGTGTCCGGAAAGTGGCGTGGTATGGCAATTACGATGCCCAGCGCTGGAACCGCGTGGTTACGGCCTGTGAAGAGTTCATCACGGAGAATGCCAACAACGGCAATCCCTATAAACTCGTCGAAGCGACCGAAAAGACAGCCGAAGGTTACGGAAAGGCATTCGGTGCGTGCTATGCAGACCGTTACAACGGCGAAATACTGATTGCCACCGGGCGGTCGAAGCGTACCTACGGCGATACTTACCATGCCTATTACTTCGGCATTTCGACCGATTTCAACGGAGCGAACGCCCAGGGGTACGGCGGTGGCTGCGTGACGCTTAACTATGTCGATAAATTCCCTTTCTCGAACGGGGAACCGGCGCCTTATGCCGAATGGATCCGGACGCACAATTCGACCGGAACGGTGACGGACAATCCTTTCTCGAACCGGGATCCGCGCCTCTACCAGTCGGTGATGGTGCCCGGCGGCCCGTTCCGCGACCGTGTGGCCCAGATGTGGGAAGGCGGTGGCAGCGAGGATTTGGTGAACTATGCCAAGGATCGGGCCGCAACGGGTTTCTGCAACCGTAAATACCTCTGGGACTATAACCGTGCGACGTTCTACGACAAACCGATGAACTATTCCTATATGCGCCTGGCCGAGGTTTACCTGGCCTATGCCGAGGCATTGAATGAGACGGGACGCAAGGACGAGGCCTGCAAGTGGCTCGACAAAACCCGCAACCGCGTGGGGCTGCCCTCCATGACCGACGAATTGCTGCACCGCCTGCACCGCGGCAAGGTGCTGCCCTCCTATCCCGAATGTGCGCTTGCCGGGGATGCCGAGCTGCGCGAGGAGATACTCGACGAGCGGGCCCGGGAATTCGCCTTCGAGGAGATCCGTTGGTTCGACATCGTGCGCTGGAAACGTGCCGATATTTTCCGGCAGACGCTTTACGGGATCAGGGTGACGATCCTGGACGGAACGGATTCCTCGAATTTCCGGTTCAATTTCTCTGAGCCGGTTCCCGAAACCGACCGCGCCTGGAAGAACAGCTTTGATCCGAAGTGGTATCTGAGCGCCTTTCCTTCGAACGAAGTCAACAAGGGGTACGGCCTGACTCAGAATGCCGGATGGTAGACATACATGGTTAAACAAACAGAGAGCATACAATGAAAAAGATATCAATCATACTGCTGTTCCTGGCTGCCGTTTGTCCGCTGGCACAGGCGCAGCGCGTCAAGGTGTATGTGACCGATGCATGGGACAAGCCGCTCGGCGAGGTTGCCGTGACGCTCGGCCGCGGGCGGATCCCCGTGGCGGTTACGGGCGCCGACGGCATGGCCGAGGTCGATGCCGGGGAGGGTGACCGCATGACGCTGACCCTTCTGAACCGCATGAGCCGCACGGTAGCCGTCAGCGGTGGCGAGATGCATATCCGCCTGACGGACGATGACGTGCTGTTCGACGTGGGCTATGACGAGCGCGTCCGCAAAGGCTCCGCGTCGGCATCGCTCGCCGGCGCTGCGGCACGTGAAATCGAAGCGGGCGGCCGTACCGACCTGATGAGCAACCTTTACGGCCTGATTCCGGGACTCGGCGTGCGCCAGGGCGAGAACCTGCCATGGGACTCGGCGCCCGACCTGAATGTGCGCGGCGTTGGTTCGTTCGGCGGGAACAGTGTGGTCGTACTGGTCGACGGCATCGAACGCGATGCGGCCTGCCTGGATCGGGAGGAAGTGGAGCGCATCACCGTGCTGAAGGACGCCGCATCGCTGGCACTCTACGGTAACCGGGGCGCCGACGGTATCGTCGCCGTCACGACCCGGCGCGGCGGCGACCACGGCCTGCGTACCCGCATCGACTACAATTTCAGCGTGCAGACCCCGTTCCGGGTTCCCGATATGGCCGATGCCGCAACCTATGCGACGGCTGTCAACGAGGCGTTGGAAAACGACGGGCTTGCACCCCGCTATACGCAGCGCGACATCCGTTCGATGGTGCGGGGGGAGCGCACCGATGTACTGCCCAATGTCGACTGGCGGAAGGCTGTACTCCGCAATGCGGGTTTCAACCACGACCTGAACCTCTCGTTCGACGGGAGCGGCGGCCGTATGCGCTATTTCGTGCTGGCCAACTATAACTCCAACCGCGGGATGCTGGATAATACCGACCTGAACGATGGCTATTCGACCCAGATCGAGATGTACTCCCTCAAGCTGCGTTCGAACCTCGAGGCCGCGATCACGAAAACCACGACCGCACGGATGAACCTGATGGGGCGGCTGATGCAATACCAACTGCCCAATGCGGGCGTCGCGCTCGATGATATGTACGACACGCCGTCGGCGGCGTTCCCGATCCGGGTTCCCGGCGGGGGCTGGGCCCGCAGCCAGCTGTTCGCCAATCCCCTGGCCGACAAGGCCGCGGGCGGGTACAACACGCTGCTGCAACGTACGCTGTTCGCCGACCTGACGATCGATCAGGACTTGTCGGCACTTACCCCGGGACTTTCGGTACAGGTGCGTGTCGCCTATGACAATTCCGCGGAGATTACCGATGCGCACTCACGCAAATACGCCTATTCGAATACCTCGACGGTCTTCGATGCGGACGGCAATGCCGCTTCCCTGGCATTCGTTCCGCAGGGGAACGATACAGAACTGGCATTCGACAGCTTCCTTTCCTATTCGGTCATGCGGGCGTCGGTGTGGGCCAAGGTGCTCTACGACCGTTCTTTCGGAAAACATACGGTGACGGGGCGCCTGATTTTCAGCGAGAACAAATCCCGTTACCGCGGAGCCAACAATACGTACATGTACCGTGACTATATCGCCAGCGCCGGCTACAATTACGACGACCGCTACGTGGTCAATGCCGTCGCTACTTACGGCGGGAGCAGCCGTATGCCCTACGGGGACAAGTACCGCTTCTATCCTGCCGTGTCGGGCGCATGGATCATCTCGAACGAGGCGTTCCTGCGTGACAGCCGTGTCGTCGACCTGCTGAAACTGCGCGCGTCGTTCGGCATCGCGGGCATGGACGCGCGATTGTCGTATGACATGGACAAGCAGTTCAACGGCCCGGGCAACAGTTATATTTTTGCCGGGATCACTTCGTCGAACAGCCTCGCGCAAGGGGCGTTGCCGTCTGCGGGGATCGAACCCGAACGCGACTATAAAACCAATGTCGGGTTGGAACTCAGCCTGCTGGGAAGCCTGAGCGTCGAGGTGGATTTCTTCCGCAACATGCGTCATAACATCCGGACGTCGGCCGCGGGTACCGTTTCCAGCGTGCTGGGAGTCGGCGTGCCCGACGTCTTTACCGGTAAGGTGCGCAACTATGGCGGGGAATTGGCGGTGGGATGGCGCCGCCGCACAGGCGACTTCGAATATGCCGTGCGGGGGAATATCGCCTATGCCCGCAATAAGATACTCAACAAGGAAGAGGAATACAAACCTTTTGACTATATGCGTATTACAGGGCAGCCGGTAGGGACGTTCTACGGGTTGGTGGCCGATGGGATGTACCAGGACGGCGATTTCAATGCCGACGGTTCGCTCCGGGAGGGGCTTCCGGTCTCCTCGTACCAGAATACGGTACGCCCGGGCGACGTGAAATACCGCGACCTGAACCGGGACGGCAGGATCGACGACTACGATCGCACCTACCAGCTCTATGCCGCGGTGCCCGAGATTTATTACGGCTTCAGCGTCGAGCTGAAATACAGGGGCTTCGGTGTCAGCGCCTATTTCCAGGGTGTCGCCCATTCGACGCTGGAGACGACGCTGTCGAGCATCTACCAGCCGCTGTACGGCAACGACCGCAACGTTTCGGAGTACTATATGGAGCACCGCTGGTCACGCTTCAATACCGAAGGCCGCTATCCGCGCCTGACCACATTGGCAAACGGGAATAACTACACGCAAAGTTCACTATGGACGGAAAACGGCAATTTCCTGAAGTTGCGTACATTGCAGGCTTACTACAAATTGCCGTCGAAGATTGCCCGCAAGCTGCGTATGCGCGAATGCAGCTTCTATTTCCGCGGTCTGAACCTTTTCTCGGCCGACCATGTCGGTATTCTCGATCCGGAATACGTCAGCACGGGGTATCCCTCGTCACGCAGCTACCAGATCGGCCTGAACGTCATATTCTAAATACGCCACAACGATGAAAAAATACCTGATCTTATTCGCCGGATGCACGCTTCTGATGGCTGCGTGCAGCGATTTCCTGGAACTCGACGAGTCGGTGTACCAGACGACGAAATATCAATTCTCGACCTTCGACCGCGTGAAGCAGAGTGCGACGAACGTCTACTCGTATGTGCAGGAAGGGTTGCTGGATGTCGAAGGTACGATGATCGACGCTGCGACCGACGATGCGGTATACGCCTGGTCTACGGGCGGTATCAAACGTTTTTACGACGGGAGCTGGAACGGTACGAACCTGATCGACGACCGCTGGGCTTCGCTCTATTCGGCTATTGCCGCGGCCAACTATTTCCTCGACAACTGCCCGGATGATTTCCCCGAGGCACAGTATCAGGACAATTACAAGACGAATCTGGCGGAGCTCAAGAACTATCCGTTCGAAGTGAGGGCCCTGCGTGCCTATTTCCATTTCGAATTGCTCCGGCGCTATAACCGGATCGTGATCGGTGACCGTTCGTTCACGATGCAGGAGGTCAATACGCTCGTTCCGGTCTCGTACGACGATGCCGCCGGATGGATCGTCTCGGAATGCGATGCCGTAATCCCGTCGTTGCCCAAGACCTATCTGGGGACGGAAAAGGGTGAAGTCGCCCGTGTGACAAAGGGCATGGCGATGGCGCTCAAGGCGCGTATGCTGCTATATGCCGCCAGTCCGCTCAACAACCCCGGCGGTGATGCAGGCCGTTACCTGGAAGCCGCGGCCGCGGCCAAGGAGCTCATAGATGCCGGTATTTACAAGCTTGTCAGCGAGGAAACCACGAACAATGCCGATGCGCAGGGACTGATCTTCGGCAAGTGGTGCCCGGTGAGCAGCGATTTCGAGGCGGCCAATTTCCCGGTAGGCTTCGAAGGCGGGAATTCGGGCGTCTGCCCGTCGCAGAACCTCGCCGAGGCATTCGATATGGCGACGGGCGAACCGTTCGACTGGAACGACGAGTCGATGCGGTCGCGGATGTTCGTTGCGTCGGCACGCGATCCGCGCTTTGCCAGGACGCTGATATACAACGGGGCGACGTTCAAGGGACAGCCCGTCCAGTCGTATGTCGGCGGCCGTAATGGCCGGCCGCTCGACGGTGCTACACCGACTTCGTACTACCTGCGCAAACACATTGTCGAGGCGACGAGTTTCGTGACGGGCAGCGAGATGAGTTATCAGCACATCTTTCCCTTCTTCCGTTATGCCGAGGTGTTGCTGAACTATGCCGAGGCATTGGCTGCCGCTACGCAGAACCCCGATTTTACGGGCATGAAGGGGGAGGTGGAGTATACGCTCTCACCACGCGAGGCGCTCAACGCAGTCCGTGCCCGGTACAATATGCCGGGGATTACGGAAACGGATTATGCGGCCTTCGTGAAGCGTCTGCGCAACGAGCGTCGTGTGGAACTGGCCTTCGAGGGGCATCGTTTCTGGGACATCCGCCGCTGGAAGATCGGTGCCGAAACGACGAAGGTTTATGGGCTTACGATTACTCCGCAGAACGATGGCTCGTTCAGCTATATGCGGTCGGTGATCCAGCAGCGCGGCTGGGAGGACAGGATGAATTTCTATCCGATTGCGGATGCCGAGCTTTTCAAAAATCACAACCTCGTCCAAAACGACGGTTGGAAATAGTCAAACCGATAAAAATACGATACGATGAAAAACAAGATTTGGGCGACATTCGCGTTTGCGGCGATCTTCTGTTCGGCATCCTGCGCCGAGGACGATACGTTTGCCTTCAATCCCGATTACAACACTCAGGACGGGTATACTCCTGACGGGATCGCCTCCTGGCCGCAGGCTATCTTCTGCTTCGACGACAACCGCTGTACGGAGGTGGAAATGGCTCCCAGCCAGGCTGCCATGCGGGGGATCGAAACATCCGGCAACCGGGCGACGGCGCTCGCATTCGCCTCGCAGGACAACCTCTCGTTTACGAACACCTCCACCGGGGCGCACTCGACCGAGTATATCCTGCGTGTAGAGGATATCGACGCCGAAATCCCTGCGATTTGGATGCAATGCGCGACGCGGCAGCAGATAAGCAAGGGTTTTACGCTCAAACCGCTTACCTCGTCCGTGAAGGTGGTACTGGTAAATGCCCCCGATACGCTGCGATCCGTCGTACTCACTCTTCCGCGTATGACCGATGCGCTTTACATCGCTTCGGGAAAGACCGAACCTTTCGGTGAGGCGCTGGAAAAACAGGTCGAGGTAGGCCGCGCGGGGGCGGAGTTCAACATCTTCCCGATGGCCCGGCAGACAGCGGCCTGGAAATTGGGGTTCAAGGTCAGGTTCCCCAATTCGGAAGCAGATGGTTACATGATGCTGCGGGAGGGTGTCGCTGCAGGGCAGACGATCGACCTGGAGATAGACTTCTCGAAACTGGAGGAGGAGTTCACGTACGATGTGGCTTACCGCGTTGCGGCCTACGGTGAACAGGGCGGTGAATTGACGAAGGGCGAATTCTTCCCGGTGCTGCCGGGCGACGACAAGTTCAGGGACGCGAATCCCTATTACAACGTATACGTGCTCAAGGATCGCCGCTGGCAGACCGTCGAGGTGCGCAATGCCCTTTGTTCCGATTCCCCGAACCATCACGAGGAAATATGGAACGACTGGGACAACTCCAAGAAACTGCGCGATACGATGTGTTATGCGCTCTTTACCCACGATTTTGCGGATGCCGTGCGTGTGAAGGTCGAAAAACGCAGCGGATTTTCGCGTGTGGCCGTACGTCCGTCGGCGTACGGGATTACGACCAAGGAGAGCGCCAGCAGCAATACGGTCGAATTCACGCTTCCGGCGTATGAGAAACGCAAGGTGTCGGTCGAGTTCGACGGCGACCGCTACCACAACCTGTTCCTCATGCCGAGCCGTCCTGATACACGGAAGCCTGCGGTGTCGGGCGGCAATGTGAGCTACTATGGCCCCGGTGAGCATACGGAAGGCATTATCGTCCTGACCGAGGGGCAAACGCTCTATGTCGACGAAGGGGCGGTGCTCTATCCGCAGAACATACAGGTCAGGGGCAACGGCGTGACGATTGCAGGCCGGGGCGTCATCTCCGGCGAGAAGATGCGCCATTGGGGCGAGGAGTTTTCCAACGCCGATGTGATGATCGACGTGCAGGGGAACAAACACGAGGGCGGCTATACGGACTTCCGGATCGAAGGCGTTACGATGATCGATGCCCCGAGTTGGTGCCTGCGCGTCATGAATACCGATAACGTGGCCATTGAAAACATCAATATGATCCACTGGGATCTCAACGGTGACGGTATCGACCTGTGTACGGTCACCGGGGCCACGATCAACGATTGCATGTTGCGTGCTTACGACGATTGCATCACGCTCAAGGTGCGTTCCAATGCCGATCCCTATGGCAATGTCCACGACATCAGAATCACCAACTGCATCATCTGGGGCGACTATGCCCGCGGCATCGTCGTGGGCCCCGAGTGCGGCAACGTATGGTGGGCATCGGGCGATATCCGCAATATCGAGATCCGCAACTGTACCGTGCTGGAGGCTGCCCGCGGACAGGCGCTCGCCATTATGCAGGAACTGGGCGATTTTTCGGAAGCCGGAGGGCCGGCGCTGATCGACAACGTGCTCTTCGAAGACTGCGTAGTGGATAATATCCATTCTTCGGGCACCCCGATCTATACCAGCCAAGTCAACAAGGGCGAGTCCTGCGAGATGAAGAATGTGGTCTTCCGCAACGTGACGATCCTCGACGGGCTCGGGTGCCAGCCTTCCCGGATAAACGTCAACAACACCTATACAAGCATAGATTTCGACAACCTGATCTATAATTCGCGCAAGATTACCTCCTTCGGTAAGGAGATCGTCCTGGAGGATACTTCGAGCGAACCCTGGGAACACACCTGGATATCGTTCAAATAATTAATTGATCCATTTTATTCATTCCAACCCTTTTAGGCGGAGCCCGGATAACCGGGCTCCCCGGCAGGGAGTATAATTTCTATTTCGTATATGAGATTCATTTCAGAGATTTCCGTTGTCGCGAGCCTGCTTTTTGCGGTGGCATGCCACGATCCGCAGCCGGGTGCAGACCTTGTTCCCCTGCCCGCGGAGATGACCTTTACCGGCGGCTATTTCCAGACCGACAGCGTGTCTTTCGCCCGGGGTGTCGCCGACGGCAGGGTCGTTTGTGAACTCGATACCTCTTCGCCGAACCTTTCACGCGAGGGGTATGGGCTCGAAGTCCGTAGCGACGGCATTCGGATTACCGCGGTCGACTCTGCCGGGTTGTTCTATGCCCGGCAGACGCTGCTGCAGCTGCTCACGGCAAAAGGTATCCCGTGTGTGAAGATTACCGATAATCCGCGTTTCGGTTACCGGGGTATCCACCTCGACGTTTCGCGCCATTTCTTTGCCAAAGAAGAGGTTTTCAAGATACTCGATGAAATGGCACGTTACAAGCTCAATGTCTTCCACCTGCACCTGACCGACAACGGCGGCTGGCGCATTCAGATCGACAGGTACCCTTTGCTGACCCGGTTCGGGGCTTTCCGGACGGAGGCCGACTGGCTCAAGTGGTGGGAATTCGGCGACAGGCGCTACGTTCCGGAAGGGACGCCCGGGGCCTATGGCGGTTATTATACGAAGGATGACATTCGCCAGATCGTGGCTTATGCTGCGGCCCGTTATATCGAGGTGATTCCCGAGATCGAATTCCCGGCGCACTCCGACGAGGTTTTCATCGGCTATCCGGAATTGTGTTGCAGTGGAAAGCCCTATACGAGCGGCGAATTCTGCGTGGGCAATCCCGCAACCTTCGAATTCATGGACGGTGTGCTGACCGAGGTCATGGAGCTGTTCCCTTCCCGGCGGATACACATCGGCGGCGACGAGGCCCGCAAGGTCGCCTGGAAAACCTGCCCCAAATGCCAGTTGCTCGCCAAGGAGCTGGGAGGCCTGGACGAAGTGCAGTGTTACCTGATCGAGCATGCCGAAAAATTCCTTGCCGAACACGGCCGGGTGATGGTCGGGTGGGACGAGGTACTGCGGAACAATCTGCGGCCTACGTCCGTTGCGATTTCGTACCGCGGACAGAGGGGGGCTATCGAAGCCGCCAACCGCGGGTACGACGCGGTCATGTCTCCGGGCGAAATCATCTATTTCGACTGGTACCAGGCTAATCCGCACACGCAGCCGCGGGCGATGAGCGGATTCTCGCCCATCAAGAAAATGTATAGCTTCGAACCTGTCCCGGATACGCCCGAAAGGGCTGCGGCCAACGAGTCGCTTGTCAAAGGCGAATATGTGGCCCCGGATTCGGTCGAGCACATCCGCCCGAATGCGGCATCGCATATTATCGGGGTGCAGGGATGCACATGGGCCGAGTTCATAGGTACTCCCGAGCATTTGGAATACATGATGTTTCCGCGCCTGCTCGCCATTGCCGAATTGGGATGGACACCCCGGGAGCGCCGTCTGTGGGCGGACTTCCGCCGTCGTGTCAACAGCCAGATCCCCCGCTTGCTTGCCCGTGGGGTCAATGCCTTCACGCTTAGCAACGATGTCGAGATCACGGCACGCATCGTCAGGGAGGGCCGCAAGGCCCGGGTTACGCTGGATACGGAAAAATATCCGGCCGAAGTGCGTTATACGCTCGACGGCAGCGACCCGACGGCCGGGTCGGACATCTACTCCGGCCCGTTCGTCGTGGAGGCCGGGACGACCGTGAAGGCGGCCCTGTTTGTCGGAGGGAAACCTGCCGGCAGCATTGCCGGGCTCTATGTCGATGCGTGCCATAATGTGGAGAATTATTATGCCTACCTGGAAACTCCCGAGGTATATGCTTCGACGAACCGCTGATTGGATCGGCTTCCGATGTGCGGGAACCGCACTGGGGCGGGAGCGAAACGGCATAAAAGTGAAATATGTTAAAAAATGAATGTCGGTAGAATGAAGAAAATTCCGATTTTGTTTCTGGGCTTGCTGGGCGGATTGGCCGCATGTACCCGGATACCCCCGGCCATAGCGCCCGATAAAAAGATAGAAACCCGCATCGGGGAGCTGCTCCAAAAGATGACCCTCGAAGAGAAGATCGGGCAGATGTGCCAGTTGACGGCCGGGGTGGTGATCGACCAGAGCGACCCGCAGCATCCGGTGTTGAGCGAGGCGCTGCTCGATACGGTGATCGGCCGCTATAAGGTTGGGTCGATCCTGAATATTCCCTTCGGTGTGGGACAACCCCGCGAGGTGTGGATCAGGTTTATCAATCGCATCCAGCAACGCTCGCTCGACGAACTGGGGATTCCCTGTATCTACGGGGTTGACCAGATACATGGCGCATCCTATACGCAGGGGGCGACCCTCTTTCCGCAGGGCATCAATATGGGGGCGTCGTTCAACCGCGGACTCATGCGCAGGTGCTCCGAAATTTCGGCTTATGAGACCCGGGCATGTGCGATCCCGTGGACTTTTGCCCCGGTCATGGATCTGGGGCGCGATCCGCGCTGGCCGCGCATGTGGGAGAGTTACGGCGAGGACACTTACGTCAATTCGCAGATGGCCGTGGCGTCGGTGCTCGGATTCCAGGGGGAGGATCCCAACCGTGTCGACGACCGTCATGTCGCGGCCTGCATCAAGCATTTTATGGCCTATGGCGTACCCGTGTCGGGCAAGGATCGCACACCCTCTTCGGTGACTCGCAATGTGTTGAGGGAGAAATATTTCGCTCCTTTCATGGAGTGCATTCGAGCCGGGGCGCTGTCGCTGATGGTCAACTCGGCCAGCAACGGCGGTATGCCGTTCCATGCCGACCGGGAGTTACTCACGGGATGGATCAAGGAGGAGCTCGACTGGGATGGTCTGATCGTGACGGACTGGAATGATATTTACAACCTTTGCGAGCGCGACCATATTGCTGTGAGCCGTAAGGATGCCGTGCGCATTGCGGTCAATGCCGGTATCGATATGTCAATGGTACCGTCGAGTTGGGATTTCTGTATTTATCTCAGGGAACTTGTCGAGGAGGGGCAGGTCTCCATGGAGCGCATCGACGATGCGGTGAGCCGTGTGCTGCGCCTGAAATTCCGTCTTGGCCTTTTCGAAAAACCGTTTTGGGATACCGGCGATTTCCCGGAATTCGCCAGCGACGAATATGCCGCCGTGGCATTGCAGGCTGCCGTGGAGTCGGAGATACTGCTCAAGAACGAGGACGGCCTGCTGCCGCTGGAGCGGTCTGCACGGATTCTGCTCACGGGGCCGAATGCCAATTCGATGCGCTGCCTCAACGGAGGATGGTCGTATTCGTGGCAGGGCGACCGCTGCGATGAATTTGCCGGGGATTACAATACCATCTATGAGGCTTTATGCAATAAATTCGACCATGTGGACTATGTCCCCGGTGTGGAGTATGCGCCGTCCCGCTATGACAACTGGCAGGAAGAATGCGTGACAGGGATCGACAAGGCCGTGTCGGTGGCAGCCGGAGCCGATGTGATTATTGCCTGTATAGGCGAAAATTCCTACTGCGAAACGCCGGGTAACATGGATGACCTGAACCTTTCTCAGAACCAGAAGGAACTGGTGCGGGCCCTTGCGGCGACCGGAAAGCCGCTTGTGTTGATCCTCAATGAAGGCCGCCCGCGCGTTATAGGCGATATCGAGCCGCTTGCGCAGGCCGTGGTCGACATCCTGCTGCCGGGCAATTACGGCGGCGATGCCCTGGCCGACCTGCTTGCGGGGGATGCAAACTTCAGCGCCCGATTGCCGTTCACTTATCCGCGCATGGTCGGCGCATTGGCGACCTACGATTACAAGCCTTGCGAGAATATGGCCGCCATGGCGGGCGAATACAATTACGATGCTGTGATGGATGTGCAGTGGCCGTTCGGGTATGGGCTGAGCTATACGGAATTTGCATATAGCGATTTCCGTGTCGACCGCCGCATGTTCGGTGCCGACGATGTGTTGACCTTCACGGTCGATGTGGCCAATGTCGGTGAAGTGGCCGGCAAGGAGGCCGTGATGCTCTATTCGAGCGACCTGGTTGCCAGCCTTACACCGGATGTAATCCGCCTGCGTGATTTCGAGAAGGTTGCGCTCGAACCGGGCGAATCCCGTACGGTGACGTTCGCTGTTCCGGCCAGCGACCTGGCTTTCGTCGGGCATGACGGCCGATGGAGGCTCGAGGAGGGGGAATTCAGGATGCGCTGCGGCAGTGAAACGCTTCGGATCAGCTGCACGCAAACCAAAGTCTGGGATACACCCAATATCCCGTAAGTACGATTAGGTGTAATATTGAAAGGCCGTCCTCACTGCATGGGACGGTTTTTTCTTGCCTCCTGCCGGAATCATGCGTTGTCGATCCGGCCTGCTGCCGGCCCGGAAACGGGCGACGGCCTTTCGGAGTTTTGCATTATTTCGGATTATTTTTGTCGGAATCGTTCGTTTCTTGCAGGCAAATAGTTATTTTTGCACAAATAACCGTAACTGAAATGGAGGATATCATCAAACTTCACGACAAAAAGTTCAGGATCATGATCCCCGCTGCCAAGATCGACGAGGCCGTGGCCGCCGTAGCCTGCCGCATCAACGAGGACTACCGCGACAAGCCGACGCCGTTGTTCGTGGGCGTACTGAACGGCTCGTTCATGTTCATGAGCGACCTGATCAAGAAAATCGAGTTCAACAACGAGCTGTCGTTCGTGAAGCTGGCTTCGTACGAAGGCACTTGCTCGACGGGATGTGTGAAGAACCTGATCGGACTGAATAACAGCATCGAAGGCCGCCATGTGATCATCGTCGAGGATATCGTCGACACGGGCGAGAGCATCGAGCACATGATCGGCGAGCTGAAGTCGCATAACCCTGCGAGCATCGAAGTCTGCACGCTTTTTTTCAAACCGGGTTCCTACCGCAAGCAACTGCCGATCAAGTACCGCGCCATGGAGATCGGCAACGAGTTCATCGTGGGCTACGGCCTGGACTACGACCAGTTGGGACGCAGCCTGAAGGATATTTACGTGGTTACCGAATAGATGGATTCCAAGACCGATAGCGAACTGCTCGACGGCGGGCGCAAGCTGCCCCTGGTCGAAGATTTCTACACGATCCAGGGCGAGGGCTTCCATGCCGGGAAACCCGCCTATTTCATCCGCCTGGGCGGATGCGACGTGGGATGCCGCTGGTGCGACGCCAAATACACGTGGAACCCCAGGCTCTATCCCCCGACCGACGTACGGACGGTGATCGACCGTGCTACGGCGTGTCCTGCGCAGGCGATCGTCATCACGGGCGGCGAACCGCTGCTTTATCCGCTGGGGGTGCTGACCGAAACACTGCACGGCAAGGGGCTGGAGATATTCCTCGAAACGTCGGGGACGCACCCCTTCTCGGGGTATTTCGACTGGGTGTGTCTGTCGCCCAAGCGGCAGCAACCGCCGCTGGACGAGGCGTTCGGGAAGGCGCACGAACTGAAGGTGATCGTCGGGGACGAGGCTGATTTCGAATGGGCCGAGCGCAATGCCGCACGGGTGGGAGCCGGGTGCATCCTCTACCTGCAACCCGAGTGGAGCGTTGCGGAGCGCATGATGCCCGCGATCGTCGAGTATGCGAAGGCGCATCCGAAATGGAATATCTCGATCCAGACCCATAAATACATGCACATACCCTGATGGGCTTCGAAGTAGGCAAAAAGTTCTGGATCGCCGCCACGGCGGTCATCGTCGTCGTCACGTTGTTCGTGGTGGGGCGGAACCTTTTGCATGCGGTGAAGATCAAGCGGCAGATCAACGCCCTGAACCGGGAGCGGGAGTTTTACCGGGCCAGGATCGAACAGGACAGCACGCTGCTGGAGCGCCTGCGCTACGACGACTATCTGGAGGAGTATGCCCGCGAGCATTACCGGATGCAGCGGCGTGGCGAACACGTCTATATCATTGAGGAGTAGGGCCGCGCTCTTCCGCCCCGGTCTGAAAAGGCGGTGCATCGCCGTAAAGGTACGGGAAAGGCCGCCTGAAAAGCCGGCTGCGGAGCGCTTTGCGGCGCCGGCAGGTGGCAAGAGCGCGGTGTGCCCGTCCGGGCCGGAGGGCTCGGGTGCGGGTCTTGCATCGAATCGGAACATGGATTTCAACCGTTACATAGCGGCGGCGGAGTTCGAGACACTGGCCGCCTTTTTCCGGGCGCGGGGCGAGCCGTTCCGGCTGGAGCGCGGCGACCGCTTTTCGGAGCAGGGTCTCCGTTGCCGATACGGAGGGCTGGTGGAAGAGGGGGCCTTCCGATATGTCCACCTTTCCGGTGCGGGCGACCGCCATGTCGTCGGGTTTGCCTTTGCCGGGGAGTTTGTCGGCGACTACGTTTCGATGCGCTGCCAAACCCTTTCGCAGGTGAGCATCGAGGCGCTGAGGCCCTGCCGCGTCCTGCGCGTGGCGGCCGGGACGCTCGAGAGCCTCTATCGGACGGATGCCGGACATGAGCGCTTGGGGCGCGGCGTGGCGGAGAGCCTGCTGTCCGAGGTCTACGGGCGGCTGCTCGAAACCTATGCCGCCTCGCCGCAGGAGCGCTACGAGGCGCTGCTGCGCCGCTGCCCGCGGCTTATGGAGTACTGCCCCGCCCGGGATCTGGCCTCCTGGCTCGGGATCCGTCCCGAGACGTTCAGCCGCATCCGGGGGCGTATCCGGTGATTTCTTGATTTCGGTCAAGGATTTCCTGCGGCGGAGCTCCTATCTTTGCCTACATGGAAAAACAAGCATTGATTATCGGAGCCAGTTCGGGACTCGGACGCTGCCTTGCGGAGCAGCTGGCCGCCGAAGGGTGGACGGTCGGACTGGCGGCCCGCCGGGAGCCGCTGCTGCGGGAGATTGCCGCGGCCCGTCCGGAGGCGTTCTGGTGGGCCGCCATCGACGTGACGCGCCCGGAGGAGGCCGTTCCGGCACTGGAGGAGCTTTCGGAGCGAATGGGCGGCTTCGACCTCTGCATTGTAACGGCCGGGGCGGGGGAGCTCAACCCACGGCTCGATTTCGAGCGCGAATGCCCGGCCGTGTATACCAATGTCGTGGGGTGGACGGCCGCGGTCGACTGGGCCTGGGGCCGTCTGGAGCGACAGGGTGGCGGGCATCTGGCGCTCGTGACGTCGGTCGGAGGGCTGCGCGGAAGCGATGCGGCCCCGGCTTACAACGCTTCGAAGGCTTATCAGATGAACTATGCGGAGGGGCTGCGGCGAAAGGCGACGAAACAAGGATGTGCCGTCGTCGTGACGGATATCAGGCCCGGCCTGGTCGCTACCGCGATGGCGAAGGGCGAAGGGCTTTTCTGGGTGATGCCGCCCGACAAGGCGGCACGGCAGATGCTGCGGGCGCTCCGCCGCCGGAAGCGGATGGCGGTCGTCACCCGCCGCTGGCGCATCGCGGCATGGCTGCTGCGCCGGCTCCCCGAATCGCTCTATCTGCGGATGTAGGCAGTTGCTTTGCATGCAGCACCCGCTCTGCGGTGCGGTTTTCCGCGTGGACGAGACATGCCGCCCAAAGGGTCAGTAATGCGTGAACCCGTGCCAGTCCAGGGCCCGGGGCCGGTCGTTTTCGAGCCACTCCAATTTGCCGCTGTCCGTGATGCGGCCGACGGGGTGGAGCGGCGTGCCGAAGCGTGCGCGGAAATCGGCGGCGAGCCTGTCGGTGGCCGCCGCGTCGGCCGTGAGCAGGAGCTTGTAATCCTCGCCCCCGCAGGCGGCTGTTTCGACGTCCGCCCCTTGGGCGAGGGGGATACGGCCGATGTCGATCGCGGCGCCTACCCCCGAGCGCTCCATGATGTGGCGGATATCCGAGGCCAGCCCGTCCGAGAGGTCCATCATGGCGTGTACTTCGGGGCGTGCGCCGAGCCAGATGCCTTCGGCCACTTGGGGCTGCGGGTTGCGGTGGGCTGCGGCGGCGGGGGTGTCGTAGCGTCCGGCGAGGATGTCATGCAGTCCGGCGCCCGAAAGTCCGAGTTCTCCGGCGACGAGTATCGCGTCGCCGGGGCGTGCCCCGCTGCGGCGCTTGATGTGTGCGTCGGCGATGCGGCCGATGGCCGTGACATTGATCGTGATGCCTGCCGCCGAGCGGGTCGTGTCGCCCCCGGCGAGCGTGACGCCGAACGCTTCGGAGAGTTCCCGGTAGCCGAGCATGAACTCTTCGGCCCATGTGCCGGCCGTATCGGCCGGGAGCGACAGCGACAGCAGGGTGGCCACCGGGCGGGCGCCCATCGAAGCGACGTCGCTCAGGTTTACGGCAAGGGATTTGCGTCCCAGTTCGCGGGACGAAGTTGCGGAACGCAGGAAATGGACGCCTTCGGCAAGCATGTCGGTCGTGAAGACCAGCGATTCGCCCTCCCCGACGGGGAGTACGGCGCAATCGTCGCCGATCCCTTCGAACCCGTTGTTGGGCAGGGCGGCGAAGAGTTCTTTTATGTGGTCTATGAATCCGAATTCGGTCATGGTTCTCGGGTGTGTCCGGCCGCGGCGCCCTGCCGGCCGGTGCGGGTTTTCGGGTTTTTCACGTGCGGCTGCCGCCCCGGGGGCGGAGTTCCCGCCTGGGGACGGGAACGAAGCCTGTGCGAACCGCGGCAGGGGCGTGGGCGGCGTTTGAAATCATTATTTAACGGGCGATGTCGAACAAAGGTATTAAAAATTCTTTAAAATCACTATCTTTGCCTGCGGATTGCGCCCGGGGGTGCCGTGCGTGTCAAACAGTCTCGAAGATGAAGATATTGATTCTCAACGGCCCGAACCTCAATTTGCAGGGGCGGCGCGATACCGGGGTCTACGGCACCCGGACTTTCGAAACCTTTTTCGGGGAGCTCGAAGCACTCTATCCGGCCGTCGGGTTCGGTTATTTCCAGTCCAACCTCGAAGGCGAGCTGATCGACGCCGTACAGCAGGCCGACGGTACCTACGACGGTGTGGTGCTCAATGCCGGCGGATATACCCATACGTCGGTGGCGCTGCGCGATGCGGTGTCGGCGGTGTCGGTGCCGGTCGTCGAGGTGCACATCTCGTCGATCCTCGCGCGCGAGGAGTTCCGCCACGTCTCGCTCCTGGCTCCCGTGGCTGTGGGCTCGATCATGGGTTTCGGGCTGGATTCCTACCGGCTGGGCGTCGAGGCCCTGTTGCTCCGCGGCAGGGAGTAAGCCCCGGCTTCCCGGAGCACCCCATTCCCCGGCCCGGTAGGGGAGGGAGTGCGTGCGGAAGGCCCCTCCCTGGCTGTTCGCGCGGAGCGTGTGCAGGAGCGGGCACCGGGCGTAACGTGAAATGTCGAAATACTAATATTTTAGCATCATACTTTTATGTATAGAATGAAAAAAACCAAGATCGTCGCAACAATGTCGGATTTCCGTTGCACCGAAGAGTTCGTGAAAAACCTTTTCGATGCCGGTATGGACGTGGTTCGTGTCAATTCGGCGCATGTCTCGGAAGAGGGCGCTACGCATATTGTCGAGACCGTACACCGCGTTAACCCGGCCATCCCGATCATGATAGATACGAAGGGCCCCGAAATCCGTGTCACGACGATCGCCGACGAATACGGTAACAGCATCAATTTCCGGCCGGGCGACCGTGTCGCCGTGCGCGGCTCGGACGGCAGCGACAAGACGACCCGCAAGGTGGTTTACATGAACGTCCCCAATATCGTGGATGACATTCCCGTCGGGGCGCGGATGCTGATCGCCGACGGCGAACTGGAGATCCGTGTCGTGGGAAAGACCGCCGAGGAGCTGACCTGCGAATTCGTCGTGGGTGGCGCCATGCGTTCGCGCAAGAGCGTCAACGTGCCGTCGGTGTCGATCAACCTGCCTTCGGTGACGGAGAAAGACCGCCGGTTTATCGAGTGGGCCGTGAAGAACGACGTGGATTTCATCGCACACTCGTTCGTGCGCAGCGCCAAGGATATCAAGGCCGTGCAGGACATCCTCGATGCCCACGGCAGCAAGATCAAGATCATCTCGAAGATCGAGAACCGCGAGGGGCTCGACAACATCGACGAGATCATCGAGGCGTCGTACGGCATCATGGTGGCGCGCGGCGACCTGGGGGTGGAGTTGCCTGCCGAGGCGATTCCCAATACCCAGCGGCGCATCGTCGAGAAGTGCATTTGCGCCAAGCGCCCGGTGATTATCGCCACGCAGATGCTCTATTCGATGGTCAAGAGCCCGCGTCCGACGCGCGCCGAGGTGAGCGACGTGGCGAGTGCCATTTACGAGCGCGTGGACGCCGTGATGCTGAGCGACGAGACGGCGATGGGCGACTTCCCCGTGGAATCGGTGGAAACGATGGCCCGCATCGCCCGCGAGATCGAACGCGACGAGACGCATTTCAAACCGATGATCGACATGGACATGGTCTCGGTGAACCACGAGATCACGGCGCAGCTGGCACGTTCGGCCGTGCGTGCCTCGACCAACCTGCCGATAAAATATGTGGTGCTCGACACCAAGACCGGCCGTACGGGCCGTTACCTGGCGGCATTCCGCGGGCAGAAAACCGTGATGGCCGTATGCTATCAGCTGCATGCGCAGCGTATCCTGGCCCTGTCGTACGGCGTGGTGCCGATCCTGCGCAACCAGGAGCTGAAGGACAGGTACCACTTCCTGATCGACGCGCTGGAGGTCATCGAACAGCACCAGAAGCTCGACGGACAAGACCTTCTGGCAATCGTGGGCGGCAGTTTCGGCCCCGACGGCGGTGCGTCGTACGTCGAGATCGCCAATGTCCTCAATATCCGCAAGCGTAACGAAGAGATCGTTGCCGCGCAAAAATCTTAGGCGGTGGACGGGCAGCTCAGGGATAAGGTAGCCAGCGGCGTGGCGTGGAGCATGGCCGAGAAAGTCGGTACGATGCTTCTCCAGCTGGCCGTGAGCCTTACGATCCTGCGGCTGCTGAACCCCGCCATCATGGGTGTGATCGCGATCCCGACGGCCTTCCTTGCCGTGGCGATCGTGATTGCCGACAGCGGCTTTTCGCAGGCGCTGATTCGCAAGGGGACACCTACGGCCGACGATTACAAATCGGTCTTCGCCTTCAACGTCGGGGTTGCGCTCGTGCTTTACGGGGTGCTGGTAGCGCTGGCGGGGAGCATCGCGCGGTTCTACGACATGCCGGAAATCACGCGGATAGCACCGGTATTCTTCCTCCAACTGCCGCTGAGCGCCGCATGTGCGATCCAGAATACGATTTTTGTCCGGACATTCCGCTTCGCACTGCTCTCGAAGGTCACCTTCGCCTCGTGGTTCATCGCCGGGATGGTGGCCATCGGCCTCGCATTGGCCGGGTTCGGGATCTGGTGCATCGTGGTGCAGCGCGTATTGCAGGCCTCCGTGCGGGCCTTGCTGTTGTGGTGGCTGAGCGACTGGCGTCCCTGCGGGAAGTGCAGCCGGCGGCCGCTGCGCGAAATGGCGCCGTACAGTTTCAGCCTGCTGGCTACCGATTTCATCTCGACCCTCTATAACAAGGTGCCCCAGATATTTCTCGGGAAACTCTATCCGCAGGAGACACTCGGCTCGTACGAGCAGGCCGTCAAGCTGAAAGACCAGCCGGCGACTTCGGCCATGCAGGCCGTGCAGAACGTGACCTTCCCGGCGCTGGCCAAGATCAAGGACGACGCACCGAAACTGGCCGAAAGTTACCGGCAGATCGTCATGGTCGTGGCCTATGCCATGTTCCCCGTGATGCTCGGTCTGTCGGCCATCGCCGAGGACATGTTCGCCGTCTTCCTGGGAGGGGAGTGGATGGCGACGGTGCCTTATTTCGAAGCGGTATGCCTGGCCGGGCTTTTTTACCCGCTGGGATTGGTGGCCTACAATGTGTTGAAAGTCAAGAGCGGCGGTGCGCTGATCGTAAAACTGGAGGTCGCCAAGAAGGTGATGATGTCGGTGGTGTTCGCCGTGACGATTCCGGTCAGCGTCCAGGCCGTCATCTGGGGGCTGGTGGTGATCGCCTTCTGCGAGATGGCGATCAACTTCTTCGCCACGACCCGTTTCACGTCATTCGGCGCAGGACGCTTCGTGCGCACGGTGCTGCCGATGCTGCTCGTGGCCGGGGCGATGTACGCTCTCGTGCGGGTTACGGCGCTGGCGGTGCCGGGCAATGCGTTGTTGCGGTTGCTGGCCGAAGTCGCCGCGGGCGTGGTCAGCTACGTCCTGCTTTCTGCACTGTTCCGGCTCGAAGCCTTCCGCGAGGTGGTCGCACTGGCCAGGCGCCAGTTCATCCGCAAATAGGCCGGCTGCCCGGGCTGGCCGTCACTGCCGGATATACACAGGAAAAACGTCCGCCGGATATTGATCCGGCGGACGTTTCTGTTGCGGCGCGGTTCCGTTTTGCAGCCCGGTTTCTGTTTGACGTGCGGTTCGCCGTTTTGCACGGCGTATGCGGTGTCCGGGACTTGCTGCCTTGGCGGTCGCTGCCGCTTGGGTGGCTCCGTCGCGTGCGCAGCTCCTTTACCCGTCAGGCGTAGACCTTCGGGACGATGGTGCCGCGGAGGACGACCAGTGCGTTGGCGACCAGCGATTCGAGTTCGTTCTCGCCGGGGTAGACCGAAACGGGGGCGATGAACGAGCAGTGCTGTTCGATGTATCGCACGACGAACTCGTTGTGGGCGATGCCCCCGGTGAGGATGACGGCGTCGACCCGGCCGCACATGGCGGCGGCCATGGCGCCGATCTGCTTCGAGATGCCGTAGCACATGGCCTCGGCCACGAGCCGGGCTTTTTCGTCGCCCTGCGCGATACGCTCCGAGACCTGCATCATGGAATTGGTGCCCAGGTGCGCGACGAGCCCGCCTTGGCCGGCCAGCATTTTCTGGACTTCGCGGCGCGTGTAACGCCCCGAGAAGCATAGGTCGGCGAATTCGCCCGCAGGCAGGCTGCCCGCCCGCTCGGGTGCGAAGGGGCCGTCGCCGTCGAGCGCGTTGTTGACGTCGACGACACGTCCCTGTTTGTGCGCGGCGACGGAGATGCCCCCGCCCAGGTGTGCGACCACGAGGTTTGCCTTTTCGTAGACGATGCCGATGCGGTCGCAGTGCAGGCGTGCCGTGGCTTTCTGGTTGAGTGCGTGGAAGATCGACCTGCGCGGGCAGTCGGGATGGCCGCTCAGGCGTGCCACCTCCTCCATCTCGTCGACGACCACCGGGTCGGCGATGTAGGCTTTGACGCCCGCCATGGCGGCGATCTCGGCGGCCAGCAATCCCCCGAGGTTCGAGGCGTGTTCCATCGTGGCGTTCGTCAGGTCGCGCCGCATGGCTTCGTTGACTTCGTATACGCCGGCCGGGATGGGGCGTACGAGCCCGCCGCGTCCGATGACGGCCGACAGCTGCATGATGTCGAACCCGTGTTCGGACAGCGCCGTGAGTATCATTTCCCGGCGCCAGTCCAGTTGGTCGATGATGTTGGCGTAACGTGCGATCTGTTCGGCCGTGTGGCGCAGGGTCAGATCCAACGAAGGCCGCTCCTCGTCATAGAGGGCGACCTTGGTGGACGTAGAGCCGGGATTTATCGCTAAGATTTTGAAGCCCATAAATTCGGTTCCGGTTAGTAGTTGGTAGGTTGGTGTAGGTGTGTGCCTATTGTTTTACGGCCAGGCAAGCCAGTGCGATCGAGTAGAGTTTGGTCTTGCTCGTGTCGCCGCGCGAGGTCAGTACGCAGGGCACCTTCGTGCCTGCGACCATGGCGGCCAGTTCGCCTCCGCAGAGGTGCGTCACCGACTTGAAGAAGACGTTGGCCGACTCCAGGTTGGGGAAAAGCAGGCAGTCGGGGTCGCCCGCTACGGACGAACCTTTGACTTTCTTGTGCTCGGCGACATCCTTGTAGAGTGCTACGTCGAGCGACAGGGGGCCGTCGATGATGACGTTGCCCAGCTGTCCGCGGTCGCCCATTTTGGCGAGCAGGGCGCCTTCGGTCGACGAAATGACGCTGGGGAGCAGCTGCTCGGAGGGGGCGATGCAGGCGATCTTGGGGGTTTCGATGCCCAGCAGGTTGGCGACTTTTGCAAGGTAGCCGATCTGCTTGATCTTCTGTTTGAAGTCGGGCAGCGGGATGACCGCGACGTCGGAGATGACCAGCAGTTTGTGGTAGCAGGGCATCTCGACGATCGACACGTGGCTCAGCACGCCCTTCGGGGGGAACAACCCGGCTTCCTTGTTGAGGATGCCGCGCATGTACTTGTCGGTCGAGACAAGTCCCTTCATCAGCACGTCGGCGTTGCCCGCCACGACGGCGGCCACGGCCTGCTGCACGCATTTGACGTCGCTGGCCTCGTCGACGATGTTGAATGCCTTGATGTCGATGTCGTTTTCGGCGCATACCTGCTCGATGACTTTCTTCTCACCGAACAGCGTGGGCTCCACGATACCTTCCTTGTAGGCTTCGTAGACGGCTTCCAGCGTATGCGAATCCTGGCCGTAGGCTACGGCCAGCCGTTTTTTACCTCTTTTTCTCGCCTCGTCGACGATTTCTGTAAGATGTTGGATCATTGTGGTGTTGTGCTTTTATTTATTTTACCAGATTGTACGTGTCGGTGGCGATGACCAGTTCCTCATCGGTGGCGATGACGGCGACCTTGACCCGCGAGGAGGGTTTCGAAAGGATTTTGTCCACGCCGCGGGCGCCCTTGTTGGCTGCGCGGTCGAACTCGACGCCCATGAATTCGAGCCCCGTGCAGACCGTCTCGCGCATCTCGCACGAATTCTCGCCCACGCCGCCCGTGAAGACGATCAGGTCGACGCCGCCCATTTCGGCGGCATACTCCCCGACGAATTTGCGGATGCGCCCGTAGTGCATGTCGCGGGCGAGGATGGCGCGGGGGTTCCCTTCGTCGTAGGCGCGGTCGATGTCACGCATGTCGCTCGAAAGGTCGGTGAGCCCCAAAACGCCCGATTTCTTGTTCATCATCTCGTTCACCTCGGCGTAGGACATGCCCTCCTTTTCGCCGATGAAGGTGATGGCGCTGGGGTCGACGTTGCCGCAGCGGGTACCCATCACCAGCCCGTCCACGGGCGAGAAGCCCATCGACGTGTCATGGGACTTGCCGTTGAGCACGGCCGTGACCGATGCGCCGTTGCCGATGTGGCAGGTGATGATCTTCGAATTCTCGAAGTCGAGGCCCGCGAGCCGGGCACCGGTCTGTGCCACGTATTTGTGGCTGGTGCCGTGGAAGCCGTACTTGCGTACGCGGTACTTGTCGTAATAGGCGTGGGGCAGGGCGTACATGTAGTTTACGGCCGGGATGGTCTGGTGGAACGAGGTGTCGAAGACGGTGACCTGCGGGACGCCCGGCAGGACTTTCTCGATCGACAGCACGCCTTCGAGGTTGGCCGGGTTGTGCAGCGGTGCGATTTCGAACAGCGAACAGATCTTGGATTTCACCTCCTCGGTCACGATGCAGCTCTCGGGGAAGAACTCTCCGCCGTGCGCCACGCGGTGTCCGACGGCCTTCACCTCGTCGAGCGAGCCGATGACGCCGTGTGCGGGGTCGGTCAGCGCGTCGAGCACCAGTTTGATGCCGGTGGTGTGGTCGGGGATGGGACGGTGCAGCTCGAACGGTTTTTTGCCGACGGGCTTATGGGTGAGGTCGCCTTCCGGCAGGCCGATGCGTTCCACGATTCCTTTCGCGAGCAGTTTGCTCGATGCGGCTTCCATGTCGATCACCTGATACTTGATCGACGAGCTGCCGCAGTTCAATACCAAAATTACCATTTCTCTTTATAGTTAATTTCTAAATGTCGTTCCTATCCACATGCCGGCGGCTGCAAAAACAATGCATACCGCCACGCTCAGTCCCACATAGGTCGCCGCCGCCGTGTAACACTCCTCGCGCAGCAGGCGCACCGCGTCGGCCGAAAAGGTCGAAAAAGTGGTAAACCCGCCGCAGAAACCCACGATGAGCAGCCATCCGAGCGTCTCGGAGCTGGTCGCTTCGAGCAAGATGCCGATCAGCAGCGAACCCGCGGCATTGACCGTGAACGTACCCGCCGGGAATCCCAGCAGCGTCTGCCCCGCCATGATTCCGCCGCAAAGCAGGTAGCGGACGATGCTGCCGGCAGCGCCGCCGCATCCTACGGCCAGAAGTTCACGAATCATAAGTTAAATATACACCAAATTTTAAGGATATGCAAATTTACAGAAAAAATGCTTACGGATTGTTATTTTTCCTGCCGTTTTTTGAGGTTTTTTTGTCGTGTCGGGATTTAAGGTTGGCGGATTTGTCCGTCGCCCGAGACGATATACTTGTAGGTCGTGAGTTCGGGCAGTCCCATCGGGCCGCGGGCGTGGAGTTTCTGCGTCGAGATACCCACTTCGGCGCCGAAGCCGAACTGCCCGCCGTCGGTGAAGGCGGTCGAGACGTTGACGTAGACGCAGGCGGCGTCGACGCTGCGTGTGAACTGCGTGGCGGCCTGCTTGTTTTCGGTGACGATGGCCTCGCTGTGGCGCGACGAGTAGCGGGCGATATGCGCCAGCGCCCCGTCGAGCGACGCGACGGTTCTCACGGCCAGTTTGTAGTCGAGGAACTCGGTGCCGAAATGCTCTTCGGCGGCATGTTCCAGCAACCCGGCGGGGTAGTGCCCGTCGAGGGCGGCGAAAGCCTCTTCGTCGGCGTAGACCGTCACATGCGCCCCGGCCAGCGGTGCGCACAGCTCCGGAAGGTCGGTGAGGCGGCCGCGGTGGATGACCAGGCAGTCGAGGGCATTGCAGACGCTCACGCGGCGCGTCTTGGCGTTGCAGACCACGGCACGCCCCTTTTCGAGATCGCCGTCGATGTCGAAATAGGTGTGGACGATGCCGGCGCCCGTTTCGATGACCGGGATGCGGGCGTTCTCGCGGACGAAGCGGATCAGCCCCGCCCCGCCGCGCGGGATGACTACGTCGACATAGCCCACGGCGCCAAGCAGCGCCCCCACGGCTTCGTGCCCCGCGGGGAGCAGCGTGAAGGTGTTTTCGTCGATGCCTTCGGCGCCGAGCGCTTCGTGCAGCAGCGCCGCGATCGCCTCGTTGGAGTGGCGGGCGTCGCTGCCCCCTTTCAGGACGCAGGCGTTGCCCGTCTTGACGCAGAGGGCGAAGATGTCGGCCGTGACATTGGGGCGGGCTTCGCAGACCATGCCGACCACACCGAACGGTACGCGGCGCTTGACGATGGTCATGCCGTTGGGGCGCGTCCAGCGCGCTAGTTCCTCGCCCTGAGGCGAGCGCAGGTGCGATACGGCTTCCATGTCGGAGGCGATGGAGCCGATTCGCTCCGGGGTCAGCCGCAGGCGGTCGAGCATGGGTGACGAGGCGGGCATGGCCTCTATGTCGCGGGTGTTGGCTTCGAGCAATGCGGGCGTATGCCCGCGCAGGAGCCTTGCGGCGTGTTGCAGGATGCGGCCGAGGCGTTCGGGTTCGACGTCGGCCAGCGCCGTCCCGGCCTTCCGGACGGCCTTGAACAGGGATTCGTATTCCATAATCGGTTATTCCAGGTAGAGGTAATCGCAGTGGACGAGGGGCTTGAGCCCTTTGCGTCCGATATTGCGGCGGGCGGTGGCGCTGTCGCACGAGATGCGTCCCACGGCCAGCTGTGCCCCGTCGGGCGAGAGGATGCGCACCAGGTCGTCGCGTTCGAAATCGCCTTCGACGGCTGTGACGCCCACGGCGAGGATGCTGGCGGCCTTGCTGGCGCGAACGGCTGCGGCGGCGCCCTGGTCGATGCGCAGGATGCCCTTGGCGAAGCCTTCGCTGCTGGCGATCCATTTCTTAACGCCCGAGGCTGCCCTCGGAGCCGGTTCGAAGCGGGTGCAGGGCACCTCTTCGCCGGTCAGCACCAGGTCGGTGAGGATGCCGTCGCGGCGGCCGTTGGCGATGATGACCTCGATGCCTTCGGCCGCCGCACGCGATGAGACGCGGCTTTTGGTGGCCATGCCGCCGCGGCCCCGCGACGAGCGTACGGGGTCGATGTATTGCGAAAGGTCTTCCGACGGTTTCACGCGGCGGATGACCTGCGACGCGGGGTCGGCGGGCGAGCCGTCATAGATGCCGTCGATGTTGCTCAGGATGATGAGCGCCTCGGCGTTCATCATGGCCGCGACGAGCCCCGAAAGCTCGTCGTTGTCGGTGAACATCAGTTCGGTGACCGAGATGGTGTCGTTCTCGTTGACGATCGGCAGTACGCCGTTGGCGAGCATCGTTTCCATGCAGTTGCGCTGGTTAAGGTATTGCCGCCGTGTGGAGAGGCTCTCCTTGGTGGTGAGCACCTGCCCGCAGACGATGCCGTATTCGTTGAAGAGGTCGTAGTAGCGGTTGAGCAGCTTGACCTGCCCCACGGCGGAGAAAAGCTGCCGCGCGGAGACCGAATCGAGTTTCCCGGTGCGTCGCTCCAGGATACTGCGCCCCGAGGCCACGGCCCCCGACGAAACGAGGATGACCTCGGTGCCCGCGCGGTGGAGCCGGGCCACCTGGTCGACCAGGGCCGAGATGCGGGTGGTGTCGGGACGGCCGTCGTCGCGGGTCAGCACGTTGCTGCCCACCTTGATGACGATGCGCCGGTATTTGTTCTGTGCGTCCATAATCGTTTTATTCGCCGGGTATGGCCCCGGCTCAGGGTTCGAATTTGTAGCCCACGCCCTTGATGGTGACGATGCGTTCGTCGCCGATCTTCTGACGCAGTTTGCGGATGTGCACGTCGATGGTGCGGTCGCCCACGACCACCTCGGTGCCCCATATCTTCGCATATATCTCCTCGCGCGAGAAGAGCTTCCCGGGCGAGGAATAGAGCAGGTCGAGCAGCGCGAATTCCTTGCGCGGGAGGGCGACCTCGTGCCCGTCGCGCAGCACGGCGTACCGCTCGCGGTCAACGGTGATGCCCGCTGCGGCCGGTTCCGCCGGCGCGGCTTCGGCGTCGATCCGTTTGAGGATGGCCTGCACGCGGCTGACCAGCAGTTTCATCTTGATCGGCTTGGTGAGGTAGTCGTCCGCTCCGACGCCGAAGCCCGTAAGCTGCTGCTCCTCCTCGCCCAGCGCCGAGAGGAATACCACCATCGTGTCGCGCAGCCGCGGGTCTTCGCGGATGGCGCGGCAGGTCTGCGCTCCGTCCATGACGGGCATCATCATGTCCAGCAGGATCAGGTGCGGACGGCACTCGGCGGCGGCTTTCAGCGCCTCGGCGCCGTTCTGCGCCGTGAATACTTCGTAGCCCTCTTTCAGGAGGTTGTACCTCACGAATTCGAGGATGTCGATTTCATCGTCGACAAGCAGGATGCGGTGGCTCATGGTTCCGGTTGACAGGTTTTGCATCGCACGCGGCACCGGTGCGGTTGCGTGCCGCGCATATCTTGGGCGAAGTTAGCAAATTTCCGGCTAAATCGTTCGGCAGCCCGGGAAAAATGGTTATATTTGCGAGATTTATATACTTCCGTATATATGGAAATCAAAAACGTGTACTGAGATGGCTACTGAAAATCCGAATCTTCCTGCTCCCGAGGAGCAAGTCAGCGATGCTGCTGAAGATGTGCAGACTGTAACTTCCGAAGCGACTCCCGAAGTCCCTGAAACCGAGGCCCCCGCAGCGGCGGAGGCGGAATCCGTGGCGGAAGCGCCCGCGGCAGAAGAACCCGTTGCGGAAACGCCTGCGACGGAGGAACCCGTCACGGAAATGCCCGCGGTGGAAACGCCCTCGGCAGAGGAACCCGTGGCGGAAAAACCCGAAGCGGAAACGCCCGTGGCAGAGGAACCTGTTGCGGAAACGTCGGCGACTGAGGAATCCGTAGCGGAAAAGTCTGCGGCGGAAAAACCCGAAGCGGAAACGCCCGCGGCAGAAGAACCCGTTGCGGAACCCGATGCTGCGCTGCGTGCGAAGCGTGCCCGTATCAAGCCTGTTGCCGAGGTGGTAACGGCCGAACCCGACGAGGAGGCAGTGCCGGCCGGCGCCGAAGTGGACTTCGCGGACGAGGAGGCGGCGCTCGCGGCACAGGATGCCGGGCTGGAACTGGAGGGCGAGACGGCCGAGGAGGCTGCTGCCGACCAGCTGGCCGAAGGGGGGCCGTCTGCCGAGGACAAATTTGCCGGGAAGGGCAAGGAAGAGTTGGTAGCCCTCTTCACGCGTATGCTCGAAGAGCAGCCCGTGCAGTCGATCCGCCGGGATGTGGAGGCGCTGAAGATCGCCTTCTACCGCATCCGCCGCGCCGAGGTCGAGGCCGCACGCCGCAAGTTCGTCGAGGAAGGGGGCCGCGAGGAGGATTTCGCACCGGCCGTGGACGGCGCCGAAGTGCAGCTCAAGGAGTTGTTCAAGGAGTACCGCCATCGCCGCGACGAGTTCATCGCAAACCTCGAGGCCGAGAAGGAGAAGAACCTCCAGGTCAAGCTCGGGATCATCGAGGAGCTCAAGGAACTGGTCAATTCGGACGAGACGCTCAACCATACCTTCAACAAGTTCCGCGAATTGCAGCAGCGCTGGAAGGAGACCGGCATCGTGCCGCAGCAGAACGTCAAAGACCTGTGGGAGACCTACAATCTGCATGTCGAGAATTTCTACAGCTTCATCAAAATCAACAAGGAGCTGCGCGACCTCGACCTGAAGAAGAACTACGAGCAGAAGATCGCCCTCTGCGAGCAGGCCGAAGCGCTGGTGCTGGAGCCTTCGGTCGTGGAGGCGTTCCACAAGTTGCAGAAGCTGCATGACGAGTGGCGCGAGACGGGCCCCGTAGCCAATGAATATAAGGAGGTGCTCTGGGAGCGCTTCAAGGCGGCGTCGAGCCGTATCAACAAACAGCATCAGGAGCATTTCGAATCGCTCAAGGGCGAGCAGGTCAAGAACCTCGAACTCAAGACGGAGCTTTGCGCCGCCACCGAGGAGCTGGCCGCACAGCCGCTCACGACCCGCAAGGAGTGGAACCGTGCGAGCGACCGCCTGCTGGAGATCCAGAAGACCTGGAAAACCATCGGCTTCGCACCCAAGAAGGACAATAACCGTATCTACGAGCGTTTCCGCACGGCATGCGACAAGTTCTTCGAGGCCAAGCGACAGTTCTATGCCGGGGTGAAGGCCGAGATGGAGCACAACCTGCAGCTGAAGACCGAGATATGCGAGGCCGCCGAGTCGCTGATGAACAGCGAGGAGTGGAAGAAGGCCACCGACGAGCTGATCGCCCTGCAGGCCCGCTGGAAGGAGATCGGTGCCGTGTCGCGCCGCCATTCGGATGCGATCTGGAAGCGTTTCCGTGCCGCATGCGACAAGTTCTTCGAGCGCAAGGCTTCGCATTTCGCCAGTGTGGACGGCGAGCACGAGGAGAACCTCCGGCAGAAACTCGCCTTGCTCGATGAGATGGCCGCGGCCGACGTCAAGGCCGGCGGATACGACGTGATCCGCGAGTTCCAGCGCCGCTGGGGCGAGATCGGGTTCGTGCCCATCAAGCAGAAGGATGCCGTCCAGAAGAAATACAAGGCCGCCGTCGATGCGCTGTTCAACACGCTGCGCGGTTCGGAGCGCGACCGTTCGATGAACCGTTTCCGCGAGAAGGTCTCGACGCTCAAATCGGCGGGCACGGGCCGCCTGCGTTCGGAGCGCGAGCGCCTTTACAATAAAGTGCGCCAGCTCGAACAGGAGATCGGCCTGCTGGAGAACAACATCGGTTTCTTCGCCAAGTCGAAGAACGCCGAGGCGCTCGTCGCCGATGTGAAGGCCAAGATCGACCGCGCCCGCGAAGAGATGGCCGCCGCGATCGAGAAGGTGAAGCTCATCGACCGCCAGGCACAGGAGGAGAACCAGGAGCACAACGAAAATAAATAGATATAGTCAGTAATGAAACTTTCCAAACCCAAGTACATATTTGTTACGGGCGGTGTCGCATCGTCGCTCGGCAAGGGTATTATTTCGGCCTCGATCGCCCGCCTGCTGCAGGCCCGAGGCTATTCGGTGACCATCCAGAAACTCGACCCCTACATCAACGTCGACCCCGGCACGCTGAACCCCTATGAACACGGCGAATGCTACGTGACCGAGGACGGCGCCGAGACCGACCTCGACCTGGGGCACTACGAGCGTTTCACGAACCAGCCCACGTCGAAGGCCAACAACGTCACGACGGGAAAGATCTACAAGAGCGTGATTGAGAAAGAGCGCAAGGGCGAGTACCTGGGCAAGACCGTGCAGGTCATCCCCCATATCACCGACGAGATCAAGCGCCGTATCCAGATGCTGGCGCAGAAGAAAGTTTACGACGTGATCATCACCGAGATCGGCGGTACGGTGGGTGACATCGAGTCGCTGCCGTTCATCGAATCGGTACGCCAGCTGCGCTATTCGCTGGGCTACAAGAGCACGGCCCTCGTGCACCTGACGCTGATCCCCTATATGGCCGCTTCGGGCGAGCTGAAGACCAAGCCCACGCAGCATTCGGTCAAGGCCCTACTCGAAAACGGGTTGCAGCCCGACATCCTCGTGCTGCGCACGGAGCATCCGCTGTCGACCAACCTGCGCCGCAAGGTGGCGTTGTTCTGCAATGTCGACGCCAACGCCGTGATGGAGTCGATCGACGTGCCGACGATCTACGAAGTGCCGCTGAAGATGCACGAACAGCACCTCGATGAGGTGGTGCTCGACAAACTGAACCTGCCGGCCGAGAAGGAACCCGACATGGCGGCGTGGACGGCCTTCGTGGAGAAGGTGAAGCACCCGGCCAAGAAGATCGAGATCGCGCTGGTCGGCAAATATACCGAATTGCCCGACGCTTACAAGTCGATCTGCGAATCGTTCATCCACGCAGGCGCCGTGAACGACTGCAAGGTCAAGCTGCGCTATGTCAATTCGGAGAAGATCACCGCCGAGAATGTGGCCGAGAAGCTGGGCAGGATGTCCGGTATCCTCGTGGCTCCGGGCTTCGGCAACCGTGGCATCGAAGGCAAGATCGTCGCCGTGCGCTATGCCCGTGAGAACAAGATCCCGTTCCTGGGAATCTGCCTCGGCATGCAGTGCGCCGTGATCGAATTCGCGCGCAACGTGCTGGGCATCGCCGATGCGAACTCGAGCGAGATGGAGTCTACGCCCCATCCGGTGATCGACCTGATGGAAGAGCAGAAGGGGGTGACGGCCAAGGGCGGCACGATGCGTCTGGGCGCTTATCCCTGTACGCTGAAGAAGGGTTCGAAAGTCGCGGCGGCCTACGGCAAACTCCATATTTCGGAGCGCCACCGTCACCGTTACGAATTCAACAACGACTATATGGCTGCGTTCGAAGGTGCCGGTATGCAGGCCGTGGGCATCAACCCCGACACGGGGCTGGTCGAGGTCGTCGAGGTCGAGGGACATCCCTGGTTCGTCGGTACGCAGTACCATCCCGAGTACAAGAGTACGGTGCTGAGCCCCTCGCCGCTGTTCGTGGCATTTGTGGGGGCGGCGCTCGAATATGCCGGGAAGAAATAGTAACAACACTTATCACAGCGAAAGAACGAAACATTTTTAAATGGATAAAAAAACAATTTTAGGTATTGTCGTCGTGGCGGCGCTTTTCCTGGGGTTCGCCTATTTCAATACCAAACAGCAGGAGAAATATCAGCAGGAAATGGCCGCGTATCAGGCCTATCAGGATTCTGTGGCCGCTGCGACGCGCCCCGTAGTCCCCGTAGTCCCCGTAGCCGACAGTACGGCCGTGGCGGCTTCGGATACGGCTGCGCCCGAGGCTGCGGCAAATGCCGCCGATGCCGTACGCCGGCAGCAGGTCGCTGCGCTGGGCGAATACCTCGCCGGTGCGCGTGACGCGGAGGCGGAGGAGTTTACCGTCGAGAACGATGTAATGATCGTGACCTTTTCGACCCGCGGCGGCCGGATCACGGGCGTGACGCTCAAGGATTATACCAAGTATGCACCCCGCGGCAAGCGTGACCAGCTGATCGAGCTGATGGATCCCGAGAGTGCCAGGTTCGACCTTTCGTTCTACGTGAAGAACGGGTTGAACAACGTCAAGGTCAACACGATGGACTATGTCTTCCGGGCGCAGCCCGAGCAGGTCGAAGGCGATGCCCGGAGGGTGGTGATGCGCCTGCCCGTGGCAGCGGATGCCTGGCTCGAATATGAGTACCTTATATATAATAAGCAGGTGCCCGAGCGCGACTACCTCGTGGACTTCAACGTGCGGCTGGTGAATATGGCGCCGCAGATGGCCAACCAGGCGTCGATCGGTATCGACTGGTCGAACAATTCCTACCAGAACGAAAAGGGATTCCAGAACGAGAACATGTACACGACGATTTCGTACCGGTTCCCGGGCGAGAGCTCGATCGAGGATCTGGGGATGAGCGAAAAATCCAAGTCGAAGAGCATCTCCACATCGGTCAACTGGGTGGCTTTCAAGCAGCAGTTCTTTTCGTCGGCGTTCATCGCCCCGCAAAATGTCACCAACGCCAACCTGGCGTTCGATACGGCGGCTCCCGGTTCGGAATTGCTGAAGAGTTTTTCGGCGCAGATGACCGTGCCCTATACGGTGCAGACCGAAGGGTATGATTTCGCATTCTATTTCGGCCCGAACAAATACGCCATCCTCAAGAAGGTCGTCGCTGCGGACGGCGAGGAACTGCACATGGAGCGCCTGATCCCGCTGGGATGGGGTATCTTCGGCTGGGTGAACCGCTGGTGCGTGATCCCGGTCTTCGACTTCCTGCGCAACTATATCGCCAGCTTCGGCATCATTATCCTGATCCTGGTGATCCTGGTGAAACTCGTCATCTCACCCCTCACGTACAAGAGTTACGTTTCGATGGCAAAGATGCGCCTGATAAAACCGCAGGTGGACGAGCTCAACAAGAAATACCCCAAGAAGGAGGACGCCATGAAAAAACAGCAGGCGACGATGGAGCTCTACAAGAAAGCGGGCATCAACCCCATGGGCGGATGTATCCCCATGCTGATCCAGATGCCGATCCTGATCGCCATGTTCCGTTTCTTCCCGGCTTCGATCGAGCTGCGCGAACAACCGTTCCTCTGGGCCGACGACCTTTCGTCGTACGACAGCATCGTGAACCTGCCGTTCTCGATCCCGTTCTACGGCGACCATGTGAGCCTTTTCGCCTTGCTGATGGCCGTGTCGCTGTTCGGGTATTCGTATTTCAACTACCAGCAGACGGCTTCGTCCCAGCCCCAGATGGCCGGTATGAAGTTCATGATGGTCTACATGATGCCGATCATGATGCTGTTGTGGTTCAACAGCTATTCGAGCGGCCTTTGCTACTACTACCTGCTGTCGAACCTCTTTACCATCGGCCAGACGTTGCTGATCCGCCGCATGGTCGACGACGATAAGATCCATGCCGTCATGCAGGCCAATGCTGCCAAACGGAGCAAGGGCAAGAAGTCGAAGTTCCAGCAGCGCTACGAGGAGCTCCTCCGCCAGCAGGAGGCGCAGCAGCGTACCAAACGCAAGTAAACGGTTCGCACCGGCGCAGGGCCGGCGGCGGGGATTGCCGGATACGGTGCAGGCCGATGCGTGAAGCCCGGTGGCCCGCGCGGTTCTGCGAAGCCCGACGATACGCGATATGAATAGGCCGGAGGCGGTTCCTGCGATGCGGGTTTCCGGCTCCGGCCTCGTTTTTGCTCCGTCGGGTTTGCGATCGTATATCCCGACTACGCGGCGGCGGCCTTTTCAGGTGTTGCCGGGCGGCGAGGCAGAAGTCTCCTCGGGAAGCGCTCAGGGGAGGATCGGGCCGCGGGCGCAGCCGGGGCTGTGCACAACAGCTGCCGGGGCGCGCAGCCGGAGATGAATAAATCCGGGCAGCAAGGTCGAAGTTGCCTTGGGGCGGGACGGAGTTTCGGGCGCGGCCCGGGGGAGGCACGACAGTTGCCGGAGTACGAAGCCGGGTGTGAATCCGGGGCGCAGGATTTGGAGCACGGAAATCCAGGGGCGCAGAGTGGGGAACGAAAATCCGGGCCGTGAGGCCGGGCGTATCAAGTATATGATTGCCAAATAGTATTGCAGATAACGATGAAACGAACTTTTTTTGTATTGCTCCTGTTGGCGGCCGGAACCGCACTCCAGGCGCAGACACTGGGCGGGGAGTACCGCCTGTCGCGGGTTTTCCCGGTCGAAGGGCGGCAGGGGATCGCCGCCGACTCGAACTACTATTATGTTTCGGGCAGTACGGTGCTCTACAAGTACGACAAGCAGGGGCGGCTGGTCGCCCGTAACGGGCAGCCGTTCGAAGGGTTGCCGCTCGCCGCGAACCATATCGGCGATATCGACGTATGGAACGGTGAGATTTATGCCGGCATCGAGACTTTCGAAGACGGCAAGGGTGAGAATATCCAGGTCGCCGTGTACGATGCCGACGACCTGACATGGAAGCGGTCGATCGATTGGGAACCGGCTTCGGGGCAGGTCGAGGTGTGCGGGCTGGCCGTAGACCGCGACCGGAATATGGTCTGGATGGCCGACTGGGTCGACGGGCGCTACCTGTACGGTTATGACCTGGCGACGGGTAAGTATGTGCGCAAAGTCCACCTGCGCCCGGTGCCGCAGTGGCAGCAGGGGATATATATGGCCGGCGGGCAGATGCTCATTTCGGCCGACGACGGCGATGCCGACCTGGACGAGCCGGACAACCTCTATATTGCCGACCTGCGCGACGGGAAAAGCTATGCTACGGTGTTGCCGTTCCGTATGATGTCCGATTTCCGGCGCGCGGGCGAGATCGAGGGGCTGACCGTCGACCCTGCGACGGACGAGCTGCTGGTACTTTCGAACCGGGGTTCGCGCATCGTGCTGGGAATGGTCAGGGGTTTCTACCCGGGGTACGACAGCGAACTGCACGAAGTGTATGTCTATGAAAAGGTAAAATAGGAAAAGTCCCGGAAGGGACTTTTTTTGTTGAGGTTATGTGCCGGATGCCGATCTCGTTGCCGCCAGCCGATGCCTTTGCGGGCGCATTTCCGGGGGGGGGCGACTGGCTCCCGCTGTCTTGCTTGCGGGGCGCCCGGTTCCGCGGATGGGCGTTTCCCGTTGCTCGTTGTGGGAGCGTCCTTATTTTGCTGTCGGCTGACAACGTTTTGCCGACGGCTGACGACAGGGGGCTGTCCGCGGGTATCCGCTTGATTTGCCGGGCAGACCCTGGCCGTCGCTATATCTTTTCCCGCTCCCGGTCTTCGAGGATGGCGTCGAAATTTTCCTCTGCCCACCCGATAAGCGCTGTGAGGTGGGGCATGAGCGACTCGCCGCGGGGCGTGAGCGCATATTCCACGCGGGGCGGTACCTCGGGGTAGACCTTGCGCGACAGCAGCCCGTCCTGTTCCAGCTTGCGGAGTGTCGATGTGAGCATCTTCTGCGAGATGTCGGCCGTCCGGCGGTGGATTTCCGAAAAACGCAGGCACCCGCTCGTATGGAGGTTGTAGAGTACCAGCAGCGACCACTTGTCCCCGAAGCGGTCGACGATATGGCGGATCGGGCAGTGGGCATAGGTCGGGTGTGCGGTTTTTTCCATGTCCGTTCGGGGCGGTCTTTCCTTATTCTACATACAACACCAGTCCCTTGAGGTACTCGCCTTCGGGGTGGTAGATGCTCACCGGGTGGTCGGCGGGCTGCGTCAGCTGGTGCAGGATGCGCACGTTGCGGCCCGCGATGGCCGCGGCCGAGAAAATCATCGTGCGGAACAGCTCCTTCGACACCGCCTGCGAGCAGGAGAACGTGAAGAGGATGCCGCCGGGGCGTATCTGCGATATGGCGCGGGCGTTGAGGCGCTTGTAGCCCTGCATGGCATTACCCAGCACCTTGTGGTGCTTGGCGAAGGCCGGCGGGTCGAGGATGATCAGGTCGTATTTGTCTTCGATGTCCTTGAGGTACTCCACGGCATCGGCGGCCGTTTCCGTAAAGTTGGCCTGCGGGCCGAAGTTGAGTTTCATGTTTTCCGTGGCCAGCACGACGGCGCGTTCCGAAGAGTCCACCGAGCAGACCTTCTCGGCGCCACCGGCCATGGCATAGACCGAGAAGCCCCCCGTGTAGCAGAAGGTGTTGAGCACCGTGCGCCCCTTCGAGTAGCGTTTGACCAGCTCCCGGTTTTCGCGCTGGTCGAGGAAGAACCCGGTTTTCTGCCCCTGCTCCCAGTTGACGAGGAATTTCTCGCCGTTCTCCGTCACCACGTGCGCCGAATGGTCGGAACTTCCCCACAGGTAGCCGTCCACGGCGCCCAGCTTGGCGTTGAAGGGCACGGTTTGCGAACTCTTGTCGTAGATGGCCGTGATGCGGTCGCCGTAGGCGGTCAGGATCGCCCGCGCGATGTCCTGGCGGGCGAGGTACATGCCGACGGAGTGGCACTGGATGACGGCCACCGTGCCGTAGATATCCACGACCAGCCCCGGGAGTCCGTCGCCTTCGCCGTGGACGAGGCGGTAACAGTCCGTGTCGGGGTTGTCCGTGAGCCCGAGCGTGCGCCGCACGTCGTAGGCCACGGCGATGCGCCGGTTCCACCAGTCCTGGTCGATCGGTTCCTTGTCGAATGTAAGCACACGCACGGCGATCGAGCCGATCTGGTAGTGTCCCAGGGCGATGAAATCGCCCGTGCGGGTGTATATTTCGACCAGGGCGCCTTCCGTGATTTCCGATTCGTCTTCGGCCTTGATGTGGTCGATGGCGCCCGAGAAAATCCACGGGTGGCGGCGCATGAGCGATTCTTCCTTGCCTTTGCGCAGGTATACTTGAGGTGTCATAATTCGGGATGTTTGATTTTGGGTGTGTGAAGCAGTCGGTCGTAGATCGCCGTGCAGACCCACGCATCGGTCGCGGCGTAGAGTTTTTGTTTGTCGGTGAATGTCGCGGCCTCCCAGTTACTCAGCCGCTGGGCCTTCGATACGCGCTGCCCCAGCACGATGGCCGAGAGTTTGCGCAGGCTCTTCTCCCCGATGCCCCATTGGGGGGCTATCGTTTGCAGGTCGACGAACCCTGCGTCGCGGAAATGGCGTATTTGGCGCAGCGAGCGCAGGTCGCCCGCGACGTCGGCGCCGATTTTCAGGATATCCTGACTTTCGAGCACCTGCAGGATCGGCTTGGCGAGCGGGATCTTGTTCAGCCGGAAGAGGAAGCATAGCTGCGGCGTGGAGAGTTGCAGCAGCGACACGCGGAACGTCACCCCCGGCCGGAACGACGGGCGGGTCTCGGTGTCGAAACCGATGACGCGTTGTTTCATCAGGAATTTGCAGGCGGGGACGATGTCGCGCTCGTTGTCGACGATGCGTATTTCGCCCCTGAATTCGATGGCCGGAAGCGCTGCGGCCTCCTCGTTGCTGATCTTATCCGTAAAGTTGTTTGTCGTAGTCATGCCGTGGAACATTCTCACAAAAATACGGAATTATTTCCGGAAAACGGCATGCGGGGCGATTTTTTACATCCCCGCGGGCGGTTGCGGCCCTATTTTAACCCGATTTTTCCATCCCTGCCCGTGCCGGCGATGCCTTCGTCGAGCAATTCGCGCAGCGCCCGGCCTATCTGCTGTGCCTCCCCGGGGAATTCCGCGGCCAGTTCGTGCGGGTCGGCTGCCCCGCGGGATAGCCTTTGCCGCAGTTTTTCGCGCAGCCCGCCGTCGGCCGACGGCGTGGCGCAGCCCTGTGCCTGCTGCTTCCCGGCACGTTTGTGTGCGAGGCAGATGTCGCATACACCGCATGCCGCAGGGGCGCCTTCACCGAAATACCCTTCCAGAACGGCGCTGCGGCAACGGGTCTCGTTCGCGGCGTAGGCGAGCATGTGTTCGAAGCGTTCGCGCATCAGCTCCTGCCGCCGTTTGTAGGTCTCGGGGGCGATGTAGAGGTCGGCGCGGGGCAGCCGCTCCTCGTCCATGAAGAGGATCGGCGAGCGGTTGGAGGGGACGTAGCGGATCACGCGCAACTGCCAGAGGCGTTTGAGCAGCTCTTTGACCCGCTGCACGGTATAGCCGCTCCAGGTGGCGATCTCGCCCTCGTCGATCTGCCGGAATTCGGTGAAGACCCCGTTGTAGAGGCGCAGCAGCGTGCGGATGAAGTGATCCAGCTCGTCGCGCTGCACGCGGAGTTTGTAGAGGTCGTCGCGGCTCACGCAGAACATGATCCGCGCCGGGTTCTCCTGTGCGTCGGTCAGCGTCATGTACCCGTTTTGCTGCAGGAGCTTCAGGGCGCTTACGACCGTGCCGGAGTAGAGGTGCTCGCGGGCGCAGAAGTCGTAGATGTTGAACAGGAACGACGCCTGGGCACCGTCGCCGATGCCGACCTGCAGGTAGGAGCAGACCCGTTCGTAGATGTCCTTGATCTTTTCGAGCGGCGGGAATTCCTGCTCGAAACGCCGCACGATGCGTTCGCCGTCGTCCGACGAGACCAGCAGCAGGGCGTAGCTCCGCATGCCGTCGCGGCCCGCTCGGCCGGCCTCCTGGTAGTAGCTCTCGAGCGAGTCGCACATGCTGTAATGGGCGACGAAGCGCACGTCGGGTTTGTCGATGCCCATGCCGAAGGCGTTGGTGGCGACCATCACGCGCGTCCTGCCCGAGACCCACTCCTCCTGCCGCAGCGAGCGTTCGGCATGCCCCATGCCCCCATGGTAGGCCGCGGCCGTTATACCCTCCCTGCGCAGCATGTCGGCGACCTGCTCGGTGCCTTCGCGCGTACGGACGTAGACGATGCCCGAGCCGGGGACGTTGCGTACCAGGCGCAGCAGCTGCCCGTTCTTGTCGTCGGTGTGGCGGACGCTGTACGAAAGGTTGGGACGTGCGAAGCTGCTCCGCAGGATATGCGGTTCGGCGAACCGCAGGTGGCGCATGATGTCTTCGGCCACGAGTTTCGTGGCCGAGGCCGTGAGCGCCAGCACCGGGACACCGGGCAACTTCTCGCGCAGCTCGGCGATACGCAGGTACGAAGGGCGGAAGTCGTAGCCCCACTGTGAGATGCAGTGGGCTTCGTCGACGGCCACGAGCGATACGTTCATGCGCACGACGCGCAGGCGGAAGGCTTCCGTCGCGAGCCGCTCGGGGGCGACGTAGAGGAACTTGACGTCGCCGTAGACACAGTTGTCCAGCGCGATATCGATTGCACGCGGCGAGAGCCCCGAATGGATCGCCACGGCCGGGATGTGCCGTGCCCGCAAGCGGTCGACCTGGTCTTTCATCAGGGCGATCAGGGGCGTCACGACGATGCACAGCCCCTCCTGCGCAAGTCCGGGGATCTGGTAGGTAAGCGACTTTCCGCCGCCCGTGGGCATCAGGGCCAGGGTGTCGCGCCCGTCCATCACCGAACGGATGATACGCTCCTGTACGGGGCGGAATTCGGTGAAGCCCCAGTAGCGTTTCAGCACGTTGTATATCTTGTCCGCTGCCCTTTCCATGAATACAAAGGTAGGAAAAATTAGGTGTTTCCCGGAATTTTTTATACTTTTGCATCGGATTAGACGTTAGACAAATGAAGATAAGCGAAAATTTCAAAGTGCGCGAGATGGCGGGGGAGCATGTGATCATCATGCCGGGCCGCTGCGGTGCCGACATGACCCGTATTCTGGCGCTCAACGATTCGTCGCTCTATCTTTGGGAGGCGCTCGGCGGCAAGGACTTTACCACCGGGGATGCAGCCGCCCTGTTGTTGGAGCGTTACGACGTGGACGAAGCCACCGCACAGCGCGATGCCGAGGCCTGGGCTGCGAAGCTCGCCGAATGCGGCGTGCTGGAGTAACCGGCGGCACGTGTCCGGCGCACGGACGGAAAACTTGAAAGGTAGCATGAAATTGAAAAGACTCATATCGCTGTTGCTGCTCGCCATCTATATGACGGCGTGGGGCGGCCCTGCGTATGTGTCGCTTTCGTGCAAGTGCGTCGCGATGTCGTCGCATGTCTGCTGCCACCATTGCCAGCACAGTGCCGATGCCGCGGGTGCCGGCGAGTCGTTGCAGGCTCCCTGCTGCGGCAATCACCATTCGACGGAGATCGAACTTTACACGGGTTTCGGTTCCGATAATCACGAGAAATTCATCCGCTGCACGGTCACCGACCTACCGCCCGCATTGGTTGCGGAGGCTCCGGTTGCGGCCGACCTCAAGCTCTTCGGGGAGACGCTTCCCGAACGCGGCGCTCCTTTCGTTATGCGGGGCCATGTGCGCTCCGCAGGGCTTCGTGCCCCTCCCGCATTGGCTTAAAACCTTTTTGGGACGGATGCTGCGCGCATCCGCCCGCAAATAGTTTTAACCAATAACGGAATGTAATGAAAATCAACAAAATCATTTTATCTGTTTCTTCCCTTGCCGTGTGCGGTACCCTCTGCGCACAGGATTTGCGGGGTGTAGTCCGCGACGCCGACAACCAGCCGCTGGTGGGCGCTTCGGTTTACTGGGAGGGTACTACGATCGGTGCCAGCACCGATGCCCAGGGGGCGTTCCTGCTCCACCGGGTAAAAGGTTACGACAATCTGGTCGCCTCGTATCTGGGATATGTGAACGACACGCTGCGTGTGGCAGGCGGTGCGGAGCGTATCGAATTCACACTCGCTTCCGAAGGCGTGGCGTTGGAGGACGTGGTGGTCGAGGGTAACCTGAGCGGCAACTTCGTCAAGCGTGACGGCATCGTCAAGGGCGAGATGATCTCGTTCGCGGGCCTCTGCAAGATGGCCTGCTGCAACCTGGCCGAGAGCTTCGAGAACTCGGCGTCGGTGACCGTCGGGTACAGCGATGCCATTTCGGGCGCACGGCAGATCAAGATGCTCGGCCTGGCAGGTACCTACACTCAGATACTCGACGAAAACCGCCCGATCATGCGCGGGCTGAGCGCCCCCTACGGACTGAGCTACACGCCCGGCATGTGGCTCAATTCGATTCAGGTGTCGAAGGGCGTGGCATCGGTGACTGCCGGGCATGAGGCCATCACGGGGCAGATCAACCTCGAGCACCGCAAGCCGACGGACGACGAGAGGCTGTTCGTGAACCTCTATCTGGACGACGAACTGCGCCCCGAGGCCAACATCTCGACGGCGTTCCCCGTCACGAAGGACAAGAAACTGTCGAGCGTCATCCTGCTCCACGGTTCGATGGATACCGACGTCCGCAAGATGGATCACAACGACGACGGATTCCGCGACCTGCCGATTTCCGACCAGATCAACGTGGCCAACAAGTGGCTTTATGCGGCCGATAACGGTACGCAGATCCGCTGGGGATGGAAATTCGTACAGGAGAACCGCCTGGGCGGTATGCTCGACTACAAGAATTCGATGCGCGACGAGATGGAGAAGAACTGGGACTGGAAGGAGACGGGTGCCGATATGCCCCTCTACGGTTCGAAGATCCGCAACCGCGGCGCGAACGGCTATTTTAAAATAGGTATGCCCGTCGGCCCGTCGGTCTACGATGCCGACGAACAGGATGAGATGCGTTCGAACCTGGCTTTCGTGGCCGATTTCGACCACTTCAACGAGAACGCCTATTTCGGGCTGAACGACTACCGCGGCAATGAGAATGCACTGGCGTTGAACCTGATGTATAACCACTATTTCACCTACCGTTCGTCGCTGATCGTCGGTGCGCAGGCGCAGTTGCAGTACTACCGCGAAAGCCTCGCCAACAATACGCCGTGGATTGCCGCTGCCCCGGCCACCCTCTACGATTTCGACCGCAACGAGCAGGAAGTGGGTGCCTATGCCGAGTATACCTATTCGATCAAGGACAAGTTCTCGGTCGTGGCGGGTATCCGCGGCGATTACAATGCGTTTTATGACAAGTTCTTCGTGACGCCCCGCGGGCATATCCGCTGGAACATCACCCCCTCGACCACGCTGCGCGGCTCGGCCGGCCTGGGATACCGTTCGACCAATGTCATCACCGACAACATCGGTATGCTGGCGACCGGACGGCAGATCGTAATCCCCGATTTCGACGGTTTCAACCGGCTGGAGAAGGCACTTACGGTGGGCGGAAGCCTCACGCAGACCTTCGGGCTGGTCAGTCCCGGCGACGCAACGCTGAGTTTCGACTATTTCCGTACGCAGTTCTACAATTCGGTGATCGCCGACCAGGAGTACAGCGCCGACCAGATCGTGCTCTATAATTCGGACAAGCGTTCCTATACGGATACCTACCAGATCGACTTTTCGTGGACGCCTGTCGAACGGTTGGATATCTTCGCCACGTTCCGTTATACGGACAGCGAGATGACGATCGACCGCCCCGACGGAAAGACCGCCCGCGTGGAACGGCCGCTGGTGAGCCAGTACAAGACGCTGCTCAATATCCAGTACGCCACGAAATTTCGCCGTTGGGTGTTCGACGCGACGGCACAGTTGAACGGCCCTGCGCGCATCCCGACGCAGACGGGCGACCTGGCCGACGACAAGTATTCGCCGCGCTACCCGATGTTCTTCGCCCAGATAAGCCGCAAGGTCGGCAAGTTCGACATCTATGCCGGTTGCGAGAACATCGCCGACTACCGCCAGCACGACCCGATCCTCAATGCGGACAACCCCTATTCGACGGGTTTCAACTCGATGAACGTATGGGGGCCGCTGATGGGGCGCAAATTCTATATCGGCCTGCGGTTCAATTTGTATTGATTAACCTTTAAATAAACACCAGGATGAAGAAAATTTTAATGCTGTGCCTTACACTCGTGATGGGTGTGGGCATGTGTGCAGCGCAGAAGGCTGCCGACAAAAAGACGGTGACGACGGTTTTCACGACCGACATCGACTGTGAACACTGTGTCAAGAAGATCATGAACAATGTCCCCTCGCTCGGCAAGGGCGTCAAGGACGTGAAGGTCGACCTGCCCAAGAAGGAGGTGACCGTGGTCTACGATTCCACGAAAAACAGCGACGAGAATATCGTCAAGGGTTTTGCTTCGATCAAAGTCAAGGCCGAACCGAAAAAAGCCGACACGAAGAAATAACGCCGGCGGGTTTTGTTATCGGAAAGGGAGGACACCATTGTCCTCCCTTTTGTTTCGGTCGGTGGGCGGGCTCCTGTGCAGCCGTCGGTTTCCCCCGATCCGCTATTCACTGCCCGCCGTTCGGTGCCCACAGCCCACTGGTGCCCCTTGCTCACAGCCCTCTGCCCATTGTCCGCCGTCGGCCGTCTGCTGATCGCTGTCCATTCTCTGCGGTGGGTATGCCGTCCGGTATCGTACGGCAGCCGATAAGGGCCGGTGCATGCCGAACGACGGCCGGGATGCGTTCCGCATGCCCGGAATCCGCCCGGCTGCCGGTGTGCCCGGTTTATCGGTGCGGGTGTGCGTTTGTTTTCGCGGCATTGTGCCTGCGCCTGCGCATGTAGAGGTCGAGCCCTGCGAGGGCGAGGAACGTCGCGGCGATAAAGACGTAGAACAGGGACAGCTGCCTGCTTTCGGCCGGGAAATCCGGTTCGGGAAGTTGCATGGAGCCCAGGCCGGGCAACGCGGGTATGTCGGGGAGTGAGGGCATGTCGGGCAGATGCAGCCCGACGCCAGGTTCGTACCATAAATACCAGGCGAGTCCGGCGATCACCGCCAGCAGGCAGAGTACGCCCGCCGTGCCCAGCAACCATGTTTCGCGCCGCTCGCGCCGTTCCGATTCGCGTTCCAGCCGTTCCATGAGGCGCACGCAGAACCCTTCGGGCAACTGCGTGCCCGGAGCTTGCTCCAGCGCACGGCGGATTATGTTATGTTTTGTTTCCATGCAGTAGCGTATTTACCAGTATATACAGTTTTTTGCGGATGCGGTGAAGACGGACTTTGACGTTGGACTCCGACATCTGCGTGATTCCGGCGCATTCGCTTACGGAGTATTCCTCGTAGTAGAAGAGCGTAACGAGCGCCCGCTCTTCGGGCTCCAACTCTCCGACGGCACGGGCCAGTGCGTCGAGGTATTCCTGCCTTCCCTCCCAGGCATCCATCCGCTCGGCTTCGCTGTCGGGCAGGTTCGCCAGCCGCGCCTGGTCGATGCAGGCCCATTCGCGTTTGCGGCGCCGTGTCTCGGAGACCGCCGTGTTGTAGGCGATCCGGAAGAGCCAGGTCGGGAACGAACTGCGCCCGTTGAACCTGTGCAGGTTGCGGAACGCCTTGAGGAAAACGTCCTGAGCCAGCTCCTCGGCATCCTCTGCGCAGCCGACGATGCGGGAAACCAGCGTGTAGACCACCCGCCCGTACCGCCGGGCAAGGATGGCATACAGATCGGTTTCTCCGTTTACGATCCGTCGGATCAGCTCCAGTTCCTCCTGTTGTTGCATTGCTATCCGGTTAGACGCATTTTGCCTGGAAAGGTTACATGCCGACGCCGTTTTTCCGGAACGTGTAACCTTTTTCCCGGAGCTGCGTCTAATAAGGCAAAGATCGCAAAAACGAATTGGTAATCTTTAATACTTTTAAAAATTATGATGGATTTTATTTTTGTTCCCCTGGTCGTAGGCGTGATTACGCTGGGAATCTACAAGTTCTTCGAATTGCTCGTGTGCCGTCGCGAGCGCCGCATGATCATTGATAAAATGGACGGCAATACCCTGATCGACTACCTGAAGTTCGTACCGATGGGGGTGAGGATCGGCGCTCCCGTGTCGGTGCGTCCCGTGTCGGGCGGGGTGTCCGGAACCCTGAAGGCCGGTTGCCTTTTACTGGGCATCGGTTTCGGGCTGCTCTTCGCCTTCATGTTGCTGAACTGGTGTGCCTATGATGCTTCGTACGAAATGCGCAGCATCGTCTACGGCGGGTCGGTTCTCTGCTTCGGTGGTGTCGGACTGATCGTTTCGTTCGTCGTCGAGCGCAATATCGTCGGCAGGGAGTGCAAATAACCCGGCTTTTCCGGATGGAAAAAGGAGTATCCCTCTTTTGGGGGGATACTCCTTTTGGTTTTGCCGGGGGCCGTGCGGCGCACCGGGGGCAGGACAGTTTGCCGGGGGGGGCGGTTGTCGGGGCGGAACGGTTTGTCGGAGCCCGGACGCCCTCCCGCTTGCCGGCCGGGAGGCCTTATTCCATCGGCCGGATACGCACCTCGGTCACGCCTTCCAACTCCCGTGCGAGACGGTCGATGTCGGTCTTTTCCTCGACTTCGCCGTAGTGGTAGGGGTAGAATATCGTCGGCCGGATCGCCTTGACGGCCTCGACGGCCTGGTCGACGGTCATCGTGTAGGGCTGGTTGACAGGCAGGAAGGCGATGTCGATATTCTTCAGCGCCTTCAATTCGGGCGTGGGTTCGGTATCGCCGGCGATGTAGATGCGCGAGCCGCCGAGGGTGAGGATATAGCCGCAGTCCTCGCGGTCTTTGGGATGGAATTGCAGGTGCCCGTCGGTCGTGTTGTAAGCGGCCACGGCCTCGACTTTCAGGTAATCGCGCGGCGTGGCGACGCTGCCCGGGCGCATCGTGTAGCAGTTCATCTCGAACGCCTCGGCCGACGTGCGGTCGCAGAGTATCTCGGTCTGTGGGGTCTGGATCGCTTCGACGGCTGCCACGTCCAGGTGGTCGTAGTGCGAGTGGGTGATGAGCACCACGTCGGCCTTGGGCAGGGCGGCGTAGTCGGCATAGCCGCTTACGGGATCTACGTAGATGCATTTTCCCCCGGCCTCGATCGCGAGCGAGGCGTGTTTGAAAAAGGTGAGCGTGATTTGCGTGCCGTCGCGCGTAGTCAGCGTGTCGGCAGGGTATTCGGGAGCTTTCTTTCCGCATCCGAAAAACGATAGGAACGACATAAGCAATAAGAATTTTGGGTTCATGCTCAAATATTATACATTACAATGCCAATATAATGAAAAAAAGTGAAATATTCGTACCTTTGAGCCGCAATCGAACCCGAAAAAGCGATAGGAACGGTTTCCGGGAAGTTTTTCGTACCGGTTCCGGCGTGCTTTATGGCGGCGGGCGTCCCGGCGCAGGATGCGGACAGGAAACCGGCATCTGCAAGGCTGCGGAGAAACGCCGGGTGCCGAAGATGGCGTTCCGCGCGCCAGGCGGACGGCAGCAGCCGGGGACGGAGCGCCTGGTTCAAAACCCGGACATCCCGACGCGACGCCCGGGCCGGATGGGAGGAACCCTGCCTCCCCCGGAAGTGCCTGGGGCGGCCGGCCGGGTCGCGGCGGTGGAGGGCGAAGTCCGATGCCGGAAAAACGGCTTGGAGGGCGGATGGGTGTGCGGCCTCTCCCGGAAGGCAGGGGTGTGGGGCGGAAGTGCCGTTCGCTGAGGTTGGTACGTTGCGTGTGACAGGCTCGCTGCCGGAGTTCGTCCGTCCGGTTTGCCGGATGAAAATAGAATAATTTACATATTTTTTATGCCCTGGCGCAGTATTTTACGAATCGGGACGTTTATAAGAGTAAAGTATTATTAAAATTACATATGATGAAAAAAATTTTGTTTGTGGCGGCGGCGGTAGCGTCGATGGTTTTCACCGGGTGTATCAACGAGGACGACACCTATAAGAAGTTGCAACCGGTTCAGCAGGGGATCAACATCTACAACTGGACATCCAGCCAGTATTCTATGGCGACCGAGCAGGCCAACATAGGTATGCGTATGGCGATGCTCGTGGCCGAAGCCGACAAGCAGGGGGTGGAAAAACTCGAGGACGTGAAAATCGAAGGTGTCTCCATCAAGAGCAAGTTGCTCGGTACTTCTTCGACGATCGAAAAGACGACTACCGGTTACAAAATCACCTTCAATCCTGCATATATGGATATGGACGGCTATTCGCGCGAGGGTGCCGTGCTGATCGACACGGGCGAGGCCCCGCTGCTCGAAGAGGCCGTGGCCGGAAAGGTCTGGACGGTGACGTTCGACGAAAAACTGGTGCTGACGGCCACCAACGGCAATGCGTCGGTAAAGGCTTCGCTGGTGGGCGGTTCCACGCAGCTCTACAACGATGAGAACGGAGCCTATGCGATCAGCATTGCGAACCAGGCCTGCTACCTCGATTCGGGCAGCAATTTCACTTCGAATTGGGGCGGCCGCATGACGTTGAAGCCCGAGAACATGAATTTCACCTATTCGGATTGCGTGGGCGAGAAGTTCGTCGTGAAAGAGGGATTGCTTTACGGCCCTTCGTTCTATACGATGGACAATGCAACGCATCTGGAGCTGAGCATGACGCTCTCGAATGTCGAGTACTATACGAAGTCGAGCATCAGGGAGGGTAAGATCGAAGCGATGATGACCGGCGGGTATGATTTTACTGCCTTCCCCTCACCGAAAGTGACGGTGCAGTATGCCGTGAGCGCCGACGGTAAGAAATTGCTGACGACGATTACTTACAACGGGAATACGGTGACGATCTGAGCCATAGCGGCAAAAGTAAAAGCGGTGCGAATTTTCGCACCGCTTTTTTATTTTCCGGGCGGCAGGGGTTCCGGGCGTGATTTGTCGGGCGCTTGCCCCGGTGATGCCCGGGTATACGGTTTCTTGCTGTCGCCCCGTGGCTTGACCGGGATTTATTTCCCGTCTGTTGCCTGTGTCTGGTGTTCTGCGCTTTTTGACTGCCTGTCGAGCCGCATGACCGAGGGGATGCAGAAAGCCGTGAGTCCGAGCGTGCAGATCACCAGTCCTGCGATGACGAAGGTCGTGGTGAGCCCGACCTGTTCGGCCAGGAACCCCGTGCCGAGCAGTCCGATAGCCGACGGAAGCAGCCCGAAGCTGTAATAGAGCGACATCACGCGCCCCAGGACACCCGCGTCGATGCGGGTCTGTACGACCGAGACGAATGACGAATTGAAAACGCTGCTGGTAATGCCCTCGATGGCCGAAAGTACTGCGAACCAGACGAACGCCGTGGGCGGCAGCAGCCCCGAGAGGGTGAACGACATGCCGATGGTCAGGTACATCAGGTTCACCAGGACGATGCGGTTGACCCGGTAGACACGTGCGCCCATGATGGCGCCGCCGATAAGTGCCCCGCTGCCCCATACGATCTCGATGAGACTCATGTCGTAGGTGTTGCCGCCGAAATGTTGCAGCGTCATCAGCGGAAACATTACCCCGACGGGCATGATGAAAAACCAGACGAGGATGGCCAGCGTGAAGAACCAACCCATGCCCGGTACGGCGTGCATGGCACTGAACCCTTCGCGGAACTCCCGCCAGAGATCCGGTTTGAGCGTGCCCCGCTCGGGATTGGGTATGCGTACGAACAGCAGCGAGGTGCAGGCGATGATGGCACCGGCGACGTCCAGAAGCAGGATATTGCCGATGCCCGTGAAGCTGATGAGTACGGCGCCCAATGCCGGGCCGATGATGTTCGACAGCGAATTGATGATCTGGTTGACGCCCGACACCCGGGTCAGCTGGGCCTCGGGAGCCAGCAGCGGCACGGAAGCCTGCATGGATGGCGAATGGAAGGCCGATCCCACCGAGCGGCAGGCCAGCAGGATGTAGATATGCCACATCTGCGCCACGTCGAACCAGAAAAGCACGGCCAGGATAAGCGTGCAGAATGCAATGAAGCTGTCGGCCAGGATCATCGTCCGTTTGCGATCCCATCGGTCGACGTAGACCCCGACGACCGGGCCCAGCAGCGATTGGGGCAGCATACCCGCAATTGCGGCCAGCGCCAGCACCTCGGCCGAACCGGTCTCGATACTCATCCAGAAGATGATCGCGTAGCCGACGACCGAGCTGCTGAGGATCGAGGCGAGCTGCCCGCTCCAGATGATCCCGAATGTCTTTTTCCAGTTTTCCATGCTTGTTTCGCTGTGATGCCAAAAAAGGCGGACACCGAGGTGTCCGCCGCTGCAAACCCTTCGCAGAAGGGTTTATTTAACTGCTTTAACTATTGCCTCGAATGCTTTTGGCTCGTTCATCGCCAGGTCGGCCAGAACCTTGCGGTTCAGTGCGATGCCCTTGGCGTTGAGTTTGCCGATAAATTGTGAATAGGTCATTCCCTGTGCGCGGACTGCGGCGTTGATACGCATGATCCACAGCGAGCGGAATGTCCGCTTTTTGAGCTGGCGGTGTGCATATGCATACTGCAAACCCTTTTCGACCGTGTTTTTCGCAACGGTCCAAACATTTCCCCTTGAACCAAAGTTACCTTTGGCAAGTTTCAAAACTTTTTTTCTACGTGCGCGTGATGCAACGGCGTTGACTGAACGTGGCATACTTGTAAAGTTTTTGAAGAGCTGTCAGCGACGCGGTTCTCCCGCGTTCTTCGGGGCTGATTCGCTCCGGTTAATAAATTCCGCAGGTCGGTTACTTGACCAGCAGGTTCTTGATTTTGGCCTCGTCGGCCGCAGAAACCGTACCCGAGTAGCAGAGGTTACGCTTCTGTTTCGTCGTCTTTTTGGTCAGGATGTGACTGTGATAAGCGTGTTTACGCTTGATCTTTCCTGTGCCGGTGAAGGTAAAACGCTTCTTCGCAGCGGCATTGGTTTTCATTTTCGGCATTGTCGTAAATAGTTAATTAGTTAAACTTAGCCTGCAAAGATAACAAAAATTCGGCATACCGCAATCGCGGGGCTGAAAAATCTCCCTCTTTTTATTCCCGTTGCGCAGTTATTGCAGGGAAACGCCGGGGCTGTCCGCCGCCTGTGTCCCCGGGCGGTTTGCGTTCCCGATAATTTTCCGTATATTTGGATTTGCAAATCAAAAACCGCAGGATGATGATGATGGAGATGGAGTGGGATTTTATCATACGCTTGTGCGTGGCGGGTCTTTGCGGTACGGTGATCGGCCTCGACCGCGAGTACCGGGTCAAGGATGCGGGTTTCCGCACCCATTTTCTGGTGGCGCTGGGCAGCGCGCTGATGATGATCGTGTCGCAGTACGGTTTCGCCGACATCCTGACGCATACAGGCGTGGGGCTCGACCCCAGCCGCATCGCTGCGCAGGTGGTGAGCGGCATCGGCTTCATCGGGGCGGGTACGATCATCATCCACCGGCAGCTGGTGCGCGGGCTTACGACGGCGGCGAGCCTTTGGGCCACGGCGGGCATCGGGCTTGCGGCCGGGGCGCACATGTATATCGTGGCGGCTGCGGCTACTCTGCTGACGCTTTTCGCGCTGGAAGTGCTCACGCTCGTATTCGGTGGATTGGGGCGCCGCAGGACGATGGTGGTCTTTTCGGCCGCGAGCCGGGCTGCCGTCGACGACATGTTCAACGAATTGCAGAGCCGCGAATATGCGGTGATCTCCTATGAGGTCGAGGCGCAGCGCGGCGCAGACAGCATCGTTTACCGGGCCACCCTGGTCATCCGTGCCAAGGGGAATGCCGACGAAGACCGCTATATCGACCTGCTGCGCGAGAATCCCGACATTACCGTCGAACGGATCGTCTGAGCCGGTCGTACAGCACGCAGAAACCCAGTGGCACGGCAATCCCGGCTAGGGTATAGGGTATCCACCACCAGGGTGACCCTGTGGGAATGACCGGGTGGCAGGCCAGGCTGCGGAGCGGGTAGTGGCAAACCCACATCTGAAAGAGTATCACCAGTTTGAAAACGGGGACGTGCCAAAGCATGATCGCCATCGTGTGCCGTCCCGTATAGTCCAGCATACGTGTCAACCGGTTGCCGTATGCCGCGAGGCGGCTCGCGGCGGTGACGAGCAGGTAGCATCCTGAGCATACCAGCACGATGAAGAACACCGGGTTTGCGAAAAGTCTCCCGCCGAGGTTGACGCCACAGCCTGCGGCTGCCGCCGCGAGCAGGATGACCAGGCAGAGCGTTGCGATGCGCCTGTCCAGCGGGATCCGCGCGCGGAAGATGCGGAAGAGTTTTCCGAGGTAGATTATCCCTGTAATGGCGAATGTCCTGACGGCGATCCACTCGCCCGGAATGCCCGACGGATGGCGGGCGAGCAGCATGGCGACCGTAAACAGGAACAGGATGGAGCCCCCGCGCAGCCGCTCCGCCCCGGCCTGCGTCGGTGCGAGTTTCTGGGTCGCCAGCGTGATGCAGAAAAAGAGCATCAGCCCGAGGAACAGCCCTTGCAGAAACCAGAAGGGCGCCAGCATCTGCTCGTGGTGCAGGAACAGGAATACCCTTCCCAGCGTCCGGAGCAGTTCCGGGGTGTCGTAGGGCAGGATGGCCTCCCGGGCGCTGAAGTCGTAGGCGATCAGGTGCCACTCCAGGAATCTGTTGTGCAGCAGCACGAAGAGCGTGCCCAGGGCGACGTAGGGCAGGTAGAGGCGCCGGAGCTTGCGGCCTATGAAACGCCCCGGGGCGGCGGTCTGTCCGTCGTCGAAGAAATAGCCCGCGACGAAAAAGAAGACGGCCGTGTTGAAATAGTAGGTGAAGGTTTCCAGCGGTGTCAGGATCGCGGCGTGTGAAATCACCACCGCTACGATGCCGAGGGCCTTGACGATCGAGAACGCCGTGTTATGGTGGTGTGTGCCGGTGCCCATCGGTCAGAAATAACGGTGCACCTCTTCGAGGAGCTCCTCGCGTGCCATGTCGTTGGGATTCGTGCCGGGCAGCCCTTCGGGAACCTGCTCGCCCTGTTGGTCGAACAGGTCGGCCCAGAATTGCGGCAGGGTTCCGTCCGCGGCGCGGAAGTTCATCGGCCGCGCCGTGAAAAGCGGGGTGCCGTCTTCGGCGCGGTAGCTTTCCCACACCAGTTCGCTGCAATAGAGTTTCTCCCTTCCGGGCCGGAACGAATAATCGTAGGGGACTCCGAGGAAGCTGCGCGCACGGCGGACGGCAGCCGCGATGCCGGCCGTGTCCTTCAACCGCATGGCAACTACTGCCGGGTGTCCGTCGATTTTTGCGGAGCGTCCGAGAAATTCCGCCAGTAATGTGAGCCGGACGCCGCCGTCGGTCGTGGCTTCGAGCACCGAATCAGCCCTTCCGCCTACGACGGCGATCCCCACGTGGGAGAAATTCAGCGGCCCTTCTTTGCCCGTCGCCGCCGTGATCGCCCCGGTCATCTCCGTGTTTTTTCCGGCCTGGAAGAGCAGGTCGCCCGTGTGCAGGCGATCGCGGTTTCGGCCGCAGGAAATGGCCAGCAGAAGCATACCTATATATATTAAAGCCTGTTTCATAGTCTCCGCCGTTCGTTTTTACAAATATATTAAAAATTTTTCACAACTAACTCGCTGACCGATAGCCGTGTGTGAAAAAGGTGGTGAAATTGTCGAAAAAAAGTCCCGGAATTATTTGGAAATAACTCCGGAATGCCCTTATCTTTGCATCCGCTTCGAGAGAGAAATACTGCTCCGGGGCGGAAAAAACAGGTTCTGAAAAATTTTGAAAAAAGTTCCAAAATCTTTTGGAGATTCGGAAAAATGACTTACCTTTGCACCCGCTTCGAATAAGAAATACGGTTCGAAACGATAAGAAAAAAGGTTCTGAAAATTTCTGAAAAAATTCTTTCAAAAAGATTTGGTGGTTTCAAAAAGATGACTTATCTTTGCACCACTTTCCGTTGAAAAATCGGCGGTCGGAACAACGGGGAAGGCCGAAAGGGCAGACCCGGCAAAAAGAAAGAAATTGTTCTTTATAGCGATATATTTGAACAGCGTTCTTTGAAGTATTTGAGCAGCTAAAAGTTTTCCACTCTCGCGAGAGAGTGAATTTCAAACAATACCTTTGAGATTTGAGCTAAAGATTTAAAAACAAAACATTTTATACAATGGAGAGTTTGATCCTGGCTCAGGATGAACGCTAGCGGCAGGCCTAACACATGCAAGTCGAGGGGCATCGGGATTGAAGCTTGCTTCAATTGCCGGCGACCGGCGCACGGGTGCGTAACGCGTATGTAACCTACCTATAACAGGGGCATAACACTGAGAAATTGGTACTAATTCCCCATAATATTCGGAGAGGCATCTCTCCGGGTTGAAAACTGCGGTGGTTATAGATGGACATGCGTTGTATTAGCTAGTTGGTGAGGTAACGGCTCACCAAGGCAACGATACATAGGGGGACTGAGAGGTTAACCCCCCACACTGGTACTGAGACACGGACCAGACTCCTACGGGAGGCAGCAGTGAGGAATATTGGTCAATGGACGCAAGTCTGAACCAGCCATGCCGCGTGCAGGAAGACGGCTCTATGAGTTGTAAACTGCTTTTGTACGAGGGTAAACTCACCTACGAGTAGGTGACTGAAAGTATCGTACGAATAAGGATCGGCTAACTCCGTGCCAGCAGCCGCGGTAATACGGAGGATTCAAGCGTTATCCGGATTTATTGGGTTTAAAGGGTGCGTAGGCGGTTTGATAAGTTAGAGGTGAAATTTCGGGGCTCAACCCTGAACGTGCCTCTAATACTGTTGAGCTAGAGAGTAGTTGCGGTAGGCGGAATGTATGGTGTAGCGGTGAAATGCTTAGA